>Ga0315279_10009356_pt1 | contig 11702 bp, 10 predicted proteins | sample YL17G06_20_MG_FD_203694 | JGI IMG/M metagenome (GOLD analysis project Ga0315279, IMG submission 203694) | Sediment microbial communities from Yellowstone Lake, YNP, Wyoming, USA - YL17G06_20 | ecosystem: Environmental > Aquatic > Freshwater > Lake > Sediment | place: USA: Wyoming | collected...
CGGCGGACTTCAGGAGGCTGATCAGGTTCTTGTCCTCCCGAAGCTGCCTGGGTGTCTCAGTGGGTCGTGCAACAGCCTGGGCCCCGGCCTTCTGTTCGGTGTTTGCCTCGGCCTTCCTCAGGATCTCGGTATAGATGAACTTGTCGCAGGCCTGGACGAAGGGCTTCGGGGTCTTCCTCTCGCCGAAGCCGTAGACGGTGAGGCCCGACTCCCGGATCCTCGACGCAAGACGGGTGAAGTCGCTGTCGCTCGATATGATGCAGAAACCGTCGAACTTGCCCGTGTAGAGGAGGTCCATGGCATCGATGATCAGGGCGGAATCTGTCGCGTTCTTCCCGGTGGTATAGTTGAACTGCTGCATCGGCTGGATGGAATAGGAAAGGAGGATCTCCTTCCAGGGCTGGAGGCTGGGGGATGTCCAGTTCCCGTAGATCCGTTTCACGCTCGCTATACCGTACGTGGCAATTTCATCCAGCAGACCCCTGATGATCCCCGGCTGTGCATTATCGGCATCGATTAAGACGGCTAATTTTTTCTGGGCCCCCATCGATATTTCGGGAACGGTATTCATACGTTTAATCCATCGTCGATCATCTGTTATATGGGTTTCTTCCCTGCTGACCCCTGTTTACTCTCAAAATACAGGTTTTTGATGGATTATTTTATTGCCAGCCTATTCTTTTTTCTCGAAGGGATGCAACAGATTCAAGATGGATAGACCCTGATCTCCTTTTTCAAGGTGGTGATCTTCATTTTTCTCAGGACCTGGCTCTTCTACTGGCTCATCGGCCTGGTCGGGTTTTTATGGGCGGCCTTTCTTCTCGCCGATGAAACCTGGTTCTGGGTGTCTGGTTGATTCTTGCCGTTGCAGGGACAAATCTCCTTGGTTTCGTGATGAGGTTCCGTTAGAAGGGGATCTCTTCAGGGTGATTGATCGGTGACTTTCATCTCAATGAAAAGTCCCGCCATGCAGGCTGGACTTTTTTCAGCTGGTCAGAGATACGTCGCGGGACTTTGCGATATTCAAAAATATCTGGTTTATTTCCAGGATAGATTCGCGAGGACGGGCATCCGGACCCGTGATCCGCCATATTGGCAACCCCGCTCACACCTTCATTATCGCCGGTAGCTCTCTCGCCCATGTCCTGATGGCATCCCAGTCGCGGAAGTCCCCGGTGAGGACCTTCATGAGCCCGGTCATCGTCCTCTGGACAAAGGACATTCGTGCCAGCTCCAGCCTGCCGGCGAACATAGTCACGGCAATTGGCTTCACCGGCTCAAGCGCAGCCCTGAGTTTCTCCAGCACATCCTCGACGGGTCCGACCCGATGGTCCACGGGCGCGATTCCGACAGCAAACGCGGCCACGGGCATCCCGGAAAGCCCGGTCCCGTGCCGTGCAATAAAATGTGCAACATCCTTTTCGATCTTTGCCATGTAGACTGGCGTGCCGATCACGACTGCACGATAGCCCTCGAGTGAATCAATCCCCTTCATCTCCGCTACCTTGACACTGTGGCCCACTGCTTCCAGTTCCCTGCCAATGGCCTGTGCGATCTCGGCTGTTGATCCCGTCCGTGATGTATAAGCGATCAGTACCTTTCCGGCCATCTTCAACCCCTATTTCTATTGCCCTCGGTCAAGAAAAAGGTGGGAGGAACCGACCAGCAACCGGGGAACAGGAAATGGGAATACGATGATCGTCTCAGTCATCCTTCCGCTTCTTCCCGAAGCTGAACCAGGCTCCTGCCGCTGCCCCGACCCCTCCCACCAGGAGAACGAGGAGGATCGGGCTAATGGCAACCTCGATCACGCTCGGTCCAAACGCCATGTACTGTTCGCCCGGGAGCGATGTCTGGTTCAGGACCAGGTGGAGGAGCGTGATGGGTGTCGGGGCAGGGGTGAACGTGGCAGGAAGGGTGCCGTTCGGAAGGGAACTGTTGATCACGGTGAGATTGAGGGTCGTTTCCAGGAAGTCATCCATCCGCTGGGGGCTCACGTTGGCCGCGAGTGTTATGGATGGAATGATGAGAACAGCAGCCACCAGCGCTGCAAGAGTTGCGATACCAATTCCCTTTCTTCTATCCCTCACCGCCATGCCATCTTCACGAGCTCTTGTCTCAAGCGGGAAGTCAACAGGTTTGTGGTCGGGAGGGGGAAAGAAGAAAGGAGATCCACGGGATGCACTCCCGGGAATCATGGTTGGCTGTCACAGCCCGGGGTCTTCGCTCTCCCGTTCATCGTCCTGATATCGTGCGGCGATGGGCATCCTCCTTCCCATGCCAAAAGCCTTCGGGGTCACCTTCAGGCCGGGTGCCGCCTGCCTCCGCTTGTATTCGTTCCGGTCCACGGTCCTCACGACCCACTTCACGGTTGAGGGATCGAAGCCCTCCCGGGCAATCTCATCCGGTGAACAGTTCTCGTCGATATAGAGGTGCAGAATGGGGTCGAGGACCTCGTAGGGCGGCAGGCTGTCCTGGTCCGTCTGGTCAGGCCTGAGCTCTGCCGACGGAGGTTTCTCCAGGATCTCCTTCGGGATGAGGGTCCCGTTCCTGTTGATGAACCGGACGAGCCGGTAGACCATGGTCTTTGACACGTCCGAGATGACCGCGAGGCCCCCCGACATATCGCCATAGAGGGTGCAGTACCCGACGGCAAGCTCGCTCTTGTTCCCGGTCGAGAGGACCAGGTACCCGGATTCATTCGAGAGGGCCATGAGGAGGTTGCCCCGGATCCTTGCCTGGATATTCTCGAGCGTGACCGTCACCTCCCCCCCTGTTCCCAGGTGTCCCTCAAGGGTGTTCCGGTAGGACTGGTAGATGGGGGTGATGGGAATCTCGGCCAGCCTGACCCCGAGGTTCTGCGCAAGGGCCCGTGAGTCCCTGACGCTTCCGGGCGATGAGTACGGGCCGGGCATGGTAACGCCGAGGACGTGATCCTGGCCGACCGCTTCCCGGGCCAGGCAGCAGACCAACGCCGAGTCAACCCCCCCGGAGAGGCCGACCACCACGCTGGAGAACCCGCATTTCCTCACGTAATCCCGCAGGCCGAGCACGAGAGCGTGGTATAGGCTCTCCGTCTCGTCCTGCGGCCGGTACGAATGGGAGAGGATAGGGGGGTGATCCATATCGATGGTAAGTGCATCCTCCTCGAAGGCGGGAAGGATGGCAGAGAGGTTGCCCTCAGCATCGAAAGCCATGCTCCTCCCGTCAAAGACGAGCTCGTCGTTCCCGCCGACCTGGTTGACAAAGACCACAGGGATATGGAATGTCCGGGCAAGGTTCTGGAAGATCCCGAACCGGACAGCCTCTTTGCCCGCATGGAACGGCGAGGCGGAGATATTGATGAGGAGCGTCGCCCCTTTCTTGGCGAGGATCCCCTGGGGGTCGTAGGGATACAATCCGCCCCGGGGCCATAGCCCGGGATCGTTCCAGGCATCCTCGCACACGGAGATCCCCAGAACCCGATCCTTGAACTCCACAACCTCCACCGAGGGGGCTGGATCAAAATACCGTGCTTCATCGAAGACATCGTAGGTGGGAAGGAGGGACTTGTGCTGGGTGAACAGGAGCCTGCCATCCTGGATAAGGAGTGCCGAGTTGTACAGGCCTCTCCCGGTCTCCTTTCCGGTCGGGCGGGGTGCGCCGATGATCAGGCCGGTATCGGGATACGCCTCTGACATGGTGAGAACCTGCTCGACAGCCCGGTCCACCTTCCCGAGGAACCATCCCATCTCCAGGAAGTCACGGGGCGGGTACCCCGTGAGGAAGAGCTCGGGGAAGACCACGAGGTCGGGAGAATCCCCCCTGGCCCGGAAGAGGATCTCCTCGACCTTCTCCAGGTTGCCCTCGAAGTCCCCAACGATGGGATTGGGCTGTGCGATGGTGACCTTCATGCAGGTTCCCTGGAATCGTCCCCCAGGGCTTGACTTATCAGATCTCAATTCTCGCGGCTTCGGTATAGTCCTTTAGGTGATATCCTGGCAGGATGGACCGACTGGAGCAGATCGTTCTACCGCATCGGTTGACCCGGGTTTGAAAAATGAATGGGATCAGGATCCGGTCATCGCATCCTGCCGAAGCCGCGGGCGATGAACCCGATCCCGAGGAGGATGAGGAGGAGAGCGATGATCGAGGTCCAGGGAAGGGGCGGTCCCCAGACGATCCAGAGGCCCAGGAGGATGATGAAGACCCCAAGAATGACCGAGATCCACCGCGGGCCATACATGGGGGCCGGTGCCGCTGCGGCCTGGGAAGGGCCCATGAATGCAAGGAACGCCGATCCCACGAATCCCAGGCCAAGGCCGATGAGCACGCCAGCCCCGGCCTGGTTGAACAATAGCCCGACACCGAGGCCGATCAGCACCCCGGCGGGGATCAGGAAGTGACCCCTGTGACGTCTCCTCCACTCCTGCTTCGCTTCTTCTGGCATGTGCCGTGTATTCTCTGCAGGAGATGATAAATCCATGAGATCCTGGACATTCCCGCCAGGGGGTTAAGAGGTTCAATCCTTCCCCCGCTTCCCTGCCCAGCAGGAGAGCAGCATGTGGCCGGCAAGGATGGCGAGGAAGGGGATCCAGAGGAGGCTGTGGAGCTGGAAGGAGAGCGCCTTCGGGAGGAGCCCGAAGGTGACGGCCTCCACGGTGCGCCACTCGGTGATCCCGAGGCCCGTGATGACGAGGAGGAGCGCGAAGGCGAGGAGGAGCCAGCCGACCACCCTCTGGAGGTTCCGCCGTGACATGGCCGTCAGTCCTCGAAGAAGGACTTGTTCAGGTCCCCGATGTTCGAGAATCCCCGGCTCTCCCAGAAACCGCGGTACGCGGGATCGTCCGAGAGCCGGATCCCCGTGACCCACCGGATCCACTTGTAGCCCCACCGGTCCTCGGCCACGAGTTCGAAGGGGTAGCCCCGTTCAACAGGCATGGTGATGTTGTTCATCCCGTATGCCATGAGGATATTGTTCCGGGTGATGTAATCGAGGGGCAGGGAGGTTGTGTACCCGTCGGCACCGGTGAAGATGACGGTATTTGCCCGGGGATCGGGCCCGGCAGCATTGATCAGGTCAGAGACCTTCACCCCCTCCCAGAGGATGGTTGCATCCCATCCCTCGTCGCAAAAGAGGGTCACCACCTTCTGGTAGTGCGGGAATTCCTGGAGCACCTGATCGTAGGTGAAGTTCTTCTCCCCCCTCACAAGCCCGTCGATGGTAAGCCTGTAGTCCGTGATATTGACCTGCTGCGGGCCCTTGATGGAGTTCTCCCTGAAGTCGTTGACAGAGGAGAGGGGCTGCCCATGGTAATCCCGCACCTCCACGCCCGATAGCTGCTGCGGTGGCTGCTCCCCCCCCAGGCACCCGGCAAGAAGGCCCGCGAGGACGAGGGCGGCGCAGAGGAAGGCGATTCCCGAAATGGTGGTAGTGCTCATGGAACCTCCTGCTATGGTTCTTCGTCCTCCCCCTTGAGGTTTTGGGATGGGGCTTTCAGGAGGCATGATCAGCGGCTCTGCACGGCAGGCGGGAGGAAGGCCGGTTCCTTCCTTCACGGCGAAGAAGGGCAGGTTCGGCAGGTTTATCTGGAAAGGGTGCTCTCTCTCTCTGAAAACCACGGAGGATGTGATGCGCTCGTGAAGGTTCAGATCGATAGGAATGACTGCACAAGCTGCGGGTCCTGCTGGGAGCTCTGCCCGGATTTCTTCGAGGAGAGCCCCGAGGACCATTTCAGCCGGATTACAGAACCCAACCGCGCGGGGGGCGAGGCCGAGGGAAATGTTCCGGAGGATCTCGAAGGCTGCGCCGTGGAGGCAGCGGACACCTGCCCTGTCCAGATCATCCATATCGAGTAGCGGGGGATGTCTCTCCCCGGCGATACACCATTCCCGATACCGGTGAGAGTCCAAGAACCCGTGCACCATCGAAGAATCCTGGATACTGGAAGGGGGGCGAAAGGATCTGCCTGGCTGTGCAGGCTTATCTCCCCCGGTCACCTCATGAATACCGGAGCATATGCCGCGGGAGCTCTCGGACCGGGATCGTGAGATCCTGAAGAAGCTCGCCCCGGAGTGCGGGGACGAGATCTGCTCGGGGTCGGGACATGCTTTTCTCTCCATCCTCCCGCCCGTCGCAAACCACTTCGCAACCAGCGAAGATGATTTCTCGGAGAGGATCGGACGGCTCACCGATGATGACCTCCGCTACCTGGTCGGCCTCATCCTGGACGGGAGGGAGAGCCTGGGGTGCGTCCCGCCCGAGTTTATCGCGTTGTTTCTCCAGAGGGTGGCGGAGAGGCTCGGGACCAAAATGGCGGAAGAGATCGTGATGCACTATGCCGATGAAGGGGAGTGCCAGTTCCCGGATGAATTGTCGCCGGAGCACTGACCCGTCCCCCCTCGTCCCGCGCTGCCCTTATAGGCTGACACTCCCCATTGGTTCTTGCCATGCGCGAACCGCCGGTCAAGAAGATCCTGTACTGGTGCGACCGCTGCAATGTCCCCCTCATCGCCCGGACCTGCGGTTGCGGGGCAGAGGGAAGGCGGGTCCCCCTCCAGACCCCCTACGACGTGAGGCCCGCCCTTGCAGCCGACGTAGCGCTGCTTCAGGATCTTGTCAGGGAGCGGTTCGGACCTGTGCCCCTTCCCCGGATCATCCTCCTCAATAAAGCCGGCGGGGTGGATCGGAACGACCTCGTCATCATCGACGGGGAACGGTTCGGCTGGCTCTCCTTCGACCCCGTGAGCCGGAGGTTCAGGTTCGACCTCGCCCCCGGTGGTCTCCCGTTCATCGTCGGCCATGCGACGCGGGGGATCGTGGATCTCGGGGAGGCAGTGGCAGCAGGAGAGATGGAAGGGCGCAGGATCGGGGGGAAACGGTTCCCGGTCGAGACCCGGGAGCCCGACGGGACTGTGGTGGTGAAGTACCGCAACGGGTACGGCACCGGGGTATTACGGTCAGGGCAGCTCCGGGTAAAGGAGATCATGGCTGTCCAGGCCCGGAGCCCCCCCGATCCGGACTGGGAGGTCGTAATCAACCGGAACCGGCGGCACCTGAAGAACCTGGAGAGGAACACCATCCGGGAGATACGGCATCACATGAAAGATCGCCCCTGCGCGAACGTCTCCTTCTCGGGTGGCAAAGACTCGATGGCCGTGATGGCCCTGGCCCGGAAGGCAGGGATCCTCTCGGCCTTCTTCATCGACACGGGCATCGAGTTCCCCGAGACCGTGGAGTTTGTCGAGAGGCAGGGGGTCGAGATCATCCGGAAAGCCGGGGACTTCTGGGCAGCGGTGGAGAAGGCAGGCCCCCCTGCCAAGGACCAGCGGTGGTGCTGCAAGCTCCTGAAGCTCCACCCGCTCAAGCTCCACCTCGCCACCACCGGCCCGTGCGTCACGGTCCAGGGGAACCGGTGGTATGAGTCCTGGAACCGGGCGGATCTCGAGGCAACGAGCCAGAACCCCGCAAACCCCCTCCAGCTGAACATCTCCCCGATCCGCAACTGGCGTGCCCTCGAGGTCTTCCTCTACCTCTGGTGGCAGAAGCTCCCGGTGAACCCGCTCTATGACAAGGGCATCGAGAGGATCGGGTGCTACCTCTGCCCGGCGATGCTCGAGAGCGAGCACGAGCTGCTCAGGGGGATACATCCTGAACGTGCGCAAAAATGGGACAGGTTCCTGGGCGGATGGGCAGACCGCCACAACCTGCCTCGTGAGTATGCACGGTGGGGGCTCTGGCGCTGGAGGGATCTCCCGCCGAAGATGCGGGAACTGTGCGCCCGGCACGGGATCGCACTCCAGGGGGATCACGTCAAGCCTGTCACCCGTGAACACCGTGGTACCCCGGATAGTGTCGCCATGCCCAAGGGGCCCGTTGATGAGGGGGCGGTGGAGACAGCGAGAGCCGTACCTGTTCCTGGTGATGCCATCAGGGGGGACTTCCCGCTCATCGCGGACCTCATCTACCTCGACAGTGCCGCAATGAGCATCTCCCCTGAACCGGTGCTTGCGGCAATGCTTGAGTACGAGCACCATTACCGGGCCAATGTCGGGAGGGGGGTGCACCGACTCTCCCAGATAGCCTCGCAGAAGTACTGGGATGCCCACCAGAAGGTCAGGCGGTTCATTGGGGCGAAGGAGGGGGAGGTGGTCTTCACAAGGGACGCGACCGAGGCGATCAACATGGTGGCAAGGGGGCTGGAATGGAACCCCGGCGACCGGGTCATCATCACCATGCTCGGGGACCATTCCAACCTCGTGCCCTGGCTGCACCTGAGGGATCTGGGGGTGGAATGCCAGATCCTCCCGGTCACACCCGGATATTCCGATTCGCTCGATCGCCTGGAGGAAGCGATCACCGATCGGACACGGCTTGTTGCCATCACTCATGCGTCGGGTGTATTCGGTACCATCACACCTGTTGAGGAGATCAGCCGCATCTGCCGGGACCGTGATGCACTCCTCCTCGTCGACGGCACCCACTCGGTCCCGCACATGCCCGTCGACGTCGCATCCCTCGGGTGCGACTTCCTCTGCTTCTCGGGAGACCGGATGCTCGGGCCGTCGGGTTCCGGCGTTCTCTGGATGAAGGATCCCGTTCTCGACCCGCTTCTCCTCGGCGGCGGAATGGTGGGAACGGTCTCTTCATCAGGGTACACCCTTATCGAGGGTTACCAGCGCTACGAGGCGGGAACTCCGAATATCGCGGCGGGAATCGGCCTAGGTGCCGCCGTGGACTACCTGGCCGGGATCGGCATGGAACGGATCCGGAGTCATGAGATGCGCCTCGCTGCCAGGATCTTCGACGGGCTCCGGCTCCTGCCGGGGGTGAGGGTGTACGGGCCGGAGAGCCCCGGCGATCGCACGGGAATTGTCTCGTTCACCGTGGAGGGACTGGAGCCGCAGGCCGTTGCGATGCACCTGGACGAGACATCCGATATCCTGGTCAGTGCCGGCGATCATGACTGCCAGCCGCTGATGGAGTATCTCGGCCTGCCGGGTGGCACCGTGCGGGCGAGCGTGTACCTCTACACGACCGAGCAGGAGGTTGATCTCTTCGTGGCAAGCGTGGCAGAACTGGTTCGGGGGTAAAAGGTTCCCTTACCTTACAGTGAGCATCCGGTCGATCGCCTTCCGGGCACGCCGGGCGATCCCTTCGGGGACGGTGATGCACGGCTCCAGGCGCTGGAGGGCATGATACACCTTCTGGAGGTCCGTCTTCTTCATGTTGACGCAGACGGCCTTCTCCGAGAGGGGGTAGCACCGCTTCTCCGGGCACTCCTCCCCGAGCCTGTGGAGGATGCCTACTTCGGTGCCGATGATGAACTCTTTCCCTGCCCCCGTGCATGCGTGGCGGATGATCCCCGAGGTGGAGAAGACCCCGTCGGCTAGGTCGATCACCCCGGGCCGGCACTCAGGATGGACGATCACCTCGGCGCCCGGGTGCATACGGCGTGCGGCCTGGACGTCGGCGGGGGTGTACCGGTCATGGACGATGCAGTAGCCTTCCCAGGGGAGGATCTCCTTCTTCGAGAACCGGGCAACATAGAGGGCGAGGTTCCGGTCCGGGACAAAGATCACCTGGTCTTCATCGAGGGACTCCACCACCTTCACCGCGTTTGCCGAGGTGCAGCAGATATCGCTCTCTGCCTTCACCTCCGCGGTGGTATTCACATAGGCAACCACGGCAGCATCGGGAGAGCGGTCCCTGAGCAGCTGCACCTCGCCCGCTGTGACCATCTCTGCCATGGGGCAGCAGGCATCGGGAGCAGGGAGGATGACCTTCTTTTCAGGAGAGAGGATGGCCGCGGTCTCGGCCATGAAGTCAACGCCGCAGAAGACGATGACCCTGCAGTCCATGGATGCAGCGGCCCGGGAGAGCTCCAGGGAGTCCCCTACGAGGTCGGCGATCTCCTGGACCGGCCCGATCTGGTAGTTGTGGGCCAGGATAACGGCATCCCGCTCCTCCTTGAGAGCGAGGATCTGTTCCCTCAGTGCTCCATCCTCCATCGCTCACCTCCCGTCCTCCATCACCGCCTATCCGGCCTGGTACAGGGCGGATCCACCGGTGATGATACCCGTCCTTTAGGTGTTGGTCACCATGTTATAAGGGTTATCGTGGTCTTTCACAGGAGAGGAAATAGCCATAAGGACAGAGGCGCAATCCCTAGACGAGCGAACTCCCGATCCCCATGACCGATCTCTGGCTGGTACGCTACTCTGAGATATTCCTGAAGTCGGACCCCGTCCGGCGCGAGTGGGAGAAGGCCCTCACGAGGAATATCCGGGACGTCCTCCCCGGGTGCCGGATACGGTCCGAGCGCGGGAGGATCTGGGTCGAGGGTCCGGTAGACAGGGAGCGGCTCCGGCGGGTCTTTGGCATCGTCTCCTTCTCCCCCGTGACCCGGTGTAGCCTGGGGAACCTGAACGAGAGCCTCCTCGATCTCTGCAGGAAGCGTGGCGTGGAAGGCCTGCGGACCTTCGGTATCCGGATGAGGAGGGTGGGGACCCATCCCTTCACCTCGCAGGAGAAGGCGGTGGAACTGGGGAACCTCGTGCGGGGGGAGTTCCCGCACCTGGAGGTGGACCTCGACCAGCCGGACCTCGAGCTCCATGTCGAGATCCGCGAGGACGACTGCTACCTGTATACCGAGGTGATCCAGGGGGCAGGCGGCCTCCCCCTGGGGGTGGAAGGAAGCCTCGTCGCCCTGGTGTCGGGCGGGATCGATTCCCCCGTCGCGGCCTGGATGATGATGAAGCGGGGGTGCCGGATCATCCCGATCTATGTCGCTCTCGAGAGCTTCCTCGATGATGACGCAAGGGCGAGAGCCGAGAAGGTGATCGAGGTGCTCAGCACGTACCAAGCCGACATCCGGTTGCGGGTGATTCCGGACTCCTTCCTTGCCTGCGCAAAGGAGAGGCTGATCCGGCAGGGCCTCGAGAAGTTCACCTGCCTCATCTGCAAGCGCCGGATGTACCGGATCGCCGAGGTCGTGGCGAGGGAGGAGGGGGCGAAGGGGATGGTCACAGGCGAATCCCTGGGCCAGGTCGCCTCACAGACCCTCGACAACCTCTTCGTGCTCAACGATGCAGCGGGATTCCCCGTCTACCGGCCCCTCATCGGTCTCGACAAGGAGGAGATCACCCGGATGGCACGGGAGATCGGGACCTTCGGGTATTCCACGGCGCAGGTAAAGGGATGCCAGGCGGTGCCGAAAAAGCCGTCCACGAGCGCGGTCCTGGAGAAGATCCGGGAGATTGAAGGGGGCCTCGAGTGCGACAGGGAGATCCCTGTCCGGAAGAGCATCGAACCTCTGAGGTAGTCCCCCAGATTCTATTGCCACGGGGGACCTATCCCCTAACCCAGCCCCTCGAAGAAGACCGGCCAGAAAGGGTCCTGCGCCGGCACCCGGAGCGGCACCTCCGTGCCGTCCCTTCGCGTCATCACCCGGATCGACGGGTCGTCCGTGACCGTACCGATCACAGAAGAGGCAATCCCGATCTTCGCCAGGCGGGCAAGGATCTGACCTGCCCGTCCGGTATCCGCGGTGATGAGGAGTGAGCCCTCGGCGATGGCCGCGACCGGGTCGATCCAGAAGGCCTCGCAGACGATCCTGACCTCGTCGGGATACACGAACCGGGACTCCTCTATGGTCATGCCGACGCCGCTCGCCTCCGCGATCTCGGCGAGCCCCCCGATCACGCCACCCTCGGTTGCGTCG
>Ga0315279_10009357_pt1 | contig 11701 bp, 11 predicted proteins | sample YL17G06_20_MG_FD_203694 | JGI IMG/M metagenome (GOLD analysis project Ga0315279, IMG submission 203694) | Sediment microbial communities from Yellowstone Lake, YNP, Wyoming, USA - YL17G06_20 | ecosystem: Environmental > Aquatic > Freshwater > Lake > Sediment | place: USA: Wyoming | collected...
TCCCGGCGCGGCCGGGTGAGCTACGACACGGCCATCGGCATCCTGTTTGCCGGCGCCTTCGCCCTGGGCGTCCTCCTCATGAGCACGATCCACGGCTACACCGTGGACCTGTTCAGCTTCTTGTTCGGCAACGTTTTGGGGATCTCACAGCGGGACCTACTGTGGGTGGGGATTCTCGGGGCGATCGTGGTGCTGACGATCATCCTGCTCTACAAGGAACTCCTCCTCCTCTCCTTCGATCCAGTCACGGCCGAGGCCATGGGTTACCCGGTCCAGGCGCTCAACTATCTCCTCCTGGGCCTCATCGCCCTGACGATCGTCATTTCGATCCAGGCGGTGGGCATCATCCTGGTCGTTGCCCTGCTGGTCACCCCCAGCGCGACGGCCTACCTTCTCACCGAGCGCTTCTTCCGCATGATGATCCTGGGCGTCGTCCTGGCCGCCCTCGCCGCCGTGATCGGCCTCTACCTGTCCTACTACCTGAACGTGGCCTCGGGCGCCGCCATCGTCCTGGTGAGCACCTGCCTCTTCTTCCTGGTGCTCGCCAGCCGGCGACTCTGGGCAGCCAAGACGCGCCAGGCCTGAACCCGCCCGGGCAGCGGCCCCTACCCCTCTAATCCCGTCCCGTGTCTTTTCCCTTTCTCTTCCGCGCGACCGGAGCAGCTCCGATCCGAGCCGGGGTCCGCGCGAGCGCTGCCTGCGCGCGCACCCGGGCCTCGGGCCTCAGATCCCACGCCTCGCGCAAGACCTCTTCGCCGCCGAACTTCCGCACGGTCCGCATCAGGCGCTCGAGGTGTGCCTCGTGTGGGGCGAAGGCCAAGCGCGGGATGGGCGGCAGATTCCCGCCAATGGCCAGCACCGTCTCGCGCCCTAACCTGTCCAGCTCCGACCGTTCCAGGCGAACCGCCATGGCCAGCGCCTCCCTCAGCGTGATGTCGCCGGCCGCCACGCGCTCGCATTTCTTGATCATCGCCTGCAAGGGTCGCAGGCGGTTCCGGACGTCGGCCACCTGTCCCGCGGGGTCAGCCAGTTCCTTGACCATCTTCAGAGCCCCGGCATGCCCATGCTCCTCCAGTGCCATCTCCCACCAGATGCCCGCGACGGCCGGCACGTCGCTGAACTTCCCGTAGAAGTGCGTGTACAGGCGGCCCACCCGTTCCTCCAGCTCGCTCAGTTGATCCAGCACCGCATGGATGCGCATCGTCCCTCCGGTGCCCCCGCCGCTGGGTCGAGATTCCGCAAATCAGCAGATCCAAGCCCGAGCCTCAGGATGGCTCTTCTCCCTCGGTCCAGGCGATGACGTCCCGACACGCCTGCACCAGCTCTGCCAGCTTTTCCGCAAAAAAGTGATCCGTGTCGAGCACGCGCAGCCACGCCTTGCGTGGCAGCGAGGCGGCGACTGCCTCCAGCGCTTCCCGATCGGAAAATTCGTCCCGGCTCCCGGCCACGAGAGCGATCCGGCACGCGGCGGACCGCAGGAAGGCGAAGTCGTCGTGGTTGAGGGGCGGCGCGATCCCCAGATACAGGCGCACCCTCGAATCGCCGGCCGCTACTCTCCCCCCAACCACGCTGCCGAAGGAGTAGCCGGCCACGACCTGCATGGAGGGGATGCTTCCCAAGGCGTGTCCGAGGAAGTCCAGCGCCCCCGTGACATCGGCGACTTCGGCCCGCCCTTCCCCGTACGTGCCTTGGCTGGCACCGACCCCTCGGAAATTGAAGGCCAGCGTCGTGTAGCCCGACTCCATGAAGGCCTGCTCTACCGTCATGATCACGGGCGTCAGCATGGAGCCCCCGTAGAGCGGGTGGGGATGGCAGAGCACCACGGCGCGGTCGGATGCGCCGCGCGTCAACCGCCCCTCGAGTTCGAGGCCGTCAGGGGAGCGGAAACGGACAAGTGTCGCATCCCGGGAAAGTCGAATGGCCATTCCTCTACATTCCTCAGTGCGATTGCCCTGGATGCCGCAAGCCGACCGGTTGCCGACCCCCCTGCGACGCGCGCCTCACAGGTTCATCAGGCCGACCCCCGCCACCGTGACCGCGGCCCCCAGGATGGTCTGCCTGGATTGGCGCTGGCCGAGGACCCACACCTCGAACGGCAGGGTGAAGAGCGGCGATGTGGACGCCAGGACGTTCCCGATGGCCACCCCCCCGAACTTGATCCCCGTGACGAAGAGGAGCGAGCCGAAGGCAGTGATGAGGCAGATCAGGCCCAGGCGTTTTCGCTCGGCCGGCCTACTCGCGGCAATGGCGTCAACCGTGCCTCGGGTCCATGGCGTCAACCAGAGGAAAAGACCGCCCATGGGCATGCGGACGGCCGCCGCAGCCACGATCGAAACGGCTTCCAGCGCGGGCTTCATGATCACCGCCGACGCGGCCCAGGCCATGGCCGCCGCGAAGACGAGCCGCATGCCCCGGCGCGTCGCGCGGCGCTCGCTTCCCCCGTCGCCCTTGCCCGCGATGATCAGGACGAGCCCCCCCATCACCAGGAGGATTCCGGTCGCCCGGGGGAGCGTCACCGGCTCCCCCAACAGGCCCATGCCCACCAGCGTCGTGAGGAGGGGGTTCGCCATGCTGAGAATCAGGGCCCGGGTGACCCCCAGATGGTCCATGCTGGCAAAGAACAGGGAGTCGCCCAATCCCATGGCGAGGATGATGGAGGCCCAGAGCGTCAGGACGACCCACAGCGGCATCCGGACCACCTCGCCCCCGTGCCCCGTAGCGAGCGCCAGGATGACCAGGATGCTCCCGGCCACGGTGGAGCGCACCGCGGTGATGCCGGCCGGCGTGAAAGTTCCGGATAGGGAGCGGACGAGCAAACTGGTGGCGGCCCACGTCATCCCGGTCCCCAGCCCGCTCGCGATCCCCCACGTCAGGTCAGTCATCAGCCACGTCCGATTTGTCTCTTTCTCGATGTGACGCTTTCGGCATCGGGGCATCCCTGGCCGGCTCCCCCCGCGGACACTTCGGGAAACGCAAAGCCGACCCGGGGATCGGGTCGGCTCAGCGCACCCGCACGCTTAAGGGCGAGTCATCCTCCGGCCTCTCTTCTCCACCCTACTCCGCCTTCTCCTCCTCGGCTTGCCCGCCCCGGGACCCCGGCCGGACGATGTGGTGCTTCTCGATCCGGTACAGCAGCGTGTGGCGCGTGATCCCGAGGTAGCGCGCCGCCCGGGACTGGTTCCAGTCATGTTTCTGCAACGCCCGCAGGATCAGCTCTTTCTCCACCTCCTCCAGAGACAGGCCTGTCTCGGGCATGCTCACCGGGAGGGCGGCGGCCTCCTTGGCCTTCGGCGCGCGAATCGTCTCCGGCAGGTCGGCCAAGCTGATGACATCCCCCCGGTGGAAGATCATGGCCCGCTCCAGCGCGTTCTCCAGCTCGCGCACGTTGCCAGGCCAGTCGTAGCTCTCCAGCGCCCGGAAGGCCTCGGGGGCAATGGTCAGGCGCGGGGAGGCGCCCAACTGCTTCAGGAAGTGCTGGGCCAGCGGCCGGATGTCCTCGCGCCGCTCGCGCAGCGGCGGGATCTGGAGGGGGACCACGTTCAGGCGGTAGTACAGGTCCTCGCGGAACTCGCCCGCCTGGATCGCCTTGCTCAGGTCCTTGTTGGTGGCGGCCAGCACCCGGACGTCCACATGGATCAGTCTGTTGTCCCCGACCCGTTCCAGCATTCGTTCTTCCAGGACCCGAAGGATCTTCACCTGCAAATCCGGCCGCATTTCGCCGATCTCGTCCAGGAAGATCGTGCCCCCTTCCGCCGCCTCGAACTTCCCGACCCGGTCGCGGATGGCCCCGGTGAAGGCCCCCCTCACGTGGCCGAACAGCTCGCTCTCCAGCAGGGTTTCCGGGATGGCGGCGCAGTTGACCGTCACGAAGGGTCCATGTGCCCGCGGAGAACTGCCGTGGATCGCGCGGGCGATGAGTTCTTTCCCTGTCCCGCTCTCTCCGAGGATGAGGACCGTGGTGTCGGTGGGCGCCACCCGCACCACCAGCTCGAGGACCTGTGACATCGGCGGGCTCTCGGCGATGATCGCATCCAGGCCGGTCCGCACCTTCAGCTCCTCGCGCAATGCCACGTTCTCCCGCTCCAGCTCCTTGAGCTGCAGGGCCTTCTTGATGGTGAGCTTCAGCTCATCCCGGTTGAAGGGCTTGCTGATGTAGTGAAAGGCGCCGGCCTTCATGGCCTCCACCGCCATCTCGATGGTCCCGAAGGCGGTGAGGATGATCACCTGGACGTTGGGGTCCACCTTGCGGACCCCCTCCAGGACCTGGAGGCCGTCCATCCCGGGCATCCGGACATCGGTGACCACCAGGTCCGCCCCCTCCTTCTTCAGGAGGTCGAGCCCCTGCTCCCCGCTGCTGGCCGTGAGGACGGCGTACCCCTCCTGCGCCAGGTTGTACTCCAGGACGCGCCGGAGGCTCTCGTCGTCGTCGATGACCAGGATCTTCACGCGCCTCATACTCGAATGGCTCCCTCCAGCGGAAGCGTCACCACAAAGGTGGTCCCCTTGTCCCGCTGGCTCGTGACCCGGATCGTGCCGTGGTGGTTCTCGATGATCCGGTGGGTGATGGCCAGGCCCAGGCCGGTGCCGTCCTTCTTGGTCGTGAAGAAGGGATCGAAGATGCGGCCCAGGTCCTCCTCCCGGATGCCCGGCCCGGTGTCGTCGAAGACCACCTCCACCCATTCCGGGCGGTCCCCGGTCGCGCTCGCGGGCGAAAGCCTGGTCGAGATGGCCAGGTCCCCACCGGCCGGCATGGCCTCCACCGCGTTGAGCATGATGTTGAGAAAGGCCTGCTTCAACAGGGTCTCGTCCGCCATCACCCGGGACGGGCCTTGGTGGAAGCTGGTGAAAATCTGCACCCGGTGCGCCCGCGCCTGGCCCGAGGTCAGGCCCTCCAGGGCGGTGAGGACGGTCCGCACGTCCAGCGGCGCGAGGTGCGGCATCACGGGACGCGCGAAGCTCAGGAAGTTGATCAGGACGTCGTTCAGCCGCTCGACCTCTTTCAGGAGGATGGCGTAGAACTCCGCCTTGGGGTGCCCCGTCGGGAAATCCTCCTGGAGGATCTCCACCGCCCCCTTGATGGCCCCCAGGGGATTGCGGATCTCGTGCGCCAGGCCCGCCGAAAGCTGGCCCAGCGCCGAGAGGCGGTCGGCCCGGCGGAGCTGCGTCTCCTTCTCCAGCAGGAGGCGCGTCTGCTCCTGGAGGTCGCGGTGGGACTGGGCCAGCGTCTCCGTCTGGATCTCCAGGCCGCGACGATAGTGCTCCTGCCGGTCCACGACCAGCCCGATCAGCAATCCGACTGCCAGGAAAATGGGGATCTCCAGAAGGTAGCCGATGGTCATGGGCCCATGATCCACGATCAGGACGTGGGGGAGGTAGGCCAGGGTGATGAGCGCGGCCGCCCCCAGCCCACCCCTCACGCCGAACCACAACCCCCCCAACACGATGGGGAAGTAGTACAGGCGGACCAGGATATCGTGCTGGGCCTGGCGGGTCAGCGGGGTCAAGTCGTGGCTGACGGTGACCAGCCCGATCACGGCCACGAGAAGCGCCGGCCGGATCCACCCTGCCCAGCGGGTCGCCGCGGAACTCATCGCACCGCCTCTTCACAGCCCGGAACATTCCATGCGGCCCGAGCGCTGCTGCGCGCTGGACATGGAAAAAGCAGGCTCACCGCCGCATCGCCTCTCCCTCGTGATGGATGGGCAACGGGCCGGCCGCAGCGGGAACGGCTGTCTCGAGTTGAACCGTAATGTGGCCGATCCGGAACCGGTCCCGTAATTCCCTGTGAATCCGCTCGACCAAGAGGCCGCTCACGGAGACGGGCTGATCCTCCACCACCACGTGGCAGCTCAGCGCCGTGAGATCGCCCCCCAGAGACCAGACGTGAAGGTGATGGACGCTCCGCACGCCCGGCACGGCGCCGATGGCCGCCCCCACGTCCTGCACCTCCAGCCCCCGGGGCGTTCCCTCCATCAGGATGTTCACGGCCTCGCGCACGATCCGCCAGGCCCCCGCCAGGATGAAGACGCCCACCAGCAGGCCGGCGACCGGATCCAGCCAATCCCATCCCGTCCAGAGCATGCCGGCGCCGGCCACCACGACGCCGAGGGAGACCAGCGCGTCTCCCAGCATGTGGAGGAACGCGCTCCGCAGGTTGAGATCCCGCCCGCTCCCCCGCAGCGCAAGAGCGACCGCCCCATTGAGGAGGACGCCGATGGCCGCCACAACCACGATCACGCCACCCCCGGCGGGCGGCGGGTGGCGCAGTCGCTGGATCGCCTCGAGAAACAGGCTGAACGTGACCACGCCCAGAAAGACCGAGTTGCCCAGGGCCGCCAGGATTCCCGCCCGGTGATAGCCGAAGGTGCGGACTGAATCGGCGGGGCGTTGAACCTGGCGCACGGCGAACCACGCAATGCCCAGGCCCAGCACATCCGTGAAGTTGTGCCAGGCGTCGCCGAGCAGCGCCAGGCTGTTGACCGCGAAACCCGCTGCCAGCTCGACAGCGATGAAGAGGCTGTTGAGCAGGATGGCCCAGCGCAGGCGGCGAACCGCCAGGTTTGGATCCCGGTCGGCGGTGTGAGCTTTCGGGGGGCGGGCAGGCCCCTTCGGGAAGCGCGCGGTCATCCGTCACACTCCGGCGTCTGACCCTGGCCTACCGCTCTGGTGCGGCCCCGGGCGATGATGTCCCGACCGCTTCCGCACCCCCGACAACCGGCGGGAGGACCAGGTCGCGGATCACCTGCCCCGATCGCCCGAGGGACGGCATGGGTCTCCCGTTCAGGAGGAGCTCCACGCCGCCGGCGTTCCCCACCGTGACCACGAAGCGCGTGTCGGCAACGAAGCGCGCCATTTGCCCCTTCTGGAGGAGGACTTGCCGCTCCTGTCCGCCATCGGCGCGGACAGCCATCCACGTCAGCTCTGCAGCGCGGGCGGTCAGGAGGAAGCGCCGGGGCTTGCGCTCCGTCTGGGGAGACGGAGCCGTCGGTGTTGGTGTCTCCTGGGTTGCACCCCCGGACGGCAAACCTGTCTGGAGCGCGGCGGGGACCTCACCAGGGCCGGCCGTGACTCCCGGCTGGAGGCTTTCCGGTTGCACCGCGGGGCCCGCCGCCTCGACCGGCGCCCGCTCCTCCTGCGGAGGGGCGGGACGGTCCGCGGCCCGCTTGGACGCCAGCGACAGCGCAATAAACACCGCAGGCGTGACGACGAGGATCGCGACTGCGGTCCAGAGGACGTGCTTCCACGGGATCGGCGTCGGCGCGGGCTGCAACGGAATCGGCGCCGGGAACCCCCCGGGCGGGCGACGGATGGCGCTGCGGAACTCCGCGTCCAGCGCGTTCGGGTCCAGCTTGAGCAGGAGGGCATACTCGTGCAGGAGACGGATCAGGTAGGCCGGGTCCGGCAGCATGCGGTAGTCGTCCGCCTCCAGGGCCTGCAGCAACCGGAGCGGGACCTTGCTCTGGTACGCCGCCTGCTCGGGGGTGAGACCCCGCTCCTCCCGCTGCTTCCGCAACGCCTGCCCGATGCTTGCCTTGTCAGGCATCCCGGTGCATTTCTTCCATCCAATCCCCGATCACCGCTCGTCGTGCCGGGGCGATGCCGACTGGGGCTCGCCACCCCTCACGATGAGTACCGAGAGCGGTGCGGTTCGGACAACCTGTTCTGCCACGCTGCCCAGCCGAGGTTCTTCGACCGACCCCTCGCCATCGCTCGCCAGGACGACAAGATCGTACTTGCCCTCCCGAATTTCGGCCAGGATCTCCGTCGCGGGGTCCCCCTGCCGCACCTTGCGCTGGGCCTCGAGCCCCAACTGCTTCAATCGTTCCCGTGCCTGAACGGCCACCTCCAGCCCGTGGCCCTCGTGTCCGAAGAGCCGTTCTATCTCGCGAAGCTCCTCCTCGTGGAGGCGCTCGTAGTGCCGCAAGCGTTCGTCCACCTCGGGAATGACATGCAGGACAACACCTTGGATCTTTGCGTTCTTCAGCCAAGCGACGCCCCGCGCCAACGCGCGGTCGGCCCCCACCGACCCGTCCACGCAGAACAGAACTCGCATCAGTCCTCCGACCTCCCGACTCGCGACATGCCAGGCGCGGTTAGAAGAACTCCAGCCACAGCTTCAGGGCCAGCCCCAGGTTGCAGATCAGCAATGCCACCATCGTCTGGGGGATGGCCAGCCACATCCACCGGGGCCAGCCGATCCGGTGTCCTTTCTTCTCCATGGCGGCATAGGCCACCACGTTGGCCGAGGCCCCGATGGGCGTCCCGTTTCCGCCGATATCCGTCCCCAGCGAGACCGCCCAGACCATGATCGAGAGCGCTGGCACCCCCACCTGGCCCGCAATCCCCTTGATCACGTAGGCCATGCTGAGGGCGAAGGGGACGTTGTCCACGATGGCCGATGAAACGGCCGAGAACCACATCAGGGTGGAGACGAGGGCCAGATCCTGATGGCGGAAGACGTTGGCAATGAAGTCCGCCAGGGCCTTGATGGACCCGGTCTTCTCCAGCCCTCCGACCACCACGAACAGGCCGATGAAGAACAGCAGGACGTCGTAGTCGATCTTCCGCAAGATGTCCTCGGTCTTGCCGCCCCCCAGGATGAGGATGAAGAAGGCCGGGACCAGCGGCGCGAGGGGAGCCGTCATCGGGATGTGCAGGGTATGCTCCATCCAGGCGTGCATCACCAGGAAGGCGATGGCCACCAGGAAGGCGCCCAGGCCCAGTTTGAGGAGCCGGACATCCTTGATCGCCTTGACCGGATCCATGGCCGCCAGTGCCTGCCGGTCCACGGTGCCCTCCAGGACCAGCCGCTTTCGGCACTGGAGGTACGCCACGCCGACGGCCCCCAGGGCCGCCAGCACTGCCGTCGGTCCATTGTGGATCACGAAGTCATTGAAAGAGAACCCGAGCATGAGCCCGAGAATGACATTGGGCGGGTCACCCACCAGGGTGGAGGCGCCGCCGATGTTGGCCAGGCACACCTCCGTCACCACGACCGGAATGGCGTCAAACTTGAGCAGGCGGGCGAGCTCGTAGGTCAGGGTGGCGAAGAACAGCATCACCGTGATGCTGTCCATGAACGCCGAGAGAAACCCGGTCACCAGGGGGAAAACCACGAGGATCCGGTAGGGGTTGTAGTCCAGCTTCTTGGCCACCACCAGGGCCATGTAGGTGAAAAAGCCTGCCTCGGAGAGGACGGCGATGATGGTAAACATCCCGAAGAGCAGGCCGACCGTGTCCCAGTGCACGTACTTGGTGACCGCTTCCTTCAGGCTGAGGATCCCCACCAGCAAGAGGAGGATGGCCCCGGACATGGACACGATGGTGCGGTTGATCTTTTCCATGCCGATGGCCACGTACGTGATCAGGAAGATCGAGACGGCCACGACGGCCGAGACACCCATGAGTGCCTTCTCCTCCTTTCCATGAGGCCAGGGCACCAGCCGCGCGCTTGCGGGGCTGTGCACCCTCCACCATCGTCGCCCCCACCACCAGAAGTTCGGGCTCACCCTAACACACGCGCCCGGGAGTGACAAGAGGCCCGAGGATCGGGCGGCCTGGAGGCGGCTTCAGGGAATATGCGTACTCTCCGGTGCCGCCGGCAGCTCGGATGGATCCGTCTCGACGTGGAGGCCCCGCACCCCCTGGCGCGCACGGCTGAGATGGGCCTTGAGATCCTCCCGGCTGTTCTGGAGCTGCGTAATCGTCCTGGAGAGGCGCCCGTCCACCTCGGTGTCCATCTTTTCCAGGGCGTCGGCGATGGTTGCGAGCGCCTGGCTCAGGCGGGCCGTGTCGATCTCGGTACCGAACCGCAAGATCACCTGCAGCAAGGACAGCAAGTACGGGATGACCTGCGTGTAGCTGATGATGACGACCCCTTGCTTGAAGGCCTCCACGTGCGCCTCCACGCACAGGTCGAAGACCGCGTCCGGCACCGCCAGGACCCCGAGCCGGATCGTCCGGTCCGGGTCGAGGTACTTCACCACCTCGCGGATCTTCCTCTTCACCTCGGACTGGATCTCGTCGGCCAGCGCCCTGCGCACGGCCGGATCCTCCGTCTCCTGCAGGCGCTCGAGTTGGGACAGCGCCGGCCACTTGCTGTCGATCGGAAGCAGGCGTCCGTGAGGCAGGCGGAGCGCGAACTCCACCGGCTTGTTGTTGATGGTGAGGTTGGTCTCGCGAAGCTCCACGGGAAGCTGCGCCAGGATCGCTCCCAGGATGTTCTCGCCGGCGATCCCGCGGGACTTGGTTCCGGCCAGCACCGTCTCCAGGCGCTTCAGGACGTCCCGGGCCTCCCGCTCGTGCTTCTCCCGGACCTCATCGGCGGCCTGGATTTGGGCGACCAACTCCCGGGTCTGGACGATCTCGGTCCGCAGGCCCTGCTGCGCGGCCGCGAGATTCCCGGTGAGCGATTCCTGCACCTGCCCGAGATGTTGTGTCAGGAGTTCCTGCGTTCGAACCATCTGATGGACAAGCTCCGTGACTGACGTGAGGGCCTGCTGAGTCTGATGGATCCGCTGGGTGAGCGTCTCGGCGGTTTGCTGGACAGCCGCCTGTCCCTGCTCCCGCGTCTGCACAACCTCCGAGCGGACGGTTTCCTGGGTCCGGGCGAACGCCTGGACCTCTCCGGACAGTTGCCCCATCCGTGCGCCCAGCTCTCCCAGGCTCGCCTGGAGGTTGGCCAGAACAGTTTGCCCCAGGTCTCCTCCCGGTCGCCGGCGCAGGATGAGCACCAGAACGACCATGCCCAGGAGGAGCAGGAACCCGAGGATACCGAGGAGAATCAGGAGTTGATTTTGCGACATCTTCCACTCCGGAGGCCTGATCGGGACTGCGACAGACTACACAAGGTGACGCCAGGATTCAACCTTTCTCTCCCCCCAACCCTCTAAGTGGATGGAAGGCAAGACATTCTCCTCATCCCAATCGTTGCAGCTCAACCGCCGGTACCAACGGCCTCGCCGTTGGTGCGCGAAGCACGCAAAGGAACTGCCCGTCTTCAAAGCGCTGACCAGGAAAGACTGGAAGAGGTGATCAGGAAGATTTCGGCCAGGAAGCTCCTCTGAGGTGATGAGGGTTGGCGAGTCTTTGCCTGCCTGTGCGTTCCGCACGCAGACAGGCGATCTTGGCGATCTTGGCGGTGAAGTGTCCGGGCTCATGACAATCTACCACAAGGAGGGCATTCGTGACTCGACGCCGCGCAGGATTGACATGGGCAATGAGTGGCAGCCTGATTCTGGGCCTCGGGCTCGCCGCGCCAGCCCTGGCCCAGAGCGTTGACGACCGGCTGTCCAACCAGGCCGAGCGGATCTCCGAGGGAATCCGCGACGGCTCACTCACCGCCGGTGAGGCGGCCCGGCTCGAGCGAGAGCAGTTCGGCATTGCGGGAGAGGAGCAGCGGTTCAAGAGCGACGGAAGCCTGAGCCCGGGGGAGCGACGGCGGCTCTGGCGGGACGAGAATCGCGCCTCCCGCCGCATCTAGCGCCCCTTCTCTTCATTCCCCTCGTACCTGTCTAACGCCCGGCCGCTGAGCGGCTGCGCGCCAGCAGGCCGTTCCAGCGGCGTGTTAGCCGGAAACCGTGTGTGAGCCGTGCTCTCGCATAACACCAGCCTGAGCTGTGTGCCAACGCGCCGCTCGCTGTGCCAACTCTGCGCCTTCCCCCTGATGCCAGTTGTAGAGCGTGGCTGGATCGAAGTCGGC
>Ga0315279_10009358_pt1 | contig 11701 bp, 9 predicted proteins | sample YL17G06_20_MG_FD_203694 | JGI IMG/M metagenome (GOLD analysis project Ga0315279, IMG submission 203694) | Sediment microbial communities from Yellowstone Lake, YNP, Wyoming, USA - YL17G06_20 | ecosystem: Environmental > Aquatic > Freshwater > Lake > Sediment | place: USA: Wyoming | collected...
CATTCGTGGGTTACGCATCTATGCCAAAATACCAGGCCATAATCGAAACCAAAGAAAAGATAATCGTTCCAGTCATCGACATGTCTTCGAACGCTTTGCTGAGAAAAGCCGCGGCATGGCTGAAAGATCAGAAATAGTCCTGAAACCGTGCCCATGTTTTTGACACACTGCAGAAAGACGCTCAACCGGAAGCTTGCTTCTTGAACACGCTTTGCATCAAAGGGGAAGTTTTCGCCGGAAAGGGCGAAGGAGCCAAATTCGTAAAACTCCCCTGGGTAAGAAAACAGATAGTCGAGAAACTTGGATTCGATCCCTATCTCGGAACCCTCAATCTAAGATTGTATGAAGACAATGTCAAGACGAAAAGGCAGCTCAAGAAGGCGGAGTCAGTAAGCGTCTCGCCAGTAGCAGGCTTCTGTTCTGGAAAATGCTACAAAGCATTTCTGACGAATAGTCTAGAATGCGCTATCATCATGCCCGAAGTTGCCAGATATCCTGCAGACGTTGTAGAAATCGTTTCCTCAACAAACTTGAGAGAGAAGCTCTGTCTGAAAGACGGGGACATCGTTGAGGTTAGAGTTCAGATCTGACTCACTTCTGTTTTCTCTTACTGCTTAGGAAACATTGCGTATATTCTTTCAGGCACCCATTCTTTTCAAGATAGGCTCCGTACCTCGCAAGGCCACTCATGGCACGTGACGCATCTTCCGGTGAAGAATAGGCCGGAATATCCAGCTTGTCAAACCTTGAACGCGTATACAAAGCCATCTCCGTCTCACCGATATCACACGCGACGATAGGCTTGTCGTACTTACTGGCGACTTTCGCGACTCTATCGATGAAGTCCTCTTGCAATGCCGGTATGTGGTGTAGACCGAGCAGTATTATGCCATTGATCTCATGATCTTGGAAAAGAATCTCTGATGCAAGCTCGAACATTTCAGACGTGCCCGAACCAGTGATGTCCACCGGGTTGTAGTTCGTTGCAAACTTCGGAAGTTTCCCTTCCGCCTTTAGCTTCTCGAACTTTGCGATAGTTTCTTCTGAAAACCTGTTGATGGTCAACCCTTTTGATTCAGCTTCGTCAACAGCCATAATGCCCGGGCCACCAGCATCCGTGATTATTCCAACGTTTTTGCCTGTGGTGGGTGGCTGCATGGACAGAGCTTTTCCAACGTCGAAAAATTCCTCCATGTCCTTCGCCCTTATGATTCCGGTTTGCTCAAAAGCCGCGTCGTATATTTGATCTGAACCAGCGATGGCTCCCGTGTGGGAAGCCGCTGCTCTCGCGCCTGCTGTTGTTCTTCCAGCCTTGAGCGCTACGATAGGTTTCTTTTTCGTCACCTCTTTTGCGACATCGATGAATTCTCTACCAAACTTAATGTCTTCAACGTACAGCAAAATGACCTTAGTTTCATCGTCGTACAACAGATAGTGCAGCATTTCCGTTTCAGTGACATCGCATTTGTTGCCGAAACTCACAAACTTGCTGACTCCAATCTGTCGTCCGGTCAAGAAGTCAAGAGCTGACACGCCAAAGGCACCGCTCTGTGTGACTATGGCAATGTCGCCGGGTATTGGACGTGGTGTTGCAATAACTTCATCCCCAGTCATCAGAATCTTGGTCTCGGGCAGGAACAACATGTCCACGCCGGTTCTTGTATCGTAAACCCCCAAACAGTTTGGGCCCAAGACTCTTATTCTGGCTTTCTTCGCGATGGTCACAACTTGGTTCTCAAGTTCGTGGTTTCCGATCTCGCCAAACCCTGAAGTGATTATCACAACATCCTTGACCTTTTTGGTTGCTGCGTCTTTCATTATTTTCGGCACGACATTTGCCGGAACAACGATAACTGCTAATTCGACTTCTTCTGGAATGTCAGTTAATGACGGGTAGCTTTGAATTCCCAAGATGGATTCTTCGTTGGGGTTGACGGCAAAGAGCTTTCCCTTGAAAAACTCTCTGCTTTTGTTTTCTTGAAAATTCTTGAAGATGACGTGGCCTGCTTTGCTTATCTTCTTTGTTGCGCCGACAACTGCAACGGATTTGGGGCTGAAGAAGGCGTGAAGCTGTTTTACCGAAGAGTCCATCTCGGTTTCACCTTTTTCTTCTTCTAACGATCACTATGGGTTTATGTTTTACTGTCTCAAGCATTTTCCAGCTTACACCATCCAGACCTACGTTAAACCTCTCAGCCATATCCCAAACCGTTCTCCCTGCACCAGAGCCTCGCGAGCGATTCGCAATGTCGGCAACCTCTAAAGCTTGGTCGGCAGAAATGCGGCATCCGGCAACAGCAATTGGAGTTGCCCTCTTCTCCAGTCTGCATGCCCTGCCGACGACGTATGCCATGAAGCCGCCGAAAGAATGGATGGGCTTAACTGGGTTTGGACGAGGCGTGAAATGAAGATTTCTGAACGAATAAGTCTTGTCCGTGTCAACAATCAACACGCAGATCCTCTTTCCAAGTCGCTTCCAAACGTGTTGGCGTATTGTTTCAGCAATCTTGCCTGCTTCTTTCAATGACAGGCTAACGTAGGAATATGGCAAGTTGCTTCCATCAATTCCGCCCTCGGACCCAAACATCAACGCCTGCAATAAGCCAGCCTGCTCTAACGCAACTTGTTTATGGTAACTTCCGGCTTCAAACGGGTAATCCTGAAGCCTTCGAATCAAGGTCTCCTGAAAACGGCACAACCGCCCCAGAAAATAGCCCCAAACTACTCGCATCCAGAACTTGGCAATGATTCTGGCGTTCAAGCTTGGTTTGGTGTTGCTTTCGTCAATAATGTTGCCCGAAGCAGTAGAGATTGCCTTTTCCGACATGACCAGGAGATCTCTATTCTCTATCTTTCCACTGACGCCTTTGATTGTTTCGTCTAAGTAGTTCTCGCCGGGTTTCCAGTATTTCGTTCTGACTGCCAACGCTTCATACAGGTCTTCTCTTGATTCAGCTGTATGATAGATTGCTACCTTGCGATGAGGAATTTTTCAGCCTCTCCGAACAAAGGTCGTGCCGGAAACGTGTTGTAGTCGGTTACATGTTTCGGAATCGTTTCTTCAGTTCTTCGATGTTGCATTCTTTGGGTTTCATCTTTCCTTCAGAACAATAACCTAACTCCACGCATGTTGGTCCACAGTCCTCAAACAGTGCTGGTGCAGCCTTCCGTGCCTGCTTCAACATCTCAACCGCAACTTCTCGCATTTCCCACTGTGCACGAGTACAGCAGCGTAAGTTGAAGAAGTGCCGTAGCTCACGGGCGTTCATCGTCACGATTATGTTTGTTTTGGCAGCGTTCGGAAGGATAAACCGGGCATCCTCCTTTGAAATGCCCAATTTCAGAAGTCTCTGATAAGTCTCAGAGATTCTTGTCAGAGTTTCATCAAACGTCTTCCTCGCTTCCGCATTTCCTTCTATGCTTGGAGGAATCACATAGTTTTCAAGTGTGTTGTAGGTTACGTAGCGTTGGCTCTGCTGGGTATACGAAGCGATGCGGTGCCTGACAAGCTGATGCGTCATTGCCCGTGAGACACCCTCTAGGCTGAAAGTGAAGGAGGCATGTTCAATCACTGAACCATGGCCATATCCGGTGACTCGCTTGATTATCTGCTTGGCAGTCTCGGCATCCATCTTTTTAATAAGGTCTGATGGAGTCCCGCTTTTTGTCGTCGTTAAAGCTGCGGTTCCGCATAGAAGATCCGCGTCTGCCGTGTAACGAAGAAGCTTAACCTTCAATCCGTACCCTCCTTCTCCACTTTGGCCTTTAACGCAATAAAAGAATTTGGTTGCTCAGACGTGCGAGTAGACTCGGTCGCTTGTGTATTTTCCGCTTTGCATTTCGTTCTCTATTTCGCGTAGCATGAGCACTCGTTTGAACGTTGGTGGGTGCGTTGAGAACAACGTGTTCATTCTTGCCCACGTGGATTTTGCTTCTTTCTCCATGGCAAGCTCCAGCTCTCGTTCATCCAACACGCCATCATGATCCAAGTCGTACTCTTGCTTTTTGGCAAATATTTCAGCCATTTCCTGCTTAGCCATGGCTGGGTCACCAATGTAGAAGGCTCTGGCTCCTGACGGCGCTTTCGGCGAGAGAGACAACCCATACGTTATCTTTGTCAGCGCACTTTCCAAACTTCTGGGCGAGCCTGTCACGTAGGCTGAATAGGCGTCTGCGTAATGCTCGCGCAGTCGGCTGAGTCTCATGACACACAGAAGCGAAATGATGTAAACCACATAGGAGATTATGCCAACGACGAATAATGCGGCTCTCATACTGCCATCGTCTTTCTTCCTTGAGCCTCCAGACATCCATGCTACCTGCCACGTTCCACGCGCGACAATGTAAGCGAGCAATGGCAACGCCGAAAGCACCGTCATGACTATGTAATCCTTGTGCCTTATGTGTCCAAGTTCGTGGCCGATCACGCCTTTGACTTCATTTTCATTTAGGTTCCGTAGTAAGCCTTCGTGAACAGCCAGTGTGGCGCTACCTGCGGTTCTGCCGAAAACAAAAGCGTTCGGCGTATTGTCGGGAACCGTAGCGAGTCTGGGCATCGGTATTTGGCTTTTTTCTGCCAGTCCCTTCACGGTAGACTCAAGCCACGGGTTCTCTCCTGCTTTCAAGTACTGCAGACGCGTTGACATCGCCACAACAGCAGGTCCTATCAGATACTGAAAGAGTATGAACAGGAGGGTCAAGATTATTGCGTATATCAGGTTAAGCTGGACTATGAACATTATGACTGACAAGAACACGGCGAATATGAGGCCCACTATGAATATGGCGCTTCCCATCGCAAACTTCAACTGTCCAAGTCTTGCCATGAAATCTGATCCTCTTCATATGACGAAAACTGCGTGAATTAAAGCTTTCTAAGTAACCGCTTCGGAAAACTATAATGGGCTATTCAGCTACTGCTTAAGAGAAGGTGAGTGGTGCTTCGGCCGGGATCGGAACACGTTTTTACTAGTAAGAATATGTTTGCATTATGCTTGGCGAGAGTTCGAAACTCTCCCGGGCTACCAAACTCTAGCGTTTAATTTATACTAATTTGCCGAGGGTTTCGCTCATCTTCCCTTCTTTTTTTGTTTTCGTTGACAAGTGAGGGTTTACGTTAGGATATGAACGCTGTTGCTGATGTTAGGAAGGCGTTTGAGGGTTCTCTGCGACGGATTGACGAGCTTACTGAGGGCATGCAGGCTGAGCGGGATAGGATTAAGGCTGAGTCTGAGCGTCATTGGAGATGGTGCGGAAAAAGCGCACACAATCTGCACTTGCATAGTTATTAAAAACCTCTGAACGATATATCTAATGGGTGATAGCTCAATTGGAACAAGAAAGGAAGTATGAAGTCATTTCGCATCAAACAAATACAAAAGCTGCTGTGAGAATTTTGAAATCTATGACAGAAGCTGAACTTCGAAATCTGTATTCGTCTCTGGGCTTGGTCCCTGCTATAGTTGAGACTGCACCAAAGGATTTTGTTGTCAGCAAAATAGTCGAAAAAGCGAGTGTCAACGACCTTTTGCAGAAAAGGGAATTCGTGCTCAGAATGATTGAAAGCCATGATAGGATATCATCAGGTCTCGAGAAGGTTCTTAACAATTTAGATAAAGAGACAATAATAGAGATTTGTAAGGAGTTGGCAAAAGAAGAGCTCACGAAAGTAGAAAAGAAGCTTGAGATCGTTCAAAGGCTTGTTGCGGAGATTCCTTTTGACAAGATCTGGAAGAGCAGGAGCCTTCGCAAGAGAACAACATCGCAGAAAGTATCTAATGCTTATCTGAAAAGGCTCAGCAAGGAGATTTCTTCTCTTAACCATGATATAAGAGACATAGAGAAAAGACATCAAGAGAGCAGTTTGGAGTCTCTTAGCGAACTCGATAATAAGATTCAAAATGCCATTGGAGAACTTCGACACTTGTCTGAGCAACACGAGAGCTTTTTAAGGCTTTTAAGTATGAAAGATGTCCCTACTGCATTCGCCTATCTCGAAGGCTTCCGGAAAGAACTAGTGTCCCTTCAAGATACTCTTTCGCCTGAGAAACTCTGCGAGTTCATTGAGAAGGTTAAGAGCAGACTTCAGATTGACGATTTCTCTTTTACCTCTAAAGGACTCGAAATCATGCTAGCATACTACCTTTCTAAAGAAACCAAGGGAATGGGGTGGTCTGCTGATTTCCAAGAATTTGTCAGCATAGTAAGAGAAGAGATCCCAAAGATTGAAATCATGCCAAATCAGGCTGAGATCCCCGCGTTGCGGGAAAAAGTCATAAAAAGATTGGGAATAAGTGAAGCAGTTTTCGACCGCCAACTAGTGCAAGCATGGCAGAAGGGATATGTTTCACTTCATTCTGGGGCTCCTAGAGAAAGAGATGAAGTGAAATTCCTTGAATATGAGGGGAACAAATATTTCTACGTGAGTCTTAGGTGGGAGTAGAAAATGTCACAGGCTGAGTTCGACAAAAGATTGGCAGAGGGCATGAACCCCTTTCCGTATCCACATCCACCGGAGAAACCACCATTCATAATTGGTGGCGATGCCCTGCTTTCTTGGTTTGACAAGACGTATAGAGACGCTAAGAGGCAAGAAGGAGGAACTCTTAGTTACTTCATTATTGGAAGACCTGGTGCAGGCAAAACCTACTTCCTCAATCATCTCGGATACCTTTTCTATGAACAAAGAAAGTATCAAGGAATCTATGCCCACGTGAAGTTGAGCGATCTCGAATTCCCGGAAAACTCGATATGGAAAGAGCTTTTTGGAGGCGAATACTCAAAAGAACGCGTGGAATACCTCGTACAAAGAGAGAAAATTAAATCTGCGAATATCCGCCGAGACATAAAAGATAACCTTCTTGGACTGTTGGATGGAAGAGTAAGCTATTCCAATTCCGAGTTTCGGGAAATTGCAGAGAAGACCAGCTCCTTGCTGCCTGAGGAATCAGTGATTTGCGTCGCTTTAGACAATGTTGAGGAATACATCGATGCACGAAGGAAAGAAAAAGATTCGATTGCATATGCTGTTCGCGAGCTAATGACTAGTATCCGTAACATGACTGATCCCCTCAAAAAAGGAATGGTAATACTCGCGATAACAGATGAGGTGTGGCCAAATGTCGAAAAGGAATTGAGTGAAATTGGCAGAACGAAGGCAAGGCGGTCTGAATCGGCCGAGGACATGATACTAGGCACTTTGTCTTTTCCAGAGTCTCTGCAGTTGGTGCACGAGTACATGAAATTCTGGAGCACGAAGAATGGACTGACGCTTCCATCCGACCGGAACGAATGCCTGTGTACCATTGGATCAAAACCCGTATCGATTTATCCTTTTACTACTATGGCTATCGAATTCGCACACAAAATGACCGACAAGCTTCCAGGAGACATTTCATGTTTCTGCGGCAAGTGTATTGATATTATGAGTCATAAGGATCATATTGAAGTTGTCAAAGACAGACTAATAATCGAAGCATTGCAAGCGACTGCCAAAGCAAGAAAAGCGCTTGGATGGGTGCCTAATGCGCAGAGACTCATCAGTGAAATGGGGTCGATGATCCAAGAAGAGAGCCTACTTGCAAAGCTAGAAATACTCAAGCAAGAGGTGAGCAAAGAGAGGGAACTTGGACTTGAAATTGAAGCAATGACAGACGCAACAAATCAGTTTGCCAATCTTATGGGCGTGCAAGTTCTTGCAGCCCCAAGCGTCCCAAGTTGTATCAATGACCGGAGAATCATCGCGCCCAACCCACAGCTGAAGATATGGTCGTTTGAGAACAGTAAATTCGCTGTGCGGTACGATGTTGGCGATCCACATCTGTTTATCCCTACCGTGCGCTTGTATGGAGATAGAGTCAACTCGGAGCCATACGAGGAAATAATGTCTCTTATCAAATCGCAAGAGGCAACTCACGGACTACTTGTCTTTATGTTCAAGGTTGAAGATCGCTTCAAAATAGGAAATGTGATGATGGATGAACTCAAAGATTATGGTACGACGATACAGCCTCTAGACCTAACCGACAAGATATATGACATCATGGCTGTAGTGAAAGCAAGAGAGGAAAAAGAACTGCTAGCCCGACTAGTCGACAGACTAGGTCAAGACCCTATAAACCTCAAAGAGAGACTCAAAGTACTGAGTCAACAGAAAAAGCCAGAATACAAGCCACCCTCAAAGTATGAGGGGAAGAAATTGACCGAGGGAAACCCATAAAACCATCACACTTTTGGACAAGGTGTAGCGGAATCCCACAGAACCGTAATCGACCGAGCATAGCTCGAAGAAAACCAGATCGACACACTCAGCATCGCCCTAAAACAGCAGCCCCTAAAAGAACTCCGAGAAAACCCGCCTGAAAAGTTGGTATGAGTTCAACTCTAGAGTAAGGTGTCTCCCATGCTACCAAAGTAAATCTGAAGGGTTCAAATTATAGCCTCTCGAGCGCTTGTTCATTGTAACTGGTTTCAAGTGAAGAAGCATTCGTTAGTGATTTAAGTAGTATTATTGCAAGACTAATAGGTGAGCCGAATCGGACAATGATTATGAGATTCGTCTTAATCGGCATCGAGCCAGAAATTGTCTTTTTTGTGAATGGCTTAATCCCGGGAAGGAGGAAGGTTGGCGTGAATTCGTGAAAAAAGAGAGTTACAGATTAATTTCGCCCAAAATAGAAAAGGAGTCTCCTGAAGTTATACCTGACTACATAGTTCTTCTAAATCGGTCTCCTAGAGTTGCTGGACACACAATGATAATATGGAAAAGTCCATATGATGATATATGCGACGCGTACAAGGATCATGATTTTGTTGGAAGCATTGGAGAAGTGATTTCGCGTTATTCACAGAGACTCAAGGAGAAGTTGCTAGCAGAAAAAGTGTACCCTTACTCAATGTGTGACCACTTTGAGAAAAGGGAACTAAGAGAAGGACAATCAACCACAGAGCACCTGCATTTCCATCTGTTACCACGATATCCAGGGAGCCCCAAAGGAGAGGACCTGTTCACTCTGCCGGATAAGAAAGCGGGAGTTGATTGGGAGGCTACACCCCATACGCTGAGAGAATTAGCTAACCTTCTGCGGGATGATTTGACCTGAGGATTCTCGAGCTCTCGTTTGCATAGCGAAGACGCGGGTTAAACCTAGCCATTTCTGCAATTTACATAAGCCACCCTTCAAGGCTTTAAGAACAGAATTCATCCCACATCACAAATTTATTACCTTCATTTTCCATTGCAGCCTTTGCTCTAGCGTCACTCATGATCAACTGCAGAATTAACGGCATCTTTTTTGGATCTTGTATTGGTACTGGTACTAAGCAATAAACAGCTATAATGTCCTTCTCAGGTCCATTTATTACCCTTAAAATTCCTGTTATTAGTCTTGCTTGCATTTTTTTGGCAGTGTTGGTAATCCATTTTGAAAGAAGTTCCCTAGAAGGAGTTTTGGTCTTTAAGTTGATGGAGACAACAGAGTAATTTACTCCTTCTACATTGAGGGTAAAATATTCATCATATTCACCATTCTGAAAAAATCTCATAATTTTCTCTTTCTTCGGTGAAGACATTTTCTTGAAAGCTTTTCTCTGAGCTTTTGAAAGTAATCTTACAAACCCTTCATGTCCACTTCTCTCAATTGCAAGACAATGATTTCGAATCACTGTTTTTAGATGAGGGGCTTCTATTTTCTCGCCACTACCAATTCCGGAACAAGAAGAATCGCATAGAAGCTTTCTTCCATCATTTGATAAATAAAAAGGATACGCTCGACATGTCTCTGGTTTTATATCGTGAATCTGACACTCGTTACTTGCAGTCAGATAGATACAACCTTCAGGTGTACTCATGAGACCAAATCTTTTTACTCCAGTCCTAATAACAGGAACGATGTTTGTAATTATGTCATACCGTTCTTCTTCTATCCACCGTTTTACATCATTTTCAGTCACAAAAATTCCCCAACGCTCCCTGCAACATCGACCACACATCATGCATTTCCATGTTGTGCTGCCTGTAACCTCTTTTTTCGGTCTTCTGGACTCGACCTCTATCTCTTCTGCTGTAATCAAGTGTTCAAATTTTGATAACATTTTTTCAAGTTCATCAGCTTGAGACAATGCTCTAATCCCCAAGTTTACTGTGATTACTGGGATTCCGCATTAAATTCCTTTTGCATACGTTGATTTTTATGTGCGCCTACTTACTACTTCTAAAATGGTGGCCTAGGAACTTGCCGGCATTTGACCATGTTCAAAGCTCATCAAACCGAGATGTTTTACTAGTTAAAATCGTGCTTTCCTAGTTAAAATAAGCTCAAAATGAGTCTAGAATTATGGTGCTCCGGCCGGGATTTGGACCCGGGTCCGCGACTTTCCCTCACGCGAACGTGTCGAGAGGCCGCTATACTTGACCGGACTATACTACCGGAGCACTGGACTACTACTACCGGGTGATGTAGGCTATTTGCGTTTGCGGTATATGTTTGTTCCGTCTTGCTTTGCCACAAATTCAGAGCTTGATTATCTAGGTTCTTGTGTTTCATCTGGCAGTCTGAGCAGGATGACATGCGAAATCATTCGAATTAGATCAAAAGATGATGAGAATCATGTTAAAAGATGATGAAATATGGAAATCAGTGAGTTTCATCATCCTTTAGCCATGGAAAGAGCATTGAAACCTGCCTAAAACAATGTTGAAAACTGCATGTATAAAAAAAAGAATTCTTTTTTTTCAGCAACTTTTTCTTAACATGTAAACCTTCCTTAGCGGGCTGATGGCGACATGGCGATCACGCTTCAAGTTGGCCGGATTGGAGTTATCTGAGAGCGCGGACACGATTGAGCAGTGTCTCGGGTTTCATTCTCTTGGTTGTCTCGTCTGAGACTTGGTTTATTAGTGTGCTTAGTCTAGGAAAAGGGATTGATGGGTTATTCTGCTGGAATATGTGTTAGAAAGGGGGTTTCTCTCGGATCTAAACGCTTTTTCTTCCTCCAGGAGCAGTCAGCGGTAAGGTTGGATTGTTTAGGATAGCTCTAGAGGATTCCTCCATAACGAATAAAGACCGCTTTTGCGTTTTTCCTATAGGTATCTACATGAATCGGTCCCCTCTAATACTGGCCTTGCTGCTCCTTCTCGGGTGCACACTAGTTTCCATGCCGAGAATCGTTAGCGTGAGGGCAGCCGGACCCGTTTTCATCAGGGCTGACGGAACCGTTGACCCCGAAACAGCTAACATCACCCGAAACGGAGACCTCTACACTCTAACCAATAACATCACGAGCAACGGAGATGGAATCGTGATTGAGAGGAACAACACAGTGTTGGATGGAGCGGGCTTTACGGTTCAGGGTGCAGGAAGCAACGGGTCGAGAGGAGTATCATTTCCCCGCACAACCAACGTAACAGTCAGAAACATGAAGATCAGCGAATTCGGCGTCGGCGTTTATCTCAACGAAACTTCTCGTAGTACCTTACTGGAGAGTGAGATATCAGGGAACTGGGTCGGCGTGTCTTTGTCTGGCTGTTCAAACAACAGCATTCAAGGAAACAACATAACGTCAAACACCAAGTACGGAATACTGGCAACCTTGTATGCAGATTATAACACATTTTCCAGAAACAGAATCATGGGCAGCTACAGCGGTTTCCGATTCGACTATAGCAGCACTTACAACTTGATTTACGAAAACGACATAGTAG
>Ga0315279_10009360_pt1 | contig 11700 bp, 10 predicted proteins | sample YL17G06_20_MG_FD_203694 | JGI IMG/M metagenome (GOLD analysis project Ga0315279, IMG submission 203694) | Sediment microbial communities from Yellowstone Lake, YNP, Wyoming, USA - YL17G06_20 | ecosystem: Environmental > Aquatic > Freshwater > Lake > Sediment | place: USA: Wyoming | collected...
ACACGCTGGACACGTTCGTCGACTCGTCGTGGTACTACCTGCGCTACATCAATCCGAAGGATTCAAAGCACGCGTTCGTTCGCGAGCACGTCGACCGCTGGCTCCCCGTCGACCAGTACGTCGGCGGGGTCGAGCATGCCATCCTGCACCTCCTCTACTCACGCTTCGTGACCAAGGCGCTCTACGACATGGGCTACGTCGGGTTCCAGGAGCCGTTCGCCCGTCTGTTCACCCAGGGGATGATCTGCCACCCGGCGTACCGCTGTCCGAAGCACGGGTGGATCCACCCGAGCGAGGTCGCCGACGGCGACGCCTGCCCCAAGTGCGGCGCCGCCCTTGCCGTCGCGAGCCTCAAGATGTCGAAGTCGAAACGGAACACGGTCGATCCCGCCGACATCATCGACCGCTACGGCGCGGACACCGAGCGCCTGTACACGCTCTTTATGGGCCCTCCCGACCGCGACATCGAGTGGTCACAGGAGGGAGTGCACGGGTCGTTCCGATTCCTGAACCGTCTGTGGACCCTCGTGCTGGGAGAGGTTGAGACGATTGCCGCCGCGACCGGCCCGGTCCATCCCGATCGTCTCGACGAGGCAGGGCGCGCCCTATGGCGCCGCTATCACCGGACCGTCAAGAAGGTGACCGAGGACATCGAGACGCGCTTCTCCTTCAACACCGCGGTCTCCTCGATCATGGAGCTCGTGAACGCCCTTTCCGACTACGTCGCAACAAGAGAGAAGGACGCGGCGCTCGTGCGCGAGGTTGTCTCGGGTCTCGTCCTGATCCTCTCGCCGCTCACCCCGTTCGTGGCCGAGGAACTGTGGCGGCGGATCGGACACGAGGACGCCGTCCTCGAGCAGGCCTGGCCCTCCTTCCGCGCGGACGCCCTCGCCGAGGAGACCCTCGAGATCCCAGTTCAGGTCAACGGCAAGGTGCGCGCCCGGATCGTGGTCACGGCACAGGTCGGTCGCGACCCCGCTCTTCTCGAGAGGGCCGCCCTCGCGCATGCCGACATCGCCGCGCGGATTTCAGGAAAGGAACTCGTCAAGGTGATCGCCATCCCCGAGAAGATGGTCAGCGTCGTCGTGAGGTAGGGATGGCGAAAAAACGCGCCGTCTTCCTCGACCGCGACGGGGTGATCGTCGAGCAGGTCGCGGGGTACGTCAACCGGCCCGAGGATCTCGTCTTCGTGCCTCGCGCCCCGGAGGCGATCGCGCGGCTGAACGCGTGCGGGCTCCCCGTCGTCGTCGCCACGAACCAGGCCGGAGTCGCCAAGGGGTTCCTCACCCTCGCGACCCTCGACGCGATCCACGAACGTCTCCGCGAGGAGCTCGCGGCGCGCGGCGCCCGGCTCGACGCGATCTACGCCTGTCCACACTTCCCCGAGGCGACCATCCCGGAGTCCGCCCAGGACTGCGACTGCCGCAAGCCCGGGACGGGAATGCTCGAGCAGGCGGCGCGCGAGCTCGGGCTCAACCTAAAGACCTCCTACCTCGTCGGGGACATGACCGCCGACCTCTTGGCCGGGAAGCGCGCCGGCTGTCGCACCATCCTCGTCCAGACCGGCTTCGGCGGCAGCGACGGCCGCTACGAGGTCGAGCCGGACCTCGTCGCCCCCGACCTCTTCGCCGCCGTGGAGCTCATCCTCGCGGAGGTCGCCGCATGCAAGGCGTGATCCTCTGCGCGGGCGAGGGCGAAAGGCTCCGTCCCCTCACCCTCAAGACGCCGAAGCCCCTCCTCCCGATCCGCGGCAAGCCGCTGCTTGACTGGACGGTCGAGTGGCTCCGCCGCTTCGGGGTGAGGGACCTCTTCATCAACCTGCACCACCTCCCGGACGCAATCCCCGCGTACCTCGGGACCGGGCTCGCTCGCGGGGTGCACGTCACCTACTCCTTCGAGAAGGAGCTCCAGGGGACGGCCGGCGCGCTGCGCGCGTTCCGCGACCGGCTGCGCCAGCCCTTCGTCGTGATCTACGGCGACGTGCTTCCCACGGCGCTCGACCTCGACGCCTTGCGGGCCTATCATCGCGCCAAGGGGGGGATCGGAACGCTCGTCCTCCAGAAGACTGACCGGCCGCACGATTCCGACGTCGTCGAGCTCGAGGAGGACGGACGCGTCAAGGCACTCCACCACGCGCCCGGGACGTTCGACCACGGCGATCTCGGGAGCGCCGCCGTCTACTTGCTCGAGCCGGGCATCCTCCGCTACCTTCCCGAGTCGGGAAAGGCCGACTTCGTCCGCGACCTCTTCCCCGCCGCCCTCCAGGGCGGGGAGAGACTCTACGGCTACGTCACGGAGAAGGAGCTCCCCGACATCGGCACGCCCGAGCGCTACGAGAAGACCCAAAGGAGGACCGCGTGATCATCACCCGCACCCCGTTCCGTGTCAGCTTCGCCGGCGGAGGGTCAGACCTTCCCTCCTACTACCGGCGCCACGGCGGAGCCGTCGTCTCCACCGCCATCTCCAAGTACATGTACGTCACCGTGAACAAGCGCTTCGACGACACGATCCGCATCTCCTATACCCGGACAGAGATCGTGGACCAGACGGAGGACCTGCAGCACGACATCGTCCGCGCCGCCTTGCGCAAGGTGGGGATCGACCGCGGTGTGGAGATCTCGACGATCGCCGACATCCCCGCCGGGACGGGCCTGGGATCCTCCTCCACGTTGACGGTAGGCCTCCTGCACGCGCTCCACGCCTACGCCCAACGCTTCGCCGGCGCCGAGCGCCTGGCCGAGGAGGCGTGCGAGATCGAGATCGACACTCTGGGGAAGCCGATCGGAAAGCAGGACCAGTACGCCGCCGCGTTCGGCGGGATGAACTACATCCGCTTCAACTCGGACGACTCGGTCGTGATCGAGCCGATCGTCTGCACTTCGGCCACCCGCCGCCACCTCAAAGACTGCCTTCTCCTCTTCTACACTGGGCTCACGCGCAAGAGCGAACAGATCCTCTCCGAGCAGAAGACGAAGACCGAGGCCGGCGACGCGGATCGGTACCTCTCCTCCCTCGTCGAGCTCGCCGAGGAGCTCCGCAGTGCCCTCTGCCACGACGAGCCGGCGGCCGTGGGCGACATTCTCCACCGGGCCTGGCTCGTCAAGCGCGAGATCGTCTCTGGGATCAGCGACCCGCAGATCGATCGGTGGTACGAGGAGGCACGTGTTGCCGGAGCGATCGGCGGGAAGCTCCTCGGCGCGGGAGGAGGCGGGTTTCTCCTCCTCTACTGCGAACCCGAGCGGCAGACGGCCTTGCGGGGTCGGCTGGCCGAGATCGGCCTGCGCGAGGTGGAGTTCACCTTCGAAGGGCAAGGCAGCCGGATCATCTACGTGGAGGAATGATGCAGGACTACATCACAGACTACATCGACCGCCTGGCCGAGGGTCTTCGGAGGATCGACCCTCAGGCGATCGAAGCGGTGGTCGAGGCCCTGGAAAAGGCCCGCAGGAGGAACCGACGGATCTTCCTCATCGGAAACGGCGGGAGCGCGGCGACCGCCTCGCACATGGCGAACGACCTCCAGAAGCTCGCCTCGAGCGGCAAGTCCCTCCCCTACCGGGCGATCGGCCTCACCGACAACGTCCCCCTCATGACCGCCTGGGGAAACGACGAGAGCTACGAAACGATCTTCACCCGCCAGCTTGAGTCCCTCGCCGAGAAGGGCGACGTCCTCGTCGCCATCACCGGAAGCGGGAACTCCCCCAACATCCTCCACACGATGAAGCGTGCCCGCGAGATGGGACTCGTGGTGATCGCCTTCCTCGGGTTCACCGGAGGAAAGGCGAAGGACCTCGCCGACCACGTCCTCCTCTTCCCCGAGAGTCAGTACGGACGCGTCGAGGACGCCCACCTCATCCTCGAGCACCTCATCTCAAACTACCTCCGCGACCTTCCCGAGAAGGGCTCGAGCTTGAAAGCGAAGGGCCGATCGGGTAAGAACTGAACCACAATCGGGGCCTTAGCTCAGTTGGGAGAGCGCTTGCATGGCATGCAAGAGGTGACGGGTTCGAATCCCGTAGGCTCCATAGCTGAGGTGGCGACTTCTGTCACCACCTGCGACCAGCAAGTTGGAGCGTCGTTCGTCAGAGCGCTCTTGGTTTCTGTTCCTATCATGCAGGTCAATCCGAAGTCTCTTTCCGCGCTCTGCCACGGCTCTTGCGTTCCGCCATCAAAGATGCACCTGATTCCCATGATATGATGCGACAGACTTGTCTGCCAGCAGTAACGGCTGCAACCCTACATGGGAGGACGGATGAGACTCAGATTGGAGTGCGATGTAGATTCGGAAGCGATCTGCGACGAGATCCTCGAAATCGAGCTGGAGAACGGACATGTCTTAACCCTCTACCCGGACGCGTCCCGGATCATTCGCCAAGTGGCCATTGAGGCGTCAACCTCCACCTGGGAGACAAGCACCAGTTCGATCGCGGGACAGAGGACTCTCAAACTCGTATTCAAGTTTGACGAGCGACTCAAGGAGTCACTGCTCGCTGACCTCCGGTTCGCCGAATCCGCGCTGTGCATGTATGGCGTGCACGGACTGAGCTGGAGAAGCGTCAAGGTTTCATTGGTGCCTGACACACAGCAGGAGGCAGAGCAGCTGCAAGTGAGCTCTTCGCAGTTCGTGTACAAGTACGAAGCCACCCCGAGGCCGTTGAAGACGCATCTCCTGCGTGATCGCTTCCGCCCTCTGACAGTCCCTCTCTCGTTCTTCAGGGAGGGCGAGGTTCTGTTCCGCGACTTCCGATACATCAGCTCGTTTCGAAGCTTCTACTACATTCTCGAGGGTTTCTACGCCGCCGGCACGCATCGCAATCAGGAGCGCCAGTTTAAGAAGAGCAAGGAGTTGGTCGATTCGGTAGGCATCGCGCTACAGCAGTTGGCGGGAGGAGATCATGAAGCAAGAATCCATGCGCTCTTAGACAGCTACCGGAAACCACACACTGAGGAGGGAGTGCTGGAGCTTCTGGTCCTGCTGCGCCACAGCATCCAGCACTTCTTCGGTTTGACGAAGAAGCAAGCGCTCGCAGAAGGCGAAACAGGAGAGGACTTCAGGTCAGCCGCTCTGCTGGCCATGCTTGTCAGCATACAGGTGGTATGGAGGAAGGTCGATGCTCTCCAGCGAACGAAGTGAGAGGAACCATGTCTCGTCGCCCTCGGAGCTTCAGGGTGGACACGAAGCAGCATGTCGATCAAGACCTGATCACGCGAGGGCGTAAGAAGGAGACTCATGACTGAAGATCAGTGTATGAGCCCGGAGGAGGCAGAGCTCAATGCGGCAATGGAGCGAGTTCTGCGGTCTCCCAGCCCAAAGAAGCTTGTTGTCGCAGGCCCTGGCACGGGCAAGACGTCACTCTTCCGAGAGCTGCTCGCTTCGACCGGGGGCCAGCCCGATCGATACGTCGTACTGACCTTCATCAATAACCTCAGGGATGATCTGGAAGAGGATCTCGCGGGGCTTGCCCAGGTCTTCACGCTTCATTCGTTTTGCCTGGGCCTGCTGCACCGCGATGCGACAATAAGAGCCCCGCTGTCATGCGACTTTCGGTGTCTCCCTGGTCTTGCTCATCTCATCGGAGAGGACTGGCGAGTCATCAAGTCGGGCGACGCGCCGCAGTTCGTAAGCGAGATGCGAGAGCTAGAAGAGGAGAGCAGCATCCCGTTCTATCTGGCGCGCGGTGAGTACTACGATGCGGTCGATTTCGACGACACCGTGTACCGCGTCTTCAAGGGATTCACATCCGGCAGTGCCGTCCCTGATGTGTACAACCTCGTCCTCGTCGATGAGTATCAGGACTTCAACCGGCTTGAGGCTGGGTTCATCGACGCCCTTGCTGCGTACAGCCCGATTCTCATCGCTGGAGACGATGACCAAGCGCTGTACAGCCAATTGCGAAACGCCACTTGGGATAACATCCGGCAACTGAGCAGAGATGGGGAGTTCGAGGTCTTCGAGCTTCCCTACTGCATGCGATGCCCGAAGGTCGTTGTGGACGCAGTCAACGATGTGCTGAGCCGAGCGCGTGCACTGCACAGGCTCGACGGCAGAATAGAGAAGCCCTACAAGTACTTCCCACCGGTAAAGAGAGCCGACAGCGCCAAGTACCCCCGAATCGCGCTTGTTGAAACCTCAGTGCAGCGAGCAAACGCCAACTACATGGGGCGATACATAGCGACTGCGGTAGCGGCTATCCCCCCGGAGGAGATCGAGGAGGCAAGGGCGCGGAGCTATCCAGCGGCCCTTGTCATCGCTGCGCAACCGTACCGCCGCCAGATAATCAGCCATTTGGAGAACTCCGGGTTTGACGTCGAGGTTAGACAAGAGACGACGAGCAGGTTGGACCGAGATTTGGGCCTTGCGATCCTCCAAGAGGAGCGGGACTCGAATCTAGGCTGGCGAATCATCTTGGACGCAGACAAACCGTCCTTCTTACGCGATGCTATTGCCGGGACTGCTGACAATACCAAGCGTATCGTCGACGTCCTCCCACAGGAATACCGGGAAAGCGTCCTGGCCAACGTTGATACATACGAACCACCTGATGAGTCCAAAGTCGATCTGCAGCCAGAAAGCGAATCACCTGAGCCGCTGCGAATCAGAGTGACATCGTTCGAGGGCGCGAAGGGGCTCTCGGCTCAACATGTGTACATCGCGGGACTGCACAACAACGAGTTGCCGCGTGATCCGATGGCAATCCAAGATCTGGAGATCTGCAAGTTCGTGGTCGCCCTCACCAGAACGAGAAAACGGTGCTCATTGATCTACACGAGGAACTTCGCGGGCAGTTGGAGGACGCGGTCGGAGTTCATCGACTGGATTGGCAGCGCTCGCTTCGAACGGGTCAGAGTGGACGCATCGTACCGAACGTGACTCCTCCCATTGCTTCTTCGGGCGAGGACCAGGCAACCAGCCCGCCTGTGACACTGGTCACCACTCCGCAACGGTCACGCGCGTTCCATGATCGGTCCCGTACGCTCCCAGACGGATTCACGAGACAGCCCGGTCGGGCCGTTTCTCTTTCCCGCTTTGTCTGTTGCCGAGGCATCGGATGGATTCGCCCCCAGAGCGATGCGCCAAGGTATTCAGCCTTCCGTTGGAACTGTCGCGTCAAGATCTGACCCTTATGATCCTTATGATCCCAAGGCCATCGATCGCGAGATCCAGATCGCGCTCGAGGCCGTGGCCCTCCTCGCCTCCGGATCGGGCTCTACTGCCTCAGAGCGCCCTCCGTCGTAGGACGTCGCCCGCCGGCGGGCAGCCGAGCGCCGTGCCCAGCGGAGGAAGGCGTTTCTGGGAAACACCAAGAGACAAGATCTGACCCCGACGATCCGCATACTCCCGGAAGGAGGGCCTTCAGATCGTATGTCGAGAGTGCAGACTTGACCCTGGTATCCCTGCGGGTCTACCACGCCGATTGCCGCCTGTGCCCCACCGGCTACGACGCCTCTGCCAAACGGCTACCCAGGAGCGCTCGGGCCTCTCGGATCTCCTTCGACCCAGGGACCAGCCTCTCGCCCCTTTCCAGGATCGCCTGCAAAGCCTCGCAATGCTCGCGGAATGAGCTGAATAGATCGATGTTCTTCCACTCGCTGAGCAGTTCCCCTCGGACCAGTTCCGCAAACACGGAATCGAGGAGTTCCCGCCCCCCTTGGGAACCGCCTGCCCGGCTCCACGGAGTCTGGCGGTCCACCGCCTGCAGATCTCAGTGCTCCCGCCGCAGGCCTCGCAGGCGGCAATTGCCCTGCCTGCCAGCTCCAATCGCCCAAGCTTGTACAGAGTCTCCGCGAGAGAACCAGCTGCCTTGGCGACCACCTCAGCGTTTCCTGGCTCAAATGACTGGAGTAGCAGAAACGCGGAGCGAAGGAAGCACAGCCGCGCCCTGGTCGGATCTTCCCTGAAGGCCTCGCCCACCTTACTTTCGAGAGTCCCCCAGCTATGCTGCGTCTTGTACTCCGTCTCGCGGAAGCTGTACTTGGCGTATGGTTCAGGAACAGACCGGCTCTGGAAGACCCGGGCGCAGACCTGAATCGACCGTTGATACAATGCGCGCGCACACTCAGCCAGCACCATGATGTCTGGCACGCCAGTCTGGCCGTCTCTCAGCGCCTCCTGAAACCAGTTGGAGTAGCACTCACCGAGCCGATGATGGGCGGGGAACTGCCGAGCATCATTCGTGAGCAGGCCCTCGAGCAATCGAGCTGCCAGGTCGTGCATTCCCTTGACACCCTCAAGGTAGTCGATGCAAGCATCGATCGGGTCGAACAGCGTCTTGTCCAGCAGGGTATCCGGACCGTAGTGCGGCCGCATCGTACAAGCGAGCTCATAGCACGTGGTCAGAAGCGTATCACTCAGGTACGGGTTACCACACGACACGGCGACTTCCAGGAGACCGTCCGCGACTACGCGGTTGTGCGTGTATGACCAGGAGGGTCAGATCTTGAAGCAACGGTTTGGAGGGACGTAAACGGTGGGGTCTCTACTCTTGCCGTCTCACTGCTGAGTGATCGGGGCCGCATGTTTCCGTTTGCGTAAGTCAACTTCGTCGTGAAAGGAGTGGACAAGGCGCAGCCCATGATCGCGGCACAACGGGCATCCGTCGCGGACTGGCCACGGGCACACGCGTTCCCGATCGGTCCCCGGGCCTTATCCGCGAAACGGGGAGGTTGACGGGCCAGGCCGACTGCCGAGCCCAGGAGCCGAGCACCGTCCGCCGGAGCCGAAGCGGCAAAAGAAACGGCGCGGACTTCTGCCCACGCCGTTTTGCCATGTCGTAGCGGTCTTGTCTTCTAGACGACGGCTCGCACTTCCTCCGCCTCCGAGGCCACAGGGGCCTCAGCGGCGACGCCCGTGACGCTCGCCGCCTGCGGGGCCTGCTCGACCTCAGCCGCGACGGGGCTGACGTCCTGCGCCTGGGGCCCTCTCTCGCCCTGGGCCACGCCGTACTGCACCTTCTGCCCCTCCGTCAGCGTCCTAAACCCCGCGCCGCGAATGGAGCTGAAGTGGACGAACACGTCCCCACCTTGGGGCCGCTCGATGAAGCCAAACCCCTTAGCGTCGTTGAACCACTTGACTGTACCAGTTTCTCGCTCCGCCATGTCAATCTACCTCCCTAGTGTTGGGGGTCTGATCTCAGCAAAGCGTTCTAAGTAGAAGGTGAACGAACGCACCCTCGAGGTAAAACGACTGCAAGAGTACCAACAGCCCAACTATTGTACCCTCGATCGTGCAAAGCGCAAGGGAAACTGAGTTTCCGCTGCGTGGGCCTCGCTTCCGACAGGACTCCCCGCGCTCTGACCCTAGCGCTCGCCCTTCCGCCATCCCTCGAGCGCGTCGCCGCTCGCGTCGGCTGCTGCGCAAGCCATCGATGAGGAGGTCCTGCTGGGTAGCCCCAGCTCCCGCCACCTGCCTGCCCTGTCTTGAGACTGGGTAGAGCCTCCACGGCGCCGCCTGTCTGGGGTCGGCGCCGGACTCCGCGACCGGCGCCGGGCGTATGTCCTTCCTCGCTTGCGTGGCGGCCGAAGGACGTCTCAACCTCGCGAGCGGCGCCCGGCGAAGGACGCGCCAGGCCTGGCGGGGTATCTGGACCGTCCTGGTCTCTGGTACAATCCTCTTCCCGCCACGAACTGGTCGGCGTTGGGCCAAGGACAGAAAACGTGACAACCGCCATTCGGGTCGATCGGCTCTCCCGGAGCTACGGGAGGCGCCCTGGAATCGAGGAGATCACCTTCTCCGTCGAGCCGGGGGACATCGTCGGCCTGCTCGGGCCGAACGGCGCCGGGAAGACGACGACCTTACGAGTCCTGGCGGGGATCATCGCCCCAACGAGCGGAACGGCGAGCGTCGCCGGGATCCCGCTCTCCGAGCCAGAGAGGCTGCACCAGGCCGTGGGGCTTCTCCCCGAGGCACCGGGGTTCTACGAACGGGAGACCGCGTGGAGGAACCTCGTCTACTTCGCTCGCTTCTACGAGGGCATCCGCGTTCCGGAGCGGGTCGAGGCCTGCCTTCGACGGTTCGACTTGTGGGAGCGCCGGGACGACCGGGTCGCAAGCTACTCGCGGGGCATGAAGCTCCGGCTCGCGCTGGCTCGCGCTCTTGTCCACGAGCCGCCGGTTCTCCTCCTCGACGAGCCAACCGCCGGCCTCGATCCGGAGGCGGCGCGGGACGTGAGAGACCTCATTCGAAGCCTCGCTCGGGAGGGACGTGTCATCCTCCTCTCGACCCACAACCTGACCGAGGCCGAGGAGCTCTGCGCGCGGGTCGCCCTCGTCCGCACGCGCCTCCTTGCCTACGGCCCGCCGCTTGGCCTGCGCGAGAGGGCGGCGCCACCCGTGGTTGTCGTGCGGCTTGAGGGCCCAGCCGCGGTCCCGTCAGACCTCGCGGCGCTTCCGTTCGTGCGGTCGGCGCGGGTCGACGGAGACCACCTCCGGGTCGAACTTGTCTCGGAGACCGATCGGCCCCGGCTCGTCGAGGCCCTCGTCCGCGCCGGGGCGCGCGTGCTCGAGGTGACCGAGGAGCGGCCGTCGCTCGAGGCCGCGTACCTCGAACTCGTCCACGACGAGAGGAGGAAGGCGTGAACTCAAGGATCCGGAACATCCTCTCCCACGAGTGGCGCTACTTGGTAGGAAGCGTCTCAAACCTCCTCTACGTCACCGTGATTCCGTTCCTGCTTACTGGTGAGGCGCTCCTCGTGATCGCGCTCGTCCACCGCTTCGCGGGGTCTGCGATCGCCCAGAGCGGAGCGCTCACGCCGATGCTCGATCGCATGGCCGCCCAGGTTCCGATCCTCTCCGCAGCCTCCAGGGAACAGCAGGTCCTCGCCTTCCTCGTCTACCAGTTCAGCTTCTTCTCGCTGCTTGTGCCGGCGATGATCGCGAACGTCTTCGCCACGTTGAGCCTGGTCGAGGAGAAGCTCTCGCACATCCTCGAGCCGCTCCTCGCGACCCCCGTCCGCACCTGGGAACTCCTGTTGGGCAAGGCTCTCGCTGGCGCCATTCCGGCCGTCGTCGTGAGCTGGATCTGCACCGGGCTCTTCTTACTCGGCGGCTCGGCCCTCAGCTGGGGCAACGCCATTCGAGCCGTGCTCAGCCCGGGCTGGCTCCTCTCCGTCCTCCTCCTCGCCCCGATCGTCGCCCTCGCGAGCTTCCTCATCGGGATCGTCGGATCGGCCCGCGCCGCAGACCCGAAGGGCGCCCAGGCCGCGGCGATCTTCCTCGTCATCCCCCTCTTCGGCCTGATCGCCCTCCAGGCGACCGGAGTCGTCTGGTTCAGCGCCGGAGTCGTCCTCCTCCTCGCCGCCGCGCTCGTCCTGATCGACCTCCTGCTCCTTCGGCTGGCCGTGCGCCTTTTCTCGCGTGAGACCGTGGTCATCCGGTGGCGATAGCGGAGCCTCTTGGCAGACTGTTCACTTCCGCTCGGGCAAGTCCCGCGAAGTGTGGTGCCGTCAACGACGTGGAAACGCGGGGTGATGGGGTCAGATCTTTACTCTTGCTGTCTCACTGTTGAGTGATCGGGGCCACATCTGTCCGTTTGCCGTGCGGAGGGTGAAGAGCCCGGGGTTCATGGAGGTCACGCTCCACCGGACCGGGATCCACCCCTAGAGGTCGATCTCGTCCGATTCGTCCTCGTGGGAGCGGTCCACGGTCACGCGAACTTGCTTGATCTCGCGGTCGGTCGCCTTCTCCACGACGAGGGTCACTGAC
>Ga0315279_10009361_pt1 | contig 11700 bp, 11 predicted proteins | sample YL17G06_20_MG_FD_203694 | JGI IMG/M metagenome (GOLD analysis project Ga0315279, IMG submission 203694) | Sediment microbial communities from Yellowstone Lake, YNP, Wyoming, USA - YL17G06_20 | ecosystem: Environmental > Aquatic > Freshwater > Lake > Sediment | place: USA: Wyoming | collected...
GGCATTGCGACGTGGCCGGCTGCCTGCGCGAGAGATTGGGCATCCCCTCGGGCCAGCGCCAGGAGATATGCCGCGGGCTTCACGCGGAGCAGAACGCCATCATCCAGGCCGCGCTGCATGGCGTCTCCGTGGAGGGCAGTACGATCTATGTCACCCACCAGCCCTGCATCACCTGCGCCAAGATGATCATCAACTCAGGTGTCGTGCGCGTGGTCTGCGCCAACACCTATCCCGATGAGTTGGCGCGCCAGATGCTCGGCGAGGCGGGAGTGGAGTTGAACGTCTGGGGATCGGAAACCAAGTAGGGTTGAAGCATCAGCCCTCACCTCATCCCCCCAGCCCCCTTCTCCTCTCCCAATTCTGGGAGAGGAGAAGGGGGAGAGACATGCTCCCTTCTCCCAGCATTGGGAGAAGGGCCGGGGATGAGGGCCGCTCCCTTCGCCCAGGATTGGGAGAAGGGTTGGGGATGAGGGCCAAGTGTTTGCTCTATTATGAGATCACTGTTAGGGAGGTACGATGGCTCCGAATAACAAGACCCAGGAGCTGCGTCGGCTCAAGGAAGAGGCCAAGCAAGGCGGCGGCGCCAGCGCGGTGGAACGCCAACACAGCAAGGGCAAGATGACGGCCCGCGAGCGCCTGGCCAGGCTGCTGGATGAGGGCAGCTTCCAAGAGATTGATGCCCTGGTTACCCACCATGCTCAAGGGTTCGGCCTTGAGGAGCGGGTGGCGCTCGGTGATGGCCTCGTCGCCGGCTACGGCACTATTGATGGTCGGCTGGTCTATGTCTTTGCCCAGGATTTCACCGTTATGGGCGGCTCTCTGGGGGCGGCCCACGCGGCCAAGATCATCAAGCTGCAAGACCTGGCCCTCAAGAACGGCGCTCCGCTCATCGGCATCAACGATTCGGGCGGCGCGCGCATCCAGGAAGGGATCCAAGCGCTGGGCGGCTATGCCGAGATTTTCTTGCGCAACACCCTGGCTTCCGGCGTCATCCCCCAAATCTCGGTGATCATGGGGCCTTGCGCTGGCGGCGCGGTCTACTCCCCCGCCCTGACCGACTTTACCTTCATGGTCAAGGACACCAGCCACATGTTCATCACCGGCCCGGAAGTGATCAAGGCCGTGACCCATGAGGATGTGACCTTTGAGGAGCTGGGGGGAGCCATGGTGCACAACACCTCAAGCGGCGTGGCCCACTTTGCCGCCCCCGACGAGGAGGCTTGCCTGAAGATGGTGCGCCAGCTCCTGGGATACTTGCCGCAGAATAACATGGAAGACCCCCCGGCCATCGCCCCCCAGGACGATCCCGCCCGCGCGGATGAGGCCCTGGATACCCTCGTGCCCGAGAACCCCAACACCCCTTACGACGTGAAGCAAGTCATCGAAAAGATCGCGGACAAGGGCAGCTTCTTTGAGGTGCACGCGCATTACGCGCCGAACATCGTCGTTGGCTTTGCTCGCCTGGTGGGCCTTTCCGTGGGCATCGTGGCCAACCAGCCAATGGTGCTCGCCGGCGCCCTGGACATTAACGCCTCCGTCAAGGCGGCGCGCTTTGTGCGCACCTGCGATGTCTTCAATGTGCCCATCATCACCTTCGAGGATGTCCCCGGCTTTCTCCCCGGCGTGGCCCAGGAGCATGGGGGGATCATCCGCAACGGGGCCAAACTGATCTACGCCTATTGCGAGGCCACCGTGCCCAAGCTGACGGTGATCACCCGCAAGGCTTACGGCGGAGCCTACATCGTCATGAGCTCCAAGCACATCCGCGGCGACTTTAACCTCGCCTGGCCCACCGCCGAGATCGCCGTCATGGGCCCTGAGGGGGCCGTCAACATCATCTATCGCAAGGAGCTGGCCGAGGCCGCCGATCCCGAGGCCCTGCGCGCCCAGCTCATCGCCGAGTATCGCGAGAAGCTCGCCAATCCCTATCTGGCGGCCTCCTACGGCTATGTGGACGCGGTCATCGAGCCCAGCCAGACGCGCCCCGTGCTCATCAACGCCCTGCAGATGCTGCAGAACAAACGCGACACGAACCCGCCGAAGAAACACGGCAATATGCCGCTTTAGCGATCAGCCATCAGCCTTCCGCAATCAGCCAGTGGCTGATTGCGGAAGGCTGAGAGCCAATAACGTGAGGTAAGAGATGAGCGCCAATCCATTGAAAATTACCGATACGATCCTGCGCGACGCGCACCAGTCGCTCCTGGCCACGCGCATGTCCACGGGGAGCATGTTGCCCATCGCGGCCAAGCTCGACGCCGTGGGCTACCACTCGCTGGAGATGTGGGGCGGGGCCACCTTCGACTCGGCCATGCGCTTCCTGAAGGAGGACCCCTGGGAACGCCTGCGGGTGCTCAGGGCCAGGATCCCCAACACCCACTTCCAGATGCTCCTGCGTGGCCAGAATCTGCTGGGCTACCGCCACTATCCCGACGACATCGTGGAAAAGTTCGTCGAGCTCTCCGTCAAGAACGGCATGAACATCTTTCGCGTGTTCGACGCCCTGAACGACACGCGCAACATGGCCTGGGCCATGCAGTGCGCCAAGAAATACGGCGGCCACGTCCAGGGAGCCATCTGCTACACCCTCAGCCCGGTACATAACGCGGATACCTTTGTGGCCATGGCTCAGGAGCTCAAAGGGATGGGCGCCGACTCCATCTGCATCAAGGACATGGCCGGGCTTTGTACCCCCTATATGGCCTATGACCTGGTCAAGCGCATCAAGGAGGCCGTAGGGCTTCCGGTGCAGTTCCACACCCACGATACGGCCGGCTTTGCCATCGCCACCTTGATGAAGGCCGCCGAGGCCGGGGTGGATGTGGTGGATACGGCCATCTCCTCCCTCGGCGGGGGCACGGCCCAGCCGCCAACCGAGTCGCTCGTGGCCATCTTCCAGGGCTCCGAGCGCGATACGGGGCTGGACCTCAGGCTGCTCAACGAGATCGCCGCCTACTTCCGCGAGGTGCGCGCCAAGCACCTGGCCAAGTTCGAGAGCGGGCTGACTACGGCGGATATCCGGGTGCTCCTGTATCAGGTTCCGGGCGGGATGCTCTCCAACCTGGTAAGCCAGCTTCGCCAGCAGAAGGCCGAGGATCGCTACGAGGAGGTGCTCGCTGAGGTGCCGCGCGTGCGCGAGGATATGGGCTATCCGCCGCTGGTGACGCCAACGAGCCAGATCGTGGGCACCCAGGCAGTGGTGAACGTGCTCACCGGGGAGCGCTACAAGATCATCTCCCAGGAGGTCAGGGATTATTGTCGCGGCCTCTATGGGCGCGCGCCCGCCCCGCTCAACCCCGAGCTGGTGAAAAAGGCCATCGGCGACGATGAGCCGGTCACCCGCCGGCCCGCCGACCTGCTCGAGCCAGGCTTTGAGAAGGCCAAAGAGGAGATCGGTGACCTGGCCGAGAGCGATGAGGACGTGCTTTCCTATGCCCTTTTCCCGCCGGTGGCCAAGGAGTTCCTGCAAGCGCGACGCGAGGGCAAGGTCACGCCCATCGAGGAACCGCGCATCTTCCCCGCCGAGGCCCCGGCCGAGGCGCCCAAAGCAGCGCCGGCCAAGGCTCCGCTGGCCGTGGTTTCTCCGCGACAGCCGCACCCACGGCCCGGTTACTCGTTGTGGAAGATCGCCAACCGCATGAGAGGCGGACATTAAATTCCGGGAGAGTAGGGGTGAAGCATTTGCAAATGTGGATAACTGTATAAGAGTGTTGACAACACAAATGCTTCACCCCCACAAAAGGGGCGAGATTCTTCGCTGCGCTCAGAATGACAGTGTCAACTCAGAGGTGAAACGAGGATGAGTTCAGACTTTGGGATCGCCGTGCAGGTAACCATCGTGGGCATGGTTCTGGTCTTTTTGACGTTGATCATCTGCGCCCTGGTGATCAGCGTCCTCAATCGGGCCTTCAAGCCCAAGCCCGAAGAAGAAGAGGAAGAGCAACCGACAGCTCACATCCTGCCCGTAGCGACGGCCGTGAGGGCGGGGGAAGGGGCACAAGGCGTGGCCCTGGCAAGTGATGAGGCGGCGGCGGTGACCGTGGCCATCGCCCTGGCCAGGCGCGCGGCCCTCCGGCCTCAACGCCTCGGCGCCAGCTTGCGCCTGGCTCCAGCCATGAGCCGTGCGTCCCAAGCGAACGAGGGGGATGAGATCATCGTAGGCGAAGTGGTAACCGTCACGTCAATTGACCCAGGCCCCGCCACCTGGAGTGGCTATGGGCGAGTCAAAGCTGCGCAATAATATGGAGGCGCGAGTGTTCACTTACGAGATTACCATCAATGGCAAAAAGTACATCGTCGAGGTGGGGGATGTGAGCACCTCGCCGGTGAAGGTCATCGTCAACGGCGAAAGCAAGGTCGTGGAGTTCGCCGAGGCCCCGGCCGTGGCCCCTGCAGCGCCGGCCACTGTCCCGAGCGCTCAGTCTGCCGCTGAGGCCGCTCCCAAGGCGGAGCCGGTGGCGGTGGTCCAGCCCCCCGTGGGGGGCGCAGGCAAAGTCGTCGTGGCCCCCATGCCCGGCAAAATCATGTCCATCAGGGTCAAGCCCGGCAATAAGGTGACGGAGGGCGATACCGTCTGCACCCTGGAGGCGATGAAGATGGAGATGCCCATTAGCTCCACGACCTCGGGCGTCATCCAGGGCATCCATGTCAACGTTGGCGATAGCGTGGCCTATAACGACCCGCTCGTCACTGTCGCCTAAGCGGAGGATTTCAAAACTATGGACATCCTCAACGTGCAGAGACTGTTGGTGGGCTTCACCAATCTCACCTGGCAGAACCTGGTGATGATGATCGTCGGCGGCATCTTGATCTGGCTCGCCCTGTCCAAGGAATATGAGCCTCTGCTGCTCTTGCCTATCGGCCTGGGCTGCATCCTGGCCAATATCCCCCTCACGGGGATGCTCGACAAGGGCGGACTATTCAAGGTGCTCTATGACGCGGGGATCGAAAACGAGCTCTTCCCCATCCTTATCTTTATCGGCATCGGCGCTATGACCGACTTCGGGCCGCTTCTGGAGAATCCCATCTATATGCTCTTTGGCGCGGCCGCGCAGTTTGGCATCTTTGGCACCATGCTCATCGCCACCCTCTTTGGCTTCAAGATCAACCAGGCGGCGACGATCGGCATCATCGGCGCGGCGGATGGCCCCACCTCGATCTTTGTGGCCTCGGCCCTGGCCCCGGAGCTGTTGGGGCCGATCACGGTGGCGGCCTATTCCTATATGTCGCTTGTGCCCATCATCCAGCCGCCGGTGATGAAGCTGCTAACCACCAAGCGCGAGCGCTCTATCCGCATGCCCTATACGGCCAAGCCTGTCTCCAAGACCACGCGCATCCTCTTTCCCATCGTGGTCACCCTGGTCTGCGGACTGATCGCCCCCAAGGCTACGGCGCTGATCGGCATGTTGATGTTTGGCAACCTGGTGCGCGAGGCCGGCGTGGTGGAGCGCATCTTCAAAGCCGCGCAAAACGAGATCGCCAACATCGTCACCACCTTCTTGGGAATCACCATCGGCTCGACGATGGCCGCGGACAAGTTCCTCAAGCCGCAGACGATCCTCATCCTGGCCATGGGCCTGGTGGCCTTTATCCTGGATACGGCGGCAGGGGTGCTCTTCGGCAAGCTGATGAATGTGCTTTCCGGGGGCAAAATCAATCCGCTCCTGGGGGGTTGTGGCATTTCCGCCTTCCCCATGTCGGCGCGCATCGTGCAAAAGATCGGCCATGAGGAGGACTATACCAATTTCTTGCTGATGCACGCCATGGCCTCCAACACGGCGGGGCAGATCGCCTCGGTGATGGCCGGAGGCGTGATATTGGCCTTGTTGGCCAGGTAGGTCCGCTCCTGGATCTGAAAGTATCTTACCACCAAGGCACAAAGGCACTAGAATAATCAAAAACCGTAACCTTCGTGTCTTTGTGTCTTGGTGGTGAGGTTTTTGCTTTGGGGGGCTACTGTGAGCGAGTATCCCGTAAGCGTGGCTTGTAGCCGCGAAAAGGTCGGCGGCAGCGAACGACGTGGTTAGAAACCGCGCCTACGAGGAAGGGGCTACGAAACCGCCTTCGTGTCTTTGTGCCTTGGTGGTGAGATTTGTCTTGGGGAGACTACCGTGAGCGAGATCTCGGAGAAAAAGGCGGCCTGGGAAGAGTCTACCCTCAAGCCTCTGCTGCAACGGTTCCCCGAACGCCAGAGGTTTGCCACATCTTGGGGGGAGCCCCTGGCCGGGCTGTATACGCCCGCCGACCTCAACTCCGATTACCTGGGCCAGCTCGGCTTCCCCGGCGAGTACCCCTTCACCCGTGGCATCCAGCCCACCATGTATCGGGGCCGGCTGTGGACTATGCGCCAGTACGCCGGCTACGCCTCAGCCAGGGAGTCGAACCGTCGTTACAAGTATCTCCTGGAGCAGGGGCAGACCGGCCTCTCGGTAGCCTTTGACCTGCCCACGCAGATCGGCTATGATGCCGACCACCCCCTGGCCAGCGGTGAGGTGGGCAAGGTGGGGGTATCCATATCTTCCCTTGAGGATATGGAAGCCCTCTTTGAGGGCATCCCTCTGGATAAAGTGTCCACCTCGATGACCATCAACGCCCCGGCAGCGGCCTTGCTGGCCATGTACATCGCCGTGGCCGAGAAGCAAGGGGTGCCGTCCGAGAGCTTGCGCGGCACCATCCAGAACGACATCCTCAAAGAGTACGTGGCCCGGGGCACCTATATCTACCCACCTCGCCCATCCATGCGCCTGATCACCGATACGATCAGCTACTGCACGGCCAGGCTGCCGCATTGGAACCCCATCTCCATCAGCGGCTACCACATGCGTGAGGCCGGCTGCGATGCCGTGCAAGAGGTGGCTTTTACTTTGGCCAATGCCATCGCTTACGTGGGGGCGGCCCTGGGCGCGGGGTTGGATATTGATGCCTTCGCGGGAACGCTCTCCTTCTTTTTCGCTGCCCACAACGCCCTCTTTGAGGAAGTGGCCAAGTTCCGCGCAGCGCGTCGCCTGTGGGCCAGGCTGGTCAAGGAGCGCTTTGGGGCCAAAAGCCCTGATTCTTGCCGCCTGCGCTTCCACACCCAGACCTCCGGGGCCACCCTCACCGCGCAGCAGCCAGAGAACAACGTGGTGCGCGTCGCCTTGCAGGCCCTGGCGGCGGCCTTGGGCGGCACGCAGAGCCTGCACACTAACTCGCGTGATGAGGCATTGTGGCTGCCCACCGAGGAATCGGTGCAGATCGCCCTGCGCACCCAGCAGATCATCGCCTATGAGAGCGGCGTGGCCGATACTATTGACCCCCTCGCGGGGAGCTATTATGTCGAGCATCTCACCGAGGAGATCGAGCGCCGGGCGCGCGAGTACCTGGCGCGCATTGAGGAGATGGGCGGCGCTATCGCCGCTATCGAGGTGGGCTACATCCAGCGTGAAATCCAGGATAGCGCCTATCGCCAGCAGCGGGCCGTTGACGCTGGGGAGAGCATCGTCGTGGGCGTGAATCACTTCGCCGACGACAAGAAGGTGCGCCTGTCGCGCCTTGCCATAGATCCGGCTATCGAGCAGGAACAGCGCGAGCGGCTGAGGGCGCTGAAGGCCCGGCGCGATAGTGCCCTGGTCACCGCCCAGCTCAGTTCCTTGAAACGCGCTGCCCAGGGCCGGGATAACCTGATGCCCCCCATCCTCGCCGCCGTCAAAGCCTACGCTACCCTGGGCGAGATTTGTGACGCCCTGCGCGAGGTGTTTGGGGAATATGAGCAGATTACGACACTTTAGGCTCGTAGTGTGCCCGTAAGGGCATGAGAGCGCCTGACGGCGCCACTACAAGCCGATAGTTAGGGCAAATAGGCAAAGACATGGAAGACATCGCTGCATACTTCAAACGGGATCGCTTCGCGGAGCTTGTAGGCATCGAGCTGCTGGAGGTCTCCAAGGGGAAGGCAAAAGCCATGCTGACCATCCAGGAGCGCCATTTGAACACCATCAGAACGGTTCATGGCGGGGCGATCTTTGCCTTGGCGGATCTGGCTTTCGCGGCGGCCTCCAACTCTTATGGCACCGTGGCCGTGGGGATCAATGTGAGCATTTCCTATGTGAAGGCGGTGACAGGTGGGGTGTTGATCGCCGAGGCCCGAGAAGTCTCGCTGAACCCAAAGCTGGCCACCTACACGGTGGACGTGAAAGACGAAGAGGGCGACATCGTGGCCATCTTTCAGGGTATGGTGTACCGAAAGAAGGATCCATTACCCATATGAGCAAAATTGACCACGTCGGCATCGCCGTAAAGAGCATTGCGGAGGCTGCTCGCCTCTATGTTGCGGGCCTTGGTCTGGAGTTGGAGCGCATCGAGACGGTGAGCGAGCAAGGGGTGAAAGTGGGCTTCCTCCCCCTGGGCGAATCCGAGATCGAGCTTCTGGAACCGCTGAGCGCCGAAAGCGCCGTGGCCCAATTCCTGGAAAAGCGCGGCGAGGGGCTACACCACCTCTGCATCGAGGTGCCGGATATTCGGGCCGCCATGGCCCGCCTGCGCGAGCAAGGAGCCAGGCTGCTCAGCGAGGAGCCATCTCAGGGCGCGGGGGGCAGCCTGGTGGCCTTTGTTCACCCGCGCAGCGCCAACGGCGTCCTCCTGGAGCTGAGCCAGAAACGGTAGGGGTGGAGCATTTGCCAGTGTATATGACTACACGAGAGGGCTGACGAACGCAAACTCTTCACCCCTACACACTGGAGCATGAGATGCCGCAGAAACCGTACCGCATCCTCATCGCCAAGCCGGGCCTCGATGGCCACGACCGGGGGGCCAAGATCATCGCCAAAGCCCTGCGCGATGGCGGCTTTGAGGTGATCTACACGGGCCTGCGCCAGACCCCCGAGATGATCGTCGAGGCTGCCCTGCAAGAGGACGTACAGGCCGTTGGCCTGAGCATCCTCTCCGGCGCGCATATGACCCTTGTGCTGCGCATCATGGGTCTGCTTGGCAAGCAAGGGCTTGAGGATGTACTCATCTTTATCGGGGGCATCATCCCTGAAGAGGACGTCCCCGCGCTCCTTGAGCTGGGCGTGCGCGGCGTCTTTGGCCCGGGCACTCCCACCGACGAGGTGGTGGCCTTCATCCGCAAGGAGCTTGCCACCCAAGAGGGGGTATGAGTGATCTTTTGGCAGCGGCGCTCAAAGGCCAACGACGAGCCATCGCCCGATTGATCAGCATCCTCGAAAACGATGAGCCCGGCGCGCGCGAGGTCATGGCGTGCCTCTATCCCCGCACCGGCCAGGCCCGGGTCATCGGCATCACCGGCTCGCCTGGCTCGGGCAAGAGCACCCTCGTCTTCCAGATGGCCCGCGAGTACCGCCGGCGCGACACCACCGTGGGCATCGTGGCTGTGGATCCCTCCAGCCCCTTCTCCGGGGGCGCGCTCCTCGGCGACCGCATCCGCATGCAGGCCCTGAGCGGAGACCCCGGCATCTTCCTGCGCAGCATGGCCAGCCGAGGGAGCCTGGGCGGCCTGGCCCAGGCCACGTCCAAGGTGATCAAAGCCTTGGATGCCTGCGGCTACCAGCGCATCCTTGTGGAGACTGTGGGCGCTGGCCAGACGGAGGTTGACGTCGCCCGCATGGCGCATACCACGGTGGTGATCCAGGTTCCCGGCCTGGGAGACGACATCCAGGCATTGAAGGCTGGCATCTTGGAGATCGCCGATGTCCTGGCGGTCAATAAGGCGGACCTCGCCGGGGCAGAACAAACTCTGGCCACCCTGCGGGCCATGCTCGGCCTGCATTCTGGCTTCGGCTCTGCCCCGGCATGGCAGCCCTCGCTGGTCAAGACCATCGCTACCAGCGGCGAAGGCATTGCCGAGCTAGTTGACGCTGTTGAGCGGCATATGGCATACTTACAGGAGAGCGGCCAGATGCAAGTCCGGGAGCGCGCCCGTATCACCAGGGAGTTGGAGGAGATCTTGTGCGCGGAACTGTTCCAACGTGCGCTCGCCCACATCGGCGAGGAGCGCTATCGCCAGGCCATCGAGCGTCTGGTGACGCGCGAGGTTGATCCTTATGAGGCTGTCGAGGAGTTGTTGCGGGCCTTCGGGTTGTAGGGGTGAAGCATTTGCACAAGTTATGCTGCTTCATGTTCGCTCCATCTGGCAAATGCTTCACCCCTACGCCGCAGTCTATGTTGAAGGACGAGGAGGAGGCGCATGGGAAAGGGCATCAATATCTATGGTGAGTTGGTCCTGATCGGCGGCAGCGGCAACCCCGAGCTGGCGCAAAAGATCAGCGCTTCGCTGGGGGTGCCACTTCTTGACGTCAAGATCATGGTCTTTTCCAACGAGAACATCTTTATCCAGCTCCAGCAGTCTGTGCGCTCCAAGGACGTCTTTATCATTCAGCCCACCTGTTCGCCGGTAAGTTACAACGTGATGGAACTCTTGATCATGATTGACACCGTCAGGCGGGCCTCGGCGGGGCGCGTCACTGCCGTGGTGCCCTTTTACTCCTACGCCCGCAGCGATAAGAAAGATAAGCCGCGCATCCCCATTACGGCCAAGCTCATCGCCGATATGATCGCCACCGCCGGCGCCGACCGCTTTATGACTGTGGACCTGCACGCCGGGCAAATCCAGGGTTTCTTCAACATACCTACCGATGAGCTGACGGCCTTCCCCCTCCTGACGCACTACTTCATGGTCAAAAAGATCCCCAACTTGGTCATCGTCGCCGCCGACCTGGGCTTTGCCAAGAAGGCGCGCAACTTTGCCCAGGTGTTGGGCGCCCCGGTGGCCTTTGTGGAAAAGCGCCGTGATGGCTCGGAGACGGAGTGCTTGCAGATCATCGGTGACGTCAGGGGCAAAGACGCCATCATCGTTGATGACGAGGTGGATCGGGGCACGACGATCGCCGGAGCGGCGCGCAGCCTGCGCGCGGCCGGCGCCAGAGATGTCTACGCTTGCTTTGTGCACGCCACCTTTTCCGACGGGGCCATGCAGCGCCTGGCCGAGACCGATTTCAGGGAGATCGTCTTCACAGATACGGAGCGCATATACCCGGAAAAGCTCTTGTCGAACATGACAGTCATCCCCCTCGGACCGTGGTTGGCGCGCGTGATTGACGCCGTCCACCATGGCCTATCGGTGGGGCAAACCCTGAGCGAATATGAGCCGACGTACTGAGATGAGGAATAATGTTAAGCAAGATTCTCAAGGCCATCGCTGGCGACCCCAATGGGCGCGAGGTCGCACGCTTACGGCCCATCGTGGAGGAGATCAACGCCCTCGAGGATGAGTTGCGCGCTCTTTCGGATGCGCAGCTTCAGGAGCTCACGCGGGGCTTTCAGGAGCGCTTGCGCCAGGCCACAAGCGAAGGCCAGGCCAGGCTGAATGAGCTCCAGAGTGAGCTTGATCGCGAGCCGGATGACGACGAGCGGCGCCGTCTCAGGCAGGAGATCAAGGACCTTAGGGCGGAGCTGGATAAGGACATCCGTCACATCCTCGATGAGATCCTCCCCAGGGCCTTTGCCGCGGTGCGCGAGGCGGCCCGGCGTTCTATCGGCCAATCCCATTATGATGAACAACTCATGGCGGGCATGGTCCTACACCAGGGCAAGGTGGCCGAGCAAAAGACTGGCGAGGGCAAGACCCTCACTGCCTCCCTGCCCCTTTACCTGAATGCCCTGGCCGGCAAAGGCGTGCACCTGGTCACCCCCAACGACTACCTCTCC
>Ga0315279_10009362_pt1 | contig 11698 bp, 14 predicted proteins | sample YL17G06_20_MG_FD_203694 | JGI IMG/M metagenome (GOLD analysis project Ga0315279, IMG submission 203694) | Sediment microbial communities from Yellowstone Lake, YNP, Wyoming, USA - YL17G06_20 | ecosystem: Environmental > Aquatic > Freshwater > Lake > Sediment | place: USA: Wyoming | collected...
AAACCTTGACAATACCATTAGCCACCAGTGCTATTGCGATAGTAGCCGTGATTGTAGCTATCTACATGTTCTATGCCAAAAGAAAGATTGCCCGTTCAACAAAAACGCCATAGAGAATAGCTAGAATAGCTCAATACTGTAATCTCCACAAGCCCTTAGTCTGTTCGGTTTAACACTCACGTTCTAGTTTTCTACACTTTCACCGAATTCATCAGTCACTCATTTCGCATTCTTTGCATTCCTTTTTTTGGGATGTTTGCGATAGTAAGCTCGTTTTCGTCACGATGACTTCCTTCAGTTCAGCTTTAACTTTTCCGCAAAATCAAAAGTCATTAGGTGTTTGACACTATGTGCTTCTGAGTTTTGTAAGAACTTTGAACTCATCCTTTTCTCCTCTATGATAATCCTACGTTCTTAACATAGTGCCTCTTTTCTAATCTCTTTGTTTCTAGTTTCTAGAGAGCAGGGTTAACCTTGGTCTTGTCTTGGAATACGGCTTTCTTGTGGCTCGGCTTGGATTAGACTTGTCACTTATGGAGAAGCCTTGTATGTAGTAAGTCCTAACTAGAATAGTCCAAGATAGTGTTCTCCATTGATTGTTTGATGAGTGAGCGAATATCTAAACAACTTCACTCCATTCTCCTATGGTCTAACATACATGGAGTTAGCTACTGGGAGGGAATCAGAAATTTTCTGTTTTGAGATGAATGATAAAGATATCGGTACTCAATGTTTTTCATGCTAACCCTTATGGTCTATACTATCGTCTAAGTTGCTAGTTTAGACTACAACAAATAGGGAGTTAGGTATTTCAAAAGAAAGAGGAACTTAGAGCTTTATCTCTCAGTCGGATTAAAATAAATTAATGGCATTTTGAAAACTTCATTTCTTGTTTTGCAATGTGGGCAAATGGCAATGAAATCATAGAACCTGCAATCTTCAAGTTTTTCTTTAAGCTTCAATGTACTCATGTCAATATCAAAGGTGTTATTCTTGAGTATGTTCTTCTTACACTTCCTACATCTGAGAAATAGTTTTAGCTCTCCCATTTTCTCACCTCTTTTGTTGTTCTTCTAATGGTCTGTTCAGTAAGGAATCCAGACATGTATAAGGAATATGTCGAAAGTGTAGAACAGAAAAACTAATAATCACAAAAGACATAATTTAACAACAGAAAAGGTTGCTGTTTCTGTGTCTGAACAAGAAGCTTGGCGTGTATGGGATGGAAAGAGATGGGTATTACCGTAGAGAGGGACGAAGATGGGGTTATCCTGAAGTTAATGATTAATGGTGAATTGTTAGAATCTAAAGATAATGAAGATAATGAAACGTATATTGTTCCCAAAGGTTTGCTGAAAAATATAGCTTTTAGGGAGATGCCTGAAGGTGTCTCTTTTGAAGTATGCGACAGAATTGAAGAGGGTGTCATACATCTAAGCACACTTCCCTTCGAAATCTCAAAGATATCTGATACTAAAGCACACATCCATTTTGAAGACTTAGGCAGACGAAAATATTGGGATGGTGATATCGGTTACAAGCTTTACATGGAAACCAAGAGAGACATAATCAAAAACCGCGAAAAAGAGATAGGTGATGTAGAATTAGAGGACTACGAAGATGATGGTGATTACGTTTTTTTATCATTCTCTACCGAAATAGAATCGCAAACCTTTGAAGGAATGATGATTTCCGCTGAACAATTAATTAAAGAAATCGAAGGAGCTGTTGAATTAACCGTTGGTTCTCCTTTCAAAAATCTTGAAGATGTAAGGGTTGAAGAGGATTTTAGCCTCTCAATTGTAATTCCCATTCTACGTAAGTTAGGATTCTCTAACATTAGGTATAATCATGGAAAACGGGAATTCGGAAAAGATATAGTTTTTACTCGTAAAACTGAGTTTGATTACTTCGAATTTTGGGGTGCACAAGTTAAGTGTGGGGATATCTCAGGAGAGGCTAATTCTGAGATTGACAAAATAATTGGACAAATAGATGATGCTTTCAAAGTCCCCTTTTATGACCTATGTACAAAACAACGAGAAAGAATCTCGAAGCTTTTAGTAGTTATTTCAGGAAGCTACACAGAAAATGCAATTGAAAAGATATGTGAAAAAATTGAAAACAACGCTCTTAAAAACAACGTTGTATTCATAGACAGAGAAAAAATCAGTGCTCTTAGTTCAAGGCTCAAAATGAGTGAAAAGAAAAAGGATTAGATTTTGACAGTAGTTAGTGTCTGATTGATAAAATGAATGCCATAATAAAATTAGTTGGAGTATTCGGCATTGTTGGGATAATGTTCTATGTTGGTTGGCTATTTTACGATAGGAATCAAGTCGTTTCCATAATTCTGATAGTTGTGGCTTTAATTCTCGCAATTTATGTGATTGTATCAGAAGAAGAATTCAAAAGAAGAAGACATAAAGCACCTTGGTTGTTTGATAAGTACAAAGGTGAATAACTAGTTTTCCATGCCTCAACCTAGAGGAAACGCAACAAAGACAAATTTTTCAAACAACCTCAAATCAAGAAATCTTATCTGCACAGCAAGCAAGAAAGAAACTGGGGGTTTAAAAATGAGTGAAAAGAAAATGGTCAGTAGAAATGTGGCTATTGCACTTGGATTAGTCTGCATCATTCTATCAGTCGGTTTGGTCACGGTCATATTAGTGAGTTACTCACATGGCTCAGAAAGCAACAATAGTGGCGTGTTCAATGACCCACCACCTTTGAACAGAGTAGTAAACTCAACTGAGGATAAAGTAAATGATTTAGAAAGCCTTGGTTGTAAAATTGTTTATTCCACGCATTGGTATCTAACATTCTATGCACATGTCAACTACACGGAGTTTCGTAGAATGGCATACAATTCAAAAGTCGTCTTGTGCCTTATAGTGTGGATGGATGGCTACTTTTTTGATTCTGGTCTCAGTGCGGGCACTAAGATTTTCTGCACTATGTTCGATGGAGTAGCGATATTTACACTCTGATAGACCAAGTTTTGACCTCTGTAATCAATGCAAATCGAAGGAACGAGATGGAACTTGTGAAGCTTAGACTGAAGTGTAAGGCTTGTGGCTATTGGAATCGGTTTGAAGTGAACAAGCTCTTTATTGAACAACCTAGCTCAGAACTGAAAGAACTAGTCAGAATTATCCTTTTCTTCTTGCCCCACAATGAGGGCAGAAGGTTGAGGTTTGTGGCATTAAAGACTTGCAATAGGCACAGGGAATCATTACCACTTCTTTAATCACTGTTGTTTCTTTGACTTGCACAGGCTCTGGTGCTGGTGCAGTTTCACTGAAGTTACTTCCATTACAAATCGGGCATCTCTCTTCTCCAAAACGAATAGGTATTTTAACGATGCCTCCGTGAATTTTATGTGCTTTTACAGGTTTTACATATTGCTTACAATTTAGACAATACTTCTGTTTCATTCCAAGGCACACCAAGATAGCTCTATGCAAGTTGATTTATTTATGGTTTACACCCAATGCCGTAAACATTGCAGAAATGCAAAAGCGTTATAGCTGAACCGAAAGAACTTATCAGAATCGTGAAAAACATTGAGTGAAAAACAAGCCAAAGACGAGATTCTTGAACTTATTCGATTAGTTGACCGCAATAAATCCAAACTGTTTAAACCGCTTGATATTTTCCTTGGTGACGCGTTTTTCTCATTCATTAGTATCCTCATACTCTTGTTTTTCATAGAGATTTTTTTAATGTTCGGGGATGCATCTGCAACTGACAAAATCGTGGTAGCTTTATCTTTTGTTGCAATTGCTACGGCAATCTTCTCTCTTTTGGGAGAGGTTGGTGAAGAAAACATAGTTAGAGTAAATTTCAATAGATTGGAAAAATGTGTCGAAGACAACAAGAAACCTCTGCTTAAAGCATTAATCAAGACAAAAGCCAAAAATCGAGAATTTGGCTTAGAACAAATCTACAGCATGAATCCTTCTATGTTTACCAAAGAAAAACTGTTGGAAAGACTCTATGATTAGCACTTGTCGAACATGAAGTGTGTGAAGGAATAGGTCATAGAAGCTGAAAGAGAATCTCGAATTGATTCTTGTGTCGAGTGTTGCGTTAGGGATGAAGATTTCTCTCAAAAGCAAGTGTTTCGTTGCAGTTCGTGCGAAAGATGGTTCTGTGAAAAACACCTGAAACCGAGACTAGCTTTCATAAAAGACCTACGAGCAATTGAGAATATTCCCGAAATCAGAGCTTTGTATTACACAGAAGCTCAGCATGAAGGTGGGCATCCAGATTTTGAGTATAGTCGAAGAAAATTCAGAGAACTGGATATTGAAGAAAAAAGACGTAATGAACTGATAAAACAAGCCTTGGACAGAATGAACCATTACTATGACGATGTGGAAGAGATAACCAAACCAGATGAAGACGGGTCAGAAGAGCCAAAACCTGTTGATGCTGAAGTTGACAGAAAGAAACGTGTTGAAATGCTCCTCAAAGAGGAAGAAGAAATAGACAAGGGTCAACCATTCAGAACAAAAGAAATGACGCCTAATAGCGGAATGATTAGCGAAGGAGAACTTCATTTCAAAAAAGCAGAAGGATGGAAAGAGACACGCAGGAAAAGAGTAAAATGGAAATGGATTCTCGCAACTATTTTGATCTTGGCCATAGTCACACTCGCTCTGCTTGTCTATAACTGGAATCCTAATCTTTTCTCGAATATAATTCCAAACCTGTCTCCAACAAGTTATACTCACGAAGAACTTGTAAACTATGCTTTGACTCTAATCAATTTGGACAGATCATCAAGAGGCTTATCAAATGTAAGCTTAAGTTCAATAGATTCGGGTCAAGTACACGCTGATGATATGTTCAGACATAGTTTTTTCAGCCATTGGGGAACTGATGGGTCTAAACCTTATATGCGGTATACATTGGCAGGAGGGAAAGGAGCTGTCGCTGAGAACATTGCAGCATATTTGCAGGGTAGTCCTTCAAATCTGAAGACTGCTCTGAAAGATTTGGAATTCAATATGATGTATCAGGATTCGGCTTCGAACTGGGGGCACAGAGATAACATATTGAATCCATTTCATAATGAAGTTAGCATTGGAATTTCTCAGGACAATAACCGACTGTATTTTGTTGAGGATTTCACAGATGACTACGTTCACTGGTCAACCTTCACAGTCACTCAAAATCAAGCTACGCTGATCGGAAGTCTATCCCAACAAGTTTCTCTTAGTCAAGTCAACATATTCTATGATAGTTTGCCATCTAACTTGACAGCGCATCAGTTGGATAATTCTCCCTATGATGGTTCATATACGCAAGGAACTTACGCTGGAATGGTTCTTCCCCCCAACTATCAATCTCAGCAAGGCATTACTATAACAGCCCAAACTTGGGTTCAATCAGCCCTAGCATTCCAGATAGAATTCGATTTGTCTCAGGTCTTCAATGCGTATGGAAAAGGCGTCTACACGATATATCTTCAAACCACCAGTCAAGATTCTCTTACAACATACTCTATCTGGCATGATTGAAAGAGGAATATGAGGAAAAATCTTGTATCTGCACAGCAACAGAAGACACGCTAGGGTTCAATCTGCGTATATCACTTTTCTTAAAGACCCTACTTGAAAACTCCAACCAGCAGAAACTACTGATTGGAAGTGTAGGCAAAGTTCGCTTGTGAGCTTCTTTTGCCAAATAGACCACAATATCAGACGGAATAGTTTATTAATGTGTACACTACTGAGTATATTGTAAGTTAAATCTGAAGTGAACAAAATGACAGAAGATAAGGGAACAAGGAAAATGGTCTATTTCAAGTCTGAGAAGAGATATGAGCTTTTCAAGGCAATATGTAAAGAACTTGGAACTAACATCTCTGAGAGACTGAACTTCCTCATTGAGGAAGACATAGAGAGAATGATAGCTGTCGTGCAAGCATACAAGGAATCAAGAGGTGAAAAGAATTGACAAGAATAAAGCTAACAAAGTCATTCATTGAAGAACTAGAGAAAGAAATCAAAAAGAATGGAGAGGCTATGTGCCCCATCTGTGGAATATTCTTTGATGATATAGATATGTTGACTCAACATTTTGATTGTGACCATCAAGAACTTGATGAGACTCTAAGCAATCTCTCAGAACTAGCCGAAGAAAACAAGGAAACTATAGACAATTGGCTAGAGAGTAAGAAAAAGGAACTTCTACTAAAGATAGCCAAGGAAGAACCAGAGAGAATGCATTCAATTGAGATGCATCCAGAAGAACTTGATAAAGTTGTTATGGATGAAATATGGAAGTCTGCAATCAAGACTGAGAGACTTTCCAAGTTTGATAGAATGTGGACAAGAGCAATAGCTGACAACCAAGACGGAGTTCCAGACGGATTTGTTAGGGTGTTGATAGCTGGTAAATCTGAGATAGCTCCTTGTGGAACTTTGACAGGTGAGAAGCCATATTCAGCAGAACCTTATGATTACGGAGAAAGTCACAAACCAGACCCCACAAGTGGACAGAGTGATATAACTATTCCAGAACCTAGTTCACCAGAAGCTAAGAAAGTATTGGACAAGAAAACTCCAGTCAACAAAGTCAGATTCCAAGATGGTAAACTAGTTTTAGAGCCAGAGTATGAACCTGAAAGACTTCCTAGAAACATCAAATATGCTGGCAATAGGGAAGAACTCTCAGATGAAGAAATACACAGAAAAGAACTCCTCTTAGTTCTAACCGCTTTGATGCGGAAGAGGAAATCAAACTGATTTTCTAGGGTCAGCAAATAAGCTAGGTAGGTCTTGAACGTGGGCGCTTCTTACCTACCTAGTTTATCTTGGTGACAAATTGGCTGAGAAAAACTTGGAAGGGTTGATGAATGAAGATGTGTCAGATGTGTGGAATGCATAACACTTCCTCAGAGTATCAAATTGATGGTAAAATAATGGCATTATGTTTTTTCTGTTTCCGTAAGTTTCTGGAAGAGGGAAAGAATCCTATCAGAGTAAAAGAAGACAGAGAAGAGGAAGAAAAGAAAAAGGAGCTTGAACTCAAAGAAAAGACTGATTTCTTCAGAAAGATAGACCCTCAAGCTAAGATTTGGATTGAAAAGTATCTCAAGCTCAGTGGAATTCAGAGGAACAAATATTCTCAGATTGTTGACAAGTACAAGCGTCTAAGCATTTCTCAAATCTCTGGAATACTGAGAGAGATTCATGGTTACCATGTTAGTCCAGAGCTGATAGGAAAATACAAACAGTTTCTAATCAAAGAAGGACTATTGAAGACTGATAGAGAGATTGAGGAAGAACGCCCTAGTGGAGAACAACTTGGAAAAATCAGACGAGAGGGAGCTAGAAGTCAAGCAATAGAAAGGTCAAAAGAGAAGACTCATCCAGACCCTAAAGAACTTCAAGATATCTTAGAACGTAGGAAGGAAAGGAAGAACTAACTCAACAGGATAGAATAAAGGAACTTAGAGAAAGACAAGAAAGCGGTCTGTGTCTAACTGATTCTGAAGAAAAAGAACTTGGAGAATATGAGGAAAATCAAGAGGAAGATATCTGATTTCTCAAAGTATAATTAACGATTAAATAGACCTAGAATGTTTCTTGGGTAGGGAAGGAAAGATGGAAGAATTCAGAGAACTTAACAATGAGATAGGAGAATATCTCGAAGAGTCCACTAGAAAGGCTCTCAAGGTTCTAGGGTATTCTGTGGTTAACCATAGAGTTTCTGATAGTGGTATTGATGTGTTAGCAGTCTCCAAGGATGGAAATATCATCTTGGCTATTGAATGTCTGAATTGGTGCAAATGGTCTTATGCCAATTCCTCTAGGTTAAGGTCATTGGTTGTCAACTTTAGAAAATATCCTAATGCTGTTAGAGTTCTCTTGACATCATTCAATGTTCTAACTAAGAAGCAAAAGGTTGTGATGAGAAAGCTTGGAGTAATACCCATTGAGTTAGATGAGCAACTCCTCAGTTTTGGAAAGAGAGAAATTGTCAAGATATTGGGTGTTATACAATCTAGACTTCTATCTAGTGAAGATATACCTGTGAGTACTAGAGAGGATGTTTTGAATGTTGTTCTAGTGTTAAATGGAGACTCAGACCTTGTTCAGAAAGAAGAAGAGAGCATAGGAGTTGATGCCAACACATTGCAGATTATTCAAACTGAGGAACAAAAGCCTAACTTCCTAGATGTCACTCCTAGAAGGATTATGGATAACCATGAATCTGAGCCTAATCTTTGTAAAGTGTCCATAGTCTCTTCTTCAGATTCTCTAGTTCTTCCTTATTCTCTTTGAATCTCTGTTCTAGCTTCTGTTTTTCTTGTTGTTCATTGAGTTTTATACTGTTAATGTCAATGCCATATTGCTTGAAGAATCCTTTGAAAATAAGCTCTAGTTCATTCTTTAGTTCATCATCTTCTAGACAATCAATCTCCCATGAATTAGTAGTATTTGGTTTGAGGAACTTTTCCTTTCTATACTTCCTCACTTGAGCCTCTGTTAATCCTACTCTTAGAACTTCAAGGTTCGGAGACTTTACTTTTTCATCAAGACTTTTCTTTATTGAATTTGCTATGCGGTCACCATCTCTATCTCTATCTGTTAAGAGCATGACAATGACCTTTTGATTAGTCCTTCCTATTATTTTCTTGAATTCTAAGGACATCTTGCTTAGCCATGTGACAGAACAGAATCCTTTTGATACGAAGAGAGGTATTTTATACTTTTCACAGACTTCATTTACTACTGAACAGACAGCTTCTTTCTCTATCCATAGCTCAAAATAGACAGAGGTATTTTTCCAATACATCATAGAGAATAGAGAGACTAGCACATCACTGTTTAGATATGTATTGATGAACTCTTCTCTATCTGTGAATGACTTAGCTTCTACATCAAACCTTTTCCGTGTATAGTCTGCTATTTTGGAATCATCGAGTCCTTCTTTTCTCAGCTTTGTAAGATGGTGACTTAGTGTGTGGTATCGTATAGGATGAGAACCTATGACCTTATAGTATAAGTGTCTGATAGTTGTGTATTGTCCTTGTTTAAGGCTCTGAAGATAGACATTTATGATGTTGTCTATGTTTGTGTAGTCTATATTTTGTGTTCCTTTTGGTCTTCCTTTTTTCTTTACCATTTTCATCATCTGATTATTGTTAACCAAGTTTGAAGATTCTTGAATCCTCATCACACTTGTTCCAGTCTGAAGGGTCTTCTAGCCAATAAAGAGCTTTAGAATGCATAGCAACATAGCCATTACTCTTGGGATTGTTCTCCTCTTTAGCATAAACTATCCAGACTTCCCAATTGTCATGGCAATGAGATTCTACTTCATAGGATGGCATTAGAACCAGACCATATTTCTTGAGTCTCTTCGCTAATCTTTCTTTGATTTCTCTACTTTCCTCAAGCAATAGGTTATGTATCATTTCATCACCCTTGAACCTGAAGAGTTTGGTTATTTCCTCAATAGTATGTAGAAAAAGGCTCTTTTCCAGAGCCTAGTTCTATTTAAGAAAATGTGTTCTCTTCAAGACTCAATAAGGAGAATCATGGCTTTTTCAGAGAAGGTCTTTCCTCAAAGTCAGCACAATTAATGATTTCGCGGGGATTGTCTATCTTGTGTTCTTTACTGCATTCCCATCTTTCTTTTGCCTCTTCTAGCGGTTCTAAATGCTTTGCTTTGAGGTGTCCATGTTTACACCTTACGCACTGCTTAATGATACTCTCACCTCTACCTATATTGAGTTGAACCAGCTTGAAAATGAAGATTATGAACTCAGAATCTATTTCCCATTTTCCTCCAGAGGATTTTCTGGTTTTGGAGAAAAGGGACTCTGCCGAGTCAAAGAGGACTGCATAGGAAAATGAGCGCATAGAACCTAAAAAAACAGAGAATAGGAAAGAGTCGCCTTACGAATCAGTAAGGTCATCTTCGTCTTCTATCTGGAATTGTTCATATTGCTCTTCAAGACTTTCTTCTTGTGGTTCTTCCTTAGCCTTCTCTATAAGGTCAAGAACTATTGTCTTTGTTCTGACTATGAAATTGTAGACATCGACAGTAACCTCTTTTCCGTCTAGCACGGAGACAAAAGAACCAACATAGTCTTTTTCCTCATGAAATCGGAGATGGCAAGGAAAATCCTTGAGTATCCTACGTTCTTCTTCCGACATTCGATTCCAGTGACCAAGGACATGCCTTCTACCTGAACATTGTGGACATCCCTTGAACATCTTTTGGTTTATTTCTTGTATGACTTTTTCGTTCATTGTTCTCACTTTCCATTTCCGTTGCCATTCTTGAGAATTTCTTCGTATTCCTTTTCTTCTTTGTCTCGTTGAATTTTCACTAATCCCATAATCAAGTCAAAAGCGTTGAAACTTTTCTTCCATGGTTTTTCTGGTACTTTTGGAATCAGAAGCTTATCTGGTGATTGTATCCCTTGTTTCTTCATTTCTGCAAGTGCTTTCTTAACCAATTGCTCTTCATTCATTTTTGTAATTATCTTGACATATGTCTGCAAGTCTGCAACTTGCTTCTGAAGTTTCTGAATCTCCAAATCTCTAGATTCAATCGTTTGCTTTGTCTTGCCATTCATAAGAGTGAGAGCTTCTGCAATTCGGATAAAGGCATTTCGATAGTCCACTGTGGTCATGTAAGCACTAATTGACTTTTCAACCGTTTTGCCGACTAGCTTTTTTGTTATGTCTGGGTCAATTCCCAAATTTTTAGCTGTGCTTATGTAGAGTTTGCGGAAAGCATGAAATCGGATTCGTTGACCTTTTGGTATCTTGATTTTCGCTAGGATTTGGCAATCTCTAAGAATCCTTGTAAAGTTTTCTTCGTCAAGATAGCCATGTCCGTTGTTTTGCCATAAGTAGACCGCTTCTTTCGGCAAGGTCTTAACGTAGTCTTTCAAGAGAACAACGGTTTCAGAACTTAGAAAACTGTGAGCAATCACGTTTTCCTTAGCTGTCAACCGTGCGAAGGGTATAGGAGCGTCCTTTTCGTCAAGTTCTGGAATCTCTTCGAGTTTGATGTTTGCAAAGTCTGAAACTCTCCAACCCAAATCTTTAGCCATTGCTAGAATTGTCTTCGCTCTCAAATCAGGAGCACTAACAAGCATTGCTCTGAGGTGTTCAATCTGCATTTCAAAATCTTGAATCGATTCAACCGTCTTTGAAACGTCACTACCAGAAGGCAAGGTTATGCCCATGTCGTAAAAGCGGAAAAGTTGCATTATGCCTAAGCATTTCGTTCTTGCCGTGTTAATCGAGTATTTTTCATCTAAAAGGTGCTTGTGAAACTTTTCAAGTTCTCTGAGAAACCTTTCTCTCACTTGTTTTTCGTCACTTTGAAGGTCTTCTTTTCGCATTGCCAAGATTTCATTAGGCGACTTTCCAAACCATTCAGAAAACTTTGTTATTCCATGTCGATATTCTTTAAGTGTCTGTTTCGATTTCCGTTGTCTAATGTCTTCAAGATATTCTTCGACAGACATCTTCATTTATTTTCACTCTCCCTTTGTTGTATATGGTATATCAATGTTGCTTCGTGTTTGCGGGAGATGTCGCTACTTGATTGCCAGTCCAGCCTAGACTACGGGTTCCTAGCACGAGATTACTCTACTCTAGCAACATAAACGCTGACGCGCGCGCAAGGAACAGTTTGAAGATTGGTTAGATGA
>Ga0315279_10009363_pt1 | contig 11698 bp, 8 predicted proteins | sample YL17G06_20_MG_FD_203694 | JGI IMG/M metagenome (GOLD analysis project Ga0315279, IMG submission 203694) | Sediment microbial communities from Yellowstone Lake, YNP, Wyoming, USA - YL17G06_20 | ecosystem: Environmental > Aquatic > Freshwater > Lake > Sediment | place: USA: Wyoming | collected...
TAATGCAGGCGATTCGCGGCGAGATGCGGCGGCACCGGTCTCAAACAACCGAGACCGGTGGCACCCAACCTGATCTTTCCGTTCCTCAGTTCCGGACCTTGGCCTTTCTCTATCACTATTCCGGCTCGTCGCTTTCCGAAGCCGCCGGCCATGTCGGTCTGACGCTCTCCTCGATGTCCAGGATGATTGACGGACTGGTGGGGCGCAGTTTGATTACACGTGCGACCAGTCCGGATGACCGCCGCACCGTCCGCCTGAAGCTCACCCCCGGAGGCAAGTTAATCCTTCGCGCCGCGGAGAGGGCCGCGCAGTCCCGGCTCGCCGATCTGCTGGAACCGTTGCCTGAGAACAAGCGCATCGCCGTCGCGAGGGCTATGCGAACGCTGCGGCGCGTGTTCACGAAGTACTGAATTAAGAGGGACCTGTCATGGGACAAACAGCGCAACGCAACACTGTAATCATACTGCTCGTGCTCGGCTGTGCCGGTGGCGCGGTCGCCCGCGGCAAGCCGGAGGGGGTGCCACGCCAAGGATGAAGGCTGAAGGCTGAAGGATGAAGGCACGGCCTGAAAAGATTCACCGTTCGGCCTTTAGCCTTCGTTTTCATCCTTCATCCTCCAACCTTCATCCTTGATTTGCGCCCGTTGGATCAACACCCGCGGCGAACCCGGCCCCTGGAGCCTGGCGCAGAATACCGTGATCGCGTAGGGAGTTGGCGGCAAGGATAGGCCCTCGCAATGACGGGGGCTTATCCTTAAAATGGTCGGGAACCAATTGCATAAGGAGCTGGACATGTCGTTCTACTCGCTGAACCTAGAAGAACTCCGTAGTCAGGATCAGGGAAAGAGTCCGAAGACGCCATTCGAGCATCAATACGCCGCCTTCGAGCACATGAACCACACCTTCACCTTCGCTGGCGGCAACGGCAAAGGAGGCCTGCTCGTCCTCCCTACCGGGGCGGGCAAGACGTTCACCACCGTCAAGTGGCTCTGCGATGAGGTCATCCACCGGAAGCACAAGGTTCTCTGGCTGGCGCATTCGTTCTTCCTGCTCGATCAGGCGTGCAAGGAATTCCGCGAATACGCCCGCTGGATCAGGGAGCCAAGGCAGACCTTGAATATCAGGGTCGTCTCCAGCAACCCATCGCACAAAGAACCTTCCTCAATCGAATTGACAGACGACGTTCTGATCATGACCACGCAGACGGCCATCAAGAACCTTTACCCGGATGCCGTTGACAGAACAGGAACGAAGGTTGTCAGCAGTTTCATGCGCTTCGTTGAGAACGGCGAGAAGACAGGGCTGTTCGTCGTGCTCGACGAGGCCCACCATGCACCCGCGTATGGCTGCCGCAATCTGCTTGTCGGCCAGGATGACAAGGCGCCGGGAATTCGTCGGCTGACACCTGGAACGAACCTACTGGGGCTGACGGCCACGCCGACCTATAACGACGAGGCGAGGAGGGGCTGGCTTGGCAGGATTTTCGATGCGGGGATAGTTTACCAAGCCGAGAAGACGAAGCTTACGGCCCAAGGTATCTTGGCGAGGCCCCACTACATTCCGAGGCCGACAGGCACGGAACTCAAGGTTCCTGACGACCTCTACGACAGGCTTGTTCGGGAACACAAAGACTTGCCCGAGGACATCATCCAGATACTCGCTGCGGATTCCCGGCGCAACGATTTCATCGTCCAGGAGTACCTCAGAAACAAGGGCACTTACGGCAAGACGATCATCTTTGCCGACCGTTGGTTTCAGTGCGTTTATCTCAAGGAGCAACTCCTGAAACATGGCGTCAGGGCCGACGCGGTCTATGCGCACATTGACGCCGATCCTGGTTCCGCCGATGCACGAAACAAGCGAACAGCAAGCGATAACGGGCGCATCCTGGACGAGTTCAAGTCCGGCCCGGACAAGTCGGGCAGGGATAAACTCGAAGTGCTAGTAAACGTGCGAATGCTTACGGAGGGGGCCGATGTCCCGACCGTAAGGACGGTATTCCTTACCAGGCAAACCACCAGCACGATACTCATGACCCAGATGATCGGGCGGGCCTTGCGCGGCAGGATGGCCGGGGGCGGGGACGAAGCCAACATCGTCCTGTTCATGGACGAGTGGAAACGGTTGATTGACTGGGCCACGCCTGCCTCCCTGGAGGGAGGTACTGAGGGTAAGCCGGAAACTCGCGGCTACTTCCCGCTCGAATTCATCTCTATACGCTTGGTCGAGGAGCTTTCCAGGCAGATGAACAGCGGCGGTGAGATTCCTTCCCCGCCATTTTCCCAGATCATGCCAGTCGGTTGGTTCCAGACGGAGACCGTAGTGGCCATCGAGGATGGCTCGGAAGAAACACAATCCTTCATCGAGTTTGTAATGGTCTACGAGGACTCGAAACCGAAGTTTGATGCGTTCATCGAGCACTTCCAGCGTCAGAAGCCGGATGGCTGGGACAAGGAATCCCTATTGCAGGAATGGATCAGCACTAATATCCAACCTTGGATATCGCAGTTCTTTGATCCGCAGGCTGACCAGATCGGGAGCAGCCTCGACATGGATCTTGCCCGGATCGCCCGGCACATCGCCCAGAGGCAGGCAGCGCCGAAATTCCACCTGTTCGAGGAACGCGACAAACATGATCTGGACGCTGTTGCCGATAAGCGGCTGACGAAAAACGCCTTGGAGGACGACGAGTTCCTCCACAACGAATTCGGCAAGCCCGGCGGCCTATGGAAAGTCTTCTACAAATCCTACGCGCGGTTTGCCAATGCGTTTGACGGGGCGAAGCAGCGTGCCCTTGATCGGCTAAGGTACGGGCAGACCTCACCGCCTGCCCCCGTGGCACTGACACGAACACGCCGGCCGCGGGAATTGTCGGAAGCCGAGAAGGAGCAGGTCAAGCGGCGGGACGGCTATGCCTGCGTCTGCTGCGGAGCTACGGGCAGGGGCATCCGGTTGCAGATTGACCATATCGTTTCCTACAACCTTGGCGGGGAAACGACCGTCGAGAACTCGCAGACGCTATGCAGCGTGTGCAATCGCGAGAAGAGGATAAACGAGCGCAACTTCCTCCTGACGCGCACCCAACTGCGTGGCCCTGCGGATGTGGAGTGGCTTGACCGAGCGGGCATGGAGGATGTCAAGCATTCCCTCAGGAGGCTCGTTAACAATTTCTACTGCTGCCGGGCGGTCTCCGAGGTTCGGATGCAGAATCGGTCAGGAAGCCGGTTTTATTCGCATTGGGAGGTCGAACTTTACGGCGAAAACGACCCCGAATGGCTGAACCAGCACCATGATAAACTGCTCAAGCACATTCAAGATGGTTTTGGCTGTTCCCATGTCACTGACATAAAGATTCTGGGGCCTGGGTCTGCGGCAGGCTGTTCTTCGAAACCTGCCGTAATCCGCGTTTCTAATTCGCTCTCGGAAGTAAGAAACCCTTCCGATGCCGCCGAAGAACGCAATGCAGGCGTCCGCCAAGAGAGTGCGCGGCCTGCCCGACAAGCGTCGAAGCCCGACCCCAAGAGCCAGGCAGATTTGCAGTACGACGAAATGAAGCGGTACATCAAGATCGGTAGACCGAAGGGCCAATTATTCGCCGGAGCGATTCAACGGGTAATCGCTGGGGCTCAGGGACCCTTCAGTCACGTGGTCGTGGCAAAAGGCATATTGGCCTGGCCTTCCGGCGTGACAGAGGACTGTCACTACGGAACCGTTTTTACGCCCGATAATGGTCTATCGGATGAGGAACTGAAACGGCTCGCATTTTCGCGGCTTCCGAAGCTGTTACCGCGCTTCGCCTCCTGTTACGTATTCGAAGTTCGGAAACCCGGGAAACTCCGGGAGTTCCAGGGGACAGTGACGCAATTAACGAAGGCCAGCAGAATAGATGCGTCATTGTCCCGGTAACTTGTGATGCCGTTGGGGAAGCGTGTGGTCACCGGAACCGTTCAGGAATCTTCCTTTGACCCTGGAATGTCAGTAGAGATACTTTGGGGTTATTGCAATCGGAGGTGACACATGGGAGCCATAAAGGACGTAGTTGACCTTACCGAGAAGTTGGCGAACAGCGTAAAGGACCGTAAATTCGCTGGTGATCTTCTAGCGATTCAGCGCGCGATCGCGGCCCTGCAGACAGAACACGCCTCAATTCAGGAGAAGGATATCGAATTGATGGGGAAGAATGCGGAACTCCAACAAGAGGTCCATAGGCTTCAACAGAAAATACAGGAACTTCAAAAGCCAGCACAACCCAAGGAGGATTTCGTTGAGCAAAATGGTCTGCTATTTAAGAGGAAGCCAGACGGTAGTTTCCACCACGCTGCCTACTGTCCTCGCTGCAAGATGCCTATGGGATCAAAATTTCCCGAGTTCACCCTCCAGTGCCCTCCCTGCAACACCATGGGAAACATCAATGGTCGGCAACTGGATAATCTTATTATAGAAATGAACAAGAATCTGAAAAGCTAAGTCGGCTGGTTTCCAGGTGGAAATAGTGGACACGGAAATAGCGGAAAAGGGGCCATTCATGTTTTCTTGACGAAAGACCACAGACCTGCCTTCTGGAGAAGAAATTCAGGAATTGAAGGGACAGGCAAATTGAAGGGACAGACCATTGCAAATGAGGCGCGCCCGGCGTGGTGCTTGACGGCGGGTGTCTCGATCTTGCCGGTCTTGGGGTTGGCCGGTTCCTTCTCGATCTCCTTCTCAATGGTCTTCAGCGCAACGTTGCGCTGCTCTTCCTTCTGCGGGCCTTCAATGCGCTTGACGGTCTGGGCGATGTTACGGGCTTTAGGCTTTAGGCTTTAGGCTTTAGGCTTTGGGCGCGCACGGTGAGGAGACAAAGCCTAAAGCCCAATGCCCAAAGCCTAAGGCCCGGCTTTGGGAGGCTTGGCATCCTCCGGCTTCAGGAATTCGCCGCCGCGTTCCATCCCCTCCATGTGTTCCTGAAAGGCCCCGGGAGCAACCGCATCAGGCGTCAACTTCAAAGCGGCTTTCTCCTTATCAGCCATGCGCTTCAACACCGAGGGATCCAAGGCCACGTGCGGGGTAAGGAAAATCAACAATTCCGTCTTGGTCTTGCCCACAATCTTGTGTCGGAACAGATTGCCCAGGTATGGTATCTTGCTGAGGCCCGGAACGCCTGTCACGCTCTCCGTTTTCTTGTCCTGCATCAGTCCGCCAATTACGACTGTCTGCCCGTCCTTGACGCCGACCCGGCTTTGCGCCGAACGTTTGGCAAACACCGGCGCGGTCACGCCAGTCGAGATGGGGACGGTCTGGCCGGTCAGGTCCGAGACTTCGGGCGCCACGTCCATAATCACGAGTCCTTCGTCGTTGATGTGCGCCGTTACGTTGAGAATGATGCCTATGTCCTGGTACTGAATAGTATTGATGGTCTGCCCGGTGTCCGTAGTGCGGCTGCTGACGATGAACGGCACCTCCGATCCGACCGTGATCGAGGAAAGCTGATTATCGCTGGCCATGATGCACGGCCGGGACAGAATGTCGAGTTTGCCCAAGGTCTGAAGCGCGCGCAAGGTGACTGTGAGGTCCCTGTCGGCAGCCACGATCTTGGTTATCAAGCCGCCAGTCGCGGTGGCCACCCCCAGGTCCTGCACGACAGACTGAAAGGAGCCCTTATTCAGAATGGACACATCCACACCCAGGTCATCGCTCTTGTCATGCGTCACCTCGGCAATCAGCACCTTGATGAGCACTTGCGGCACAGGTTTGTCCAGATCGGCCAGGAGCGCCTTGACGCGCTCGAAATTCTTCGACGCAGTCAGAACAATCAGCGAATTGCTGTCTGCATCCGCGACCACGTACACCTGGCCGGTCAGGTCGCCGCCCTGCAAGCCAGCAGGAATGCTGCCGGAAATGCCCCCTCCCCCTCTGGAGAACTGGCCTTGCCCCATGCCGAACGACTGTGGCGTGGGGCTTCTGCTGGCGCTTGATCCGGGCATTCGGCTGGAGGATGAGGAACGCTGCACACTCGTTCCCTGGCCCCCGGGTGTCCGCTGCCTCGTTGCGGACCGATTCAACCCTCCGGTTTGGGCGCCAAATATCATGTTAATCACCGCCTCGAGATTGGCCGCCTGCGCATTCTTGCACTTGTAGATGAAAACCGCCTCATCCTCGGTGGGGTTTGAGTCCAAGTCCTTGAGCACCTCGGCAATGAGCGGCATTGTGTCCGGGCCCGCGGACACCACCACCGCATTGGTGCGTTCGTCGGCTGAGGCGGTGACTTTGCGGATGCGCTGCCCCTGTTGCTCAGGTTGGTTTCCCCCCGCCGCGGCGCCAGCGCCGAACGGGCCCATGCCACCGGGGCCGCCGCCCCCGCCGCCCCCGCCTCCTCCTCCGCCGCCGCCACGGCGGCCACCGCCCATGAATGCCGCCGCGCCTCGCAGGAAGAACGGCACATTCCCCTGTTGTGGCGTCTGGTCCTCCTTGAAGATTTCGTTGATCAGCCTGGCGGCGCTGGTGGCGTTGGCATACTTGAGCTGGAACACTTTGACTTCGGCCACGACAGTGGACTGTGTGTCCATGGCGTGGATGATCTCGGCAATGCGGCGGATGTTGGCGCCCGTGTCCGTCAAGATCAGCGTATTGCTGCTCGCATTGGCGGACAGGTCCGCATAGGAGGGGACCAGCGGCGCGAAATCCCTCTTGAGCTGTATGGCGTCAATGAACCGGATGGGGATCACCTGCGTTATGACCTCGTCATTGGCCTCGATCTTCGCTGGGTCGGCCCCGGTCCTCACGGGGATATTCCGTTTCTTGGCGTCCTCGAGCTTCACCAGTTTCAGAATGCGCCCGGTGCGGACGCCCACATATCCCTTTTCCTTGAGCACGGAATTCAGCAACGCGACCGCCTCATCCACGTTCATCTCTTGCTTGCTGATAATGGTGATGCGGCCTTCGACGGTGACATCCTTGACGATCACCAGACCCGCCATCTCGGAAAGCTGTTCGAGCACCGTCTCCATCGGCGCGTCCTTGAAGTCCATCTTGACGTTCTTGGCTTGGGGCGCGGGCGGCTCTTCGGCGCGAATAGCGCAGGCGAGCACGGCGCAGGCAAGCAGGGCAACGCAACGAGGCGGGAAAGTGATTTTCGATTCTCGATTTTCGATTCCCAGTTTGAGCAGGAACCGAGGCTGATACTGGTGGCTACGGAAAATCGAAAATCGAAAATCGAAAATCGAAAATGGAATCATCTGTTCATTTCCTCCTGCCGCTTCTTGCGCAGCTTCTCAAGAATGGAGTTCACCTCAGCCGAGACAGGATTGCCGTTGGCGTCGGTAGCCGGATATTTCGACGGCTCGCCCAAGGCCCCGCTCGTACCCCCATCCAGGTTCTTGCCGACGTTGACAAAGATACTCGCTCCGCCGCACGCGTACTCGATGCACTCAATGGTGATGGCGCCAATCTTGCCGCGCGCCAGCGGGTCCTCCGGACGCAGCATTTGCACGGCGCCGGTCCTGCAGTTTTCCAGGAACGCCGCGAGCTGGCCGTCCTTATCAAGTATCCCAATCAGTACCGTTTCAGCCTCTATCTTGGGGGCAGGCGGACCCATTTCGTCCTTGTCCTGATCCGGCGAACGCATTGCCTCGCGCCAGGCCCTCCTGTTCTTGGCAAAGATGTTGCGTTGAAGGAGAACCTGATACCGCTCCCAACTGGCCGCCTGCGCCTGCGCCTCAACCTGCGTCCCGGCCTCAGACGCAAGGGCCGCGCATGAAATCCAGATGGCAGGCAAGATTAAGTGCCGCGGCTTCATTTTGCGCCTCCGCCGCCGGTTTTTTCTGCTTTCGCGGCCCGTTGCTCAGGCGCAAGGTAGAGCGTAGAGGCTTTGACCTGCACGGACAGATCATTCATCCCATCGGTCCGCGAACCGAGCTGGAACTCGACAACTTTCAAGGGGAAAGAAGCGGACTGCATCTTCCAAAGGAACTTCGCCATGCCTTCCATAGGCCCGGCGCCCTGGGCCTGCACATGGATCTCCTTGAGCTGTTCCTTGGATTCCGGAAGGTCGGGCTTGAGCGATGACAGAGTCAAGCCGGACTCCCTGGCCCAGTCGCTGAGCTTATGAAGCAGTTGGCCCTCGGCTTCAGAAGGGCCGCCTTTTAGTCCATTGGAGACCAGGCTGTTCCACTTGGGCGCCAACTCTTTGCGTTCCTTCGCAAGCTTGCTGGCATGGTTCATGTCCTCCACGACCTGCTCACGGTGCGCCTGCAGGAGGTCCTGCCGCTCCATGAAGGGTGTCAGAACATAGTAGTCGGCCACGAGCAGCAGCAGTACTGCCAGCGTACCGGCCACCAGGATCTTTTCACGCTTTGACCAGTTCATTTTGGCTCCGCGCCCTGAAATGCAAAACCGATCCCAAAGGAGACCTCGGAATTCTTCGTTCCTGTTTCGCGCATCTGCAGAAGCTTCACGTTTGTCAGAGCGCGGCTTAACTTCATCTGATCCACCACGTCCAGCACGCTCTTCCTGTCCACAGCGCGACCGTTCAGAACCCCACGCATGTCTACCACGTCCAGCACGCTCTTCCTGTCCACAGCGCGGCCGTTCAGAATCCCACGCATGTCTTCCCGCAACGAGAGGCTGGATGTCCAGGCGCGGCCCTCTTCGGGAAAGCAGAGCGTGATCGCGCGGAGGCATTCGAGGTAGTTAGGCCGGCGGTCATACCAGGTGCGTGTCGCGTTGACGCGGTCAATATACGCCTGGGCCGTCTCGATTTTCTCCTTCGCCTCTTCGCGTTTCTGATGCAATTCCGCCTCTTCAGCGGTGCCCTGGTACCAATCGCCAACCAGGTAAGCGGCGCCTAGTGCCAGGAGCAGCCCCGCCACAGCACCCCAAATGGCCCGCGGACTGAGCCTCGCGGGCGGCTTGACCGCAAGACGGGAATGGAGCAAATCCACCGGCGCCAATTCGGGGCGAAACTGGCACACGGCCAGAGCGGCGCCCGCCGCGGCCCGCGCCGCGGCGATTCCCTCCACGGCGACCGCATCGAAGCGCTCGCCGGGGCTGACCCGCATTTTCAGCTCCGACGCCAGATCCTGAAACAGAGCAGCCGCCGCGCCGGTGTCGTCCCAAACCTGCATTCCAGCAGAACCGGCTTTCCGCTGAGTCAACGCCAGCGCGCGGCGCAATTCGCCGACAATCTGTGGCGTAGCGGACAGTCCACTTTGATTCCTTACCATTGAGCCTGGCGCGATATGGCACAGGCGCGGCAAACCATCACTGCCTCGCGTGGCCAACTCAACGCCGTTCACGCTGAGATGGAGCACATCCTCCTTCTGCGACACGGCCGCAAGCGCCAGCGTGGTGGCGGTGATGGCCTGCGGCTTCAGGCCCGCGGCATCGGCGAGCAGCCTGATCTGTTCGATCCGCTCACGCAGGGTGGCCACCAGCATGACCGCCTGTCCTTCATCTGTCTGCCGGCCCAAAACATAGTCCAACGTCAACTCCGCCAGTTCCAGGGAATAGTCCCTTTCCGCCTGGAGCAGCAACATATTTTTCAGCATCTCAGGCGTTGCCGGCGGCAGCGTCTTCTCTTTGAGCATCAGCCACTGCGCCGGCAAGCCGAAGACCGCCTGGCTGGCGGAGAAGCCGTGCTGCTTCAGGAACTGCGCCAGCTTCTGGCCCAGGACGAGGGGCTCCTGCAGCGCCTCCAGCTCGCCAAACTGGAACTCGGCCGCACGGCCCAAGACGTATCCTCTCGAGGTGGCATGCAACTCCGCCACCTGCATGGCACGGTTGCCGAGTGCTATGCCGAGACTCTTGCGTCCGCGCAGCGCCATTACTTCTTCTCCAGAGAAAACGTGTTCGCCGACGACCCCGGCACCTGTGCGCCTGAGCGCAGCGTCTCCAAAATCTCGCTGCTGAGCGGCCATCCCAAGTGCGTCAGGTCCTGGCGGTAAAGGATGCGCAACGGCATGGTGCGAAGGTCGAACACATACCGCACCCGCTTGAAGCCGCGCCCTTGTCCGAGGACAGCCACGATATCCGCTGAGAACTGGTAGGAATTGACAGTGAGCAGCGGGACGATCATCTCCAGGGCCTTGGCCGGAAGCACCTTCGCGACCCACGCGATGTTGTTCAAGTCCGGGCCGCTGGCTGAACGCACCGCAATGAGCTGGTCAACATCGGCGGACGTCAAACCCGGCAGGCAGAGGAGCACTTCGCGCGGCGCGGTGTTGACGTTGATTCGCCCTTCCGGAGGCGGCGCAGGCTTTGTCCCCTTCTTTGTATTGGGCTTTGCAGGAGGGCTCGGCTCGCGGCTGTAAACGGTCATGTACTTGGTGACACCGCATTGGCCCATGCCGTTGAAGCTGGTCAGCGGCCCTTGCTGGCCCGCTTCGTCATCATCCACAGCCCCATTCCTGTTGGCATCCACGCCGTAAAGCAAGTTGCGCGTGGCGCCCTTGACGAGCAGCAGTTCGTCCAGAGTCTCAAAGGGCGCGTTCTTGCAGTAGTATGGTTCCGGCAGTTGCAGGTAATATTCATCTTCACCGCCGCCGCCGTCGCTAACCACGCTGTCGGTGTCGCGCCAGTCCACAATGGACGCCGCCAGTTCCGAGGTCATCCCCGGCAAGCACTGCAGCATGTCCTCAGTGGCGGTGTTGAGGTTGAGCTTGGACGACTCGTCCACCACTCCAAATGCGTACTGGCGTTCGTCGTCCGGGTTGGGCCGGATGATCCAGAACATCCCGTCGCCCAGGGGCACAGCTTCCGACTGGATCTCCGAGTCGAGCATGGTCCGGTCCTGGTTGTTGGCCAGGCAATTCGCAACGTACTGTGCGGCCCCGGCCACGACCGCGTCCGCCTGGACTGACGCCAGCAGATTGCCGGATGCCAGCGCCTCCACGCGCATTTGCCGCGAAAAGACCAGGGCCAGACCCGTCAAGACAATCATGATCCCAATGGCAACAATGAGCACCGAGCCAACCGGCTTCTGGCTTTGGGCCTTGGGCTTTGGGCTTTGGGCGCGCACGGTGAGCAGGCAAAGCCTAAAGCCCAATGCCCAAAGCCTAATGCCCAAAGCCGCTTTCATGCTTCTCATCACCAGCCTCACTCTTGCACCGTGGCCGCACGGCCACACGGAATCCTGTACACTTGCACCAGTCTGTAGCTTCTTTCGGCGCCCCCCGCCTGCTCCGCCTCGAGAGCAAACTCAAGCGTCGCCTCAACGGCAAGCGGCAGAATGTCGCCTTGCCCCGCGGAATCCCAGAAATCCTGCCATACCGTGCCATCATAGTATCGCAGGAGGAGCGACTTGACCCGGCGGCAGAGCACCTGCTCATGCACCACGGCGTCCCCGGAAGCCAGCAGGTTCGTGGTAATCCGCCGCATCAGGACCGGCTGCGCCTCGCCATCCGGTGTCTCAACCGAAAGATCCACCTTGCGGATGTCGCAAGCTGTTTCACCTTCCTTGGGCGAGTGCGCACAGGAGAAAAACTCCAGCGAAGCGGAATCGTTGGCGCCGGCGCCGGCCGTGCCGGTGAAGGCTCCAGCCAGAAAGCCCGTGGGCGGCAACGCCGCATCGAAATCCTGCCGCAAGAGACCCAGCGCCAAGGCCGCGGTTCGCGCCGGCTCCACCGCCTTTGTGGCCGAGCGGTGCGCCTTGAAGCCAACGTAGAGGCTGGCATACAGCGAGCCGGAGATCAGCGCCATGAGCGCGATCGCGACCAGCAACTCCA
>Ga0315279_10009366_pt1 | contig 11695 bp, 11 predicted proteins | sample YL17G06_20_MG_FD_203694 | JGI IMG/M metagenome (GOLD analysis project Ga0315279, IMG submission 203694) | Sediment microbial communities from Yellowstone Lake, YNP, Wyoming, USA - YL17G06_20 | ecosystem: Environmental > Aquatic > Freshwater > Lake > Sediment | place: USA: Wyoming | collected...
ACGGACAGCGCGGCAGATAGGCCTCTTGGGCTAGCCGAGCCTCCTAAGCGAACCGCGGAACCAGCTGTAGAGTGCGTCCAAAACGCACGCAAAAGTCCGGGGTTCAAATCCCCGCGGGCCCGCCATTAATAAGGTTCAGATACCCTTATTTTCAGCGCCAAACAGCGTAGTCTGAGCATAGTTGTCTCAAGCGGGCCTTACGAAGTACTCAGAGATCGCCGGGGATCCTGACGTTGGCCGTTGGTTGAGAAACCTGCGGAGGGGCAGCCCGATAACCGCGGAGGTCGCCCTCCGCAGACTCGGCAGAGTCTGTGAACTCTTTTCGACGGATCCGAAGAAGCTCGTACGAGACGCGAGATCCGACCCGAAGAGCTTCCAGGATTCTCTGGAGGACTTGGTCTCAAGGCTGGAGGAGCAAGGGAAGTCCCCGGGCTACATAGTTGGGATTCTGAAGACCCTGCGGGGATGGCTCAAGTATAATGACGTAGTGCTCACGCGAACGATCAAAGTCACGAACAGGAGCGCTACCCCCACAATAGAGAACGAGCAGGTACCAACCCAAGGAGAACTCTCCAGAATTCTCCGAGCGTCTTCTCCTAGGATACGCATTCCTGAAGCTTTGATGGCATTCGGTGATTTGAGACCTGAAACCATCGGAAACTATGACGGCACCGACGGATTGAGGCTGAAAGACTTCCCGGAACTGAAGATTCAGAATGGCAAGGTAACCTTCGAGAAGATACCGACAATGGTGACTGTTCGCGCAACGCTTAGCAAGACCAGATGCAAATACTACACCTTCCTAGGCGAGGAAGGATGCACCTACCTACGAGAGTATCTAGAGGAAAGAATCAGAAACGGTGAGGTTCCGACCCCAGAAATCCCCCTCATAGGATATGAAAGATCGAAGAGAAGCGGAGACGAATTTCTCTCAACAAGAAAAATCACACATTACATCAGAACAGCTATGCGTGATGCGGGCGTCCGCAAACGACCATACGTGCTCAGAGCATACGCAGAGACACAGCTTATCATCGCCGAGTCGAAAGGCAAGATCAGCCACCCATATCTACAGTTCATCGCCGGCCACAAGGGCGACATTGAAGCGCGCTACAGCACCAACAAGGGTAGGCTGCCGCCAGACATGATCGAGGACATGCGGGCACAGTACAAAGCATGCGAAGCTTTTCTCGGCACTACCTCAAAGCTGGAGGGGAGCGCTGTGGTCAAGGAAGCGCAAATCGAGGCTCTGAAGAGCATAGCCAAGAACCTGTTGGGAATAGACCTTCTGGACGTGAAGGTCGCAAAGGAGAAGGAGTTCGGAAAGGATCTTACAACAGCAGAAGAGCTTGAGGCTTACGAAAGCGAGATCAGGAAGCTAAGGATTGATCCACAAAGAATCAGAAAACAGGAAGAGGCTGGGAAATATCAGAACAAGCTCGTAAGAGAAACTGAGCTGGAGAGATACCTGAACAAAGGATGGGAAATGGTGCAGACAGTAAACAGCAGGATCCTCATCAGAAAGCCCATCTTGACAAGCAAGCGGTCTTGACCGATTGGTCACCGGCGAAGACCTACAGCATTCCCGAACAAGGGGTTGCAGCTGACCAAGGAACTGAGAAGCGGGAAGATGCGGATAGCTAAGACCAGATGATCTCACCTATCTGAAGGTTGAGAACTTGACTGAACAAGACTAGAGGCAAATACTTCGCATTCCTAAGAGGGATGCGTCTATCTGAAGGAGCATCTTGAAGAACGCATCAGAGACGGTGAGATGCTAGCTGCTGGAACCCCCTTGTAGCTATTCATCCCTAGGTGCTCGAGTACGAGTCCCCGGCGCTGATGCGCGGATGCAATCTTCGGGACAAAGGCAGGATACAGAACGATGAGGAGAAGAAAGTGGTTTTTATCACTCCATCATAGGTTCTTAATAACCTAATCGACCTGAAGCGAGCACGAAGATCTGAGGGGGCAAAATGAACTCAGTCATCAAGTCTGACTTCGCTGACGAGGCCACTAGGATAGTCGCTAGGGCGCAAGAGAAGGGCGTCGTAATAAGAGTCATGGGTGCTACAGTGATAGCGAAACATTGTCCCACGTTCCAACACCTTCACACGTCTATGAAACGCGAACTCACTGACATTGATTTTGTGACATACAGCAGATTCAATCCATACGTTAAGCCTCTTTTCGACGAACTGGGCTACGGGTCGGATGATAGGTTCAATAGGTACTTTGGGATGATGCGTCAACAATATTACGATCGTGCGAATAGGCGAATGGCAGACATCTTCTTTGACCGACTCGAAATGTGTCACACAGTTGATTTCAGAGGTAGATTGGAACTTGACTCGCCAACAATTACCTTGGCCGACTTTGTGCTAGAGAAGATGCAGATCGTTCAGCTAAATGAGAAAGACAAAATCGACTCCGTTGTTGCACTGAGAGAGCATCAGGTCGGCAACTTTGACAAGGAAACCATCAACGCAGAATACATTGCGAAACTACTGTCCAAGGATTGGGGATTCTACTATACAGTCACAACTAACCTCAGGGAGATCAAGAACTTTGCTCGGTCCGCCCTGTCTGAGGACGATAGTCGGGATGTTGTGTTGAAGGTGGACAGACTCGTCGAATGGATCGAGAAGGAACCTAAGACGAGAAGTTGGAAGATGAGGGCGCGAATAGGCCCCAAGAAGAAATGGTACAGAGACGTTGAAGAAGTGGTCAGATAGATCGTCAGGGGAACAAGAGCCTGAATCATCCAAGCCCACTTGCCAAGTGCTAGTTCCTACTGGGTAGGACGTACCCTCATCACCAAAAACTCCCCACCGAATATGTTGAAGAACAAGGTGATTCCAAATGGGATCAACGCCGTCGAGTTCCCTGATAACCCGCCGAATGCCTGTCTCCACGCGACGCTAATCCCATCCAAAACTCAGTGGATGATTCCCAATTTACCTCTCCAAAGTAACTGCCGGCCTTTTAAAGGCCAGTCAGGATATTTCAACTGGGTGTGCAGCTTGGTCAAAGAAACAATCGACATGCTGGTTCAGGGCGGCAGCATCGTAACGATGAACCCTAGGCGACAAATATTCGCTGATGGCAGCATCGCAATAGACCAGAACAGAATTCTAGCTGTCGGCAGAGCACAGGATTTGGAAAGTACTTACAGAGCACAAACCATCATTGACGCCAAACGAAAAGTTGTGTTTCCGGGCCTGATAAACAATCACGCGCATCTTCAAGAAAACATACTGAGGGGACTCGGTGACGACATGACATTCTTCGACTGGATAACCAAGATGATGTCGCGCTGTGAAAGTGCCTTTACTCCAGAGGACAACTATGCTTCAGCACTGCTTGGCTGCGCAGAGGCAATAAAGTCAGGTACAACGACCATCTTTGATTTCATGTGTACTCAACCCAGGTCACAGTCAAAATTCGGTGACCAGACAATCAGAGCCATGAAGGAGATAGGGATAAGAGGAATCTTGGGAAGAGGCTGGCAGGATACCAACATCGATATCGCCCCGTTTGCCGAAGAAAGCATAGAGAATACGCGCGTAGTCCTTAGCGACATTGAAAGGCTCATAGAAACATATGACAAAAGCGAGAACGGTAGAATTCGCGTTTGGCCAGCACCTTCACAAATATACACATCCACCACTGAGTCAGTTGAAGCGGCTCGGGATCTTGCCAAGAAGTATCAAACCGGAGTCTCCATTCATGTTGCGGAAACTAGGGGGGAAATAGAGTACCTTGAGAGAAAGACTGGGAAGAGAGACGTGGACTACTTGGAGACTCTAGGACTCCTCCGACCTAACCTGTTGGCCGTCCACTGCAACTGGGTCAGTGAGAGGGAAATTAGGATGTTGAAGATAAACGACGTGAAGGTGTCCCATAATCCGGTCTGTAACATGTGGGGAGCAACAGGTCTTGCGCCAATTCCGCAGATGATTATGGCCGGCATAACTGTAGGGCTTGGGACTGACGGGGCCGCGAGCAATAACACTCAAAACATGAAGGAAGTCATGAAGGTTGCATGTCTTCTACACAAAGCCATGAGCGTCACCGCACATCATCCTGATCCGACCCGATTCACGGCTGAGAAGGCTTTGGAGATGGCAACGATAGATGGAGCCCGTTCGGTCGGTCTCGAAGACGAGATAGGATCATTAGAACCTGGCAAGAAAGCGGACCTAATCATTCTCGATTTCGCCGGACACCTCAATACAACTCCTGTACACAGGGTTGTGTCTACATTGGTGTACCAGGCCTATGGCCACGAAGTGGACACAGTGATAATCGATGGAAAGCTGGTCATGAATGAGGGAAAGCTGCTGACAGTCAGTGAGTCAAAGGTTATCGACCATGCAACACAGAGAGCTGAGGCGCTAGTTGAAAGAGCGGGAGTCGGTGATCTCAGAGAAAGACCGTGGCGTAGCCTAGGCTACTAGTGCTGAACACGCTGTGGGCCGAACATCTGGAACCATTAAATAGAACATTGATTGGACACGACTGACGAGGAGCCGGCTTGCCGAAAGTCCAAATCAACAACATAGGAATAAACTACATCTTATCTGGGTCTGGTCCGGCTATTCTGTTCGTTCACGGATACACCGATTCCAGTAAGTTCTGGGCGCCTCAAGTAGAGTTCTTCTCGAGGAGACACACGGCTATCGCGGTGGACTTGAGAGGACACGGTCAATCTGACGCTCCCGCGGGGGACTATTCGATACCCGACTTCTCAGCTGACATCTTCTCCTTCCTACAGAAGTTGAACATCAAGAGGACCTGGGTTTTGGGACACTCGATGGGAGGAATGATCGCCCAGCAGTTCTACACAGAATATCCAGAATACGTGGAGGGATTGATTCTTTGCTCCACCGCATCTAGTGGGCGAGCGATGAAAGACGCCGGGGGATTTGACTGTTTGGACGCAATAGAAGAGATCAAACAAGATGGCTTCGAAGCCTCGGCCAGAAATGCCGCTCGATATCTCTTTGCCAGAACCGCGAGCGCGGAAGTGATCAACTTTGCCATCTCAGAAGAGCTGAAGACGAGTCGGGAAGCAGCCTTGGGTGCTCCTAGAGGAATGTGGGACTGGAGCGTTGAAGGAAAACTCTCGACGATCAGTATACCCACACTGATTATCGTTGGAGACCAGGATCAGGCTACGCCCCTCTCGTGCTCGGAGGCCTTGAACAGGGCGATCGTCAAATCACAACTTCGAATCATAGAGAATTGTGGGCACATGATTCCTGTGGAAAAACCGCATGAGCTGAGCGTGGTGGTCCGGGATTTTCTGAGCACGCACGTCGCACTGAATTAGAGGGCATACGATTGTGCCCACGGGTCTTCCGGATATATATTGTATGACATCTATTGTTCAGCCAAGAGATGCCGACCGAAGATCTTTTCTACAGCATGGACGGGAACTTGCCAATACGATTCGTCCTTGTCTGAGCAAGTTTTTCGAAGGAGCGCATCTGGCCTCGTACGAGAGATGTCTTCGCTCGATGTCGCCTTATGGGGGTTTACGGCAGCAGGTATCTATGTACTATACTACTTCATGCCGTTCGCGCAAGTTTTTCTTCCTGGCGCTGATCTTGGACTAGCGGTTGCACTCTGCTTAGTGGTGATGGTTCCGCTATACGCACTTTACGCCGGTCTAGGATCTTCGATGCCCAGGGCTGGCGGGGACTACGTGTATCAGAGCAGGATCCTTCACCCTGCTATTGGCCTCGCATTTCCGCTAGGTTGGTTCACGTTCTTTTGGATTGCGACCTACGTGGCTTTCGGCGGATTCATCCTCGCAAGTTTGGGTCTCGCACCAATATTCCTTCTCGTCGGTCTCCTGCAGAACAACAGTACGTTGATTGGTTGGGCCAGTTGGATACAGGCTCCCGAGGGACAGTTCGCGACTTGTCTTGGAATCGCGGCTTTTTCGCTTGTTTTGACGATCGTACCGTTGAAATGGTGGACTCGAAGTCAGCGTTACGTTCTCTTGCCAACAACTGTAATTACCAATGTTGTCCTGATCTACTTGCTAGGCACCTCCACCCCAGAAAGCTTCCATCAAGCTTTCAACTACTGGGGGGGTCTTATGGGAAGTCCGCAGCTTTACGAGAGTGTGGTGGAAGCAACTACAGCTGCGGGTTATTCTGTGCCGGCGTTTAGCTGGCGTAGTACCCTGCTGTTGATGTCCGTGGTCAGCGTCTATCTGGCTTGGGTGATGTGGTCATCGCAGGGAATGCTCGGAGAAGTCAAACGAGCAGACGATTTCCGCCGGCTCTTCACCACCTATTTGTCGGCAGGACTCTATCTGCAATGGATTGCATACTTCATTCCAATTCAGTTGTTCTCTGGTGTTGTCGGGTGGGATTTCGTGAACAGAATTGCTAACGCCTATTATCTTCCGAACAGCGTCGTTCCTTTCTATCCGAGTATCACCCTTTTCTCCGCAATGTTGACAACGAATCCTATTCTGATAGTCCTCGTCTCACTGGGACTGGTGACCGGGGGGTTCTTCGCCGCAGCTTGCGTTTTCGTTATTGTTCCAAGAATCTGGATCGCTATGTCCCTCGATCGACTGCTTCCATCTTGGTTCGGCTCGGTTGATCGGCGGACTCACACGCCAATCTGGCCCACGGTATTTTGCATCGTTGTTAGTCTGATTGCCGCCTATCTGTTCCTCTTCTGGCCGCCTTTCTATTCGTCGATAGTAGTCGGATCCGTGGTGGGGCCCACTGGTGTCGTGTTTGTCACGGCAATTGCCGCAATCCTATTCCGGAGAAGACGCCCGGAAATTTTCGAAGCGTCTCCGGTTGCTCGCTACAGGATCGGAGGGGTAGCGCTTATCGAGATTGTGGGCGCGATCTCGGCGATAGTTGCCTTCTCATTGGTGGCAACATTCCTTACGGCTCCAGAGCTCGGATACAATGTCCCGGTACCCATCCTCTATACCTTCGGCATCCTGATTGCCTGTTTCGTGCTGTATTTCGCTAACTCTGCTTACCAAAGGAGCAAGGGAATGGACATTAGTCTCGCCTTCCGAGAGCTTCCGCCAATCTGAAGCTGTCTGAAAGCCTCCATGGCGGGTAAGCGTGGCGCGATTCATCCTGAAGTAAAGATGTAATTCTTGACTTCATCCTTGTCGAGTGTGATCAGGATTCCACGAAGGACTCTCTCGGCATATTCACTGCCAGGGTTCACACATATGGTTCTACCGATCTTCTCGGCTGCCTTCGATTCGTGAATATGCCCGTGAAGGCCGAGCAGAGGCTGATACTTCCTAATCGCTCCTGCCACCGCAGTGCTTCCGACGTTTGACGTACTGCCAACTACCGGCTGTAGTGCTTTCAATTCTGGAGCAATGTCAAGTAGCGTGCCGTAGGGGGGAACATGAAAGTTGAAAATTGCCGTCTCGACTCTCTCGACTTTGCTGACCATGTGATCTATCCTAGCTCTTAGTTCCTCTTCCGTACATTCTCTCGGAGTATGCCAAGGAGTTGGGTTTGAGAATGCCGTTGTGACGACCTCATACCCATGGACATCGACAACCCTCTCAGTGAGATTGACCATGCGCTTTGAATGATCCAACACGGCATCTACCACAAATGGGTCATCGTTCCCGGGCCCGATGTAGACTCGAGCAGGCGAATCCCTAAGCTTTTCATCCGCGTATTGTGTCCAGTGAGTCAGCCTTTCCACTATGAGCTCGCGGAAGATTTCGTCGTTCCTTGCTGGGTTTTGCTGTAACTCTTCGATCTCTGATTGGCTGGCCACATAAGAGTAGTAACCCATGTCCGCATTCTTCCTCTGCAGACTCTGTAGCTCAGTTTCGTCATGAGCAACCAGAGTCTTCCCGAGAAGAATGCAAGTGTAAGTTCCGTTCGTTCGTCGGATAGGCATGATCACTTTGCCTGAAAGATCACCGAGCAAGAGGGCTGCGTCCGCTCTGTATTGTATGACTGCACTCAGAAATTTCCTGAAACAGATCTCTGAGCCATGGATATCCGTGACAAATAGTAGCTTCATAGCTTCACCTTTTCTACATCATAGGGGCGCATGTTCCCTACTTCAGCCTTGCCTCGAAGAGTCGACATCAAGAGGCCATTCCGCGATGACGGGTGGACAAGAGGAAGATAATGACTTCCATCTGAATCTGTGTTGCGCATTCTTGAGAATCTAATCCTCCATACTTGTATCCACTTGCGCTGCAACAAGAGGGAATGCATAGACCTGTAAGAGGAGCGAAACGAGCGCCGCTGACCCGAGTTTCCAAGGCACCAATGCTCTCGGTGACCTTCCCTTGATCACTGTGACAAGTTCACATATAGCTTCAGCGAATGGCATACTTGGCCCCGTCATCCAATTAGTTCTTGCAGTCTCTCAACCAACTTCTCCTTTCTGTCGTACATCTCCTCCTCGAACAATGAGATGAGCTTGTTGATCAGCCGTTTGTAGGGAGCAAGAAGGTCTCGCGTTAGCAGGTACTCGATGAATTCATGACGTAACGTGTCCAAGGCTTTGGTCGAGTCGGATTCGTAGATTCTGATTGTTGTGCCCGTGACTTCGCCGCCCTTTGGGCCGTCGTTTGGAATCCATTCGAGCCTCAGCTCTTGACCCATCTGGAACTTATGTTTCAGATGATCCAGTTCAGTCTCCAGCCGACGGAGAGTATCGTTGTTGAGCCCATTCTTGGATGCCTTGGACAACAGATCCACCTAGAGGGAGATTCTATCGAGAATTGAGTGGAGCCAAGACGATTCTCTGTCCGCCATGGAAGATCAGCTTTCTTGCTCCTGACCGTCTCTCCGCGCCATATACTCGCGCACCCGACTTCTCCACTCGTTTTCCTCTTCGCTGAGGTCGTAAGGATTCTCCACTCCACGAGCTTTTTCCTCGGCTCCAAACTCTACATCCCATTTCGCTGCGTATTCACCCTGCAGTTCGTAGTAGCATTCCTTGCAGATCTTCCCGTATCTCGATTCGTCTTCGATCCCGTAACCGCGTCCAAGGCTGTAGCCTCCGCACCCATTGCATACCCATCTGCCACATCTCCCGCATGTGTGCGCGCTCATTGGTAACAATGGCCCGGGAACAAGAATCTCGTCTCCACAGAGCTCGCAAACGCCAGATCTATCCATTTGCTGTCTTCTCCGAATGACATTTGCGTGTCTGCGTGCGACTACTCGTGCGGGCAGATTCGGGTTCACTAAGTGTTGTGCTGTTGTCAGTGGCCATCCTGCTGAAAGCCCAATTGATCGCCGACTCTAGCTCTCTTGCTAAATCTGAAGTGATGTTACCTTCCACTTCTATGAATTCCAGTACGTGATTTTTCTCGCCGAGTCTGAAATGAAATGCCTCGTTCTTCTCTTCCATAGCTTTTAGGTGGTTCTTGAGCCACGCGTACGGTGCGTTGTCTGTGGGAAGATGGCTAACAACCTCGACCTTTGCTTCATTCTCTGTCAACTTCAGGTTGGCTAGCAGTCCACCTGATTTGCTTCTGATCGGTACGATTCTTTCTTCACTTCTGACGCGCGGTTTTGATGCAGCAAGTTCAGCGTATACGCTAGCTACTTCGAGATACAATCGGCTCAGCTTGTCGTAAAGCGTTGCTGTTCCTTGATCGTTGACTAGTTCACGATTCTTGGGAAGTTCTGATGCCATGTCTTTCACTCCCTGTTTGGGTCCGATGTGTATGATGTTCCAGTTTTCAGGCAAATCAGGAAAGATTCTGAGGCGAAGGGGACGCGAAAAGGAGCAAACAGGGAAGAGAGGAGGGGATTAAGCAGCCGCGGCAGCCTCTTCTTTTCCTTCGACTCGACATCGCTTCCGAATCCGGTAGAGCATTCTTTGCGTGGATAGCGACTACAGTCTTGTGAAGCTGAGTGTCCGTGTGGGTTATCGAGTCTACTTGGTGAGACTGATTGGGAGGTTCTTTTCCAAGAGGCATGAGGCCTAGTCGGAAGCCTCTCTGTTGTGGAGGCTTCTGCTTGGATAATATGCCCCGCGGGCGATAGCCCGCGGCATTCTAAAGGCGTCAAGAGCATCGATCTCCGCATGCAAATTGTATCGGTTTCCTCAGCAGTTCGACTGCGTCCACGATTGTTGCATGATCAAGCAGCCCAGCCTCGTTTAGCAGCCTTTCAGCTTGCGACTTTCTTGCGTCGGCGCTGCAAACGACAATCACACTGAAACCTTTGGCGAGGTTCTTCTTGACGTTGCTCACCGTGTTCTCGAGGGATCTCTCAACCTCGATAGCGATCTTGCCATCGACGAGAAGATCCACAGTCTTGCCATCACCGAGAGGCGCCTCCTCGGCAGCCTGGTGGCCTTCTCTCTGCACCTTCCTTGCGATCAGTCTTATCAGATGCCTGTGCTGGACGCCGCCTCTCCTTAGAGTCTCAGTGCCCCGTATCGGGTAGCCGAGGGCTGCGACGGATTCTCTCCCATTCTCTGTTAGCTCGAAAGTCTTGCCCCAGTAACCTCTCTTCTCAAAGCTTGGAAGCTTCACAGCTTTGATCAGGTCTCTTTCCAGAAGCGCTTGCTGCGCTTTGTTGCCCTGATATTTGTTCAGTCCCAGCCTTGCGTATCGTTCTCCAACTTGGCTGATCTCATTCTCGTAGATGTCTCCCAGTAGTCCTTTCTCGTCTCCACTTGGCTCTGCCAAGATTGTTAGTTCTTTTGCTTGTCTCTGTGTCTGCCCGTTGTCCGTGCCTGCTCTTATCTCGATTTTCCTCTTCTTTTCTTCTCCTTTAATCGTTGGAATTTTGAATCTGCTTTCTTCGTCAAACTCTGTTTCGAGCCTACTTCTATCTAATTCGTCATAAAACCTCGTCATGTCGTTGCGGAGGTCTTCGTCTGTAACGCGTCCTTTTGCAATGTTTACTTTTGGAATGTGAACTAGGAATGGGTCAGGCCATCTTCCTTGGAGCTTTACGATGGCTTGTCCGACTTCCAGTTTGCTCAGAGAGTCTTTGTCTTGGAAGCTGAGGTTGAGCACTGATCGCATGACGTTGACGTCGTTTCCAGCTTTCAGGTTCATGCAGATGGTCGCGTACGTGTTCCCCATCGCTGGAATCGAGAGCAGGCTGGGATTTTGGTCGACTATGATGAGGGATTCGCCGAACTCTCTGATCTCTCGGAGTATTATGTCTGTGATCGTTTCTGTCCCAGAAATCATTTGCAGCTTTCTCGACAGGATGTGGTGGGCTTCCTCGATGATTGTTGTATGTTTCCATTCCTCCCTCTTACCCTCGGCCATCCTGTGATGATGAATCCAGAGCAGAAGAGCTTCGGTCAAGAAGATCTTCGCCGAGTCTGTTAGCGCGTCCAGCTCCAGGATCACGTTCTGTTCGAGAAGACGGTCGATTGGGTAGTGTCCTGTGTTGAGGATCCTGTCCATCTCGCCGAAGCAGAGCGTGGCTACGGCTCGTAGTGCTGAGGCAAGCCACTGCGTCTCCCGACCTTTACTCTCGTATCTTTCCAGATAGCGCAAGACGTTTCTGAACGTGGGCCACGTGCCGCTTCCTTGGTATACGTCGAACTCTTTGTAGACCGTATCGATGGCCTTAGCTAGTGTCCTGTAACTAACAGATGTTGTATTTTGCGTACCTTACGCAGTATCTCGTCCGCGTCCTTTGTCCATACAAACGGCTTCGCATGTGAGTTGTACGCTTCAATG
>Ga0315279_10009367_pt1 | contig 11695 bp, 10 predicted proteins | sample YL17G06_20_MG_FD_203694 | JGI IMG/M metagenome (GOLD analysis project Ga0315279, IMG submission 203694) | Sediment microbial communities from Yellowstone Lake, YNP, Wyoming, USA - YL17G06_20 | ecosystem: Environmental > Aquatic > Freshwater > Lake > Sediment | place: USA: Wyoming | collected...
GGTGCCGATTATCGTCGGGCTGTTGCTCCAAGTCGAAGCCCTAGGCGGATTCCTGGCGGGTATCATAGTGTCGGGGCAACTGCTCGCCGTTTTCATGGCTAATGCTGGAGGAGCGTGGGATAACGCCAAGAAGACGATTGAGGACGAACCCCGAGACTTGCAGGCGAATACCGGTAAAGGTAGCGAACGTCACAAGGCGAGCGTAGTTGGTGACACGGTTGGTGATCCGCTCAAAGATACAGCAGGCCCCGCCTTGAACCCGATGATTAAGGTTGTGAACTTGGTCTCCCTCATAATTGCCCCGATCATTGTCGCAGTCAAATCCAACCTAATTGCCGGAGTAGTTGCGCTCCTGCTCATCGCGCTCGCGTCTTGGGCATTGTGGCGAAGCAAACAAGAGATTGCGCTGGAAGAGAAAGTGAGGGCCGAACGACCCAGCTTCTTGGACCGCGATAAGTAACTCCAGAATCAACGCGCGGAGAACGAACGTCAAAGATTTCCAAGGTTTCGTTTCGCTTAAATAGAGATACGTATTCCCATTCGGAAGTTGCATTTACTCACTGAGGAGTAAAAGTTGTACCTTGAATATGTCTTTGCAGTGAGCGCCTTCTCCCTAGAGAGAATGCTATTAAACACGCTTGCGTTAGGCCTCTCGGGTGTGGCTTCTGCAGATCGTTGCTCAGGCTTCAAAGAGAGCGAGATCAGTAGAGTATGCAATTCGAGATGTGATGATCAAGGCAGAGGAACTTAGAAGAACTGGAAAGAAAATTCTCTACTTGAATATTGGCGACCCGGTCAAATACGATTTTGATACGCCCCCTCATATCAAGCACGCAATTCAGAAGGCGATCGACGGCGGTTTGAACTACTACTCGCCATCTGAAGGACTCAAGGAGCTTCGCGAGGCGATAGCTGAGAAGGAGCGAACTGTGAACGGCGCGCGCGTAGACCCTAGCAATGTTATTGTGACGACTGGCATTTCTGAAGCAATTCTGTTTCTAATGGGCGCGATTGTCAACCCTGGAGATGAGGTCCTAATGCCGGGACCATGCTATCCTCCCTACCTCACCTATGCTGGATTTTTCGACGGCAAGGCCGTAACATACAGGACAATAGAAGACCGAGGTTGGGCACCTGATCTTGGTGACCTCGAACGCAAGATTACCGAACGAACCAAGCTGATTGTGATAATCAATCCGAACAATCCAACAGGTTCAGTCTATTCAAGGGCCGAGATAATCAAGATCCTTGAATTGGCTGCGAAGCATGACATACCTGTTGCAGCTGACGAAATTTATGACAGGATCATTTACGACGAGAACTTTACGAGTGTCGCCTCGTTAGCGAAAGATGTACCGCTAATTGGTTTGAATGGCTTCTCGAAAGCGTACCTGATGACAGGCTGGCGTCTAGGATACCTCTACCTGCAAGACCACGAAGGCAGGTTAGCAGAAGTCTGGGACGGCATTCAAAGACTCTCCCGAGTGAGACTCTGTGCTAGCACACCTGTACAGGTGGCGGCAGTAGAAGCGCTCCGCGGTCCACAAGACCATATACGCGAAATGGTTGCCAAGCTCAAACGCCGGCGCGACTTCTCATTGAAACAAATCAGCGAGATTCCGGGGCTGACCGCAGCGAAACCAAACGGCGCCTTTTACCTATTCCCAAGGATCAGCGCCATCGGAGGCGCATGGAAAAGTGACGAACAGTTCGTCACTGAATTGCTGAACGAAACTGGGGTTCTGGTGGTGCACGGCTCAGGTTTCGATCCTTCATTTGGCAAAGACCACTTCCGCGCAGTCTTTCTCCCAGATGAGAGCATGCTCGAGGAGGCTTTCACGGCAATCGGCGATTTCATGAAGCGGCACACATAGCTCAAGGCTCTGTAAAGGTTTAATTGCAGTCATGAAATGTTGAGGAGCGGTTCATACCATGTCTGATGAGACTGAGCAGCGGCCCGCGGGGATAATGTACGAGTGCATTAGCTGTGGTCAGCTGCTTACGGCCGATCAATTGGCTATGACGCCTGAGATCAAGTGTCCATTCTGTGGTTATCGGGTTTTGCGAAAGGCGCGACCGCCTATAGTGAAGCGCGTCAAGGCCCGATGAGTTTAGCTTCAGACCTGAGCCTTCCCGCAGGCAGGACAGAAACCAGACCGCGCGATCAATAACTCACCGCAGAATCTGCACTTGGTGAATACAGGCTTCGCAGGTTCTGGCCTATATATGTCGCCTTTCTTTTCGTACCTCTTCCCGAATAAGACCGCCAGTTCAAGGAGCAGAACCATCGGTACGAAGAGGGCAATATCCCCAACCGGGCCCCCGTCAGGAGTGATTACAGCAGTGACGACGTACATTGCCGCGTAGATGTAGCGGCGTCTCGTCGTAATGTAACTGGTCTTGAGGATTCCGAACCTTACGAGAAGAACAAAGAAAACAGGTAGCGTGAACGTGAAGCCCGTCGCAAGAGTTGTCATAAAGACGAGTTGGTAGAAATCCATCGCGTAGATGAATGGCGTGGCGCCAGCGATAGCGAAGAAAGGTATCATGGCCCATACCATGAAAGGAGCGAGAATCTTGTATCCGAACACTGCTCCGATCAAGAATAGGACAGTGAAAGATCCGATGAACGGGAAGATCGCGCCGCGTTCCTGAGGGTAGAGGGCAGGGTCAACATACCTGTAGATCTCGTACGCGATGATTGGGGTGCTCGCGGCCACGCCTAGAATGAATGATCCAACGAAGAATATTTCCAGGGGAGCAGTAATGTCTCCCGCGATTAGCGTCACTCCTTTGGGGAGTACGTCCCTCACCACCTGTTGCAACACAAGAGCGATTAGAGGGTCATAGAAGGCCAAGGGATTTTGCAGGAAAGACGCATTTGCAGGGAAAACCATGAAAAACACGGTTGTCGCAATAAGTGAGTAGAAGACCCAACGGAGGCGAACGCTAAGTTCGTTGAGATGATCCCAAATTGTGCCTACTTTTTCTCCATCAGATTGCATTCTATTCAACTGCGCAAGCGCTAACTCAACTTAAGATTGTTGATCGAGCCGTATTAAGAAGTGTTACAACATCAGTACTATGAGAAAAGTTTCACCCGCTAACGCCGATTTGGCTCTTGCCGATTGGTCTACTTCTTGGAGGCTTTCTCAGCGATTTCCTTTGCAATCTCTTCCTTGGTCTTGCCCTCAGTGCTTATGCCCAGTTCCTTCGCGGCTACAATCAGTGCGTCCGGCGCGGCGGCCTGGGTTGTCGATCCCGTTGTAGCGGTCGTAGTGACTTCTTTAGCTGCCTTCTCGAACTCCTTCTTCGCGAGTCCTATCGATCTGGCCAGTTCGGGTAGCTTCTGGGGCCCCCACAGGAACACGACAACAAGGATTCCTATGATGATCAGCCACTCATATCCTACTACAGCCATGCTTTTCACATCGAAAGCATGCCTGCCTTTTGATATAAATGCTGACCCTGAACTCCAGCCTCCCCGAAATCCCATGCTAAGGAACATTTGAGCGCAACAGGTTCGGCGGGGAAGAAAGCCTGCCTTGACAGCGAAGAAGTGGACATGGATGTTTCGGACAATCTTCCCAAGCCTAGCCGATCCGTTTGGGTTCTCCTCATGGCGCTTTTTGAAGAGAGATCTGTTCATCCTGCGGGAAAGCTCAACTTTAGAACTCAACCTAGCAGCTGCAACTTGAGGACATGGGAATGAGGCGAGCGCTTTTATGCAAGGCAGATGCCAGATTATCCTGAGCTAGCCAGTTCAAGTTGAATCTGGTCAACAAGGGAATATTTCATGCCAATTCCTCTCTTAGAGCGTTCATCGAAAGAAACTTCGCGAATCATCAAATCCTCTATCGAAGAACTTCCGGACGTCAAAGGCGTCCGACACGTAAGTGTCCGCATGACCGGGAAAAGGCTGGATATCACAGCCCACGTCTTGCTTGATAACAGCCTCCGCTTCGAGGACATTCACAGAATCGTTTCTGGAATCGAGGGGCAGGTAAGAAGCAAAGTCCAAAGAATCGCCCGCATTACAGTGCAAACGGAGCCGATAGGCCACGCGCGAACAGGCCTCGCATCACTGGTATCAGAGATAGCCGAAAACGTTCCGGGTTCACGAGGCGTTCACAATATCTACATCCAAAAAATCAATGGGAAGGTGTGCGTCGACCTACGTCTCGAGGTGAGTGCGAACATCACAGTGAAACAGGCGCACGAAATATCAAAAGAAGTCGAGAGGCGTTTGATGGCGGCAAACCCGCATTTATCCGAAGTCACAATCCACCTAGAATCCGCATCAGACCTTGTGTCTCGGGAATTGGAGGGACATGGAACTGAGCTGCGGTGGTACATTGAACACACTGCGAAAAAGTTCCCGGAAATCAAAGCCATTCACGGAGTGAAGATCCGCAGGAGCGGCAACACCCTGCGAGCCGTGCTCAGGTGCCGTTTCGATCCGACCATGAGCATAAAACAGGCACATGAAATTTCACTCAAACTCGAGAAGACCGTGAAAAGCGCATACCCAATGCTGGATGACTTGGAAGTGCTCGAAGAACCAGCATGACGAAAAGCCGGCTAGGCATAAATGGAAAGGCAGCGTAATTCCTAAATTCGGCGCGTTTTGCCTGGTGAATAGCTGGGGCGGATGCGACGTCGGAAAACAAGCGCCAAACGACGGGCAACCGCAAGGACTACTGGTCCAAACCTGTAACAGATGTCTTCAGGAACCTTGAGACCAGTGAGCAGGGGTTATCGGAGCAGGAAGCACAAGAACGCCTCAGAACCTACGGTTACAACGAGCTACCAACGCATGCATTTAGCTCGATACGGATTCTCATCAGGCAATTCAAGAATCCATTGTTCTTCATACTCCTCGTCGCTGCAATCGTAGCTGGGTTCTTCGACACTCGACAGTCAATTGTCATAATCGCGATGATCGCGCTGAGCGTTGTTTTGGGATTCTATAACGAATACAGAGCGGAAAAAATCATCGAAGACCTCAGGCAAAAAGTATCTCTGAGGGCAGTGGTAATAAGGAATGGAAAACCTGCCCAGATCGAGTCCAAGTTCCTTACTCCAGGAGACGTGGTTTCTCTTTACGTAGGAGACATTGTCCCCTCCGATATGCGAATAATCAATTGCAAGGACCTCGAAGTGAACGAAGCTGTTCTGACAGGCGAGTCATTTCCGACGGAAAAGACCTCTGCAATCTTGCAGGTTGAGAATCCAATTCCGCAGCAATTGACGAATTACACGTTCATGGGAACGGTTATCGTTCATGGAACCGGGCGCGGCGTAGTTGTGGCCACCGGGAAACAAACGGAGTTTGGCTCTGTTTCTAGAAGCTTAGCCCGTGCTCGTCCTGCAACAGAATTCCAACGTGGAGTGCGCAAGTACGGTAACATGCTAATCACGCTGACTCTGGCGCTTGTAGTAGGAATCTTCGCGTTTAACGCGCTCCTTGGGCACCCGATCATTGAGTCTCTTCTCTTCTCTCTTGCGGTCGCTGTCGGGTTAGTTCCAGAACTGATGCCAGCAATCGTGACCATCAGCCTGTCACAAGCAGCACGAAATATGGCTAAGCGGAGGGTTGTGGTGAAACGTCAGGTTTCGATCGAAGACTTCGGAAACATGGATGTCCTCTGCACTGACAAGACGGGGACGCTCACGAGCGGTAAAATTGGCGTTAAGGACTACTGGGCACCGAACGGAAGCAGCGACCAGAGGATTCTCCAGTATTCTATGGTATGCAACAGCGCGGTCGTTGGAACCGAAGAAATCACGGGCAATCCAATGGATGTCGCCATATGGGAATATGCGATAAAAGGCGGCATTCAAAAGGACGCGAAATTAACCACAGCCATTGACGAGATCCCATTTGATTATCAGAGACGAATGATGTCAACGGCTGTCAAGAACGGAGCGGGAACGCTGCTAATTACAAAGGGAGCCCCGGAATCTGTTCTCTCCAAGTGTGAGCGCGCCGAAACTTCCGAAGGAATTCAGCCCATAGATTCCGTTCGTCAATTAGTTGAAGCTAAGCTCGTTGAACAGTCCCGTGCAGGATACCGTACTATCGCGATTGCTTACCGGAGCGTGGAGTCTAAGCCGTCTTATTCAGTCGATGACGAATCCAAACTAACCCTTCTTGGTTTTCTTACCTTCACAGATCCGCCCAAACAAGATGCTCATCAAGCGCTCGACAAGCTGAAGGCGATGGGAGTTGACGTGAAGATCCTTACCGGGGACAACGAATTAGTTGCTGTGAAAATCTGTGAAGAGTTAGGCGTCCCGGTTTACCATGTGGTGCGCGGTTCAGAATTGACTCAAATGACCTCAACGGAAATTAGAACGGCCGTCGAGGAAGCTACGATTTTCGCACGCATAACACCAGAGCAGAAGCTAGACATCATAAAGGCCCTAAAAATGAACAAACACGTTGTGGGCTTCATGGGTGACGGAGTGAACGACGCGCCCGCTCTATTCGAAGCAGACGTAGGACTATCTGTAGATTCCGGAGTCGATGTCGCCAAGGATGCAGCGGACATCGTTCTACTCGACAAGGACCTCCTTGTCTTGGCCAACGGCATCGAAGAAGGCCGAAAAGTCTTCGGCAATGTGACAAAGTACATTCTGATGGGTACCAGCTCCAACTTCGGGAACATGTTCAGCGCAGCAGCCGCTTCACTATTCCTCCCAGGTTTTCTCCCAATGTTGCCCATGCAGATCCTGTTCATGAACTTGCTCTATGACGTTGCCAACATGACACTTCCCACTGACATAATTGATGTCGAATTCAAAGAATTACCAAAGCGTTGGGACATAGATTTCGTTCGGAAGTTCACATTATTCTTTGGACCGTTCAGCTCTCTCTACGACTTCCTAACTTTCGGAATCATGCTTTTCATATTTGGGGCGACATCGGCGGCATCGGCACCACTCTTCCAGACCGGATGGTTTGTTGAATCATTTTGGACAGAGGTCCTTGTTATCTTCGTGATACGAACGAGGAGAATACCATTCATCACGAGTCGCCCAGGAAAATGGCTCACTATACTGACATTATCAGCTGTGGCTTTTGGAACAATATTGCCATTCACATTCCTGGGTGGTTTCCTAGGCTTCGTTCCCCTCCCCACCGAATACTGGATCCTTCTAGTCCTTATGGTGGCCACGTATCTTCTGCTCGTAGATGCGGGAAAGGTGTTTTTCTATAAAGTGTGCAAGTTCTGAGGAGAGAGATCAGTAATGCAGCATTCCGACCTACTCTTCTTATGGGCCCTTAGCATCAGCTGGAGCGCGGTCTTCCTGATAGCCGTCAGCATCTACCTCTATGCCAGAAGAAAGCATCGAGCCCCTGACAAGGTGTCAACTCATGTCAGATTGAACGATTTCGTATTTGTTATCGTGTTGGCGGCATTGCTGGGTCTCTATATCGTCTCAATAGACAGGACCTCATCCCTTATCTTTGCAGCAGGCAACATCATCGTCGAAGTGATCTTAGTAGCTTACACGGTCAAGAACAAGACAGGTACGACTTAACCTTACCTCCATCTCTGGAGGGGAGCGTCTACTGCGACGCTGCCACTACCGTGCTTTGACATGTTTCTCGATCAGTGGCCGTGCCATTCGGAGCACCCGGTATCCCCAGAAGGGACATTCAATTTCAGGTGTTATGGCCAGCCATACGCCTATCCCCGCTCCAACTCCGATAAAAGTGCCTCGTCCAAGTACAAATCCAGCTGTTTGATGGCGCGGTCCGCTACGAACGAATCGATGACGCGTGACCACTCAGCAGTTTAAACCCATAATGATACGCTGCGAGGCCAGTTATCGGAAGGTCAGGCCAGAATGTGATTATGCGCATCAGGAGGGCGGCAGAGGCGGCCACCGCCACGGGGACTGCAAAGAGGGAAAGGGAAGTAGTCACCGCTGCTTCATAAATGCCCAGCATCCCAGGAACAGCAATCGGATTCATCTGAATCATCTTTCCTGTCATGCGTACGTTAACTTGTCGGCAGCCCTTAATGTCTGGGATTTCCTCGATTTTGCTCTTTATCATCTGTGCAATCTCTTTCGGTGAGCGCTCAAGTAGAGGAAGAGGCATGTGACGTACTAGCATGAACTCGATCTTAGTTGTTGTGATTAGCGTTCACAATTAGAGTCGGAGCATGGCGAGGGATCGGGGGATTCCTTTGCAAGATTAATGCCTACCTGTATCAAGTCTTAGCTTACGCCAACTTTCCGTCGCGCATGACAGAAGCTCATGATGGATGTAAGGTCAGTTAATCAAAGGGGAGCTCTGTGTAAGGCGTATCTGAGTCAGAAACCTGTACACAACAAGTGCTACGAGGAGAATAAGATACAGCCTAAGAAAGAGAAGCGCTACTTTCACCGCTTTGGTTGTCTGAACCTGCGGCACCAGTATCAGCTCCCCTTAACTTCATTCATTCTCATTCTTGTTGGAGGAACACGTCTTTCTCTCTAATGACGCCCACTATCTTTCGCGATTGATCAACGGTCGGTATCGCTCTGAAATGATATTTGAGGAACAACGCTTCAACCTCGCCACGCATGGCTGTAGGTGTCACTGTTACTACGTTCTTCGTCATGATCTCCTCCAATTTGCGTTTAGGATCGGCTTGTAGAAGTTCTTTGATGTCTATGACGCCTCTCAGGTGCTGCTCATCGTCAACGACGTAGATGTACATGGTGACATCGCAGTTGCGAGCTTCTTGGCGAAATCGGGTGAATGCGTCCTCGACTGTAAGGTCGCCTGGGAATCCTAGGAAACAATGCATCGCAAGAGTCGACGCAGGCACATCATGTTCTGTAAGGAGTCGGTGAACTTTCGAGGCCACGTCTCCTTTCAGGATCTCCAGAAACTCCTCTGAATCTTCATGAGGAAGGATTGAGATTATGTCAGCGATCTGGACGGGGGATAGGTGCGTGAAGATCTGTGCTGCTCGCTCAGTACTCGTCGAGGCTAGGATTTCTCTTTGGACTCTTGGTTCAGTTGCTTCAAGAGCGTTGGCAGCAGCCTCACTGTCTAGTGTATTGAAGACGTGGATTCTCTCATCGTGACTGAGCTCTTCGAGTATGTCAGCAACGTCCTCGGGATGAATGTCTCTGAGGCCTTGTTTTGCGATTGTGAGTTTCACGTCTCCTTTGGTGCTCGTGAGATCCGCTCCTATTGACTGAACATATCGCCAGGGTATGATGTCCTCCTTCGATCCGTTCTCAAGCACAGACTTGGCAACTCTGCCAAGACCGAGCCTGCGCATAAGCGCATGCCGACCGACATCGGCTCCGATGATGAACAGCTTATTGTCCACTAGCAAGAGTCGTATGTCATAGACTACTTCCACGTCGAATCCTTCTATGTCGAGGATTCTCTTGTCGAGAATCTTATCCCGGAGGAGAAGCTGGTCTTCTTCGTACTTGTTCTCTGGATACTGGCCTTCAGGGGGATCTTGTACGATCGTCTTCTCCGTACCCACGCTGACGACGTTGCTCCAAGGTACGCTCAAGGATGGACGGCCAAGTGAGCGCCCGACGATCAGGTTTGTCACTTCCGCATAATGTGGATCGTCCTTGAACACGAAATCTTTCAGTTTGCCAATTCCGGTGCCGGTCTGGGTCTGGACTTTCTTGTTAACGATCTGGCTTAGGAGGAGATATCGCGCGTCCTCCTTTTTCACCAGCAGGTTATTCTGGTAGCGATCCCGCATCTGGTCCGACTTCACTGCCATTCATGATTCCTCTGGGCCTTCTTGGTTCTGTCTCACTTCAACACAGTCATGGTCGCGAACTTGTAAGCAAGTATCAATACGAGGAATATCAGATAGAGTCTCAGCATCAATAGCGCGAATCGGACGCCTCTGGACATTTTTATGCGCGGATTTGAGTACCTGCGGTTGATCTCTCTTATCTTTTCAATCGACACTCTCAACATGTTCCTCATTGTTCCGCCTCCAACAATTCACTCATATTCACTTGAAGAGTTCCGGGAATAACGCGCTTACACCATAAAGTGTGGATAGGATAATTATCGCTCCCACTATTATTGAGGCTACTATGTTTTGCAAGCGGGTGTTCTTGTACTTTCCCACTAGGTCCTCCTGGTTGAGAAGCAAAACCAAGAACGTCAGTGCGGCAGGAAGTAGTGTCACGGCAATGACTTGGACGAAAAGGGTGATAAGAATCAGCGGTGCACCAGGAATTAGGACTACGGCGCCGGCTGTAACCAAGATGATCAATCGGAATAGGAAGAACCACGGCGCCTGACCTATCTTATAGTTCAGGGAATGCGCCCAGCCAAAGACTTCACCAAACGCCCAAGAACTGGTTAGCGATATGCAGATGGCGCCCAGCAGCCCGGCATCGAACAGGCCGATGACCATGATCGTGCCTACGTACTTGTTGATTGGCATGAGTAATATGGCGGCTTCGGCGGCACTTTCAATGTTCACCCCTCTGAGGAGGGTGCCCGTAAGAATGATGATGAAAACGCCCACGGCTATGGTGAAGCATGAACCGACTGCCGTGTCTACGCGCTCCCAGCGGATATCCTTCTCCCGCAAACCCTTGTCCACCACGGCGCTCTGCTGGAAGAAGATCATCCAGGGGGCAATCGTGGTGCCGACGTTGGCCATCAAGAAAAAGAATACCAAGTTGTTGAGGCCGTAAGGAAAGCCAGGGATTACGCCCTCTCGCAGGATAGCCGAAACAGGCGGATTGACCAAGAAAGCAGCCGGGATATAGATCAGGTTCAATACGCAGAACACCAAGACGATCTTCTCCCAAGTCCAGTAACGTCCCGACATAACCATCGCCATGATGAGAATGATGGCGCCAAGAACCGTAAGCGGAGGAGGGATGTTGAAGATACTCAATGCTGCGGTCATGCCAATGAACTCTGTAACAGTGGTCAGCCAGTCGGTTAAGGTCAAGTCGCTTAGAGAGAACCATCCCCAGAATGAGCCGAAGGCGTCGAAGATAGCCTCGGCATGGCCGCGCTTGGTTACGGCTCCCAAACGAACCGTCATCTCCTGGCAGACATAGGCTACCGGCAAGAGCAAGAGCTCAACCCAGATGAAGCTGTAACCGAACTTGGCACCGGTCACCGCGTAAGTGGTAATGCCGCCCGCATCATTGTCGGCAACCATCACGATGATACCAGGCCCAAGGACCAACGCAAATATGGACATCGTTTTTGCAAATCTTCGGTACTTGTAGTACAGGAGTGATACGAAGTTCATGTGCCATCAGTTCACATTTGATTCATGGAAGAGACTTCACTGCTTTCATGTAGCAGTAGAGTCACGGTACAAGTTTCATCTGCTTCGCCGCGCAATCGCAGTGGTTGTTTTGGAGGTTCAGACATGCGATTTAACGCTATGGCATGATACCAGAATTGTGATGTAACATACTCCCGAGCTTGGAACCCTACTGTAGTGACGACACGCGGCCGCTCAGAAACTTGAACCCGTAATGATATGCTGCTAGGCCAGTTATTGGAAGGTCAAGCCAGAATGTGATTATGCGCATTAGAAGAGCTGCCGAAGCCGCCACGGCCACAGGAACTGCAAAAAGAGAAAGTGATGTCGTGACAGCTGCCTCGTAAATCCCCAACATTCCCGGAACTGCGATCGGAGTCATCTGAATCATCTTTCCAATGGCCATGCTA
>Ga0315279_10009368_pt1 | contig 11694 bp, 7 predicted proteins | sample YL17G06_20_MG_FD_203694 | JGI IMG/M metagenome (GOLD analysis project Ga0315279, IMG submission 203694) | Sediment microbial communities from Yellowstone Lake, YNP, Wyoming, USA - YL17G06_20 | ecosystem: Environmental > Aquatic > Freshwater > Lake > Sediment | place: USA: Wyoming | collected...
GTACCAGAAGGTGGCCGCCTACCTCGAAGGCAGCCGGGTGAGGATCGCCCTGCTGGTCGGCGGGCTGAAGGCCTCCCAGCGGCAGGACGTGCTTGCCCGCCTGGGGGCGGGCGACATCGACCTGGTCGTCGGCACGCACGCGCTTTTGAGCGAAGGCGTGAAGTTCCAGCGGCTGGCCCTGGTGGTCGTGGACGAGCAGCACAAGTTCGGCGTCCGCCAGCGGAGTTCCATACGCTCGAAGGGCTTCGCGCCGCACTACCTCGTGATGACGGCCACACCGATCCCGCGTACGCTGGCTCTGACGGTCTTCGGCGACCTGGACGTCTCGACGATCGACTCTCTTCCGCCGGGGCGCGGGCGGACCCTCACGCGGATCGCCCGGCAGGAGGAGATGGGCGAGATAATCGCCGCGGTGGGCGATCTCGTCGCGGGCGGGCGGCAGGCGTATTTCATATATCCGCTGGTAACTGCGTCGGACCAGCTCGACCTGACGGCCGCCCATGACGCCTGCGCCGAGCTTCGGTCCGGGCCGCTGGGGCCATTCGGCGTCGGGCTTATTCACGGGCAGATGCCCCCGGCCGAGAAGGACGAGGCCATGCGGGCCTTCCACGCCGGCGAGATCCGCGTGCTGGCGGCAAGCGTCGTCGTCGAGGTCGGCCTGGACGTGCCCAACGCCAACGTGATGGTGGTGATGCACGCCGAGCGTTTCGGCCTGGCCCAGCTCCACCAGCTCCGCGGGCGGATCGGCCGCGGCCGGGACGACGCCGTATGCATCCTCGTGGCGTCGCCGGCAAACCCCGTCGCCCGCAAGCGGCTGGAGGTGCTGGAGCGGACGGCCGACGGGTTCAAGATAGCCGAGGAGGACCTGCGAATCCGCGGACCGGGCGAGTTCTTCGGCACTCGCCAGCACGGCCTGCCGGAACTGAAAGTCGCCGATTTGATCGAGGACTTGGAGCTGCTTCGCCTGGCCAGGCGCGACGCCGGGGCAATCCTCGCCGAAGACGCCGCCCTGACGGCCCCCCACCACCAGCAGCTCCGCCGCGAAGTCCTGCGAGCCTACGCCGGCAAACTCGACCTGCTCGGCGGAGCGTGACGGTGGCAGCCGGCCGGCGGGAACCGCGGCACCCGAAGCCCAGCCATTTAATGAGCCCCCAAATTGGTTACAAGCGTTAAACTATTGGACATTTGACAGTTGGGATTTGACATTTGGGATTTAACGAGGTGGCATAGATGAATCGTTTGACGCGCAGGCAGTTCATCAAGGCGGCGGGCATATCCGCCGCGGTTGTCGCCGCGGCGCCGGCGCTGTTGCGGGGCGCGGCGGCGCCGAAGGCGGCCGGCAAACCCAACATCCTGGTCATCATGTCCGACGAGCACAACGCCGCCGTCATGGGCTGCGCGGGCAACAAGATCGTCCAGACGCCCAACCTCGATTCGCTCGCCGCTCGCGGGGTCGTCTTCGACGCGTGTTACACCAACTCGCCTCTGTGCGTGCCGTCCCGGCTGAGTTTCACGGCCGGCAAGTACGCCAGCCGGGTCAGCGCGTGGAACAACGACTGCTGGCTGCCGAGCGACGAGACGCCCTCCATCGCCCGGATCATGAACGACGCCGGGTATTTCAGCGGCCTGTGCGGCAAGATGCACTACGACGCCACGCGGCGCTACGGTTTTACCGACGTCGGCGGGAACATGAACAAGAACGCCAAGACCGGTCGCGGCGGCAGGCGGGACCCGGACGACCTGGCCGACCGTCCGGGGCTCAGCGGGCGGTTCGACCAGTTCCACCCGGCCGAGACCGGCGGAGTAATGCCGCACGACCTGGCCGTCACCAGGGGCGCCGTCGAGTTCCTTCGCTCGTGGAAGCCCGCTGACAAGCCGTTTTTCCTCATCGCCGGCTACCTCGCGCCGCATTTTCCGCTGATCGTGCCGCAGAAGTACTGGGATGCCTACAAGGACAAGGTGCCCATGCCGGTGATCCCCCCGGGCTACCTTGAATCGCTGCCGCGCAACTACAAGCACTTGCGGGTGGGCTTCCACGTGGAACACGTGCCGGCTGAGATCGTCAAGAAGGGCCGGGAACTCTACTACGGCCTGACGCAGTGGCTCGACGAGCGGATCGGGCAGGTGCTGACGGCCCTTGCCGAGAGCCCCGCGGGGGCCGACACGGTGGTCATCTACACCAGCGACCACGGCGAGAACATGGGCCAGCACGGGCTGTGGTGGAAGAACTGCGTTTACGACACCGCCGCCCGCGTGCCGCTGATCGTAAGCTCGCCGTCGCGCTTCGCGGGCGCCCAGCGGCGAGCCGGGGCGTGCTCGCTGGTCGACGTCGTCAAGACCATCGCCGAACTCGGCGGCGCCAAAGCGCCCGCCGACTGGAACGGCGACTCGATGGCCGGCTGGCTCGAAGACGCCGGCGCCAAGTGGAAAGACCAGGCCGTCAGCGAGTACTACGCGCACAACATCGCCAGCGGCTACGCCATGATCCGCCAGGGCAAGTACAAGTACGTCTACCACACGCCCGCCGACGACAAACACCCAGCCGAGCGGGAACTCTACGACCTGTCCGCCGACCCGGGCGAACTGGGCAATCTCGCGGCCAGGCCGGACCAGGCCGAGCGGGTCAACGCCATGCACGCCGCCCTTGTGGCCGAGATCGGCGAAGACCCCGACAAGACCGAACTTCGCTGCCGCGCCGAATACGCCAAAGGCTACGGCCGAGGCATGGCCGGCGGCAAACAGAAGAAGAAGGCCGCCGCGGAGACGCGGAGAACCGAGGGATAAGAGTCAGATAGATACGAGCCGATTTGCATTTGCGTCGCGGTATTGTTAGTGTATTGGGTTGCGTGCTGGGATCATCCACGGAAGGAGAAACCGACATGAGAACTGCTTGGACCGTCCTGCTGGCCGCTTGTTTCATCTCCCCGGGAGGGTGCGTTCACAAAACGCCGCAGCCCATGGGAATCGTCGAGGACTTCGAGCGCCCGCTGCCGCCCGGCGAGTTGGCGCTGCGGAAGATCACCAACCCGGCCGACATGCCGGACATCGCCATGGCCTGCGAGTTCACGTACGACATGCGCCAGTCCGTCGCGTGCAGCCTGGACTACCTGTCCAAGCCCTCCAGCCAGAACTATTTCCCGTACGGTCAGATCACCCACGCCAACGCGGTGGCGAGCCTCAAGGCGTTCGATCAGCTTTTGGGGGCCAATCTCCCGCCGGACCGGCTGAAGGAGGAGATCCTGCGGAGGTTCGACATTTACACTTCGGTCGGATGGGACGGCAGCGGCACCGTGCTGTTCACAAGCTATTACACGCCGATCTTCAACGCCTCGCCGACGGCGACGCCGACGTTCCGCTACCCGCTCTACAAGGCCCCGCCCGGGCTGGTCAAGGACGCCGAGGGCGAGGTGCTGGGCATTCAGCGGCCCGGCGGGCCGATGCAGAAGCTGCCCGCTCGCCGCGACCTGCCGGCCTCGGGGCTGCTGGCGGGCAACGAGCTTGTTTACCTGGCCGACGAGTTCGAGGTCTACATCGCCCACGTACAGGGCTCGGCCAAGCTCCGCATGCCCGACGGCCGGCTCGTCACCGTCGGCTACGCCGCTCACAACGGGCACGATTACCAATCTATCGCCAAGATGATGATCGACGACGGCAAGCTCGAAAAGCAGGGCCTCAGCCTGGCAAAGATGATCCAGTACTTCAGGAGCCATCCCGACGAGGTGAAGCCCTACACCGACCGCAACCCGCGGTTCGTGTTCTTCGCGATCTCCGACGGCCCGCCCCGCGGCTGCCTCAACGAGCCGGTGACCGCCATGCGCACGATCGCCACCGACAAGCAGGTCTACCCGCGAGGCTGCCTGGCGATGGTCGCCGCGCAGTTGCCGCAGCGATACTCCGGCGGCATCGACGTGCTGCCGTTCAAGGGCTTCGTGCTCGACCAGGACTCGGGCGGCGCCATCCGCGCCCCGGGCCGATGCGACCTCTACGTCGGCGTCGGCGACAGGGCCGGCGAACTGGCCGGCCGAACGTACTCCAAGGGCCGCCTCTACTACTTCTTCCTGAAAGACGACCAGCTCCCCCCGCCGACACTTACGCCCACCACGCCGCCGGGACCAATGACCACACCCACGCCGACCACGCCGCCAACACCACTGCCGTCAATGGAGTGACAAGACTTCTTAGCAGAACGCAAGGGAAGACGAAGGACAGCAGACAAGAGCAGTAAGCAATGATGAACGCAGACCGACGGTCCCTTCGGGATAAACGCAGATAGAAGAAGCAATTCTTGATCTTTCATCTGCGTTTATCTGCGTTCATCATTGCTATCTGCCTTCCGGCCTCTTCCGTTTCCCCTGCATCCCCTGCTCCCTGCTGAAAACGGAGGCTAGGGGAAGAAGTCCGTCAGACCTGGGAATAGCTTGTGGGCTTGAGTTCCAGGTTGGTGATGTTCGAGACGGTATCCTTGTACTGCGGATCGCCGCTGAGCTTCTTCCACTCGGGCGAGCCTTTGAACTTGTCCCAGGCCGCCTTCTGCGCGTCGGTGTCGGGGAAGGTGAGCATGTAAGTCAGGTTCGGCAAAATGGGCCCGACGACGGACTGGCCGAAGAACACCGGCCTCATCCCGCACTTGAGGAACAGGTCGATCTCGCCGCCGGCGCAGAACATCTCGACCTTCTTTAGCCCCTTGAGCATGCTGTGGCTCTCGTAGGTCCGCATCTGGAAGACGCGGGGCGAACGGTTATTCGTATCGCCGAGGTTCGGCCAGCGGTCGAAGGCCAGCATCAGCGTGCTTTCGATCCGCGTGTAGAGCGGGTCGTCCTGCGGCAGTTCGAGCTGCGCCTTGCCGTCCTTGACGAACTTCTCGTCGGCAAAGAGCCTGGCGGTCGTCGTTATGACCGACTCGGCCGAGGGGTGGCGCAGAAGCACGTAGACGTCCTTGGACTTGCCGTCGCGCGACTCGAAGGCCCCGACCGGCGAGATGCCGATGCGGTTCAGCGCCGGCACCATCACCTCGCCGAGAAACGCGTCCAGGCGTATGCGCCGGGCGTCGGTGTCGCTCTTGAAGGTCCTCTTGAGCCGCGAGTCGGGCTCGACCTTGTACAGGCGAAGCTCGTAGATGTCCTTCTTCGTCGCGGGCTTGTCGTCTTCCGCGACGGCCTCGCGTCCAAGCGTCACCGCTCCCGCGGCCGCAGCCGCGGTCGCCGCCGTCGCGGCCAGAAATTCGCGTCGCTTCATGGAAACCGTCCTTTCGTAAAGTGAAAAGGGTAAGACAAAACAAATAGCACTGATGAACGCAGATAAACGCAGATAACGGAAGGAGTTCTTAAGCTTCTATCCGCGTTCATCTGCATCTGTGCCTCCCGCAGTATTCTTCGGACTGCGTCTCTGCTTTGAAAAGCAGTTAGTAGTCAGGGAATAGGGAGTAGGGGTCAGGCCACAGCCATCGTCCTCGTCCTCGGCTTTCCGTCTTTCCGTGTGAACCGAGGTTCATGTCCGACCGCGGTAATCCTTTTTTTTCGAAACAGCGGCCATCGTCACTCACCGTCGCCGTCGTCGGCGGCAGCCTCGTCGCCGGGCGGGGCCTTAAGGGCGCGGAGGATGTCGGTTTCCCCCAAGGCGCCTGCAAGCTGCTCGACGGCGCGGCGAAGCCGCATCACGTCGCCCTCGAGCATATTGACGCGCGAGATGAGGCCGGGCGCGCCGGCCGCCGCGGCAGCAGCCGGGGCCGCCGTTGCCACAGCCGCCTTTGCCGGGGCCGGGGCCGAGTCATCCGGGGCATCTTCGCCCGCGGGCTCGTCAAGGCGGTGAAGGTGCGGGCAGAGCAACTGGGCGTACCTCTCGGCCCTGCCGCCGGGCGCCGCCGGAACACGCCGCACCAGCGGCGACTGGCGATCCATCATGAACTTCAGCAGGTTCTGGACCTCGCCGAGCGTGCCCAGCGGATGCATCCGGGTGGCGCGCGTGCGGATTTCCCCGGCCGTCTGGGGACCGCGGAGCAAAAGCTCCGTCAGCACGACCAGCTCGTTCGTGCCGACCTCGAGCGCCTCGCGGCAGTTGTGCCGGTACTTCATCACCCTGCTGCCGGCGGTGTCGGCAAACAGCACGAGGTGCTTGTCCCGCAGGCCCTCCAGGGCGGCAACGGCGCGGTCCTCGTCGATGGTCATCACCGGGTGCCGGTTGGATTTCTGATTGCACCCGACAACGATGGAGTTCAGCGACATCGGGTATTGCGACGCGACGGTGTGGGCCTTCTCGACAAGCACGCCCAGCACGCGGCATTCGTCAGAGGTCAGTTGCATCATGCTCGTTCATCCTTGCCGGAGCAGCCGGCGCCGAAGCCGGGAACCAGCCGCCTGCCGGTCCCGCACAATCCTGTCCGGTGAATACTACACCACCCCGGCAGCCAAGGGAAATGACTTTGGATTGTCAGGGGTGGTTCGGTCGGCTGGCGGTTGCAGGGCGCCTGGACGACAAAGCTCCAAATCACAAGCAACAAATAACAAGCAAGCTCCAAATAACAAATTCCAATCACCAAAACGGCTATCGCCCAATCCCCAGGCTGCCAACTTGCCGGCGACAAGAGCCTGGCCTTGTCCAGCCGGATGGTTCCGGGAATCATGGGCTGTCAACCGGAGCCGGCCTTCGTTTGGAATTTGCTGTTTGTGTTTTGGTCCTTGCTTGAACTTCGGTGCTTGTCATTTGGTGCTTAACGGTTCGTCGACCTGCAAGAACCAATGGAAAAGGCAACTGTGACATGCTTTCGCATCCTTTCACCTCGGAAGCTCCAACGGACCCCGCCGCCGCGCAAACGGGACGGCTTCGGCGCACGGCGCGCTCGGGTCCTGAAGGGCCACGCCGAAGCCGTGATAGTTGCGCACCTGGCGGGTTTACCTGATTGCCATTTCCTTGCCCGCCTTGGCGGACTGGTAGATGCCGTCGATGATCTTCTGGACCCAGACGACCTCGTGGCCGGGCACGCGTGTGGGCTTGTTGTGCAGGACGCAATCGACGAAGTGCATGACCTCCAGTTCGTGGCTGCCGAGGTTGCTGGGGTTGCCGTGCGGGTCGACGGTGATCATGTCGCGCGGCGTGGCGTCGCAGATGTGCCCGCCGACTTCGAGCTGGAGGCTCAGCGGGCTGACACCCGCGCCGCCCTTGGCGCCGACGAGGTGGAAGTTCTCGCAGTCGGCGTCGAGGTTGGCGACGAAGCTGCACTCGATGGACATCGTGGCCCCGTTGGCGAACCGCACGTAGCCGCTGGCGAAATCCTCGACGGTGTACGTCTTGTGGTCCCACTGGCCGAACATGCCCCAGTGGCCCGGCGTGTCGCCGATGGTGCGGCACGTCTGCCCGCTGACAGACACCGGCCGGGGCTTGCCCATCACGTACCACGTCAGGTCGATCATGTGCACGCCGATGTCGATGAGCCCCCCGCCGCCGTTCTCCTCGAGCTGCCCGAAGACGCCCCAACTCGGCACGCCGCGACGACGAACCGCCTTGCAGCGCGCGTAGTAAATGTCGCCCAGCGTGCCGTCGTCCACCAGGCCCTTGACGTAGTTGGCGTCCGAGCGGAACCGCTGCATCAGGCCGATCTGGAGGATCCGCCTGGCCTTGGCGGCCGCGTCCACCATCTTCTGGCCCTCGCGGGCGTTCATGGCGATGGGCTTCTCGCACAGCACGTGCTTGCCGGCCTTGAGGGCGTTGACGGTGATCTCGCAGTGCGACTTGTTCGGCGTGCAGACGCTGACGGCCTCGACCTCCTTGAGCTTCAGCAGGTCGCGATGGTCGAGGAAGCACCGCTCGGCCGGGACGCCGTACTTCACGGACTTCGCCTTGAGCACGTCGGGCTTGATGTCGCAGATCGCCCACAACTCGGCGTCCTTGCACTTGGAGTAGCCGCTGTTATGCATGCCCGAGATGCCGCCGACCCCGATGATCCCAACCTTGAGTTTCTTCCTGGCCATTGCGGGTGTTCCTTCCTGCCGGCCCAGGCGCCGCGGCGCCCCGGCCTCTTATTCACAAGCCGACGTTGTCACAACTTCAAACGCGAGGATTCCACCACAACTCCGGCCCGTTGGCAAGATGCGAGAATCAGATGCGAAAGTCGCCACGTCTGCAATATCGGCAATGCGTCTGTCATCCTGACAGGCCGGCCGGAACGGGTGGCGTCGCGGCCTTATTGTCAAGATCATATCAAACATGGTTTTATGGCAGTGTCCGCGTTTCTGGCACGCCTGCTGCAATGTAGTTAACCGTGAGAAACAAAGGGCGAACAAGCCCGTGGGCCGGTGGAGATTCTGGTGGAATCAGGCCCACAAGGAAGCCAGGAAAACGAAGGAGAAGAGACCATGAACCTCACAAGATATCGCACACCAGGCACGCTAGGAACGCTACGAAACGAAGTGGACGACCTGTTCGACAGGTTCTTCCGGGACTGGCCTCTCAGCCCGGGTCTGCCGCGCGGCGAGTACTGGCCGTCGCTGGACCTGGCCGAGGAAGGCAACAAGCTGATCATCAAGGCCGATCTGCCCGGCGTCAAGCCAGACGACGTCGAACTGAGCGTGCAGGACAACGTGCTGACGCTTGCCGGCGAAAAGAAGGAAGAGGCCGAGGAGAAGAAGGAAAACTTCTACCACTGCGAACGCCGCTACGGCGCGTTCCGCCGGACGATCCAACTGCCCTCGAGCGTCAACGCCGACAAGGTCGAGGCCCAGTACCACGACGGCGTGCTGACGATCACCCTGCCGAAGGATGAGAAGGCAATGCCCAAGAAGATCCCGCTGAAGAAATAACCGCTCCAAAATCGAACCGGCGACCAGGCCGCGGGCGGCATGAGTTTCCCGGCCCGAACAGGGACGAAGGGGCGTTGCGAATCCAATTGCGCGACGCCCTTTCTTGCCGCCCTTTCCTTGACGGGCCAAGCCGTCTATGATGTTCCGGTCCGACTGACGACAGGCTCAGGCCTGCCCGCGACACTCGTACCGGAGTTGCCGATGACCGATACTGCCAAGAAGCCGCATGGACCCGACGGAACCGCCTGCCCCGACAATGACAATAACCCGCTGCTGAACTGGACGGAGTTCCCGGACTTCGGGCTTATCGAGCCGCGGCACGTCGAGCCGGCGGTCGGCGCGGCGCTCACGCGGGCGGATGCGGAGTTGTCCGCGCTCGAGGCCGCAAAGCCAACCGGGTGGGACGACCTGATGGCGCCCCTGGAGCGCCTGGGCGATCGCGTCGAGCACGTCTGGGGCGTGGCCGGGCATCTAAACGCGGTGCGAAACAGCGTGCCGCTTCGCGAGGCATACCAGCGCGCCCAGCCGAACGTCGTGCAGTTCCTCCACCGCCTGGGCCAGAGCCGCGGCCTGTTCGACGGCTACGTGGGCTTGCGGGGCGGCAATGAATACGCCGGCTACGACGGCGCCCGCAGGCGCGTGCTGGACTCGGCCGTGCGCGACGCCCGCCTTGCCGGAGTGGATCTGGACGGTGCGGCCCGCGAGCGGTTCCTGGCCATCGGCAAGGAGTTGGCCGACCTCGGCACACGGTTCCAGAACAACGTCCTGGACGCCACCAAGGCGTTTAGCCTGACGCTGAAGGACCCCGACGAAATCGCCGGCCTGCCCGCCACCGCGCGCCAGCTTGCCGCCCAGGCCGCCGTCGCCGCCGGCAACGAAGGCGCCACCGCCGACGCCGGGCCGTGGGTCATCACGCTTGACGCGCCGAGCTTCACCCCGTTCATGCAGCACGCCCGCCGGCGCGATCTGCGAGAGAAGCTCTACCGCGCGTTCATCACCCGCGCCTCGGCCGGGCCGCTGGACAACCTGCCGATCATCCGCCGCTCGCTGGTGCTGTCGCGCGAAAAGGCCAACATGCTCGGCTACGGCACCTACGCGGAGATGAGCCTGACGCGGCGGATGGCGCCCGACGTCGCCGCCGTCGAGAAACTGCTCTTGCGCCTCCGCGACGCCGCCCGACCCGCCGCCCTGCGCGACCTGGCGGACCTGCGCGAACTCGCCCGGCAGGCCGGCGCCGCCGAGGCCGAGAACCTCCAGAACTGGGACGCGACATTCTGGGCCGAGCGCCTGCGGGAAAAAAAGTTCCGCCTCACCGACGAGCAGCTACGCCCCTACTTCCCCCTGCCGGGCGTGCTGGACGGCCTGTTCGGCCTGGCCGAGCGGCTCTTCGACATCCGCGTGCGGGCCGCCGACGGGCAGGCGCCGATCTGGCATCCGGACGTGCGGTTCTTCCGCGTCGCCGACGGCGCCGGGCGGCACGTCGCGTCGTTCTACCTGGACCCGTACAGCCGCCCGGCCGAGAAACGCGGCGGGGCGTGGATGGACAGCCTTTACGGGCGAAGCGCCGCCTGCGCCGCCCCCGGCCGGCGCGTCCGCCTGGGCGTTGCGTATATCTGCTGCAACCAGACTCCGCCGTCGTCGGACACCCCGTCGCTGATGAGCTTCGACGAGGTGCTGACGCTCTTCCACGAGTTCGGGCACGCCCTTCAGCACATGCTGACTCGCGTGGATTGCGGCCTGGCCGCGGGGATAAACAACATCGAGTGGGACGCCGTCGAGCTGGCCAGCCAGTTCATGGAGAACTGGTGCCACGACCGCCCGACGCTTCGCGGCCTGGCCCGCCACTGGCAGACGGGCAAGCCGCTGCCGGATGAGATGATCGACAGCCTCATCGCCGCCCGCAGCTTCCGCGAGGGCTCAGCCACGCTGCGACAGGTGAACTTCAGCATGATCGACATGGAACTCTACCACCGCCACGACCCCGCCGGCCAGGACTCGCCGCTGGACGTGCAGCGCCGCATCGCCGCCGAAACGCTGGTGATGCCGCCGCTGCCGGAAGACCGGTTCCTGTGCAGCTTCTCGCACATCTTCGCCGGCGGATACTCGGCCGGGTATTACAGCTACAAGTGGGCGGCCGTGCTCAGCGCCGACGCCTTCGGCGCGTTCGAGGAGGCGGGCCTGCACGACGAGCAGGCCGTCCGCAAGCTTGGCCGGCGATTCCGCGACACGGTGCTCGCCCTCGGCGGCAGCCGACACCCGATGGAAGTCTTCAAGGACTTCCGCGGGCGCGAGCCCCAACCCGAGGCGCTGTTGCGCCATTCGGGACTGGTGTGAGAAGAAGAGAAGAGGTTCAACGCAGAGCACGCGGAGAGTGCAGAGGAGGGAATGTCGATAAAGCGGCAGCCCTTGGAGTGCGGCGGCGAAGACGCCGCTTTCGATCGCGCCTATGCGCAACATCTTTCCACGATCCAAGCGAAAGCGGTGTCGCCGTCCTCCTTCGCCAAGGCTACGGAGGACTCTGCCACCGCACTCCAAAGGCTTCGCGTCCTCGCAGCATCTCGTCATGACCGTCGAGGACGACCGCGTAACCTTGATGAACGCCAAGGCTGCACGCCGCCGAGCCCGGCAACTGGTTCGCCGATACGTTAAGCCCGGCGTGAGCCTCAGCGAGGAGCTAATGGCGGAACGCAGGAAAGAAGGTCGAGCTTGATTGATGCATATCTGCTTCACTTGCATAGCAACTCGCCGTTTTCTACCCACATCATAAAGTACGGTTCTGTTGAGCCACGTTTGCGCATGGCGATCAAGAAGGGACGCGTGAAGCTGAAGTGCCGGCCCCTCGCCTCGCAGCAGTGGGGACAGGCGAGGTATGCCTCGCCGACAATAGCCGCGCCGCTCCGGT
>Ga0315279_10009369_pt1 | contig 11692 bp, 9 predicted proteins | sample YL17G06_20_MG_FD_203694 | JGI IMG/M metagenome (GOLD analysis project Ga0315279, IMG submission 203694) | Sediment microbial communities from Yellowstone Lake, YNP, Wyoming, USA - YL17G06_20 | ecosystem: Environmental > Aquatic > Freshwater > Lake > Sediment | place: USA: Wyoming | collected...
GGCGATGCAGAGCCCGGCCAGGGTATCGGCCCAGGCCATGCCTTCTCGGGCGTCCAGATCCTTCCCGTCCCGGACCGCCTTGGGCAGGAACCTGGCGACGAGCCGGAACGCCTCGAGGGCCATCATGTCCGTATAAGGAGTGCCTCCGGGATTGATGAAGCTCTCGAAGGCGTGGGCGAACACATCGAAGCCCGTGGCGGCCGTGACCTTGGCCGGGAGCGTCATCATGAGCTCCGGGTCGACCAGGGCGGTCCGGGGATAGAGGAGCGGATGGTAAAGGGCCGATTTGTTCTTCTCGGCCCGGTTGGTCACGACGGCCACCTGGGTCACGTGGGAGCCGGTGCCCGAGGTCGTCGTGACGGCGACGACCGGCAGGGTCTTTTCCGTGGGCTGCTTGTCCCTGAAGAACAGGTAATCCCAAGCGCCCCCCGGGTGCGTGGCCTCCACGGCGATGGCCTTGGCCGTGTCCATGGTCGAGCCGCCGCCGACCGCGACGACGACATCGGCCTTGAAGTCCCGGGCGATGCGGGCCCCCAGGGTGACCACCTCTGTCGTCGGATTGGGGACCACCCCGTCGAAGCGGGCGACGGCCAGCCCGGCCTTGGCCAGGAGGGCCTTGGCCCGGGAGAAGAGGCCGTGGAAGCAAGGCTCCTCGCGGACGGAAACGAGCAGGGCCCGGCGTCCGAAACGGGCCGCCGCGGGGCCCAGGTCGGTGAAACGGCCGCGGCCAAAAAGGACCTCAGTGGGCTGGAAGTATTTAAAGGATCTCATGAGGCGTGCTCCTGTCAGTTGGTCTCGAGGTCGACGAAGATCTTCATCGACCTCTCCCCTTCCCGGTCGGCGTAGTCGTAGGCGGCTCGGTACGCATCGAAGGGGAAATGCGTGGTCTCGAGGGGCACGGTGACCAGGGCCCCCTGTTCGAAGCTGAACGAGGCGGGCAGGGGAACGATCTGATCGGCCAGGACCAGGAAGAGCTCCTGGGCGCATCCCGGGGCCTGGAACCCCTGGACCCGGAAAACGTCGCAGATGTGGTAATCCCCGCGCCGGCAGGGGGCGCAGCGGCCGCAGACGATCTGGGGCGTGGCCGTGACCTTCCGGCCCGGCCGCAGGCCCTTGACCCGCTTGCCCACCACCTCGATGACGCCCGAGAATTCGTGCCCCTGCACGACGGGATAGGACGTGAAGGGATGGCGCCCGTGGCGGACATGGATGTCGGAACCGCAGACCCCGATCCTTCGGACCCGGATCAGGACCTCTTCGGGCCCGGGTTTCGGAACGGGGACGTTTCGGAACTCGATCACCCCCGGGCTAGTCATGACGGCTTGCTTCATGGTCGACTCCCCGGCCACGCGGAGCGGCCTCAGTGAAAAATGACATACAAAACGGCCAGCAGCGCCAGGAGCCCCCCGGCCAGGATCCGCGGGTCGCCGAGCCCCTGGACCCGGCCGTGGAACAGGACGGCGGCCGGGCTCTTCCAGGTCAAGGCGGCGACCTTCTCGGGGTCCGGCCGGGGCGTCAGCAGGCTGACGATGACGAACAACGCGCTGCAGAGGCAGAACATCCACCAGGCCTGCATCATGAACGGGATGCCCCAGCCCTGGGTGATGACCTTCTCCGTGCCGAAGACGGGAAGATCGACCAGGAAGGAGACGAGGCCGAGGAGGAACCCCGCGATCAGGGTCGTCAGCGCCGCTTGGCGCGTCCCGCGCCTCCAGAAGACGCCCCACAGGAAGACGGTCGTGATCGGTGGCGCCAGATAGCTGGCGATGGTGTTGATGGCCTCGAAAATGCTCGTGTAGCGTCCGCCTTGGGTCGACCAGGCCATGGCCAGCAGCATGACGATGACGGCGCAGGCTTGCCCGATCCGGATCTGGGTCCGGTCCGACGTCTCCGGCTTGATCCGCTTGACGATGTCGACGGCCACGAGCGTCGCTGAGCTGTTGAGGGCGGCGGCGATGGTGCTCATGAGGGCCGCCAGAAGTCCGGCGGCGATGACGCCCTTGAGGCCGGTCGGGATGAGGCGGACGAGGAGGACGGGCAGGGTCTGGTTGGCGTCCGTCCCGATGACGTCGCGGAACAGGACATAGCCGAGAACACCGGGGAGGACGATGATGAAGACGGGCAGGATCTTGAGGAGCCCGGCGAAGAGCGCCCCGTATTGGGCGTCCTTTTCCGTCCGGGAGCCGAGGACGCGCTGGACGATGGTCTGGTCGGTGCACCAGTACCAGATCCCCAAGATGGGATAGCCGAGGAAGATCGCGTACCAGTTGAGCCCGGCCGAGCTCGTCGTCTGCAGCATGCTGAGCTGGTCGGGCTTGACGGCCGCCTTGAACTCCGCCAGGGTGTGAATGCCGTGGGACGGCAGGGCCAGGACCGCGAAGGCCGTGACGACGATCGCCCCGAGGATCAGGATCACGGACTGGATGGATTCCGTGACGACCACGGCCTTGAGACCACCCAGGATCGTGTAGAGCCCGGTGATGACGGAGATGATGACGATCGAGGTCACGACGTCGATGCCGAAGAACTGGCGGAAGACGGCCGCCCCGGCGTAGAGGCTCATCCCGATATGGATGAACAGCGCGGCCAGGATGGCCATGAAGGCCAGCATGATCCTGGCGCCCGGGCCGTAGCGCTTCTCCAGGAATTCAGGCAGAGTGGAGATGCGGCTCCGGAAATAGAACGGGGCGAAGACCAGGCCGAGGAGGACGAGGGTGAAGGTCGCCATCCACTCGAAGTTGCCCCAGACGAGACCGTCCGAGTAGCCCGAGGCGGCCAGGCCGACGAGGTGGATGGTCGAAATATTGGCGGCGAACATCGCCGAACCGACCATCCCCCAGCGCAGGGACCGGCCGGCCAGGAAGTAGCCGCTGGCCGTCCGCCCCAGGCCCCGGGTCGAGAGGACGCCGATGGCCAAGATGCCGAGCATATAGACGACGATGATGACGAGGTCGAGGACGGGAATGCTGAACGAGGGTTGGATCATTGTGCTCTCCTCCGGTCGCTTCCATACTTCGCCCTGAGGTTCAGGGCTCGAGGCCGGATCCGGCGGGCCCCGGGCGCGTCACCGTGCCGGCCAAGGGGCTCCCGGCGAGCCGCGCCTCCCGGTCCGAGATCCCTTTTCCGCTCGCCGGTTCTCCGGGCTCCGGCTCGGACATGGCCGGACGGGGGAGGCCGTTCGGCCTCCCCCGTCCGATTTCATTTTACTCCACTTAGAACTTGTATAACAGCGAAAACTTGATAATGCGAGTGCCCGTGACGCCGGTCAACCCGATAAAACCTGGCGCGTAGGTCCCCGCGGTTGTGTTGGCATCCGTAGGAATCCATGTGCCGGCGGGGTTTTTGACAGCGGAAATCGTGTAGGCGCCGAGCAAGTTAAAGACATCCATGTAGACTCCGAGCTTACCGGGGCCCAGGGCGAAGTCTTTTTCGACCCTGAGATCCAGGTTGTCGTAAGGCTGGTCCCAGCGGGTTCCGGGCGGCTCGACATAGATGCTCTCGGTCCACGTCCTGGCGTTGTGGGCGGCAGCCCAGGCCTCCGGAGGCTGCACGGAAACCGTTCGGCCCCAAGGCGGTCCGTCCGTATGCATGAAGATGAAGGAGAACATGAAATCGTAGGGTAGCCTGACGGTGCCGTAGAGCTTGGCCATGATAGGCCGACTGAACGGCATGTTTCCGTAGCTGTTCACGAAGGCGTTGGCATCGTAGAAGGTGCCCTGCGAGTACGATGAGTTCCGGGTCATGGGGTAGTTGCCCTTCATGGCGGGATAATTTATCGTTGTCGCGGACGAGATTGGTGACCTTGACCTTGTTGAGCTCGCTGATGAGCTTCGCGTTGCCGGCCCGCGTCTGCGTCTTCCGGTGTGTGAGCTCTTTGATCATCGCGGCATCCGTAAATCAATAGTTTCGTGTGGTAATAAAGTAATTCAACAACAAACGAAATACAACAGATTTTTTCTACTTTTTTAAGGCCGCTAAAAGCCCCATGAAAAAGGCGTCCTATTTGACATCGGGGGCCGAAATCGCCATAATCTCCTTCCGCGTCCCGCCGCGGCGGAAGGGGTGCCGAGCGACCGCCGACGCGGCGGCCCGAGCAGATGAAAGGCGAGGTCAGACGATGAAAGAAGTCGGCATGATCAACAGGCAGATCGACTCGGCCCTGAACCGTCAGGGGCATATGGACGGGCTCATGGTCGTCGATGCGGGTTTCCCATGTCCCGATGGCGTGGAACTGATCGATATCGCCCTCGCTCCGGGGCGGCCCTCGGTCCTCGAGGTCCTGGCGGAGATCGCACCCGTGCACTCGGTGGAGAAGGTCATCCTCGCCGAAGAGACTCGGGAGCACAATCCGACCCATTTCGGGAAGGTCTCCGCGGCGTTCGGGAATGGGGTCGCGGTCGAAGTGATCCCGCACACGGAATTGAAGGAACGGAGCCACGAGGTCAAGACGATCGTCCGCACGGGCGATTTCACGGCCTGGGGCAACGTGCTACTCGTCTCCGGCGCCGGTCCCCGCTGGACCGTGGAACGGTGACCGGGACCGTCCCGGAGGATACGGCTCGATCCGCTCCGGCCGGCCGGGATCACCGGAAGCGCGGCCGCGGCGGGATACTTCGTCCTTCCCGCCTGTACTGATCGAGGAGCGCGGTCAGCGCTCCGACGATATCGGGCCGCCGAGATGGTCCCTTCCGGCAGCCGGATTGGACAACGCCCATGAGAGCCGCCAGCGCTCCCGACGAGACCGTCGCCAGACCCACGTTCTGTAGGAACTGCCGCCTGGTCCTGCCTCGAGGCTGCTTCATTCCTCCCTCCTCAATCGGCCGGGTGAGAGCCTCTTGCTCTTTTTTCCGTCGTCCCCGGCGGACAGGAAACGATCTTATCGCCCTGTGGCAGGAGCCTTGTTTTTCGATAAAAATATCTTTCTTTCTTAATGTAATGAAATTAAAATAACTCCGCCGTGAAGTCAAGGTGACATCGGGTCCAGATGAAGGTGACACGGGGATGGTCGGAGTTCTGAAAATACTGCTTTACGGGATGACCTTTCCGTTCAGCGTTTATTTTCTGGCCGATGTATATAGGAGAAGGAAGGACCTGTCCCCGGCCCCCTGGTCTTGGCTGTTGGGAACGGGCTTCGTCACCAACATGTTCGACGCGCTGGGGGTCGGGAGCTTCGCCCAACAAACGGCGATTTCCAAGTTCCTCAAGCTTGTGGACGACCGCGTCATCCCGGGGACGATGAACGTCGGCAACACCATCCCCACAGTGACCCAAGCCCTGATCTTCATGTCCGTCGTCGACGTAAGCCCGGTGACGCTGGCGTCCATGTCCGCCGCCGCGCCGGCCGGAGCCGTCCTCGGGGCGGGAGTCGTGTCAAGGATGTCCCGCCGCAGGATCCAGCTGGGATTGGGCTTCGGCCTTTTGGCAGTAGCAAAGGCTGCCTTCGCCCTGACGTTGTTCGGGATCGCCGGCGTGCTCTTGGCCGCCTTCGTGGTGAAGTCCCTCCCTCTCGACGTCATGAAGTGGGTTGTGCTGGACGTGGTCCTCTACACGTCGGCCGTGATGTTCCTTTCGGCCCGTCGGCCACAACAAAAGGATCCGGCTCCGGTAGGGCCTTGAAGGCCGGGATACGGTTCCCCGAATTAATGTCCGGGGGGATCCGGAGGAGTTGGGTTCATGAGAGCGAAGATCAAGGGGTCCTTCGAGGTCCTCGAACCCAACGGGCCCCCGGCCGTCGAGAACAAATCCCTATCGAACTGAGAGGTAACGCCCAATGAGCAAGAAACTCGCGTTGATCATCCTGGCCGTCTGCGCCGTCAACGTGGCCGCCCAGGACGCCAAGGTCCGCTGGACGTTCGACTCCCTGGCCGACGGCCGGACGCGGGAGTCCGTCAGCGGGGAGATGGATGCTCTCGAAGGATATGCCGAGCGGGCGCCCGGGGTCCGCGGCGATGGGTTGAGACTCGACGGCTTTACGGCCTGTTTGAGGGCCCCCGGCCCGGACCGGGTCGTCACGGGCGACGAGATCACCGTCGAGGCCTGGATCGCTCTCGGCGAATACCCCTGGAACTGGTGTCCGGTCCTGACCTCCGAAAACGACGAAGCGAAAGGCTACCGGCTCATGATCGGCCCTCTCGGACAGGCCTCCCTGGAGTGCGCCGTCGGCGGCCAATGGCTGGCCTGCACCAGCGACCGGGACGCGATCCCGCTGAGGACGTGGATGCACGTTGTGGGCGTGTACCGCGCCCGGTCCGAGATGACCCTCTACATCAACGGTACACTGGTCGCCTCGAACAGGATAACGGGCTCTATCACCCACGCCCGGTCCGGCTACCTCGTGGGCATGGTCGCCCGGCCGGACAAGCCTTCCGATATCCACAGGACCTGGGGGACGTTACCGGCGTACTTCGGGCTGGACGGCATCCTGGACGAGGTGGGCGTCTACGACCGGGCCCTGCCGGCCGCGGTGATCAAGGAACATTCCGCCCGCGGCGACGGTCCGAAGCCGGACATCCCCCCGCGGCGCCTGCCGACCATTGAAAAGAATCCGGGGCGGTTCGGAGCCTTCTATACCAAGCTGAAGTACTATCCGGGCTGGGACCGGCTGTGGCCGGTCGACCAGGACCCGGATATCGTCGTCTGCTTTCCCGGTTCCGCCGTCAAGCTGGTCTTCTGGCGCGGCATCCGCTACGGCGCCTCGTGGATCTCCGAGAACGAGAACTGGATGTCCGATCAGAGCGTGGAAGCTTGGGAGGACAGGAAGAACGACCGGGAGGGCTGCTACGAGCACATGCAGGACCGGCACTGCCGGTTCTCCCACGTCCGGATCATCGAGAACACCGAGGCGCGCGTCGTCGTCCATTGGCGCTACGCTCCGGTGAGCGCCTATGACCACACCTGGCGCGTGGATCCCAAGACCGGCTGGGAATGCTGGATCGACGAATATTATTACATCTACCCCGACGCCAGCGCGATCCGCAAGGTCTCTTGGAAGACGGGAACGCTCGGCGAGCCGCGGCAGTTCCAAGAGACGCTGGCGCTGCTTCACCCCGGGCAGATCGTGTCCGACCTCCTGGAGAAGGACTATGTCACCGTCGCCGACTTTGCCGGAAAAACGGCCAAGGTGTCCTTCGTCGACAACCCCAACGCCCCACCATACGGCCCCTTCAGCTGGGACGTCACGCATCCCTACACCGTGCAGCAGTACCAGTTCAAATCCCTGAACAAGCCCTTCATTTGCTTCGAGCCCGGCAACAAGATGTTCCTCCGCTTCGAGAACCTCTCGGCCTACGGCCGGGCCAGCGGCTGCAACCATTTCCCGGTGGGCCAGGCCCGCTGTGACGGCCGGACGACCCTGACATCGGACCGGCCGTCGCACTGCTCGAGCTTCCCGATCTCCGATCCCGGCATCCACGAGCGGGACGGCCGGGAGTTCTGGGCCGGTCTCTACGGCATGACGGATTGGACCGTTCCCCAGGTCATCGCCTTCGGCCGGTCCTGGGCCTATGCCCCCGAGCTCGTCATGAGCGGTCCCGACGTCCGATCCGAAGGCTACGACCGCAGCGAGCGCTGCTATCAGCTCGTCAACACCGCCGGCAGGCCCAAGGGCTTCGAGGTCCGCCTGATGGCCGACGCCTCGTCGCCGGCCATCCATCCCGTTCTCCGCATCCAGGGCTGGAACGGCGAGAGGCCCCGCGTCATCCTGAACGGAAAAGAATACCCGGAGGCACGCGCGGGTTTGGACCGGCGGCTCGAGGGCGACAACCTCGTCATCTTCCTGCCGATCGAGTCCAAGTCCCCTCTCGCGGTCCGGATCGTGCCCGACTGAGAGAGGTCTAGGACCCGGCCTTCAGGAGGCGCCGGGCCTTTTCGACCCAGCCGGCGGGCCGCTGGTTCCTGCCGGGGCGAAGTGCCGGCGCTTCATGGTCCGGTCAGGAGCCCGGCAGTCCGGCGGCCGGTTCGACCTCCTCGATGGTCAGGGGTTTCTTGCGCCCCAGGACGCGATGGCTGTCGGCGGTGATGAGCACGTCCTCCTCGTTCCGCAGACCGCCGAAGTCCTTATAGGTCTCGACGCGATCGTAGTCGATGTACTCAGGGAAACGGTTCTCGGCCCGCCATTGATCGATGAGCTGAGGGATGAAATAGATACCGGGCTCGACGGTCACCACGAATCCCGGCCGCAGGGGACGGGCGAGACGCAGCGACTTCAAGCCGAACTGGGTGCTCTTGGGCCGGCCTTCGTAGCCGACATAGACCTCGCCCAGGTCCTCCATGTCGTGAACGTCGAGCCCCATCATATGGCCTTCGCCGCAAGGAAAGAACAGGGCGTGGGCGCCTCGCCGCACGGCCTCGTCGAGATCCCCCTTCATGAGACCGAGGGCCTTGAGCCCTTCGGCGATCGTCCGGCAGGCGGCCAAATGGACGTCGAGGTGCGGCACGCCCGGCTTGAGGGCCGCCTTGGCCGTCTCATGGGCGGCGAGGGCGATGCGGTAGACGTCCTTCTGGCGCTCGGAGAACCGTCCGTCGACCGGCATGGTCGTGGACAGGTCGCCGGCATAGTGGAGGGCGGTCTCGGCCCCGGCGTCGAGGAGGAACAGCCCGCCGCTCCGCAGCGTTTCCGTCTGGGCGTGCTGGTGCAGGACTTCGCCGTGGACCGTCGCGATGATGGGGAACGACAGGTCCCCGCCGGCCGCCCGGGCCACCTGGTGGACGGCCGCGGCGATCCGGGCCTCGGTCGCGCCGGGCCGGGCTATCCGCAGGGCCGTAAGATGCATATCGACGGAGATGTCGACGGCCTTTTCGATCTCCGCGACCTCCTCGGGCGACTTGACGGACCTCTGTTCGACGACGGCCCGGATGAACGGCACCGAGGCCTCGACAGAGGCGCGGTCGGGAGGGACCCCCAACCAGGCCAGCAGCTTCAGCTTGTTCTCGGGCCGATACGGAGGCAGGAAATGGACCTCCCGTCCGGCTTGCCGGATCCGCTTCAGGTCCTCTTCGAGGCGGGCCGGCGCCATCACGCGCTCCACGCCGGCCCGGGCCGCCCTCTCCTTCAGGGACGGCAGCGGCCCCGTCCAGACGAAATCCTCGACCGTCGGCTCGGGCCCATAGAGGGTTTCGGTTCCCTCGTCCAGGTCGAGGATCGCGGCCAGGCCGGCGGTGTCAAGACCGAAATAATAAAGGAAGGAGCTGTCCTGGCGGAACCGGTAGGCATTATCCGCGTAGTTCATGGGGCTCTCTTCGTTCCCCAGGAACAGGGCCACTCCCCGGTTCAGGTGCCGGCGCAACGCGTCCCTTCTGGCGCGATAGACGTCTCGATCGAACATCATGGGACTCCCTTCTTCCGCCGCGGGACCGCAGCGTTATTTCTTGATCTTCTCGATCGCGGCGATCGCCGCCTTGACGCCCGCCGCTTCGGGATTCTGCGGATCGAGTTCGAGGAACTTCTTGAGGTTCTCCAGGGCCTTGGAGAGATCGCCCTTGTTGAGATAGGCCAGGCCCAGCCGATGATAGGCCTTCGGCCAGTCGCTCTTGATCCGGGTCGCGAGCTCGAAATAGGAGATGGCGTCGTCGGTCTTCTGGTTGGAGAAGAAGATCTCGCCGACGTTGTAGGCCGCGGCGGAATCCTCGGGCGAGATCTCGAGGGCCCTCCGGAAGAACCCCTGGGCGGTCTCGAAATCGCCGCGCTTCAAGGCCACTTCCCCCAAGGCCGAAAGGGCCTTGAGCGAGGTGTCTTTCTGTTTTCTCAGGTCTTCCGGAGCCGGGCCGTTCTTGTCGAGGACGGACTTGAACTCGGCCTCCGCCCTGTCCAGGTCCCCTTTCTCCATGAAGGCGCTGCCGATATTCAGGTGGACGGCGTAAATCTCCGGGAACTTCACAGCGAATTCCTCAAAGGCCGCGAGGGCCTCGTCGTACCGGCCCGCCTTGAGCAGGGCGTTCCCGCCGTCGAGGAGGCTCCCGCCCGCCTCGGCGGAGGGCGCCGCTCCGCTCGCGGACGCACGCGTAAGCGTCAGAGTGACGGGAGGGTTGGTCTTGATCTGACTGACCTGGACCTCGCTGGCGACGCTGAGATAGCCTTCCTTGGAGGCGATGACGCGCCAGGCTCCGGTGCCCAGGCCTCCGACGGCGAAGTGGCCCTTCTTGTCGGTCTTGGCCTCCAGGCGCGTGCTGCTCCCGGGGCTATCGACGACCACGAGGGCGCCCGCGACCTTGGCCCCGGTCTCGTCGATAACTTCCCCGCTGATCCGGCCCCGTCCAAGATCGTCCTGGGCCGGCAGGGCCAGGCCCAGGCCCAGGAGGACCAGGGAAACCGTTAACCAGAATCTCATCGCTCTCTCCGTCGAATTGAGAATCATTTGTGCTTCCTGAGTTCGTCGATCTTCGCGCGGACCGCCGGCTGATCGGGGCTGAGCTCGAGCGATTTCTCGAAGGCCGCCAGGGCCTCCGGGACCCTGCCGAGCTCGGCCAAGCACTCCCCCGTCAGGTTCATGAGGGCGGCATTGACCCCATAGCGTTCGACGGCCCGCTCGAGCGCCATGACCGCTTTCTCGGTCTCACGGGCGCGCCGCAGGGCTTGGGCGGCCAGAACATACGTTTCGTACTTCGGCGCCCGGTCCGGGCCGATGAAGGGCGTGAGCGTCCGGACGGCTTCGGACGCCGCCCCCCGGCCCAAGTAGAGGCGGGCCAGGGCCGTGGCGGCGTCCTCGGAACCCGGGAGCCGGGCGAAAGCGCTCTCCAGGAGGGTCTGGGCCTCGGCCAGCCGCCCGAGATGGAAGAGCTGGAGGCCGATGATCCCCGAGTAGGCGGGGTCCCCGGCGTCGGGGAGCACCCGGGACAAGAACCACGGCCGGGGAAGACGGTCGGCGAAGCTCACGTCGAATTCCTCTGTGGCCGAAACGATGTCCGCGCCCGCGGCGGCGACGGCGACCTTGACCGCATAGTGGGCGGGCGGGAAGTCCGAGAGGGGGACCTCCTCGAGGACATCCGGCAGGTCCGCATAGTCCGACGGCTTCCTGACGATCGACCGGAAGGGCCGGCCGTCCTTGAGGAACTCGAGCCTGATCCCGGCCGTGGCAACGGCCTCTCCGGTCAGGTTATGGACCTGGAACGCGACGGCCAGGGCTTCCGGGCGCGAGAAGGTCATGTCCGGCTGGCAGAAGATCTGATGAGCGCCGATGCGGAAGGCCTTCATCCGGCGCGCAGCGGGTTCGAGGCGGACGGCCCGATACCCGAGCAGCGGCTGGGTCAGCTGGACCGCTTTCCCGGCCTCGGGGATGCGCACGGCCTGTTCGACGGAGGTGAATTCCTTCGAGACCTCGTTCTTGATGAGGAGGGACACGGTGTAGTCTCCGCCGACGAGCGGGAACAGGTCCTGGAGATCGAACGGGACCCGGTTGGCCTCATCCATCTGGGCTTCGGACAGATTCAGGACGAAGGACTTGTCGAACTGATAGACGAGCCGGCCGTCGGCCGCGGAGACGCGGCCGTTCACTTTAAGGGCCGTATAGAACGCGCGGTCCCTCTGGCCCACGGACAACCGGCTCGGTTGGACGGCGTAATGGACGAAGTAAGGGCCCGACGGGTCCTTGAAAACCCTGATCAAGCTGGCGTTGTCGATGTAATTGGCCGTGTATTCGACCTCGACGAGGTCCTTGTAGGCCAGGAACTTCTAGGCGTACCGGGACCCGACGCCGCG
>Ga0315279_10009370_pt1 | contig 11692 bp, 12 predicted proteins | sample YL17G06_20_MG_FD_203694 | JGI IMG/M metagenome (GOLD analysis project Ga0315279, IMG submission 203694) | Sediment microbial communities from Yellowstone Lake, YNP, Wyoming, USA - YL17G06_20 | ecosystem: Environmental > Aquatic > Freshwater > Lake > Sediment | place: USA: Wyoming | collected...
GTACCGATGCCTCAGAGTGCTTGCATCAAGGCGGATCAATCTCATGAAGATCGAATCTAGGCCTGTGAAGAATACGCCGTGGCAATACAACTTCTACGTCGACTTTCACGGGCACGTAAGAGACAAGCCGTCTCAAGAAGCGCTTAGGGATTTACGCGAACGGTCGACCTTCGTGAAGGTCCTAGGATCCTATCCAAGGGCAACGTCCAGTTAGCGTTTCTTCAGAACAGGTTGGATCAAGCCTGCGCGTAATGAATGATCAGCCAGAACGATCGCCATCATGGCTTCAGCGATTGGAATTGTCCTAGGAACGACGCAAGCGTCGAATCTGCCCTTGATCAATAATGGTTCCTCCTTCATAGTCTGAAGATTCACAGTAGTCTGTGGCATGGCGATCGATGAGGGTGGCCTAAGAGCGATTCTGCACACTATCGGTTGGCCGTTGCTGAGGCCGCCAGTGATCCCTCCAGCATTATTGGTTAAACTCTGGATTGTTTGGTCACGTATCGCTAAACGGTCGTTGTACTCTGAACCCGTCATCCTAGCGGATTGGAATCCGGCTCCCACTTCAACCGCCTTCACGGACGGAATCGAGAACAAAGCCTTGCTGAAATCACCATCGAGGCTGTCAAACACTGGTTCTCCTAGGCCGACCGGAATTCCGGTCGCAACTGCCTCGACAACGCCTCCTAGGGTGTCGCCTCGCTTCTTCGCGTCCGCAATCGCCTCAACCATCTTCTTCGCTACCTCAGAATCAGCGCAGCTCAATGCGTTGCCACGCGACGCTCTCGCTTCCTCTCCTGGCGGGATCTTCTTCGCTCGTATCCCGGCGATTTCTACAGTATGAGCGTACACCTGAATGCCAATTGTGCTGATCAGTTTCTTCGCGATTGCACCTGCTGCCACGAAACCAACAGTGACTCTGGCGGAGAACCGGCCGCCGCCTCTGTAATCCTCATTTCCACCATACTTCAGTCTGGCAACCAAATCTACTTGCCCAGGCCTCGGAGTGAACTTTCTCTCCTCATACGCTTCAGATCGCATGTCAGAATTGGCAACTGAAAGATGAATAGGAGCACCCGTGGTGTGATCATTGAATACTCCCGACGAAATTTCCACCTGATCTGTCTCTTTACGCTCAGTCGAGAACAGTTCGTCGCTAGCTTTTCTTCGCTGTAACTCGCGCTGGATATCGCTCACAACAAGCTCAAGTCCAGCTGGGCATCCATCTACTACGATTCCAACCTTTGGACCATGGCTCTCGCCAAAGCTTGTTACAACGAATCGTTCGCCAAAGGAATTTCCGGTCAATTGTCTCTCACACTCGCTCCTAGCAGCTGGATATCATACCAGAATGATGGATAGGACTTTCCAACACATTCAGCATCAGTTATCGTGACCTCTTCGGTGGAGAGGCCGAGCACTGCGAATGCCATCGCTATCCTGTGATCGTGGTGAGGATTAACGGTAGCTTTGTGCATTTTGCCTCCTTGGACGGCGAGCGTGTCTTCCGATTCCTGAGTCTGAATACCCATCAGTCTGAGCCCTTCACTCATTGCCTGGACTCGGTTGGACTCTTTGATTCTGAGTCTCCGAATGCCTTTGATTGTGCTGGTGCCGTGCGCCGCCGCACACAATGCACAGATGACCGGGAACAGATCCGGGGAGTCTGAAACATCGAATTCTCCGGGCTGAAGCTGCGATCTCTGTGTAGTTACAGAGTCCGAGCCTCGCTTCGCTTGTGCCTTCATGCGTTCAATGATGTCCAATATGCAACGGTCGGCCTGTCGGCTCTTCTCGTCAAGGCCGAGGATGTTCACTTTGTCACCAGCAATAGTGGCACCTGCCAGCAGGAATGCTGCAGATGACCAGTCGCCCTCAATCTCCACCTCAGAAGGGCGATATGCCTGGGGGCGGACTCGAAAGTCAGTCAAGCTGTCATTCGCCTCAACTTGGACGCCGAAATCGTGCTGCATCTCAAGGGTCATCTGGACATAGGATTTGGACTCTAGGCGTTCTGCTATTCTGAGTTCGATCGGGTTCTCTGCGAGAGGAGCCGCCAACAGCACAGCCGATACGTACTGGGAGCTTACATTTCCAGGAATTGTGACAGATCCGCCTTTGATTGGTCCTTTCACATGAACCGGAGGATAGCCAAGGTCGGATGTGCAACGTGCCCCGAGCTCTCCGAGAGCAGCTACCAGGTCTTTGACGGGTCTTTTGAGTAGAGAAGGCTCACCCGAAATTTCAATGTCATGGGGAGTGGTTGCACAAACGGCCGTAATGAATCTTAGAGTGGTTCCCGATTCTCCGCACATGATCACATCTGATGGGAGGTTCAGTTCGCCGGATCGGGTAACTCGGGCGGTGCCGGCGCCCCATTCGGTTGCCACGCCAATCCTTGAGAGTGCATCAGACGTTGCACGCGTATCATCGCAAGAAAGCGGCGAACGCAGCGTGCTTTCACCCTGAGCTAAGGCTGAGCAAAACAGGGCTCTGTGAGTGTAGCTCTTCGATGGCGGCGCCCGTAGCGAGCCGCTCAGGCTGCTTTTCTGCACTGTCATTCTCAATGACGCTAGTACCTCATGACTTCGTGGTTAGCCCCGGCAATGACGGGCGACTTCGTGTCTTCGAAACCAGTATCTCACCATCATGGCTTTTCAATACGTCCGTGACCCGAGCCTTGCACTCATCATTCACCACGAAAGCATAAGCTGGACCTTTTCCGGATATCCCGGCCGCCAATGCACCCACCTGCATGCTTTCCAAGATTACGTCTCTAGGAAGCCTCAGGGCATCAGAATAGACTAGGCCATTGAGAGTCATCGCGTTCCAGTATTTGCCGGCAAGAGCCAGCTCGTGGGCAACTTCCACTTGTCTGGCAAATGTCTTGATTCTTGTGAGATCAACATCGACCGTGTACGCTTTCTCTCGCGGGACCAGCAGCAAGACTTGATGATCTTGTAGTTGGTGTGTTCGTAGGATCTTTCGAAGCATGTTATCTGTTACCACCACGTTCCCGTACAGCGACGCTGCGGCATCGTCGAACGCACCGGTCACGCTGACTTTGGCTTCTAGGCTTGCGTTTGCGACTAGGTCTAGGATTTCGTTTGGCTGCAGCTGTTTCTGAAGTGCGGCTAGGGTGGCGAGGGTGATTGCATTGCCCGCGACGCTGCTGCTCTTCAAGCCTCTCGCTATCGGGATATTGGACTCTGTCTCCACTCTGGCGCCAAGTTTCTGCATCCCAAAGCGCGTGAGCACGGCTTGAACGCATTTCTCCGAGAGCAACGTACTCTCTCCCATGTCGCCGAGTATTCTGGTTTGGATGGTCGCGTCGTCGGTCAATGTCACCTTCGCTTTGGTCCAAAGATCGATTCCGAAGGCGGCACCTTTGCCAGTTGCCATCGCGTTTACAATTGTTACCGCGCCGTACGCTGTTGCTTCTGCACTCATCTCATTCGCGCCTGCTTTGCCTTGAGTGCAGCTTCGTGCATCACGTCGATCGGCGGTTTTCGACCGGTCCAGAGTTCGAAGGACAGAGCTGCCTGACTAACCAGCATATCAAGGCCGTCGCTGACTTTGGCTCCTGCGCTTTGTGCATCGGCTAGGAAACTGCTCTCTTGATGATAGTTCGCGTCGAAGATGATCATTCCCGGTCGGACTAGTCTCTCTTGGATTAGCGTCTTGGCGAAGCGCGGAAAAGCTTGCACAGGCAATGCATTGATTAGTATGTCACTCTCGCTTGTTTCCTTCCGTAGGTTTGCATTGTTTAGCTGGTAGGATCGACACTTGTTCCCACTCCAGCGTGTGATCTCGTTTGCCAGATTTGAGCCCTTAGCTCTAGTGCGGTTGAGAATCGAAATGCTCTCAATTGTATTGGAAAGGTAGTAGGCGATAGCTCGGGCAGCTCCTCCCGCCCCAAGAATTGTGGCTTTCGTGCCTGATAACGATCCGCCTAGCTTCTGTAGTACTTCCAGTGCTGCTTGGCCATCAGTGTTGTATCCCCGAAGTCCGTGGCCGGATCTGGTTATGGTGTTGACTGCGCCGATCTCACGAGCGGTCTTCTCGATCGTATCTAGAAAGCGGATTACGCTGGTCTTGTGAGGTATCGTCACATTTACGCCCGCTATCCCCAAAGCCTTGATCCCTGCTATTGCTCGTGCCAGCTCGCTTCTTCGAACATGAAAAGCGACGTACACATAATGCATGCCTAATGATCTGAATGCCGCGTTATGGATTGGTGGAGATAGCGAGTGCTCAATAGGGTCTCCAAAAACCGCACATACCCGTGTGCCTCCACCGATCCCAAACAGTTCTTCAAACACGGGGGAGGATTCTGAGGTGCCACTCAAGCTACGCCAAGCTCCTTGTACAGTGACCTCAGCTCATCGATCGGAATCTGCCCCGGTGCAGTCTCCAGGCCAGGACGGAATGAAGCAAATGTGAAATAGCCTCCAAGGATCGGAGACAGGACCCTCGACGAGATCCCATGCTTCCCCATGCAGAAGCAAACCAACTTCGCATCCGTGGCATGTTTTTCGACGAATTTCAGGCACCGGAGATTGTCTGCGTAACTCTTGGCGGTGCAAACTATCTTGCAGATATCAGCGCCTGCCCGCTTCTCCTTCTCGAGAATGGACTTTAGTGTAGATTCGGTGGGAGTGAGCTTTGAGTTGTGGTGTGAGATGACTATCTCTGCCCCATCTTGTCTAACGTTGTGAATCACTCTGCGGTCATCTTTTGAAGTCAATTCGATATCGACATAGTCGAAGCCTTCTCGGGCTGCAGTCATCAGGGTTTCAAGTCTATTCTGTTGTGTGCCAGAGAATTGGCCCCCTTGTGCTCTGCTTCGATTCGTAGCGATCAACGGTCGTTCGGTGGCATCTCTAATCTCGGAGAACGAAGATGCCGACTTCATCAAGTCGAATCGTATCTCGACAAGATCCGGGTCATGCCGATCCAAAAGCCGAACGGATCTAGCCGTTCTCTTGATGGTTTTTTCCATTACTGGGACACAGATCTTCGGCCGCATCAATGCTCTCCCTTCCTAGAGACGATCATTGTGCTGAGCACGTCTAAAGCGACGTTGGGAGGAACCTGATCCGTCAAAAAGACCTCACCTATGGCCTTAGGCAATACCCACCGAACCCGCCCACCCAGTCTCTTCTTATCGCTACTCAATCTGTCAACAATCTCACGTGGCGCGACCGAACTATCTACTAATGTTGGAAGTCTCGCCATCTTGATCAGACGTTCCTGGTTTTCGACCATCTTCTGGTCCGTCGTACCGATTGCGCAGGATATTCTCGCAGCGGCGCTCATGCCAATGGCGATCGCTTCACCGTGAGTGTAGTATGCATAATCAGTCAGTGCCTCCAGAGCATGCCCGACAGTATGGCCATAGTTCAAGATCGATCTGACACCATGCTCCTTTTCGTCCTTTTCCACGATCTTGGCCTTTGTCGCACAGCAGCGAGATACAATCTCGATCACGATGTCAGTCGAAGCCTTAGAAAACGCGTCTACTGTCGTTTCCAGAATATGGAAGAGCTCTGCGTCAGCGATAATTGCGTACTTTACAACTTCAGCCAGGCCAGAACGGAGTTCTCTCTCGGTGAGAGTCCGCAGGGTAGAGACATCAGTCCAGACGAGCGTTGGCTGATGCAAGGCGCCTATGAGGTTCTTTCCTCGCGGGTGGTTGACTCCGGTCTTACCTCCGATGCTGCTATCAACTTGTGCAAGCAACGTCGTAGGCACTTGGATAACCCGTATTCCACGCATGAATGTGGCTGCTGCGAATCCCGCAACATCGCCGACTACGCCTCCGCCAACTGCGACTATTCCCGAACTTCTGTCTAGCTCATTCTGTATGAGATTGTTGTAGAGTGAGGTCACGGTTTGAAGTGACTTGGATTCCTCTTCATCATTGATGAGCGCGACGGAAACGTCGAAACCGCTTGAAGTCATGGAATCATGAATGACTTTGCCGTAGCTCGGCCAGAGCGCTGAACCAGTGACGATCATAACCTTACGTCCGAGGCCGAGCCCCTTCGCAGCGTCCCCAAGCTTATCCAGAATCCCGTGTCCTATGACGATCTCGTAGGAGCGTTCGCCTAGCGACACCGGGATCTTGTTCAAGCCGAACGACCGCCTAGCGGATACTGCGACCGACCGCCTTCGCGACGGTTCTGAGCTCACCCATCAAGTGTGCAAACTCCTTCAGGTCCAATTGCTGTTGAGAATCGGAAAGGGCAGTTTCAGGGCTCGGGTGGGTCTCAATCATGAGGCCATCAGCTCCCGCGGCCACGGCCGCCTTCGCCATGGGCGCTACGAACTCTCTGACCCCTGTAGCGTGGCTTGGGTCAACAATGATTGGGAGATGTGTTTCTTTTCTCAAGACTGGTATTGCAGCAAGATCTAGCGTGTTACGTGTTGCCCTTTCGAATGTGCGGATGCCACGTTCGCAAAGGACAACATTTTGGTTTCCCTCTAGGAGAATGTACTCTGCAGCTTGCAGCCATTCCTCGATTGTAGTCATCATTCCACGCTTCAGAAGCACTGGGAGTCTCGACTTGCCGACAGCTCTGAGCAATGCGAAATTCTGCACGTTCCTCGCACCGATCTGGAGCATGTCAGCGTACTTGGCGACGAGATTCACTCTCTCAGGCTCGAGCACCTCAGTCATCACCGGTAGGCCTGTGTCCTCACGCGCTTCCGCCAGCAGTTTGAGGCCTGGTTCACCTAATCCCTGAAACTCGTACGGTGAGGTTCGGGGTTTGAAAACGCCGCCTCGCAACAGCGAGGCTCCAGACCGCTTAGCAGCGCGGGCAACTTCCAGCAACTGTTCTCGCCCCTCAACCGAACATGGACCGGCTATGATAATGAGCTTGTCCGCTCCAAAGCGCGCTTTTCCAACTTCAACTATCGATGTCTTACTCTGGAACTCTCGGCTGGCCAGTTGCGCCTTTGAAGTTGGGAAAACGATTCTTTCGGTAATCCCTGTTTTCCTGAGCCCATCAACGTCAGCTGAGGCTGGGTTTCGCTGGGTTACCAGTAGTGTCCGATCTCCCCAAGTTACGAGCCTTGCTTCAAACCCGTTCTTGTGCAAGAAGTCGGCTGCTTGGGCGACTGTCTGATTGCTCGCGTTTCTCGGCATCACGACTATCAATCATTCCCTCTCCATGTCAGGTCTTCGAGCTCTCTTTCAGCTTGATGACTCTCTTCGCGGCGTCTGCAATATGATGGGCAGTCAGTCCGTGAATTTCCATGAGTTCACGTAGATCTCCGGATTCGCCGAACCTGTCGTGGATTCCAACCATTTCAATTGGAACTGGTTTATCTCTACACACAATTTCTGCGACAGTGCTTCCCAGTCCGCCGAGGATGTTGTGGTCCTCGACTGTAACAATTGCGCCTGTATCTCTCGCAATCTTCGCAATAGTCTGCGCATCCGCGGGTTTGACAGTGTGCATGTCAACCACGGAGACCCTAATCCCCTCCTTTCGTAGCAGTGCCTCAGCCTCCATGGCTTCAGACACAAGGAATCCCGTGGCAACTAGTGCAGCGTCCGAACCGTCGCTGATTTGTCTGGCCTTACCGATTTCAAAACCGTTAGTATCGTTGAAGATTTGCGGGATCTCTCCTCTTCCAAGTCTGATGTAAAATGGTCCTGCTGTCTCTACGGCTGCCCGCACTGAAGATCTCACTTCTGACAGATCGGCGGGAACCAGAAGGGTTGTTCCGGGGATGGTCCTGATGAGTGCGATATCTTCGAAGCATTGATGCGAAGAGCCATCGGCGGAAGGTGAGAGGCCCGAATGTGACGCAATCATCTTGACGTTGAGGTTGTCACGAGCGACGCTGTTTCTTATCTGTTCCCAGGCGCGCCCGGCTAGGAACATTGCATATGTGCTGACGACAGGTATCTTTCCCGCTGATGCAAGCCCTGCTGCGGTTCCTATGATATCCTGTTCGCTGATTCCGAGATTGAAGTAGCGCTCGGGAAACGTCTCGAACGCGCTTACTCCTGTGGACTTTCCAAGATCTCCAGTAATCACAACCAAGTTCTTGTGCTCTTTACCGAGTTCGACAAGAATGTTGCCGAGTTCTTTTCTCAATGATGGCATTTTGATCCCTCATTCAATGGGTTGCTTTCGTGGCGTGTCAAGTTAGGGCTGGCGTAGCTCCTCCATAGCCCAGTCCAAGTCCTCTTCACCGAAGGCAATATTGTGGGAGTTCGCGTCTCCCTCTAGGAAGGATAGGCCCTTGCCCTTGACGGTGCGGGCGACTATCACGGTTGGACGGTCAGTAGTCCATTCAGCAACATCAAAGGAGTGATGAATCTGCATGAAATTGTGGCCGTCAATCTCTAGGACTTGCCAGCCGAATGATCGCCATTTTCGATCAAGCGGTTCTTTCTTCTTGATCCTCTCGGTGGCATCGTCAGACTGCACACCGTTTCGATCAATGATTGCTGTTACGTTGGAAAGGCCTAGGTGGCTTGCAGTCATAGCAGCTTCCCAGATTTGGCCTTCATCACACTCGCCGTCTCCAGTGATAGCGTAGACTCGGTAGCTCTTTCCGTCAAGCCTTGCGGCAAGAGCCATTCCATTGGCGATCGACAGACCCTGGCCGAGCGATCCCGTTGAGATATCCACTCCCGGGGTCACCCGCGATGGATGTCCCTGCAACATGCTCCCGGTTTTGCGAAGGGAAAGAAGCGTAGCTTGGTCGAAGTATCCTGCATGCGCCAGTGTCGCGTATAGCGTCGGGGCTGCATGACCTTTACAGAGCACCAGTCTATCTCGGTCCGGCCAGTTCGGCTCGTTGGGTCTGTGATTCATCCGGTCAAAGTATAGCGATACTAGAACCTCCACACAGGATAGGGACGGTCCGAGGTGTCCAGTCTTGGCGCTCTGTATCATCGCTACAACATCGCGCCTGATCTGCTGGGCCATCTCGGTTAGGGATTGGAGGTTATCCTTTGAGGCCTCGAGGTTTGCAGACGATCCATTTTGTTTAGTATCTATCACAAAATCACCTTCGCAGCTCGTCCAATTAGGATGGGCGAGCTAGTATCGATAATAGAAGGCATAACCCGCTACACGCGCAAGAAATGCAGACGCGGCATCTGTTCGCATGAGCTCGGCCTTCAGTTGTTCGGGTAGACAAGCGCTCACGTACTTAAACCTGAGTATGTGATCCGATACGTGGCCTCAGGAGGGACGTTTTCCTGTAGATTCCGTGCCTGGTTGCCACAGTTTATGAACAGGAATTCCATAACTCGCCGCAAGACGATTGACATTGGCATGGATCAAGACGATTCTTGAGGACAAAGCCACTGGCGACCTCAAACGCACATACGAACAGGTACAGCGATCACGTGGCAAAATATCGAATATCATGCGCGTCCAAAGCCTGAACCCCAACGCATTGAGGGCCTTTCTTGAGTTGTACGTGAACCTGATGTACGGTAAGTCAGGGTTGAGTAGAAGCGAACGCGAAATGGTCGCGACGGCCATTTCCGCACACAATGGTTGCGATTACTGTGTGTCGCACCATGGTGAGGCGCTTAGGTTCTACGTGAAGGATAATGATCAACTGGATGCCTTCAAACGTGGCGAGCTACCCGAAAAAGCTGAAGCAAGAACCAGAGCTCTGGTCGGTTATGCGCTAAAGCTGACAGATGAGCCTAGCTCAGTAGTGAGTGGGGATCTGGAGGCGCTGCGCAGGGCTGGAGTCAGCGACTCTGAGATCCTCGATCTGGTGCTACTCACGGCATACATGAATTACGTGGACCGGGTAGCGCAGGGACTGGGCGTCGAGCATGATGAACAGGAAGCGCGAGGATACAAGTATTAGACTGCAATTGTCCAAAGCCTTCGGTTGTAGGTTGGTTTCACCTGTAAGGTTGCGGTTGACTGTTACGAGGAGCTTCTGGGTTGAGTATCCGACTATGATCGGAGTGGGTTTAGCGTTCATTCAAAACGCAAGCAAAGGCCATTCGAGACCGCTTATAAGTACATAACAAGATTCTTAGGCGCATTAGCACGATGGCATAGTGACGTTTAGCGGCAGGCCGGAGTGCCTCGGTGTCTTGCGACGCCCTGATGGACTCGGCCCATCTGCCGCTAAACCCAACTAATTCTGGAACTGTCTGGTGCTCGCAGTTAGATCTATCGTTCTACTTGCAGAAGTTATCAATGACATTGAGAATTGCTTTCTAAAAGAAGCTACCTCGATCGCTTTGTTCATGGATCTCAATTTTCTGACCGCTGGGGCAAGGTCTCCATCCCCACTCGCTAGAAGTGCAATATCAAACAGGTTAGTGTAGGCTCCACTGACTAGGTCAACCGCAATTTGGACATCGACCTCCTTTTGAGAACGCCCCGGAACTTTCTTGGGACCAAGAATAACCGTGTAACCAATAGTCCGTAGTCGTGAGTAGAAGGCTTGATCGCCTGGATCACTTGACTTGCTGTTATAGTAATTAGTAGAAGCAATCACTCGATTTCCTGCGAGAAATGCTCTGAAGCGGCTATAGTTGATCTTGATGCCTATCTCCTCAGATGCCCTATCTACATTAGCGCCATCACCAAAAATCGCCAGTCTAGGGGAGGCCATGTGCGCACCTTGGTGGTTCAATGTATTTACCATCTCCGCACAGTTGCTGGAAGGCAAAGCACTGTCCAACAACCGATTCTTGACACTCGGAAGAATCTAGCCTATCAACTGCAGACTTGATGTTACCAGACTGCAAAATCTTTTTCATACTCATCCGTTTTCATGGACGGCAGGACCCGTAGCTCAGTCTGATCCCAGAGTCTGGATCCTGAAAAGGTAGAGCACCGGAGAAGCACATTCGGTGAAGCTTTTACCTGCATGGAGGAGACCCGGGGGTCCCGGGTTCAATTCCCGGCGGATTTGAAACCATAGAATTCTGAAACCGACTCTAGCAACAGAAGTGCTGCAAGTCTCCCCGTGTTCGGGTTCGCTACATGAAATCGCCTCATATGCCGAAGAGTGAGCCAGCCTGACTGTTGAACGCTTGATTTCTGATCAGAATGGTTAAGAGCAAAGAGGCAATATCACTTGTACAGAGCAGAACGAAGCGAGGCAATGGAATCTCAGGAGTTAAACCCGAGGTTCAACGCCCTCTCCCGACTCCATCCTAGACCGCCTCTTCCAGCTGGTTTTGAGCTCAAGTACCGCTCAATTCCAGCTCATTCTCGGCTTTCATTCAGTTGAAAGTCAGCTTGGTTGACAGTTTTAAACGCGGGTTTCAAGCTAACCCCCGGCGCTTCCTGAATCTCTGATTCAGAGGAGCCGGCTTGCTGTAGCGTTCACTTCTTGTGTTTGCGCTTCGCTGTGGTTCTTGACTCGTATTCTTCAGCACGTGCCTCGATGAATTCTTTGACTTTCTCTTCACTGAACTTCCTGGCTTCCTGCTGTTTCTGTAGCTGTTCCTTGATTTTTCGCAGCAGCTCTTCCATGCTATATGGTTTGACCATGTACCCGTCGGCGCCTCGGTTTACAGCTTCTATGGCGTTCTCTTGTGAAGGGTAGCCTGTTATGATGATCTTCACCGTCTTTGGAACGGCTTCTCTCATCGACGTCAACAGTTCTATGCCGTCCATGTCTGGTAGGCGGAGGTCGACTAATGCTAGGTTGTAGAGTTTCGCTTTTGATTTCT
>Ga0315279_10009371_pt1 | contig 11691 bp, 8 predicted proteins | sample YL17G06_20_MG_FD_203694 | JGI IMG/M metagenome (GOLD analysis project Ga0315279, IMG submission 203694) | Sediment microbial communities from Yellowstone Lake, YNP, Wyoming, USA - YL17G06_20 | ecosystem: Environmental > Aquatic > Freshwater > Lake > Sediment | place: USA: Wyoming | collected...
CCCCACAATACACAACTGCATTATCAGGAACAATATGGGTGATATGGGTGGGGGGATATACTGTGAAAATAACAGCAACCCGACGATAAGTAATTGCACAATCAGCAACAACATAGCATCGTGGGGAATCGGGGGGGGTATATACTGCGGCTGGAACAGCAACCCGACAATTATTGATTGCAATATCAACAACAACATCTTTGATGGCCTCTGGATAGACGGCTATGCTTTTGTTGAAGGTACCACATCGTTCGCCTCTAATAACCTAACCGGCAACGGCACGCTGATGATAGAGCCCAACGCCATCATGGATGTTAGAGACTGCAATGTTAGCTCCAACGTAATAGGAGCCGGAACAATATTAGTCCCTCACGGCAAACACATAACTTTTGAGAACAACGCAATTATCAACCTCGGCGACCCCAATAACCCCAGCATAAAAGGAACGCTACAGTGCAATGGCCTGCTGCGAGTAAAAGATAACGCACAGGTGACACGCACAAACCTCAACGTAGCCCGCGCCAGTTTCGAGAACACTTGCCTAATTTCTAACAACATAATAACTACATCGGCCATTGCCCCCTGCGGACAAATAATGGTTAAAGACACCGCCTCAATCACCAGCAACGATATTTACGCTAACGGCGACCGTTATCTCGACCTCGACCCATCGACATTCGCAGGCACAATCCAGGATAACCGCATATTCGTTACGATTACGGAAGGCACAAACAAGACACTACCTGCCCTATTTGAGCTTCGCGGCCGGGACTACTTCTGTGCCCCGCCCTGTCCTCCCGGTATATTCCGAACACTACTTATGCCGGAATTCCACCCGACCACATGGACGATTGAGCGGTTGGAGCTTATCGAGGGTGCAAAAGTCGTTCTGACCAACCGTATCGACTTCCAGTCCCCTTATGATGAGGGCGGCAAGTATGAGGTTGCTTATGTCAAGCAGCTTATCCTCGGCCCGAATTCTGTCCTCGACACCGCTTACAATCGGCTATATTACGGAACTCTCGTAAGGCATCCCACCGCTGAGGTTAAAAATACCGGCCTGCTGGGTTTCTCTCTGGGTAAAATTGACTTTGATGACGAGCAAAAGTTCGCTACCTGTATTGTGCACAATAACTTTATCGACATCGACCCCGCCCCGCCGGACACAACGCGAATTCACGTTGAACGTGTTGAGGGTCTTCCCCCCGACCGCACCGGTATGATGTGGATGAGAAATCTTAGAGACATCGACCCGGAATCCCCGACCTACGGAAAGATAATCAGCACCCGCGCAAAGGCCCTCTTCGCAAAATGCAACGAAGAGAAAATTATAATCAGGTTCGAGTATCTTTTCAACACCTTCGAACCAGGCGCCGAATTAGTAGTCTATCTTTCAGATGTGCCGGACCTGCTATCCTTTGACGACCCAATGCGAGACTATCATTATATTGAAGTCGCTCGCATTCCGTCTCCACCCCTAGGCCGGCCCGGTTCAGCAGGCAGCTGCCGCTTTGCCGTCTTTGAAAAAACCGTCTTCACTGAAGAGCTGAACCTCCGCGAAGGCACCTGTATCGAAGTAGAACTAATCGAACCCGAATCGCAGGGCATCCGGTCCTTCGACAAGCTCAGGATGGTGAGCAAAGTCGAACCGCTTTTCTCAAGCATTGATACAGCCCTGCAATCATTGCCTCCGGGCGGCGCTTCTGCTTTTCTCGACAGTTGGAGCGCAGAAGTCCACTGTCCCGGCATCTGCCTCGATTTAAGCGGAGATACTGTCGTCACTGAAGTTGACTTTGTAACAGTTATATGTGCCTGCGGCTGCGCATCCGAATTGCTTCCCGACGGCAGCGGCGATTTTGTATGTTTCGAGGGCCCCTTCAGCGAAGATGGCTACATTGACTCCTATGACACAATCGGCTGGGACTGGATTTTCGATGACGAGACCCGCACGAACTTCTGCTACAACAAACGCCACGGTGTGCCTCTCAGCGAAGGTATGGGGACAACAAGCATCGAAGCCGACAACCTCGCCGGTTTCGGCGGACCAACGTCTCTCGGAAACCCAAGCGACCTCAATGACCTGCTCATCCTCGGAAAAAGAGGCGCGAATGGTGCCTCTACCGAACTAAAAGACCGGCTTTATGTCTTTAATAGTAGCGCCCAATATGTAACATATCTCTCGGCTGCTTCAGAACGCTGCAATATAAAAATAGTGCAGGACCCCAATGGCCAGATTTATCAAATCAACTCTGAAACAGGCGTGCGGCGGCTGGACACATCCCACACAATAATCATACCCCGTGACCAGATAAGCATACCTTCCAACAAGACCACCTTGACCGAGGAACCCCGCTACAATAAATCCGCTACGGTTTATGTCGGCATTAAAGGCGAAGGCGAAGATTCCGTCGGCCGACCCATCCTCGACGCTGCCTTTGATGCCAACGGCTATATCTATGTCGTCCCCGTAGTCGTCAACCCCGATGGCAACGAACCTTACGCAGCAGCAGCCAAATTACAGCTAATTTCCGGCAGCCCGCCTTATAAGGTAGTCAAAATTTATGACGACCCGCCGCCGCCGTCCGACAACCAATATCGCAACAATCTGCGGGAAATAGAAATCGATAGCGCCGGCAACCTCTATGTCCTCAATGCACACGCCCTTAACGAAAGTGACATCCTCTGGCGATACTATACAAACGGCACAAAGGAACGCATCGACCTCGCCGACCCCGACATTAACCTGCCCGACCCCATCGCAATGTATATGTCAAACGGCACAGATATGCTGTATCTTGGCTCTGCTCAGTATAATCCCGATGACAGCAACGATTCTATCATACTCGGCTTTTCCACCAAAACCAGCTTGACACTTACACGCACCATTACAATTCTGGATATGCACCACGTTACCGGCATTACCGAGGACACCGACAGCGGCTCGCTCTGGGTCGTCGGCTTCAATATGGATGCCCCTGACCCCTACCAGACACCCTTCTACTACCCGGTCCTGGCAAAAGTGCCTCTGGGCACCAATAAAGTCCAGGCACAGACGCTCTCCGGCTTACACGACCTGGCAATGCCGCTCTCAATCCTCTGGATCAAAACCACAAACTGTGGCGGAGCCGACATCAATGGCAGCAACAGCGTCAACTTCGACGATTTTGCCCTCCTTAGCCGCCGCTTGAGCAACACAAATTGCGCACCGCCAAGCTGGTGCTATGGATCCGACCTCAATAAAAGTAAGACTGTCGAATTGATGGACATCGCTATATTAGCCGAGAACTGGCTAAAAACCGACTGCCAAAACTAAGGGAAACATAGATTATGATTATATAAGCAATTTAACCAGTTAACCAATTAACTATAGGAAAAAAGGGCATAAAATTTTCTATATTTTCGACCATTTTTCTCTTGACTTTTTGTTATTATCTGTCTAATATCAAGGTGTTTTGTGAGGAGTGGCATGTATTGCGCAAAGTATAGAACGAGGCAAAATAGTGGAGTTGTTTTTCGGACAGGTTTTTATTGCAGAAGGACTTATTTTTTGAAAGGGTGAGAAAATGAAAACGAGAGGATTATTTCACGGATTTTTGCTGGCTGTGCTTACGTTATCGGTTACAGCTAACATTGGGCTTGCCGATACCCACGTATCGGGACCTATAGTCTCCGACACAACATGGACATTGGCAAACAGCCCCTATATCGTAATAGGTAGTGTCCTTGTTATGCAGGGCGTAACTTTGACCATAGAGCCAGGTGTTACTGTAAAGTTTGACACTGCTAAGGCCCTCCAGATAGATGGAACATTAATTGCAAGAGGAACAAGCGGCAATAAGGTTACATTTACATCTAATCAAGCTGCTCCAGCAGCAGGGGACTGGGGATATATCCTTTTCACCGACTCAAGCACAGATGTAACCTATGATGCGAATGGGGTCTATATCGGCGGGTCTATTTTGGAATATGCTGTTGTCGAGTATGCAGGCGGTGTGAGTGTTAACAATAACGGTGCTGTTCGAATGAACAGTGCCTTCCCCTTCGTAAGTTATTGTATGATTCGAAATAATGCTTCTTCAGGCATTTGTATCTACGATTATGTATCGGGTTCGCTCAAGGTCGCTAATAGTACGATTCAATACAACGCCGGAGATGGAATCGATGGCTCTGATGGTTCAGATGAGGGAGGTGGATTTACCATCATAAATTGCACTATCGGTGATAACCAAAACTGTGGCATAGAAATCTGTAACAGCTGGTCCCAACTTGTTACTATAGATAACTGTCATATAGAGAGAAACTCAGGTGGCGGAATCTCTGGAAGTAAAGGAGATTACACAATCTCCAAGTGCATTGTTAATAATAATTCTGCAACCGGTATCGACATAAAAGGGCGTGTTAATCGCAGAGCAACTGCAAACATCTCGTCCTGTACTGTTTCTAACAATGAGGCATTTCGTGCAGCAGGTATCTGCCTCTACTACCTAAACTTTACGCTAGATAATTGTATTATAAGCCATAATACTGCAACAAGTTATTTTGGCGGGATGTGGATTGGTGGCGCCTCTGGTTCTATTTCCGATAGCATTATATGTTATAATTCGGCACTTGGAGGAGGCGGATGGGAGGGCAACGCTGGGGGAATCCATATAGACGTGGGAGGTCCAGGAGAGGCATCTTTGAATATAGCAAACTCTTACGTATGCAATAACTTCGCGGTTGACAAAGGCGGAGGTATTGCTACAAGTTTATACTACGGAGGCAACGTCACGCTGGTTGTAGAAAATACGGTAATCAGTGATAATTTAGCGGCAGGTTCAGTGGGTGGGGGGATATATGCTAAGGGTGTTGTTAGTATTTCTAATAGCTCTATAACACGTAACTGTAGCTATGATTATCCTGCCCTCTGCGTAATCGATGGAGAAAGTAATATTATTGGCAACTTGTTTAGCGTTAATTATAAATCAGCCAGTAATCCTAACCCTGCATCTGCTCTTTATCTTAACGGTGCTGCTTACTTGAACAACGACAATATTCATTTCGACAACACCGCCTACGAACTATATAATGGTAATCCCCAAGGCGCACCGAATCTGGATGCTAAGAACAACTGGTGGGGTACTGCTGAGGAATCCGAGATTCAGGCAAAGATATACGATTGGTTTGATGATTCAGCCAAGGGGATTGTCGATTATTCCCCCTATGAGACCGCCATCCGCACTGATACGCCGATTTCACCACCTACGGGATTAGTCATCTCGATGGCCGGTAATGACATAATACTTAAATGGGAGCCCAATCCTGAAAGCGACGTTGCAGGATATAAGGTCTATTGGGGCCCTCAGTCGGCGCCATTCTTTGAAAAAGTTACGGATGTGAACACTTCTTTGACATATACCATAAGCAGACTTGAGGCCAGCACTTGCTATGTGGGAGTAACGGCCTATGATGCCAACTATGCTGATGATAATGACGACCCAAATACCATTGTCAACGAAAACCAGACAAATGGAAATGAAAGCTGGTATGCTACCACCTGCCTCCCACCCACCTACAAATCCTTCAACGACTGGTTAACTCTGGGCAAACCGAACTGCTGGTGCGGCACGGAAGGGACTCCACAATGGCCATATCAATGCGATGGTGACGCGGATAATCTTGTTCAGGGTCTCCCGAAGTACCGGGTCTATACCGATGACTTTAACATCCTCGTTGCCAACTGGAAGAAACCACCAACCGACCCAACTTTCAACCCCTGCGCTGACTTTGACCATAAGCCTCAGGGTCTTCCGAAGTACCGGGTCTATACAAATGATTTCGACATCTTAGTTCGCAACTGGAAGAAGATAGATGAGCAGCTTCCGGACCACTGCCCGCGACCTGAGTGAAGGTGATATTGTCGAAGGGGAGTAGTTCAAGATAAGTTTGGATTTATGGATTAAAAGCTGTGAGCAAATTGAACTGCTCGCAGCTTTTATTTTGCGCCGGGTGCTGGTTGGGATATAATTGGGCATAAAATAGGGAATAGGGGGCAGGGGATAGAGGAAAAGGTAAAAGGTAAAAGTAAAAAGGCAAAAGTACAGAAACGATATACGAAATACAATATACGAGCCACGAAATAATGTTTTGGTTAAAAAAATTGCGACGAAATCGGCTGGCCGGCAAGCCGTTCCCTGACGAGTGGCTGGCGATTATCGAAAGAAATGTCCCTTATTACAGACGCCTGCCAGTCGCAGATAAAGAAGAGCTAAAACGCCACATCCTTATCTTTCTCGGCGAAAAACGCTTCGAGGGCTGCGGCGGCCTAAAAATTACAGACGAAATTAAACTTACAATCGCAGCCCAGGCCTGCATCCTTCTATTGCACCGCAAAACCGACTATTATCCCGGCCTTTCCTCCATACTTGTATATCCTGCCGCATACGTAGCCCGCAAAATCCAATATCTCCCGGGCGGTGTCGTTGTCGAAGGCCAGGACGTCCGCGCAGGCGAATCCTGGCACCGCGGCTCAGTCGTCCTCTCCTGGGACAATGTCCGCCGAAGCGCCGCCGACATCCACAACGGCCACAATATCGTCTTTCACGAATTCGCCCACCAGCTCGATAGCTCCGCCGGCAAACGCGACAGCACCCCGGTCCTTCACAGCCCTTCTTCCTTTATCACCTGGGCCCGTATCCTCCAAAAAGACTACCAAAAGCTGCAGTGGGAGGTTACCAGCAATCGTGATACTCTTCTGGATACATACGGCGCCACAAACCCCGCTGAATTCTTCGCCGTAGCCACCGAATGCTTCTTCGAACTGCCCAAAGAACTGCAAAAATTCCACCCAGAACTTTACCAGGAGCTAAAGTTATTCTACCAGCAAGACCCCGCCAGCCTATAGAACCACCTCTGAAATCGCGCGCTTGGGATTGACAGAGGGGCTTAGAGCTGTTATAATAAAAATAAATATGACAGGTTTTTTGCGGGGCAGTTGTCCAAAGCGATTGTCCGGGAACTGCCCTGATTTATGATTTCAAGAAGGGGAAACGATGAGAGGCAGCTTTTTATGTAAGGCGATTTTGGCGTTTGTTTTTTGCGTCCTGGCTTTTCTGCTTTGCAGCTGCGCGCAGCCCGGTGAAACCACAGCAGAGGGCGGTCGAAGGCATGAGCGTGTCCTTCGCATTAATCAATCGGAGCTGATGTCGGATATAGACAGGCTGCTATTGCTTGACCAGCCAAGTAAGCTGACTGATAAAAGAATACCTTGATGCTCGGTAGCCTACAAAAACGCAAGGGACGCTATTGCCGGTTAATAAAGAAACGCGCCTGGCAGGACTCGGACCTGCAACCTCCGGTTCCGTAGACCGATGCTCTGAAAATATAAGTCAAGAGAAAACAAAGACTTGCGAAAACACAAAAGAGCAGTTGACACTCCAGTTGACACCAAAAATCCCAAAACAGGGCGAAATTGACACCGCATCCACAGTATGCCTTACGGCAAAACTGCCCGATGATTTAGCGGAAATTGTATCGGCCTGGCCGAACCTGCCGGAGCATATCAAAGATGCTGTCAAGGCACTGATACAAACGGAGAAAAGGTAAGTGAGAGACATTAACAGACGAGTTAAGACCGTTGAAAAGAAACTGAATCTCAACAGAGAACCCCTCGTAATAAACGTTGTAGATTACTACGGTGAAGATGATGTGGATTTGACACCAGACCGGACAGAGGGCAATATAACCGTTCACCACGTTAGGTATGATAACGGCGTTGTGTATGAGCGATAATCTCAAAAGTAAAATCGAACGGCTTGAGAAGGCAGTCGGGATTTCCGAAGGCGCAGACCCACGTGCAAGCCGTTACCCGAACAACTTTGTCGAAATGATGCTTATGGCTCACGTGGGCGAGGAAAAATGGCGACAGTTTCTACGGACTCGACAGAGCAAACCCTCGCCTTTATTCTGGGACTGGCTCGACCAGCAGACAGGGCAACGAAAAGCAACCAAAAACAACGGATTAGCGAAAATATGATAGATATAATCGAGCAAAAACTGACAGACCGGCAGCTAAAAGCGATACCGCATATAGTAACCAGTCCTACATACGCAGAGGGCTGTCAGAAGGCCGATATAAATAAGACCACGCTCTACAAGTGGCTAAAAGAGCCGGAGTTTAAGCGTGAGCTTGACCGGCAGAGGGACGAGGTAGCGGCAGAGGCGTTCGCGGTGCTTACGCAGAGCTTGACCAAAGCGGTAGAGACGCTTGTCGGTCTATTAGAACACAAAGACGACCGCCTGAAGCGACTGACGGCCAAAGACATTATCGACTTTATAATCCGGCACAAGGAAGTTGAGGATTTAGAGCAGCGGATTGAAACGATAGAGCAACGGCTTAACCAGCACTCCTGAGCAAAAAGACATTGTTAATCAATCAAAAATCACCCGGTTCATATCCTTTTCCCTCCAAATCTGTGCAGATTTTATCAACAGTGTCCTCCTGGGTTGCTTCGGTCTTGTTTGCATTCTGAGTGTATTTGTAGTCAAAGGTCATCGTCATATTACCGACAGCATTATAAGGAGTAGGAGAGACAACCGCAATATTCATAATCCCTTTCAGAGACCGAGGAATCCAGCATTTACGCTTATCAACTCTGCCTATATCAACTAATGTGCATTTACCATATAGGGGACAAATCCAATACCCTGTATCTTCGTCACCCAAGGTGATATAAGCGTATATTCCCCGACCTGTGATGCCTTTAGCGCCTCTAATGTCAAATGCGTAAAAGTCTGTAAAATCCCAATTAGCATCAATGAAATAATACCGCTTGTAGTTCACAACTTTACCTTCATAGAAAATTAACGTCGGAGTGCCATTAAGTTCCCCTGTGTCCATGTCAATGTCTGACACGCAATATCCGGTTATCTTTTTTATGCCAACTGTGGCGGTTTCGTAGCTATCGTCAGTAAAAGCAACCCACGGATTGAATTGGCCTGTAAACTTGTAAACAACGATGTCGCCGTAGCTGGGCACACACATCGCCGCCACAAAGAACAATACCAATAACTTTTTCATTTTGTTTCCCTTTCAAAAAGGTTCTATTCGCAAATTCTATGTGAAAAGTGGCTGTAAGAACAGGGACGTTAGACCTATTTATTCTTGGATGCTTTGTGTCCACTTTTTGCCATTTATTTCAAATTCGACATTATCTCGATTTATCTTTACAACAGTTATCCCTGATATTTTATCGCCCTCGTGGACTATATCTGTCCCGACCAGAGCCGATGGATTCCTCTCGTTGTAAATGATACCTTTGACAACAAGGAGCGGCCTCTCTTGGGTAGGTGCGCTTATCTGTGGTGTTGAAAGCTCGCGCGGCGATGACACATCGACAACCTCCTGCAATCCATACCTATTCACGAGTGATTTCTTCAAAAAGGCAGCATCGAAGGTGTAAATGGCATCAGGTTTGGTCTGAAATGCTCTAATCAGGAGTCCTGTCTCCGGCTTGTAGAAAATGTAAGTTTGAGGTGGAGTGTATGTCGTGTTCGCGTTGACGAACGCGCTCGAAGTGCCGGAATATGAACCGGAATATCCGCCTCGATAAGAAGGATTGAGATAGATGTTGCCAGAACTAAAGCCCGTGCCGTAGGCGGTGGTGCTAGCGTAACCTGGTGTCGTAAAGCTGTTAATCGTGGCCGAATTGCGCTCATCTACAATCGCGAAGCAAGTGAAACCGTGCTGGAGCGTAAGTTTAGACGCCCGCAATAACGCAAAGTCCTGTGCCCGTTCTGCTGGGGTGTAGCCATTGCCGCGAAAGACGACTCGAAAGACGTCCGGTGCTAACTGCGTGTCGGAAAACCCTCCCATCAATCCCTCGGACTGGTAAGGGGTGGCACACCCAGTTACGAAACAGAGCAGGGCAGAACCTACAAGCAAAAAGATTGTCTGTTTCATTTTTGCTCTCCTAAACGCACCAAACCTTCTTAATAAAACCCTCAACGTCCTGCGTGAATACGAATTGTTTGTCTCCTTACTCTTTGAACTATACCATTTTTGTTTCTGCCAGTCAAGCAAAAATAAGGATAATCGTTGCCTTTTGAGCCAAAATATCATAGAATTATCTGTATGATTGAAACTCCTGACTGCGCAAAAATCCAAAAACTCATTCAATATATCGAGGGACTGAATAGACAGAAAAAGAAACACGACGGCTATCGTGATGCAGTTATAAAGCGAATGGAAGGCGACACACTACCTGTCGAACAGCAGGCAAAATTAGACCGCGACTGGCCAGAGTGTATAAAGCGTAATTGGAATAAAAGAGTGCAGCCGCTTATTGACTCAATTAAAAGATATATTGAGGATGTTTGGCCTGAAATCATCGCTAATGGGTCTGGTAAATGGTCAGTATTTGCCTTCAAAGATATGCTGGATGCTGGTCTGGACAATTACAAAGAATGTGAGAAATCAGGTTACATAGACGAACCAATCAAAGAGCTAAAGATTGTGCTTGAAAAACTAAAGCATCCAGGCAGCGGCGATGAAACAGAGCCGAAAATTCCGCCTGTCAAAGAGCCACCGAAAACAGAGAGTTGGCAGGAAGTTTCTCTCGATGTTATAGACAATGAAACAGTAAGGTTCAAAGTTGGCAAGGACAAATGGCAACGAATCAACTATGCGGAACTTGGATTTAAGGACAGACGAAAGGGGTTGCCAACGAAACTGTGGCCGATACTCATCGAATTAGCGAAACATTGTAAGGATAAGGTTATAGAATATCACACGGACAAAAACATCAGCAAAGACATCGACCGAATATGCGAAACGCTAAAAAAGTTTTTTGGGCCTAAAGACAGACCGATACTCTACAATAAGAGAGATAAAAACTGGAAGGTTACATTCGGACTTACATACAAGATTCAGGATAACGAAATTTCGTCCTGAACATATCTAAAAAAGTGCAACAAAAAGTAAATTTTTCACTGCCCGCTCTTTTAACATAATCACTTTTCAACAAACAGTTAACGGCAAACACAGTCAACGTTATTCACTTATTTTTATCTCAAAAAACCATTTTTCTCCCGAAATTTCGCCACTAAAAGATGACTGTGTATTAAGAATTTTTTGGTCGTTATAACGGTGAATATCGAGTTTATGGAGAAGAAAAATGGTTACAACGTCAAACGAGCAACTGCTAACGGCAAAGGATGTAGCAAAGCGGTTGTCATTATCCAAGCGTCAAATTTTCCGCCTTAATAGTTGTGGGAAAATCCCTGCACCGATACGCATCGGTGGTGCTGTTCGCTGGTCTGAAAACACAATTTCAAAATGGTTGGCCGCTGGTGCGCCCGACCGTAAGACTTTTGAGATAATGCAGGGGGCGCAAAGATGATGCTCAAAACAAAAGGGGCTGCTACCTTTGAGCAGATAGCAGCCACAACAACTGAATCGCACAGAACATACTACCAAAATCTACCATCGCAGTCAAGTCCAGACCCGCTTTTGCGGAATGTGGTTCGGCTTGGTGAAATCCTGCCTGGAGTTCTGCACATTATTGAACAGCGCGGTAAAAGGAGATTTTGTAAGCGTTCAGGCAGATTTTGCTAAATTGCCTGCCGTTTTTATTAATGATGGAACGGGAACACCGTCTAAATGACAACAACAAGCTTGACGCAAATATTCAATAACACTTCTACCCTGCAAAC
>Ga0315279_10009372_pt1 | contig 11687 bp, 8 predicted proteins | sample YL17G06_20_MG_FD_203694 | JGI IMG/M metagenome (GOLD analysis project Ga0315279, IMG submission 203694) | Sediment microbial communities from Yellowstone Lake, YNP, Wyoming, USA - YL17G06_20 | ecosystem: Environmental > Aquatic > Freshwater > Lake > Sediment | place: USA: Wyoming | collected...
GATATTCCCGGCCTCAAGTTACCAGACAAATAAGGGAATACCGGGAAACCGGGCGAGTGAGGCTGAAAGAATATGAGAGAAATAAATTTGAGCGAAAATACACCAGTAAAGACATTCAACTACTTGCTCAGACAGCAGAATGGCATGATTATCCCAATGGGGCTTCCTTGAAAAAGACCCTGGAGCGAATGGTAAATACATATGGGGAAGAAGAATACCGGAATATAGCGAACATTTCGGTATCCCATATCTACAATCTGAAAAAGACCGTGTCCTATCAGCGTAGTGTAACCTTCTATCAAGAGACCAAGAAGACCAAAGGAAGAGTAATAGGAGAGAGGTGCAAACCAGAGCCGGCAGGAAAGCCGGGATATTTAAGGGTAGATACCCTACACCAGGGGGATAGAGATGGCCAAAAAGGGGTCTATCATGTAAATACCGTTGATGAGATAGTACAATGGGAGGTAGCAGGTGCAGCAGAAAAGATCACCGAGGAATATCTCCTCCCTTTACTGGAAAAGATAATCGCTAGCTATCCTTACCGGATTATGAATTTTCATGCCGATAATGGTTCAGAATACATCAACAGCAAAGTGGCGGAGATGTTAAATGTTCTATTGATAAAACTGACCAAAAGCAGACCCAGACATACCAATGATAATGCCCTGGCGGAGACGAAAAATGGCTGGGTGCTAAGGAAATGGATGGGATATGGCCATATAGGGCAGAAATATGCTAAAGGGATCAATGAGTTTTATTTCGGTTGTTTTAATGAGTATTTGAATTTTCACCGTCCCTGTGCCTTTCCTTTTGCAGTAAAGGATAAAAAAGGAAAGATAAAGAAGAAATACAGATATCAGGACTATATGACTCCCTATGAGAAATTAAGGAGTATACCTGATGCCCAGATATATCTAAAGGAAAGCATAACCTTGGAAATGTTAGATAAAATAGCAAGAAGATATACGGATAATGAGATGGCTAAAAAAGTACAGTTGGAAAGAGATAAATTATTTGATAAAATATTAGTAGCATGACTCTTTCTTTCAGGCTCATCTTGCATTGGATAAGACTGACATGACCCCATATTTTATCATCATAGAGGACGTCCTCGGGGCGCAATTGCATATAACGGCTCCAGCATAAAAGAAGTTTTTGCGAAGTAAAAATTTGGGTGAGTGCCGTTAGGCACGAACCTTTTATGTTGTGTTATACGCTGTCGCCCTAATATTCTTATCATGTTATCGCTATCTGCGCCATAATTCTTTATTTATTTTTTGAATATCCTCTTTTTCAGGAGAAAATGGAAAATTTCTGATTTCAGGACCAGGTAGACAATTTGCATAGGGTCTATTACAAGCAACTTCTCCATCTCTCCCAGGACAGCCACTAGTCATAAAAGGAGTTCCTGTTTCAATAATCGATGACAAATTATTTTGTAATATGCCAAAATCTATCAACTTACCAAAGGAATCGAAACTGAAATTATCTATCCTACTTATACCTTCATCAATCAAGAATCTAGCAAGCTGAACCCTTCTATACTGTCCAACTGGTGGCTGTGGATGCTGAGAAAGTAATGAATCACATTCAGGAAAAAAAGAAAATAGATGAGTGCATCCCCCCATATCATAAGCCTTTTGAATCGTTTCTATCATTTCCCTTTCTGTTTCTCCAAGACCTACTATCAGATGAACACCAGCCTTTCGTTTACCGAAGATTTCAAGCGCCTCTTTATAATATTTCCAGTATCTTTCCCATTTATGTGGACCTTTAACCGTTTTCCCCCTGATTTTTTCAAATAAATGTGGGGTTGCGCAATCCACTGCTATTCCAATCATATCTACACCGTTTTCCTTAAATCGATATAGGTCACTTTTATCCAGAATGGTAGGTGAACTAAGAAGAGAAATCGGAATATCTAGATTTTGCCTCAGGATTTTTGTAATCTCCAATGTATCCTTTCTAGCCCTTTTGTTTGTTATCATTGAAAGACATATCCTTTTTACTCTATCGACATTTTCAGAAATTCTCTCCATTATATCCGTGAGTTTATAAACTGGCCACTCTACCCTTATAAAACTTTTATCTTTATACATCCCAGGTCGTCTCATTGAAAGGCCACAATAACCACAGTTACCTGCGCAACCTGAATTATATGTGAGAAGTAGATTGATACAAGATAACTTTGCATCACGATAAAAAAGTCCGTTCTTGAAACCAAGCGTCATTGCAGCAGCAAGGCTGGTTCTCAAATATTCAGAGCTCTCTTTACTCATTTTACACCTCTTTCAGATTTATCGGAACGGAACAACATGTCTTCTTCCAAATAATGTCCAAGCCATATTCTTGAGCTTTTTTAATCGCTCCTTCTGAAGGTATAGCAATTCTATTCACTCCGCATTCCACCGCCAGAACATCAATTAATGGATTGGCTCTTTCACGAGCACATCCCAAAGATATCGGAACATCTGTCATCTCAATCCTTGCTGTAGCAATAATTTTCGCAACCTCTTCTGGATTTGGTGGCAAAATATTCCTCATAGGTGTTCCTGATAGCGGCATAAGAGATACTATGACCAAAGCTTCCGGGTTGTATCTCTTTATTAAATCAATCGCATGGTATTCTCCTTTGATTTTACCATAATCGAGGCCAACGACGATATGAGGAATTATAGAAAGACCAGTGTTTCTCAAAGCATCAAGTGATTCTTCTATTTTCGTTATACCAAAATTAATATGATATATTTTCTTAAATGTTTCTTCATCGCCAATCACGTCGATTAGTGCTTGATCCACCCCAGCATCTTTCATTTTTTTAGCCATCTGATAATCTATGATACCACTGTGAATCGAAATAAAAAGATTCGTAGTTTCTTTAACAGTCTTTATTGCCGAAATAAAATTATACCAGGGAATAGTCCCATCTTTTTGACTTCCGCCGCTAATAAGACAACCAGCATTGCCCAACTCTTCCAATCTTATACATTTTTCAATAAGTTCTTCTGGAGTTGTAGCGAAGATCATTGACTCAAGTATTTTAGAGTTACAGTGATCACATTGAAGCTCGCAATGTTTTCCGGTTATAGATATTGCAGAATAATTTCCCCATTTACCATTATATTTAAACATTCCTGGATGGTAGAAGGTTATCTTCTTACCAAACCTACGCCAAGATATCTCTCTTGATTTCGTAATCAATTTATCCAAGTCATTCATAATAATATTCCCTAAATACAGTCCAACACTTTTTTACTATTCTATCTAATTTATCCCAATTAGATTCAAGAAAACACCGTTTCGTCTGCGCTCTTTCTAACTCCTTACCAAAAATATCTTTCCATTCCTTTTCATAATCTATTAACATTTCAATATCTTCTTTTTGAATCGCACAGGCAGCAATCTTGCCGGCAATCTTACCGCATATAACTGCCTGAGCAATTCCCCCTCCGGTTATTGGATGCGTTTGTCCAGCTGCATCACCAACGAGCATGATATTATCTTTCACTGTATTTAATGGCCCACCCACTGGAATTAACCCGCTCGTGATTAAAAAAGGACTATTTTTGACTTTACCGTCTTCTTCCAATACTTTTACAAATTTTTTGAGTATGCTACTCAACGATTTATCGGTTTTTGTAATTGAATTATATTTAATACCAACCCCAACATTTGCTGATTTCCCTTTTGGAAACAACCATCCATATCCACCAAAGAAATCTTGATCAAAATAGACCTCCGTAAAATCCAACGAAGAAACTAATGGAACACTATATTGCATTCCAATGATGAAATCCCTGTTTACACTGTTTATCCACTTTCCTACAGTCGATTTTGGCCCATCAGCACCAATAATCACTTTTGCTGTAACATCAATTTTCCTACCATTTTTGTTGATGAATATCTTTTCTTTCTTCTTTGAACTACATAAGGTATTAATACGAACCTCCACCCCACTATCTGCGGCTTTCATCGCTAATTCTTTATCAAATATTGATCTATTAAGCATATAACCAGGTGAATATGATTCCACACATTCTCCGTTTGGAAGGTGTGTTCTCATCCCCTTAATCTCTTGAACAATGCTATCACGTGAGATCTCTACTTCACTGAGAATTAGTTTTGGTATAAACTCAGCACATTGAACAGGCTCTCCTATGATTTTTTTCTTCTCAATCAACAAAACTTTTGCCCCGTATTTTGCTGCCTCTGAGGCAGCAGAAGACCCAGCAGGTCCTGCTCCAACAATCAAAATATCATAATTTAGCATCCAATACCTTCTTGAGCAAATCAATATTTATATCTGTTTGACTTTCGAAATTTCCTTTATAGGCCTCCTCTTCCTTCCCAAGTTCATAACAGGTTGTATTATTAATATCAATTAAAATCGCAGGAATACCTGACCTTTCAAAGTCTTCTAGATGTTTTGTATAAAAAGCCTCACAACAACATCCTATATATGAAGAGACTCCTTTTAATCTGAATTTTTCAAGTGTCTCCATCAGGTCCTCAAAACTCAAAATTGTTGTTATCTGCATCTTCTGATTTCTGCCAAGTCTATACGCCTCACTAATGCTGCATTCTCCACACTTAATACAGCCCCTCTTGTATCTCCAGCCACAATCTAGAGACTTCGCGCAATAGGGAATCAAAAGATGACGAGGGGACTTTGCAATCGTCTCGGCAAATGAACCATTTACCGTAAATATCCGATCTGCTAAACCAAGTGGTATTCTAAACCGTGCGGTATCGATTTTTTCTAAAGCTTTATTGACTGCATTGACAAAATCTGAACTCGAAATACCCGGGATTTGAGGATGATTCCTTTCAAAAAAATCTTTGATTTTCTTTTCAATAACCTTTTTATCTGCAGGTATATCCTTCAACTCTGCTTCAAGATCAAATATCGCTCTCTGGGGATAAGTGAAAAAATCTCCAGTTATAACAATACTCTGGATACGATTATAACTCAGATTAATTACCAGTGAAATCCTAATAAGTCCACCATCTGCTTTGTAAATAGAACAAATCATCTGTTGCGCATCTTTCGGTAACTTAATTTTATTTATTATCTCCGGTGACTCAAACTTATTTTTTTTCTCTTTAAACAATAATTCTTCCTCTTCAGTTAACTTTCCGGGTTCAAGTATAATATCAAACTTTTTCTCAAAACTCTCCTTAAGTATTATTTTCAATTCATCTATATCAGGCACATAACCAAGTTCCCATTTCAAACAGGTTACTCTTTCTTTCGCTGAGTCGACTTCCTTATCTTTCAATTTTTCAATAGGAATACGAAGTGCCTTAAGCATAGTTTCAATATCAAAATCAACAAGTAATGTTCCTTGAAACAAAAAGACATCACCATCTTCAGTCCCACCGGTTCCAGAAATCTTTCTACCACTCACCTCAATATCATTTCTTGGACGAAAAGAAGCAACAATTCCTAATTTTCTCAAAGCATAAATTACAGGCTGACTTAATCTTTTAAAAAAATCAGTATCGGCAATCCTCATATTAAAAAACTGTTTTTCACAAATAATTTCCCAACCAAGCTGTGTTTCATCGAAATATATCGCACCACCACCAGTAATCCTTCTGTTGATATCGATGCCTGCTCTTTTACAGAAATCAACCCTTATTTCCTGCTCTAAACTTTGATGATAACCGAGCAGAACAGCAGGAGGATAAAATTGCAAGAATCGAACTGTATTTGGAATATTCCCATTATTTTTAGCTTCAAGTAAAGCTTCATCGAGAGCTATATTCTCTGCTGCGGTAAGTATCCCTGTATCAAGCAACCGCCATTTGCTCATTTTTTCTCCTCTTCTTTATTAAGTTTTACATGCTGGCCAATTTGCCATATCAAATTACTTTTTCTCCAAAATCAACTATGATTTAAAAATATGGGGCGATTGTGTATAACTCGCTATTATGCGAATTATTTTCATAATGTCAAACTAATATTTTACAATATACCAAATCATACTACTCTTTATTTAGTTTGAACACAATTATATTTTATCAGAAGTCAGCAAATATGTATGTCAGGGGACGGTTATTTGTCACATTTCAAGAATATATATTTACCTTATTGAATCGCCACCAGCGGTCAAAAAAATCAATATTTTCAAGCTTTTCTATATCCTAATATTAATTCTACAAAAAGTTTATAAAATCCTTCTTTTTTGTGAAAGTTTTTAAATTATCGATTTAGTTTTTAGAAATTATAGACAGACGAGACTTCTTCTGTCCTACATTGTTGGTAGAGATTGCTCCCCTCTCCCCTCAAGGGCGAGGGGAGATAAAAGATTGACAAATATCGGGAGACTCTGTCCTATAAAAAATGTTTTTATAATTATATCAGGTTGGTTTGACTACAGTGTTGTTAGTTAGTTTTTAGAATTTACTGGATTCCTGCCCCTGCTTTTGCAGGGGGAGCCCTGTGCAGGAATGACCTATAAGGAGCGGGAATGACAGATAGGAAGAGGGAGGACCTATTTGGAAAAATATTTTTAAATAGGGGTTGAAAGTGGAAAGGAGAAAGAGTATAATATTGTAGCAAACAAATGTTTTATATAAGGAAAGGAGAGAGATAAGAATGATAAGAAAGTCGATAAAGATAAAGAATCTAGAGGTTCATACCACTTACAAAGGCAAAGAGATCTTCTATCTTTTGGTATGCCTTACTTACCCGTTGGTTCTTGGTAAGGCCTAACTTTTCATCCAGGAGATAGAGGTATTTACCACCTCTGTCCTGATATAACCTTTTATAGAAGGTGATATCTCCCAAGAGGGTAGTTATATACCTTAATCTTTTGCCTTGATTGGAAAGCTCTCCTCTTTTTCTTTCTTTATTTAATTTATTATCTATTAGCTGTAATAGTTCTTCTAGTAATTCTTGACCGATCTTTCGGGTTAAGTCGAAGATTATTCTCTCCAGGGTATGGAAATTTATGCTGTCTTCTGGTATATTAAATTTAAGATTGGGTAAGTTTATGATTACTTCTAAGTTTTCCATAGGGTAGATTTACCTCCTTTTGAAAAAGAATATTTATTCTTTTTCTTCTTTGTTCTTGAGGTAAGTCTACCTTTTTTATTTACCTCTTGGCAAGTGTTTTATCTGAAATCCCCTACTAAAATTTTACACTATCAAGGTAAATGTTATTTACAAATCAAAAGTGCACTATTTTCTTATTGATAAAAAATTGAGCATTTATGGCTACAATTATAGTGCTTAGAGACATAAGAGCAGCACCAATAGCTGAAAGCAGAATTAAGCAAGCCCTGTTAAATACTTGCCCTGTAGAGTGCAACCTTTGTTCCTCTATAGGACTTTTCAATTTATTTTTTATTTGAACTAAAAACCTATAAATTAAAGTAGCCTATTCCTTTTTATATATTAATCTTTATAAGTATCACTTATTTTCAGGAACTCCTTCTCACATTTCAGAAAAGCATCCACAATATCCGGGTCAAAGTGTTCACCGCTATCAGACTTAATTCTCTTGACTGCCTCTTCATGTGACAGTTCATCTTTATAAGGTCTTTTCGATCTAATTGCGTCATAGGCATCACACAGGGCAAAAATTCTTGCCTCCAAAGGAATTTCCTGCCCTTTCAAACCCTCCGGGTATCCTTTACCATTATATCTCTCATGATGGCATGCACAAATGTTTCTGCCCATAATAAAAAATAATTGTTTAAGTTTGAACCTATCAATGGTGTTCTGAAGTAACCGCTTTCCTATCTGCACGTGTTTCTTCATCTCTTCGTATTCTTCATTGGTCAGCTTTGATTCTTTCAACAAGATGGCATCTCGTATTCCCACTTTTCCTATATCATGCAAAGGAGCGGCATCATAAAGGTCTTCAATAAATTCATTGGTGATGAATTTTCGGTACTTTTTGTCCTTACGTAACTGTTTTGCCAATACCACTGAGTAGTTACCTGTTCTTTCTAAATGATGTCCTGTTTCCGGATCTCTTCCTTCGGTAAGTCCCGCAAGAGAAAATATAATTGCTTTTTGTGCTCCTATTAACTCTCTTAATCTCAAGATACTTATGTAGCTAACAATCAATATTAGGCAAAAAAATAAGACAAGAAGTATTATAGACGATAATATCAGTTTCTGTAATGCTATTTTCAACAAAGGGTGGCTGTGATATATTGCCACAATCATTCTCTTGCCAGGAAGGAACTCCACAGCAGAATAGTGAAAAGTTTCTACGTCTGAGACATCCAACCTGCCGGAACGATCACTAAAATCATAGTTTGACTCACTGAAGTTAATAGATTTGTCTGGCTTTAATGATATTATATTCCCTTCTTCAGTCTGAATGAACATATTTTCAGGTAGAAGTTCAAGAACTCTCGAGAAATATAAATTCAAAATCAAAATCCCCTTCTTTTTTCCATTAGAGTCAAACAAAGGCGTAGCTAACCTTATCATCGGGAGGTAAGGTACCTCTACCTTCCCCTGTTCAGTATTCAAATCTATTGGAGAGGTATACCTCTGGTCTCTATCCAATTTTATGGCCTCTTGAAAATAGTATTGGTTCTTCTTATCTTGTAAATCGGAATCAGGAACAATCACAGTAGTACCATCTCGCTTATTGTCTACCCCAACTATTTCGTATCCTGAAGAATCTATAATTCTGATTTTATAATACTGTTTATAACTCTTCGCAAAGCCATAGAATATCTCCTTAACTTCATCTCTGTATTTAATGGATTCAAAATCACTATCTACATAACCTTTAATGCTCGAAATATCTCTTAAAAAAAACAAATCATGTACAAAGTCAGAAAATAATATTTCGATTGTCTCCTTGGCGGAAAGCAATTGATGAACTTCGTTCTCGTGCTGCCGCTTTGCATCTTCCTCATATATTTGATTCCCGCCAAAATATAGCACTGATCCAAAAATAAAAAAAAGAATTATAGTAATTGATAAGAATGTCTTATTTTGCTTTATAAGTTTCCAATTCATATTGACAAATTCTCCATTTCTTCACCGACAAGGTTCATTATGTAATAGAAGTCTCTTTTCTTATGGATAAAAATTGAGCATTTATGGCTACAATTATAGTGCTTAGAGACATCAGAGCAGCTCCGATAGCCGGAGAAATTAATATGCCATAACTGTTCAATGCTCCGGCGGCAAGAGGAATGGCAATGATATTATATCCTGTTGCCCAAAACAGATTTTGAATCATTTTACTATAAGTTGCTCTTCCAAACAAAATGAGCGAAGTAACATCCAAAGGATTGCTGTTTACTAAGATAATATCAGCAGTTTCGGCAGCGACATCTGTTCCAGAGCCGATAGCAATCCCTACATCTGCCTGAGCAAGAGCGGGGGCATCATTAATCCCGTCTCCGGTCATAGCAACAAATTCGCCTTTATTCTGCAGCTCTTTTATTTTTTCCAGCTTTTCATGTGGCAGTACTTCTGCAAAATAACCATCGAGATTTAACTTATTTGAGACTTCTTCGGCGATTCTTTTATTGTCTCCGGTAAGCATCCAACATTTTAAGCCTAATTTTCTTAGCTGCCGTATTGCTTCATGGGATTCCTCTCTAATATTATCAGCCAGAGTGATAACTCCAATTGTTCGGTTATTAAATAGAACATAGACTAATGTTCCAGTTTCATCAATCTTAATCTCTTTTAGCATCTCAAAATTGTTTTTCCTCACATAACTCTGGCTAACCAAGGTAATATTTTCCCCTTCTATTTTCCCCTTTACCCCTTGTCCTTTTATTACCTCAAAGTCTGATACCGGCAGGGTCTTAACTTTGAGTTCTTCAGCTCTTCTTATCATTCCCTTGGCAATGGGGTGTTCAGAATTTTTTTCAAGTGAGGCGGCCAACTGAATAATCTTTTTTTCATCATAATTTTTGTCTGTAACCGTAACCAGGCTTACTCCGAACTTACCTTCGGTAAGTGTACCTGTTTTATCAAACACCACAGTGGTTATCTTTCTGGAATTTTCAAATGCAGTTCTATTTCTTATCAAAAGGCCATTCTTTGCCGACAACGAAGTTGAAACTGCCGTGACCAGAGGTATGGCTAAACCCAAAGCATGAGGGCAGGTAATAACCATTACCGTAGCCATTCTTTCAATGGCAAATGCCAGGTCGGGCCCATTAATAAACCAGTAAATGAGTGTTGCTGCTCCGGTAGTCACCGCAATTATGGTGAGCCAGTTTGCTGCTTTATCCGCAAACCTCTGAGTTTTTGATTTGGATGACTGTGCTTCTTTTACCAGATTAATGACCTTGGTTAAATATGATTCTTCTCCCGTTCCTTCAACCTTTACTTCTAAAACTGCATCTCCATTTACCGAACCGCCGATAACTTTGTCTTCCAGCTTTTTATGAACAGGTTTTGACTCTCCAGTCAGCATAGATTCATCAATATAACTGCTGCCTTTAACAACTAAACCGTCAGCAGGTATTTTTTCACCTGCTTTGATTAAGATTTTATCTCCCTTTTTCAATGCAGAAATTTTGACTTCTGTTACTTCGCTTCCTTTGATTAGGTGGGCTGTGTCCGGCATTAATTGGGCTAGCTTTTCCAGTGCCTTGGAAGCCCCTAAAACAGATTTCATCTCAAACCAGTGGCCCAGAAGCATCACATCTATCAGGGTAGCAAGTTCCCAGAAAAAAAACTTTCCTTTAAGACCGAAAACCACAGCTGAACTATAAAAATAGGCTACTGATGTGGCTAGGGCGATAAGGGTCATCATTCCTGGCTGTTTCTTCTTGGACTCATCAAAAAAACCTTTTAGAAATGGTCGGCCGCCGTAGAAGAATATAAAACTGGAAAGAGCAAACAGAACATATTTTTCTCCGGGAATACCAAACCTGAAATTAAATAACTGTTGTATTAAGGGAGACAGCAAAAGAATGGGTATGGTGACTAAAGCTGAAATTATAAATCTTTTTTTAAAATCTAATACCATTTGTTGGTGATGATCAGCATGGTCATGATGCATATGCTCTTCATGCTCATGATGATGCTCGTCATGGTCATGATTGGTGTTCTCTTTGTGCTCTTCATGGTCAGAATGTATCTGTTTTTCATGCTCTTGATGACTTTCATCTTTTTGAGATTTATGATTAGGTTCTTGAGGTTCATGCTTTTCATGATGCTGGTTATGCATATGTGTTTCCTTTTCTTCTATCTTTTCAAGAATTACATTGCACATATCGCATTTTCCCGGAGCATCATACTCCATTTTGCATTTTGGACATTTATATCTTGTCATTTTACTTCCTCCATAGATAAAGATTAAAAACTAAATTAAAAGAAAGGTATCTTTTGATATATTAAAACCTAAAATTTCAGCTATTTCCCTGATGGACAAATAAAATTTTTTTTATTTAATATTAAATCTTCTCTTCAGCCATAAATTGTAAAAGATTGATAAAAGGGTTAATGAATAGGCCCATGCCTGAACTTTCTACTCTTTTATATAACCATTTATTTCTACTATTTAGTTTTCAAAGAACCTATAGAGTTAAATTTGCTGCTTAGGTAAAATATGTTGTATTAAATAGTTAGTTTTTGGGAGACAATCATAGTATTTAATTTTTTAGATATAATTCGATGGAATAATGAATCAATTATATAATTAAGTAATTTGTTTACCAACTAAAAAACATGTCACTGAAACGTC
>Ga0315279_10009374_pt1 | contig 11684 bp, 8 predicted proteins | sample YL17G06_20_MG_FD_203694 | JGI IMG/M metagenome (GOLD analysis project Ga0315279, IMG submission 203694) | Sediment microbial communities from Yellowstone Lake, YNP, Wyoming, USA - YL17G06_20 | ecosystem: Environmental > Aquatic > Freshwater > Lake > Sediment | place: USA: Wyoming | collected...
CTTTACTTGTAGCAAGTGGCACGATGGGCAATCTCGTAAGTATCCTCACACACTGCCGCCGTGGGGATGAAGTCATTCTCGGTGATTTATCCCATACATTTTTATATGAGTGTGGGGGCATATCAGCTCTGGGCGGCATCCACCCTCACACAGTAAAAAACCAGCTTGACGGGACTATTCGGCTGGAGGACATATCATCTGCTATTCGTGGCAAGGATGTACATTTTCCTCGCAGCCGGCTCATATGCCTGGAAAACACACACAATCGCTGTGAGGGTGCCGTTCTGACACCTGAATACACCGATGCGGTGGCAAAACTGGCAAAAAGGTTCGGACTTCTCGTCCATCTGGATGGTGCGAGGATATTCAATGCAGCAGTTGCATTGAAGGTTGACGTCAAGGAATTGACCCAGGGTGTCGATTCGGTCACTATCTGTCTGTCAAAGGGATTGTCAGCTCCTATCGGCTCGCTGGTTTGTGGTACCCGTGAGTTCATTGCAGAAGCAAGAAGAGTTCGCAAGATGTTAGGTGGCGGTATGAGACAGGCGGGAATTATTGCAGCATCTGGGATTGTAGCTCTTGAGGAAATGGTAGGCCGGCTTGAAGAAGACCATAAAAATGCAAAGCTTTTGGCAGAAGGATTGGCCTCAACCAGAGGCCTCAAGGTGGACTTAAGGCGAGTGCAAACGAATATGGTTTATGTTGAGCTGGCTGATGAGACCTCCGAGGCTGGATATTTGGTGTCGGAGCTTAATAGAAGAGGCATAAAAGTCCTATCAGTCGGTCCACGCCGAATACGGATAGTCACACATTATGGAATCAGCGCCGAAGATATTAATGTAGCCTTGGGTGTGTTCCGTGAGGTTATGGAAGAATGTCAGCCCAGATGAGATCTTGTATGCGGTATGCGTTTCAAACGCACGTTTTTGGTGAGTGAGGCGATAAAACGCTATTTCGGCGAGAAGATTTTGCAATTATTTTGTTGCCGTTCTCTGTAAGTAATATAACCCTTAGCCTCCCGGTCTTTGTAGTCTCTTGTCGCTCTTCTATCAACTTCTTATCCAGTAACTTCGCCTTCAATTTCTGTCCTTGCCTTACTGATAAACCCAGCCGCTTATATCTGGCAGCTATTCCGCTCTCTGGATACTTTTGAACGTCTTTAAGAAATGCAATCTCATTATTTGAACTTTCCACAGTTTTTGCATTCACAATTGCGTTACCAGCGGGAAAATCCTCTTTTGGAATCATAGGGGCAATGTACTGCATATGTTCCTTGATGTAATTATCTGTAATCTTGCCCTTTTCAACAACAAATTCCGGCACTTTTATCTGAAATGGCCTGGCAATCCTGCCCTGAAGTTTAACAACGGCCTCGCCGACCTTGAGCGTTCCCAACAGGTCTCTTTCACCATCGAGCAGCATACACTGAGCCATTGCATTAATATCAGACTTGTGCTTAAGATTCATGCAAATCGTGGCGTACGTGTTGCCGAGGGCTGGAAGACTGATCTGCGAAGGATGTTGATCAAGAATTATTAAGCTTTCGCCGAATTCCCTTATCTCACGAAATGTAATTTCCATAACAGATTGGCCTCCGACAAGACTCCTTCTTTCATCAGAAAATATATGATGCGCCTCCTCGATCAGAATGGCTCCTTTGAAGATTTCACGCTCTGTGTCTATCATACGCCTGTGATGAATCCATAAAAGAAGGGTCTCAATGAAAAATATCTTATCTTGCTGAGTTAAGGCATCAAGCTCAAGGATTACAGTCTTTTTAAGGATAAGCTCAAGGTTCTGGTTTTCCCCGGTATTTACGAGCGCATCCATATCACCGAAGCACAAAGATGCGAGGGCACGAAGAGTAGAAGATAGCCAGCCTGCCTCTCTACCTCTTGCATCACGATTTCTGGCTTTTTCAAGGACATCCCTAAAAGTGGGCCATTTTTCAACATTTCCTGAATAAACACCAGCTTCTTCATATACAGAATCAACAGCCTGCTGCAAAAGATACATTACGCCGTTACCCAATAGATATGCATGGGCAATTACTTCAATGAGCTTTTTAAGCCAGGTCTTGGGATTTGTGCCTTTTGGCGGTATTAAAGGATTAAAGGTAAAAGGGGCAATATTCCTGCCTATGGTATAGACCTCAATATCTTTAAATTCAGGCAAGGCAAGTAAATCCCTGTAATTTCTTTTCCAGTCGAATATAAGGACGGGTTTTCCTTTATCCTGGAGTTGTTTTAGGATAAGAAAGCCAATATTTGTCTTTCCTGCCCCGCTTCTCCCAAATACCCCTACGTGTTGAATCCACTCGTTTTCCCGAAGGCCAAAGTCATATAGATATTTGTCAGCATAGCATACAGAACCAATAGTATAAGGCCCGTATGCCTGCTTTTCTGAAGGTGGGATAAGACCGGGCTGACTATCATCAAGACCAGCGGGTAGATGTTTAGCAGAAAGCAATTCAAGGTATGTTTCAATCTGCTGTTTGCCTTCGGCACAATAGGCCTCGAAGACCTGGCTCATATTATCTCCAAGGATAGGCCGAAGTTTCCGGCAGAGCTGCCTTACATATTCAGTCCTGGCGATTGTGACATCAGGCATTTTGTTCCTCCACGCCATAAAGCATATCCTTTCGGCGTATTGTTGCACTGTAGACATTTGCTTGCTCAAAGAGTTTTTCTCTGACCTCAGTTGTATCTTTCCAGGAATTGAGTTCTTCTTCGTGTCGCTGTTTTTCCAGGTCAATTATTAGCTTTTCGAGATTTTGCTGGCTTCTTCCACCATCAACAGGGAAGTGCATCTTTATGATTGAGAGCTTTTCCTGGCAATCCATTAAGCGTCGGTCTATGTCTTTTAAGTGACTTCGATGAAGAATAGCTCTTTCATACAGGATATTCACAAGATGCTTCAAGCTGATCTTCTGCTGTCTGGTCTGGTTGCCAAATACTTGTTCAGCGACAGTAAGCATTCCTCGACTGGTATAGGAGGCGAGAGCTTCTTTTAGAAGGGCAAAATCTGGTTTTAATCTGTCGAAATAGCCAGTTATAGGCCACTGGAGTAGTGAGTCGTAGGAAGACGCTGGTGTTTGTTCTGCGGAGTACCGACTATTTTGGAAATACAATTCTTTCAATTCAGCAGTTGTGTTGTATGCCATTTTGTAACTTTAGAGTGGTAATACGAGGAAAGATGGGTTTATAAGCTTTACGGTTCAGGAAAGTCTGGATTTGGAGTGGCTAAGAAAGCTTACTCAAACCTCGTCTGCCATATCGCAGCAAGAATACTTGGGTCAAAAGTAAGCTGTATCCTGTTGGTGTATGTTCGATTGATTTTCGTCGAGACCAGCAAAATCAATCCCAAGCTCTGCTGGTATGCCAGATTTGAATAAAAATGAACGTAGCTGAATGGCTCTTCTCTATATTGGACGCTGATTTTTCGGTAAGCTTGATAAACGTCTTTCACATAACCTTCCTGCCGGGAAAGAGCAGCCTTCAGAATTAACAGATTCTTATCGTTTAGGTCTTTAACCACATCAAACATAATATCTCGCCTGGCCTTTTCGAAATGGTCTTTCAGAGGTACCGTGGGTTCTAACGCCCAAAGATATAACGTCTTTATCGCAACCCTGACATCTGAGTTAGTGTTCTTGACGGTCATAGCAGCTATTTCTCTGATAATTTGTTCGGGCAGGAATCTCAGGCCTGCCTTTGCTCTGTCTGTCAGGATGTCTTCGATTTCCAGGGCATCGTAGTTTCTGAAGTGCACTATCTCCGGCTGAAGGGTGCTTTTTATGCTTTCGTCCAGCAGGGTTAAAAACTTGGGGTTATTACTGAGCAGGATTGCCATATAGTTATTCGGTGAGCGGCTTATCAGATACAGGATATCCTTGTTCTTGTCCTTTTCGCTCATCAGGTCCACTTCATCGAGGATAAAGATGGTCTTGGCTTTCCTGGCATCTGTAAACCTCTGCCATAGTTCATCAAGACTGCAGCCCCGAGGTCGCAGGCCGAGCAGGGATGCAAGAATCTTAAAACTTGTGTTATGCTGGCGACAGTTTGCATAGGCAAAATCAAGTTGGCCTTGTTGAGATAAGACTTTCATAAGGTATTTGGCGAGGACGCTTTTACCACAGCCACGGGAGCCAAGGATAAGGACATTGTTGGCAATGCCGGTCTGTTGGTAACGCAGTAATGAGTCTATTATCGGTTTTACTTCCTCGCGCATCAGTGGTTTCTGCGAAATATAGTTGAAATCAAATACCTCGAAGTTGCTGATCTGACCTTTGCTTTTATCAAGATGCTTTTGTCTTTCTGACACATATTGCTCTATGTCCATTTGACGGATTAACCTCACCGAACGTATAAACCGTCGGGGGTTTATAAACTTATCGGCAATTTCTCAAAGCAGGGGCAGAAACGGCAGGTGCCGGTTGAAGCGATGTCCCAACATAGGAAACAACCAAGGCTCATAGATATTCGGTCGAACGAAAACAGTATGAGCTTATGGAAAATGAGGGCCAAACTACCGGAAATAGGCATCTTGTTTCCCTGACGTGCCTTAGCCACTGACACAGACCAACTTCAACTTTGCCAGAAGGTATCACGCCGCAGGAATCGCTTACCTCCCAGACTTCATCCAGTAAGCTGCCACTACAAATGTTAAAACACTCGTCGCAGATCTGGCACGCGTACGGATTAATCCGGACCGCTCGATTAAACTACCAGAATGGCCGGCATAGGTCGTCTAATTGGCTAACTTACGTTGAGATATTTCTCGATTCGCAGGCCGTCTTTAAGCTTAAACCGGTTTCTGCTCTGGTCGCCCACGGTTCTGTCAAACAGATCGGCCTTAAGCCGCATCTGCCTCACCTGATTCTTTATAGTATGTGGTGATTTATTCAAAGCCCTGGCTATATCAGTATAGGAAAGGGCCATACCCTGATTTTGGAAAAAGACAGCCAAAATCCGTTTCTCCTGCTCTGAAAAGTAGTTTACATCAAGTTTCTGGGGTAATGGTAGATTACCTCGTATCGTCGCTGATACTGGATTACTCGCCTGGTCTGGTCGACTGGCCTGACTACTGCTCGTCAATCGCAGATTAGCCGGCTGCCAGTTAACTGCTTGCTCCAGTGTCGACAGTTTTACAGAATGTTGGTCAATTATACCTTTGTGCTCAGACAATTCTTTAGAATGCTGTTCCAATAGTGCGTTTGTTGTCTGTGTCCGGGCCTGTAAGGCATCAATATCAACCCTTGCTTTTTCAAAGGACTGTTTTAGCTTGGCTACAGAGGTCATACTGTGCCTTCTCCTTCTTGGATGTTCTTTCCTTTTTTTCCTGAATAGATCAAAAAATCCCATCTTTATTTTCAGCAGGTGCAGAGCTTATGATTGAGATTAAGACTGTAAAGTTGCTGCTCGATCTTTGCCAGTTGGCTTTTGATATTTTGGCGTTTCGCCTCAGGAATTGTAAGTGAGGTATCGTTAAGGATGCCGTGAATCTGCAGCGCCGTTGCTAAGAAGAACGAGTATTCATTTCTAAGGTCTGTTTCTACAGAGTCAGTAATTGTAAATTCCGGTGGCTCATGAGGCCTTGATTCTGTTTCCTGCAATTGCTGCCAGGCTAACAAGGCCTTTATCTGCCTAAGGCTATTTCTTAAACTCCTCAGTCCTGCCTCAAAATCTGGTTCTGCCATAAAGAACTAAGGATTAATGGGTTTAAAAACTTTACTATTGCTGGACCTGAATCGACACTGAAGGGAGCATTTCAATGTCTGGGGCCTAAACAAGAATGCCCAAAATAGTTATGAATTCTCGATGGATTTGGTAGTATAGTCGGCTGAGAATAGTCGGTTGCATTGCCAAGTGTCATAAACTAAGAAATGTCGGGTCGTTTGAGATATTTTCCTCCAACAGGTAAATTATCAGGAGAAGTACCGATGTCTAAAGAGCATATCAGCAGACGTCATTTTCTTGCTGCGACAGCAACTACTGCCGCTGCCACTATTGTTCCGAGGCACGTTCTGGGAGGGCCGCGGCATATCACGCCCAGTGAGAAACTCAATATCGCCGGCATAGGTGTCGGCGGTATGGGTAAAAGCAATCTGAGCCAGCTTGAGAGTGAGAATATCGTGGCCTTATGCGATGTGGACAGCAACTACGCAGCCGAAACGTTCAAGAAGTACCCCAAGGCAAAGGTCTATACTGACTTCCGGAAAATGCTGGACACACAGAAAGACATTGATGCAGTGGTGATTGCGACACCAGACCACACACATGCAGTCATTTCAATGGAGGCGATGCGGAGAGGAAAGCACGTTTACTGCCAGAAGCCACTCACGCATGATGTGTATGAATCACGCATGCTGGCGAAAGCAGCACGAGAAACAGGTATAACCACGCAGATGGGAATTCAAGGGCATTCCGGCGAGGGGATCCGTCTGATTTGTGAGTGGATTTGGGATGGTGCTATCGGGGAAGTCCGCGATATCGATGCCTGGTGCAGTCTGTCTTATTATCCCTTCGGCCATGAATGGTGGAGTTCAAAGTGGAGCCGGCGTCCCCAGGAAACACCACCAGTACCATCAATGCTGGATTGGGATTTGTGGCTTGGCCCGGCACCGCAGCGGCCTTATCATCCGGCATACCATCCGGGAGTGTGGCGGTGCTGGTGGGATTTCGGCTGCGGAATGATGGGTGACCGTGGTGCTCACACCTTGGATCCAGTCTTTTGGGCATTAAAACTAGGCCATCCGACAAGCGTGGAGGCTACGTCTTTGGACCTGAATCCAGACACCCATCCGGTGGCGTCAATTGTAACCTATCGGTTTCCGGCCCGAGGTGATTTGCCGCCGGTCAAGCTTACCTGGTACGAGGGTCTACGCCCGCCCAGGCCGATAGAACTGGAGGATGGCAGGCGTATGGGCCATATAGAAGGAGGTGTTTTGTTCAAAGGGAGCAAAGGTACACTGATGGCTGGTGTTTATGGAGAAGATCCCCGCCTGATACCTGAGAGCAAGATGAAAGAGTACAAACAGCCCCCCAAGACTATTCCGAGGGTTGAAGATTCTCATGAACAGGATTGGGTACGGGCCTGCAAAGATGGCCGGCCAGCCGGTGCGGACTTTGAGTATTCGGGTCTCCTGACCGAAGTCTGTCTGCTCGGCAACATGGCCAAGCGGGTAGATGCCAGGATTGAATGGGATGGAGCTAACATGAAGGTGACAAACCTGCCGGAGGCTAACAAATACATTCATACTCCATACCGGGAAGGCTGGACCCTTTAGATGAGCTAATGACCTTATCTATGGGTTAGACGAGGATTCATTCTATGGTGTTTGATCCTTGTGATGACGAAAACGGAAAAGGAAAAGTTTCGGCATTATTAGGATGATACAATGACAGCAGGTGATGCCGTTAACACATGGTTGCTCACTTTTGTTTTAAGCATTGGTTTGTCTGCCAGCCAAGAGAAAAAACCAGGTACCTGGGTAAGAGCCGGCGAGCTTGGTCCCAAACCCAGACAAATTACGGATGCATTTCCGCTATCTGACCAAAGTAACGAAGGCAATTGGAAAAGATACGAACCCTTGAGCGACGAGTTTGAAGGCACGCAGCTCGACCCCAACAAGTGGTGGCCAAAGAACCCAGGATGGTTAGGCAGGCAGCCGGCTTACTTTTCCCCTGGCAATGTGCAGGTGAGCGATGGCAAGCTGCACCTGATGATGAGAAAGCAAGAAATTCCTGAAATGCCCAAGGACAAGGGCTATCACACATATACTTCTGCCGCAGTCCAAAGTAAAACCAAGGCCAAATATGGTTACTTCGAGGTCAAAGCCAAGCCAATGAGGTCTCACGGATCAAGCTCTTTTTGGTTCTATGATATTACTCCAGAATGGTGGACAGAGATCGATGTATTTGAGATTGGCGGCGGTGCCCCTGGATTTGAGCGAAAATATAATATGACTGTGCACGTATTCCAGACTCCTACAGAGAAAAAACACTGGTCAGTGAACGCAGAATGGAGCGCACCTTCTGACCTGGCGGACGATTACCATGTTTACGGTCTTGAGTGGGACAAAGAGAAGATTAAGTGGTATTTTGACGGTGTTCTGGTCAGGTGGGTCGAAAACACGCACTGGCATCAACCTCTTACGTTGAACTTTGATAGTGAAACCATGCCAGAATGGTTTGGACTTCCCAAAAACATCGATTTACCATCTACGTACAGTATTGAATATGTAAGGGCCTGGCAAAAACAGGAGGGCAATAGCAAGCCATTATTCCTGGATATGAAGTTCAGGCGGGGTTTTCTACTTACCTACCCAACCACACAAAAAGGAAGAGAAGTAGAGGCTGTTCTTGATTACGGTGATACAAACAACAGACCTGTTTGGAGATTGTGCCAATGGGGCACGAGATACAGCTTGGCTTCCTCGCGATGTATTCATCATCCAAACGGAGATATGTCTTACGAAAACGAGGCCAAGAAGATTCTTATAGGGGCAGAGAATTCTGAAAACAGGGACCTTGTATTAGAGGTCAGGGGAAGCAAAGAGTATGAAAGGGCGAGAAAGTACGGTGAAAGCTGGCCTCATCTTCTTGTCGAGCAGGATGCGGCTGCGATATATACCATTGATAAGCTGGAAAAGCTCGAGCTCAAGTTAGCCATTAGACTCCAATATTGTAAAAATCACATGGGTAAAGAAGATTACAATCCGCAGCTTCATACCGCACAATTGCAGATGTTCCTGGTTATAAAAAATGTAAATGCCCAGTCCGAAGATTACGGCAATTACTACTGGTTTGGCACTCCTTTCTTCGATGACAGGTATGACATTCCGCCCAAGTACGTTGCAAAAGATGCAGGCAAAGAAGATGCTACCGGAAAGTTGATTTACACTATCGATGGTAAAGAGGTCAGTAATGCACCATTGAAAGAAGGTCGGTGGCTTACATTGCAAAAGGACTTATTGCCCTACATCAAAGAAGGATTGGAAGAGGCCGTGCGTAAAGGCCATCTAAGCAGCAATAATCTGGCTGATTACGCCATTGTTAACATGAATATGGGCTGGGAAATCCCGGGGACATTCGATGTGGCTGTTCAAATCAAAAACTTAGAAATTGTTGCTATTTTAAAGAACGACTATCATGGTCCAATCCAATAGCGCATCGAGAGTTGTTTGCCGAGGCATAGCTAATCCAAGGGTTGTTCGATTAAGGCTTGACCGAATCCTGCGCATATTATGCTTTTTGTTTGCACTCTTGGCCGAGTGCAATTTTTATACGCATAAAATCTTGGCTGGCGTATACAGGTAGGATTCAAGGTTGGCCGCTAACTTAGTTGAAGATATTTTACATCCCATAAAGTTCTGTCCGTTTGGCTGACTCAATAATACATATCATCGCTGTTGTATAGGTCTTTCCAATTTAAGCTGTCCGGCTCATAATCATCGTCCCCCTCTTGGTCTTGTGCTTCGTGCAGAAGGTCAAAAATTCTGTTTACCACCCTGCGGATGGCCCTTGTGTTTTCGCAGATTTCTTCCAGGGTTTGGATGGCCTTTTCATCTTTTGGCAAATCTTCCTGTGTCATTTTAGAATGATAACGAGAGAGTAGTATTTAAGGTTTTATGTGCTCGAATATACAACGTTTGGTAATATATTTTGCAGAATCTCCATACGACATCAAAACTCATAATTCAAATGTCGGCTTTTCTAAGCTGTTATTAGAATGAATGTTACATTAATCTCAACAAAGACTTATAACGCTGGCCGAGCGCCAGGCGAGCGCCGCACAAGCGCCAGATGAGAAAGGTTCGTGCGCGCGCACTGGGTCTCATAAGCTGGCAAGACCGATACAAGACTTTGCTACGATTTGACTGCGAACCTAACCCGAGCAATGGCGGGTAAAGATACACCCACAAGCCTACGTGATAGAAGTGCTTGTCTATTCACAGTACAGCGGATTCCCGATATAATAGGTGTACCTGCTCTGTGATACTTGGGCGGTCTGTTGCAGCATTCGTATCTCTGATTATTTTTTAAGCAAAACCTAAGAGATTGTTACTTTGGAGGCATACCAATGCAAAAGAGCATCTTTCTCTCTGGCCTGTTGTTCTTAGCTATACTGTGTTCAATATCCTGGGCTCACCGTCCCATATTCAGTGAGAAGGCCACGACCGGTCCGGAAACAGCCATTCTGGTTACAGAGCCTGCTGTCTCTCAGGTCATATACCGTGAGATGACGGAAAAGACCCCACAGATTTGGCTGGCTTTTGATGCAAATGAGGGATTTGAACTGTTCATACAGATCGGAGTTCCAGCCCTCGACCGTTTGAAGAGCTTCAGGCCTGCTATGATGGTTGTTGGACCGGGCTTGACCGAAGAGCCTTTGCAGGTTGCTGTACCCAAAGGAATAAGAGTGAAGAACCTTCTGACTGACAACGTCAAAGAGCCAAGATTCTTTCATGAGCATTTCACCGGCACAGATTCGTGGATTCTCCGCAGTGAGACGGTAGTCGTGCCCGCTACGGGACGGTATTATGCTGTTGCCTATGTTCCCTCGAAGCAGACGGGCAAGCTCTGGCTTTCGGTGGGCAAACAGGAAGTTTTCGAAGCCGCCGATCTTTTGCAGTTTGGTGAATGGAAAAAGCGGATTCGCAGGTTTCATGAAGTTCAGGAACAGGGCGGAGTAGTGACAATTCCTTTTCTAAGTGAATTGGCCGGGTTGTTTGAGGCCGGTAGGAAACCAGTCTCGAACAGGAAAAACGCTGATCCGTGCGAAACAACAAGCAGAGGCAAAGTCGTAACCTATTCTGCTCCACCTGGGGAAGTCCTGTCGGCCGACTATGAAGTGCAGGCTGCTGGTCAGAAGGTTGATGTGTACCTGGCCCGTGTTCTTGACCCGCCATTTGCGGGAAAGCAATGGGACCACGGTGGGTCTTATTCGTTTGCCAACTTTGACATGTCAGGACCTGTAGTCGTCCAGATTGTTTCCAAGCGGTCGCTTCGGAATGTGGTGATCCGACCTCAATTCCCTGAGCTCCAACCAACGCTGCTGGATGACCATACATTGAGTCTTACCCTGGACCAGCCACGCAAATTCAGCGTAGAGCCGGATGGCAGAAATGGCCCTCTGTTGTTGTTTGCGAACCCTCTGGAGACAAATGCACCAAAGCCAGGCGATGAGGGTGTAGTCTATTTCGGTCCCGGAGTGCTTAAGCCGGAGAAGATTGTCTTGCAGAGCAACCAGACCCTTTACCTTGCCGGTGGCGCCGTTGTGAAGGCCGAGGTGATAGCGGAAGGGACTAACATTCGGATTCGTGGACGAGGTATTCTGGACGGCTCGGACTGGGAGTGGCGCAAGGGACCGGTGGGCAACCTGATTGCGATTCGCAACAGCGCAGATGTCGAAGTAGATGGCATCACACTGCGAGGCTCGTCCCACTGGACCATCGTCCCGAAGAACTGTCAGCGCGTGACGGTACGGAATGTGAAGCTCTGCAACTCTCGCGTTCAGAATGATGATGGCATCAACCCGTGCAACTCCCAGGATGTTTTGGTCACCGATTGCTTTATCAGGAGCGACGATGATTGTGTTGCTCTCAAGGGACTTGATTTCAGCGCTCCGAACAGCAATGTTGAACGAATAACAGTTGAAAACTCGGTTCTCTGGTGTGACCG
>Ga0315279_10009375_pt1 | contig 11684 bp, 6 predicted proteins | sample YL17G06_20_MG_FD_203694 | JGI IMG/M metagenome (GOLD analysis project Ga0315279, IMG submission 203694) | Sediment microbial communities from Yellowstone Lake, YNP, Wyoming, USA - YL17G06_20 | ecosystem: Environmental > Aquatic > Freshwater > Lake > Sediment | place: USA: Wyoming | collected...
CGTCGAGGATCACCGCCAGGCCGGCGCGATGGGCGGCGTCGATCAGGCGATGGAGGGCCCGGGGGCCGCCATAGCTGTTCTGGACCGCGTAAGGGTGGACCCCGTCGTAGCCCCAGTTGCGCTCTCCGGGGAACTGGGCGACTGGCATGAGTTCCAGGGCGGTGACGCCCAGCGACACCAGGTCCGGCAGGCGAGCAGCGATCGCCTCCAGCGTGCCCTCGGGCGTGAACGCGCCGACGTGCAATTCATAGATCACCAGGTCCTCGCGGGGCACCCCGCGCCACGCCGAATCCGACCAGGAGAAGTTCTCGGGGAAGAACACGGCCGAGGGGCGGTGGACGCCCTCGGGCTGCCAGCGGGAGGCGGGGTCGGGATATTCACGGCCGTCGGCCAGTTGATAGGCGTATCGCAGCCCCTCCTCGACCCCCTCTCGGCGGCAGGTGAAATAGCCGGACCCCTCCGGGGCCATCGCGGTTTCTTCGCGCTGTGGGCCATGCCACGTCACCAGGCGCACGCTTTCGGACAAGGGGGCCCAGACGCGCCAGAGGACACTGCCGTCGGGCTGGCGCAACGCGCCTTGAGGATCGTGTTGGGGTTCCCTCTGCACGGGACTTCCTTACCGTTTCTATCTCGTGTTGTGATGCCCGTTCGCGCGATTCGTAGGCGGCGGCCAACGCCAAGAGTAGCGCGGTCACTCCGTGACCGGGGACTGCGGGTCACGGAGTGACCCGCCTACTTTGTCTGCGAATCTTGCGGCTGACTCTTCTGGAGCTGCAATCCGGCCATCGAGCGCCCGCGGAGCGAGTACGGCTGCCCGCCGGCAAACCGCGCCTGTTGCGGCGGCGGCTCCGCCGTATCGAAGAGCAATTCCCAGCACTCACCCGGCTTGTGCTCGGGCAGCGTGAACGGGACCGTATCGACGCTCTGGTTGAGGAGCAAGAGCATGGTATCGCCGGCGAGCCGCTCCCCGTGATCGTCCACCTCGGTAATGGCGTCTCCCGCGAGATGAACGCCGAGGCACCGCACGAAGGGCGCGTTCCAGGCTTCATCCGTCATCTCCCGGCCGGACGGATCGCGCCAATAGATGTCCTGAACTCCGGAGCCGCGGAGCGGCCTGCCTTGAAAGAACTTGGGGCGGTGGAATACCGGTTGCTCCCGCTTCAGGCGGATCAGCCGGCGGAAGAACTCCAGCAGGGCGTTTTGACGCTCGTCGCGGTTCCACGAGAGCCAACTGAGCTGGTTGTCCTGGCAATAGGCGTTGTTGTTGCCCCGCTGCGTGTGGGCAAACTCGTCGCCGCTGCGGATCATGGGCACGCCCTGGGCGAGGAGCAGGGTCGCCGCCAGGTTCCGCATCTGCCGATACCGCAGCGCGGCGACGGCCGGGTCCTCGGCGGGGCCCTCCGCGCCGCAGTTCCAGCTCAGGTTGTTCGACTCGCCGTCCGCGTTGTTCTGTCCGTTGGCCTCGTTGTGCTTCTGGTTGTAGCTCACCAGGTCGCGGAGGGTGAAGCCGTCGTGGGCGGTCACGAAATTGACGCTCGCATAGGGACGGCGGCTGCCCCGCTCGTACAGGTCGGAGCTGCCGCAGAGCCTCGTGGCCAGCTCCGAGGCGGTGCCGTCGTCGCCGCGCCAGAACCGGCGCACGGCGTCGCGGTACTTGCCGTTCCACTCGGTCCATCCCACCGGAAAGTTCCCCACCTGGTAGCCGCCCTCGCCCAGGTCCCACGGCTCGGCGATCAGCTTGACCTGCGAGATCACCGGGTCCTGGTGGATGATGTCGAAAAACGCCCCCAGCCGGTCCACCTCGTGCAGCTCTCTGGCCAGGGTGCTGGCCAGATCGAAGCGGAAGCCGTCCACGTGCATCTCCGTGATCCAGTAGCGGAGGCTGTCCATCACCAGTTGCAGGATCCGCGGATGGAGCATGTTCAGCGTGTTGCCGCAGCCCGTGTAGTCCATGTAGTAGCGGGGCTTGCCCGGGACCAGGCGGTAGTAGGACGCGTTGTCGATGCCCCGGAGCGAGAGCGTGGGGCCCAAGTGGTTTCCTTCCCCGGTGTGGTTGTAGACGACGTCGAGGATGACCTCGATCCCCGCGCCGTGCAGGACGCGGACCATCTGCTTGAATTCCCGCACCGACTTGCCGTCTTCCTGACCCGACGCGTAGCTCGTCTGGGGCGCGAAGAACCCCAGCGTGTTGTATCCCCAGTAGTTCGACAAGCCCTTTTCCACCAGGTGACGGTCGTTGACGAAATGGTGAACGGGCATCAGCTCGACGGCCGTGACGCCGAGGTCCTTCAGGCAATCCAGCGCCCGCTGGGAAGCCAACCCGAGATAGGTCCCCCGCAGCGGCTCCGGGATCTCGGGATGGAGCTTCGTAAACCCGCGGACGTGCATTTCGTAGATGATCGTCTTGTGCCACGGGGTGCGGGGCGGCCGGTCGTCGCCCCAGGTGAACGCCGGGTCGATGACCATGCCCAAGGGCGCCGCGGCCGCGCTGCTCCGCCCGTCGAACGACAGGTCTTCCTTCGCGTCCCCGATCCGATAGCCAAATAGCGCGTCGGACCAGGTCAAGTCCCGGCCGATGGCCTTGGCGTAGGGATCCAAAACGACTTTGTTGGGGTTAAAGCGTTGGCCCTGATCGGGCGCGTAGGGCCCGTAGACCCGGTACCCGTAGAGTTGTCCGGGGGCCACGTCGGGCAAGTAGCCGTGCCAGACCTGGTCGGTGTACTCCGGGAGCGTAATTCGAGAAGACGTGCGCGCGGCTTTCGCGGAGCCGAACAGGCAGAGCTCCACGCGGGTGGCGTGCTCGGAAAAGAGCGCGAAATTCACGCCGCCGCCGTCCCACGTGGCCCCGAGCGGATAGGGCCGGCCTGGCCAAACCCTCATCGGACGTCTCCGGCTGTTCTGGTGGCCTCGGGGACCGGTCTACCACGGTCCTCCCGCAGCCCGCCGGGCAGATTGTATACCCTGCAAGGGGCTTTGCCAAGCTGCCAAGCCGTCGGAAACGAAGCCGCCGTCCCACGACAACTTTCCGTTTCCCCTGGTGTTGGTCCTTGCGGACGCGGTCAGTCGAACGCCCTGGGCACGGGCGGCAGGCCCTTGGTGAGCGTTGGGGGGGAGGTGCGGCCGGCCTGCGTGTAGTCGAAGGGTTTGAACCCGAGCTTCGTGATCGCCGGCGAATCGGGCTTCAGATGGAAGTCGCCGCCGCGGGCGTCGACGAAGAGCGGATCGGCGACGATGCTGTGCAGGTCCTGCTTGTGCTTCTCCTGCCACGCCTTGAAGTCCATTCCTTTGGCGAACATCACCGGCCCGCCGTCGGCGTGCCAGTAGAGGTTGTGGTCGAGCGCGTAGTAGCCCTCCTTGTAGGTGCCCCAGCCGCCGCCGAGGATCACGCCGCGGTCGTAGAGCACGATATTGCGCTCGAAGGTGAACGAGGTGTGCAGGTCGCGGCGGTCGTTGCGGCGGATCATGCACTCCTCGCCGAAGGCGAAGATGTTGTTGGTGACCAGGTTGTTGCGCCCGTAGTGCTGGTCGAAGCCGCCGTCCTTGGTGTGGTGGACCAGGTTGTCGTGGAGCACGATGTCGGTCGAGCCCTCGTCGGTGTAAAGACCCCAGCCGCCGTAGCCGAAGGAATGGACGTTGTGGATGTGGTTGTGGTGGATCGTGGTGCCGGGCTGGATGCCGAGCGAATAGACGCCGCCCATGTCGGACAGGACGCCCTGGCCGATCGTGTGCATGTGGTTCGAGGCGATCTCGTTGTGGTTGGCCTGCGACGGGCCATAGCCCCACACCCAGCCGAGCGAGACCGACGTGTAGTAGAGGTCGTAGATGTCGTTGTGCAGCACCTTGTTGTAGGGGTTGTTGCCGATCCAGACGCCCACGGCCGGCGGGTGCAGGCGCCCGAGGTGGGCGATGGTGCAGTTTTCGATCGTGTGGTGCGAGGCGAGGGCCTCAGGGTCCGTGGTCCGCCCGCGCTGCGCCTGCCACGGGGCGCCTCCGGCGTGGCCGACCTTGACGCCGCCGCCCCCGAGGTCCCAAAGCTCGCAGTTGCGGACCGCATTGTTCCGGCAGCCAGCGCCGAAGCCGATCGCGTAGGCGCCGGTATGGCGCACGCAGCAGGCGTCCAGGGTGATTTGCCGCGCCCCGAGGGCAGTGATCGCCTCGGGCACGCCGATGGCCGCCTGCGGGATGCTCATGCCTTGGGGCGGGAGGAGGAAGTTTGAGTGAGCCAGCGTGAGTCCTTTGAGCTCGACGTGCTCGACCCACTTGTGGCTCGCCACGTCGCCGCGCAGCACCACAAGCTGCTCGAGGCGCGGGGCAACGACCATCGCCGTCTCCGGCTTCTCGCCGGGCAAGGGGATGTACGTCAGCTCGCCCGTCGGCCGGTCCAGGTAGAACTCACCCGGCTCGCTCAGGGCCTCCTTGACGTTCTCCACGCGGTAGCGGTTTGCTTTGGCGTGGGCCGTGTAGTAGCGGGTGCCGCGGGTCGGGCCGGTGAAGGTGACGACCCGCTTCTGTGGGTCGATCGATTCGATCCGCAGTTGCGACTCGGACCAGATGTGGAACACTCGCACGACGATGTCGCGGCGGTTGGCCCAGTCGGGATTGAGGTCCCCTTCGCCGTAGACGAACTGGTCGTACCCCTTCGCGTTTGCCGGCGGCTTGATCTCGCCGGCGATGCGGTAGTATCCCTTCTTGGGCAACCGGGCGACGTAGCGGCGCTGGTCGCCGACGAACAATTGCTGGAAGCTCCACTTGCCGGCCTTGACCTCATCGAGCGTCACGCGCCAGCGGCCATCCTCGCCGACTTTCCAGCCGGTGATGCGCCGGCCGCCGCTGAGGATCGGGCGCCCGCCCAGGGCCGCCTCATAGATCACCGGCGCCTCGGCGGTGCCCGAGTCAGCCGGCTCGAAGACGATCGGCTCGGCGAGCTCATAGAACCCGCCGCGAATCTGAACGACGGTCGGCGTCTTGCGTTGTGGCTCGCGGGCCTTTAGCTCGCGCACGGCCTTCTGTGCCCGGGCCACGGTCGCGAAGGGCCGATCTTGCGTGCCGGGGGCCGTATCTTTGCCGTCGGGGGCGACGTAGAACTCGGCCGCCGCGGCCCAACTGGCGGCGATCAGCACTGAGAGCCCGATGAGCCACTTGCCTAAGCGTGTTGCGATCTTCATCGGTTGCATCCTTCCCTGTTGGAGATTAGTCTGGGCGTGTGCCACTGCTTCGCAGAAGCGGTGTCCTCAGCGGTCCGGCAGCACTGCTTCTGCGAAGCAGTGGCACACGGGCGGGAGGCTTGTTTCCCGTCCCGCGGCCAGTATTATGGATGCGCCAGAGGAACTCAAGAGCCAAGGAGAAAACCATGAGAAACCGCAGTAGCAGGCGTGAATTCCTGAACACGATCGGCGCAGGGACGGCGGCAATCGCCCTCGGGCAGGGCCCCGCGTCGGCCCAGGATGAAAAGTCAAAGCCGGCCCAGACGGCCATCCCCCGCTGGCGCGGCTTCAACCTTCTCAACTTCTTCCAGGCCTTCGACCGCGGCGAGAGCAGTGATTGCCTGGTCAAGGAGGACGACTGCCGCTGGATCCGCGACTGGGGATTCGACTTCATCCGCCTGCCCATGGATTATTGGCTCTGGATCGATTCCGACTGGCCGAAGACCCGCAAGCTCCGCCCCGACGACATGCTCAAGATCAAGGAGAGCACGCTGGAGAAGGTCGATCGCGCGGTGGACCTGGGCAAGAAATACAGTCTCCACGTGAGCCTCAACTTCCACCGCGCCCCGGGCTACTGCATCAACAATCCCGAGCGAGAGCCGCTGGTGCTCTGGAGCAACCGTGAGGCCGAGGACGCCTTCGTCCTTCACTGGGACGTGTTCGCGAAGCGATACAAGGGAGTTTCGGCCAAGGACGTGAGCTTCAACCTGGTCAACGAGGCCCCCGGCCCGCGCAAAGGATATATGTCGCGCGAGGACTATTGCCGCGTGATGACCCGGGCCACGGAGAAGATCCGCGAGACCAGCCCGGATCGGCTTGTGATCATCGACGGGCTGAGCGTGGGCAACGAGGTCGTGACCGAGATGATTCCGACCCGCGTGGCCCAGAGCGTCCATGCGTACCGGCCGGCGGAGATCAGCCACTTCCGGGCGAGCTGGGTGGACCGGAAGGGGACATTTCCCGAGCCTTCGTGGCCGCTAAAGAACAAGGACGGCTCGATCAAGCTCGACCGCGCCGGGCTGGAGAAGATGTACGCCCCGTGGGCCGAATTGGCCCGCAAAGGGATCGGCGTCCACTGCGGCGAGGCGGGGTGCTTCAGCCGGACGCCGCACCAGATATTCCTGGCGTGGTTTGGGGACGTGATGGACGTTCTGAAGGGCCACGGGATCGGGTGGGCGCTTTGGAACTTCCGCGGGTCGTTCGGCGTGCTCGACTCGGGGCGACGGGACATCGAGTACGAGGACTGGCACGGGCGCAAGCTGGACCGCAAGCTGCTGGCGATGCTGCAGAACTATTAGAGCTTTCCGCTATCAGCCATCAGCCATCAGCTTTCAGCTATACGTGCGGTAGGGCAAGACCGCTCGAACGCCGCCCCCCGCATTGTGACCACGGCGGTGATCGATTACACTTGGGACTACCGCAACCGGCCTGTTAGGAGGCCCTGGCACAGCTCCCCTCGCCGGCGTTCGGAAAGTCGGAGCCCGGGGAACTGCTTCGCGCAAGGAGAGGCAACGATGGCAAGCCCTTCGCGCTTGAAGCGGCTGTGGCGTATGTTACACGCGTTGGTTCTCGTCTTCCTTGGCAACGGAAGGCGACAGGCACATGTTTCAGCCCGGGGCCGGGAGGGGACAGGCACATCTTTCAGCCCGAAACGGACCAAAAGGCCGGCCGGCGACAGGCGCATTTCTCAGCCTGAAACAGGGCGAAGAACGAGCCGGTCCCCAGCCCGTGAGCGGCCACGGGACTGCTTCGCCCAGGGAGAAGCAACGACGGCAAACCCTTCGCGCTTGAAGCGGCTGGGGCGTATCTTGCACGCGTTGCTTCTCGTGCTCTTGGTCTTGTGGTCTGTAAACTGGTTCGTCGTGCGCCCGATTCGCAAGGCGCAGCAGGAGGCCGTCGTTGCCCCGTTGAGGAAACACCTCAGCGACGTCTCGTTTGGTCTCAGCGGTTACGTGTGGAGCTTGCACTTTGCGAGTGGCAATTCCGCTACCGATGACGACCTCGAGAACCTCAAGGAATTGACGCACCTTCGGTCGTTATGGCTCGAAGGCAACGGCTTCACGGACCAGGCTCTCGCACACTTGACGGGCCTCAAGCGGCTTGAACGCCTCTATGTGGTGGGAGATCGTTCGGCCGGACGGCAAGCGGCCAAATGGACCGACGACGGATTGTCATATCTTCGGAGGCTGAACTCACTGACGGTACTGTGCTACAGGAGAGCGCGCGTTTCAGACGCCGGGTTTCGCAACTTAGAGGGCCTGCACAACTTGGAAGACTTGGACCTTGATTGCCGCGAGGCGACCGACGAAGGGCTCAGGTCGCTCGCGGGGCTCAATCGCCTCGAGAAGTTGTCGCTCTCCAACGGGCCCGAAATGACGGGCGAGGGGATGGCCGCGATACCAAATCCGTCCGGACTCAAGGAGCTTTGCCTCGACTTCGTCACCGAGGGCGGAATGCGGACCATAACCCGCTTCACGAACCTGCGCGAACTCGAAATCCGTGGTGGCCCACTGAGCGTCGATGGGCTGACGAATCTGGTCGTCCTGACCAGTTTGGAGAAGCTGGATATAAGCAGGGTATCCCTGGACAATCGGACCCTCGAAAACGCGATCGGCGAGATCACCCGGCTGAAGGAGTTGCGGATTCATGACTGTCCAATCACGGGAGATGCCCTCAAGCACTTGCGGCGTCTGAAGGACCTGGAGGTCCTCGATGTTTCCGCGACGTGGGTGGACGACACCAGTACGTCCTACCTGGACGGATTCCCTAAGTTGCGATTTCTTTTTTTGGATCAAACCTCAATCACCCCAGCCAGCTTACCCCGCTTGCTCCGCATTCGGACGTTGGAGTGGGTGGCTGTGCCCTTCTCGATCCCCTTGACGCCCGAGCGGCACCGGGAGCTGCTGAAGGCCCTTCCCAAGCTAGAATGGCTAAGAACCCGGGATGACGACATTGACTTCTCAGGAGAGATGCCGGAAGGTCCGGGGATGAAATGGCATCGACCGGGGAAGGTGAAAAGCGGATAATCAGCGTAGCACCGTAGGGCCGGCTCTGCCGGCTGGCGTGTGAACCGCGCCTGAAGCGGCCGGCAAAGCCGGCCCTACTGTGACTGAAGACATCATCAAATCACGAGGAGGATGGACCATGAAGTTGCACACTCGGCGGTGTTTCTTGCAGACCGCGGCGGCCGGATTGGCCGCCGGGCAGAGCGGGCTTTTGGGGGCTTTCGCGGCGCAGCGTCCGTCCAACGAAGCCGGTGCGAAGAAGGTCATCGTCGGGGCGCATCCTTGGGTCTATGCCGCAACGCAGCCGAAGTACGACATCTATCCGATCCTCGATCAGATCTTCGCCGACATGAAGTACGCCGGCATGGAGGGGATCGAGCTGATGCACACGGCGCTAAGGCCCGGCGGCGCGGTCGAGCGGATCGCGGCCCTCTCGCAGAAGCACGGCCTGCCGGTCATCGGCACTTCTTTCGGTGGCGAGATGTGGGACCGCCGCCGGCACGCCGAGGTCCTCGCCGACGCGGAGCTGGTGATCACTCGCCTCGCCAAGCTGGGCGGCAAGACCTTGGGCACGTCGGTCGGCTCCGCCCGCGGCGTGAAGACGCCCGAGCAGCTCGACGCCCAGGCCGAGGTGCTCCGCAAGATCATGGCGATGTGCAAATCCAACGGCGTCGTGCTGAACCTCCACAACCACACCTACGAAGTGGAAAACGGGATGCACGATCTCAAGGGGACGCTGGCCCGCGTCCCCAACGTGAGGCTCGGCCCGGACCTCAACTGGCTCTTGCGCGGCGGGGTGGACCCGGTCGAGTTCATTCGCCGCTACAGCGGGCGGATCGTCTTCCTGCACCTCCGCGATCAGAAGTCCGACGGCAAGTGGCCCGAGGCCATGGGCGAGGGGAGCATGGATTACGCGGCCATCGGCAAGGCGCTGCGGGAGATTGGCTTCTCCGGGCCTGCGGTGATTGAGCTAGCGCACGAGGGCGGCTTCCGCCCCACGCGCCCGCTGCGCGAGAGCCTGAAGATGAGCCGGGAGTACGTGCGCAAGACGATGGGGTGGTAAGGCGAGTTGACCCCCGCGGGTCCGCCTTCTACACTCGGGAAGCGCACGTCGCGAAGAGCGATGCGCATGGTGCGGCACGCAAGTCGTGTCTATGGGGAAAGTGTTGCTGCTCGGCGCATATCCGAACGGAGTCAAGAATGGGAAATAGCGATCCAAGAATCTCGCCGAAAAGGAGCTGATCGTGAGCCCGAGAATTCTCGGCCCGGCCAAGCATGTCGTTGTCTTGGCTGCGTCTTTCCTCACCGTAATCGCGGGTGTCATCTCGTTCCTCGGAGCCGAACCGCTCCGCATTGATCGGGTCGCTGACGACAACGCAGGAGCCAACGCGAAGCAATCGAGCGTGACTGCTACGCTCTTCGGTTTCACAGTATTCCCCTATGACTTTACGCTGGAAGCGCTGGTGAAAACCCATGAGATCGTCGTGGCCAATTCAACGATCTACGCCTTGCACTTCGACGGCGGCATTCCCTGGAAAGAAGCCCTGGACGATGCGCCGTTTCCCAGGCAATTCCAGAAGAAATGGGATGATCGCGCACGGGGCATACCCGAGGATCATAAGGTCTACGTCGGGCTGGCTCCGCTGGCCACAGACCGCAAGAGTCTGGCGCCAGCGACTGGCGAGAAGGAGCGAATTGCCATGCCCGAGGAGGTCCAGAACGCTCCGCTCGACGCCCCGCAGGTCAAGCAGGCTTACCTGAATTATGCCCGCCGCGCCGTCAAGCAATTCAAGCCGCAGTTCCTGAACTTGGGCATCGAGGCGGGCGGGATCTTGATGCGTGATTCCAAGCGATGGCCGCAGTTCGAACGGCTTTACGAACATGTGCGATCTGCACTGAAGAGGGAGTTCCCCGACGTTCAGATGGGCATCTCTTTCAGCCTGAGTCATCTTCGCACCGAATCCGCAGCGAAAGCCGCCCAACGGCTGATCGCGCAAAGCGACTATGTCGGGCTTAGCTTCTACCCATCGGCGTCGGCCTTTGCCGAGAAGTTCGGCTTGCCACCTTTCGGGGAGGGAGCAGATGCCTGGAGAAAGCCGCTGGCTTGGGTGCGAGCCTACACGGACAAGCCGATTGCGCTTTGCGAAACCGGCTACACGACACGGGACAGCCATGTTCGGCAGTTCAAGCTGGACATCAAGGGGGATGCGAAGTTGCAGGCGGCGTATGTCAAGGAACTATTCGAGATTGCAGGCCGTGACCATTATGCGTTCGTGATCTGGTTCCTCCCCATCGACTACGACAAGCTCTACGCAAAAATGCCTCCAGGCTCCGAAGTGATGCAGCTTTGGCGCAACATCGGCCTACTGGACGGGGAACTGCATCCGAAACCGGCTTGGGAGATCTGGAAAGCAGGAGTCGAGAAGACCCGAGGCAACAAGTAGCCGACGCGTGCCGCGAATTATGAAGAGAAAAGGGGATAAGTCCAATTATTACACGTGGAACGCAAGTAACTGGACCTATCCCTTCTTCCTTCCCGAGTACGACGACGTCTCGCTGCGGCGGTTCTTAGACCAGCTCCAAGAGCAAGGTAGGCAGTAATGAGTCGAATCGTTGCATTGGCTTACGGTGTCCTTCTGGCACCTATTCTCGCGGCGTTGGGCCAGGCGGCGGAGCCGGAGAAGACCGCTCAGGCCGTCATCCGCGTTCGCGCCGACCAACGGTCGCCGTATGCGATTCCGCGATTCATCACCGGCAAGTTCGCGGAGCACTTGGGGAGCAACATCCTCAACGGCATGGATGCCCAGATCCTCCGCAATCCGACGTTTGCCGATTTCCCTTTCTCCAGCGGCCAGACGACGCCGGACGGCATTGTCACCTTCCAGTTCGACCGCGAGCGGATCGGCCAGCAGTTGCGCCAAGGGGCTTTGCGCCTGGGTTGGCCGGAGGGAGAGATCGCTTCGCTGGTCGAAGGGCGCGAGGACGGGCTGGCCTGCTGGTGGGTCCGCACCGGCCCACGCGGGTCGGTGCAAGTCAGTCCGGACACCGCGCCTTACGGCGGCCGGGCCCAGCGGATCGAGGTCCGCTCGCCCGGCGAGGGAATCGCGCAGTGGACCTATCTGCCGCTCCACCGGGTGCGGATATTTCAGTGCGAGGTGTTCGCCCGCTCGCCGGACATGAAGTCGCTGACCATCTCACTTACGCCGCTGGATGCCAAAGGGCCTTGCGCGACGACGCATTTGGCGGGCCTCTCCTCCAAATGGCAAAAGCTGAGCGGAGCCCTGGAAGTCCCGGCCGGGCTGCCGGGCGACAAACCATACCGGTTCGCAATCACCGCGGACGGGCCTGGACAACTGGTGATTGCCCGATGCCTGCTCCGCCCGGCCGATCACATCGGCGGGGCCGACCCGGACGTGGTGCGGCTGCTGAAAGAGTCCCGATTGCCGATCCTCCGCTGGCCGGGTGGGAACTTCGC
>Ga0315279_10009377_pt1 | contig 11682 bp, 10 predicted proteins | sample YL17G06_20_MG_FD_203694 | JGI IMG/M metagenome (GOLD analysis project Ga0315279, IMG submission 203694) | Sediment microbial communities from Yellowstone Lake, YNP, Wyoming, USA - YL17G06_20 | ecosystem: Environmental > Aquatic > Freshwater > Lake > Sediment | place: USA: Wyoming | collected...
TCTACATCCGGGGGTACAAGACGGATGAGAGGCAGACGCCGTTCAGGGAGCCTAGCGCGCATGTCTTCGTGAGTCTATCTCAGTATCTCATCGATTTTGAAAGTGGAGACTCCTATCACGGAGTCGGCGCATCCATAGGAAATCAAGATATTGTCTTGAGTTTTAATCGCCCCGCAACTAAACACCACATTGGGGACCAATCCATTACGCTCGTACTCTTCGCGAGGTTCAAGGAACGGCTCATTAGTTCTGTAAATTATTTTTTCAGGGTTATCCTTCCCCAGTATCATAGCCCCTAGTCTGTATGTGCGTTGATTGTCTACGCCATGATATATCTGAAGCCACCCCTCCTCGATCTCAATAGGGGGGCCGGCGGCCCCGATCTTTAGACAATCCCAGCTGTCTTTCCTTGGTTTCATCAACAGCTTTGACTTGTTCCATACCTGCAGATCTCTTGAATAGGTGATGTACATGCTTGGATCCAGTCTATGAATCATTACATACAGCCCATTCATCACCTTGGGGAAGATGACGGCGTTCTTATTTATCACGGAGGGAAAGGGATAGATGTGTTCTCTCCAAGACCATTTTTTCATCAGTAAGTTATCCGCTGATATTGACGTTATTCCTACTTGCGGTATCTCGTTGTAAGCTGTAAAGGTCGTAATGCATTCGTCATCAATCACTGTTACCCTAGGATCTTCAACGCCTTTCTTTTCAAAAAAGGTGGTGGGCTCGAATACAGGGTAGTCCAGACGCTCATCGATGTGGTAACCATTACTTGAAGACGCATAGCCGAGTCGGGATACCTTATCCTCGCCTATGGCGCGATAGAGAAAGTGGATTTTTCCCCCGAGTGCAAACATGGCTGGGTTGAAAACATATTTTGACTCCCAGTCATGTTCTTTAACTGGTTCTAGGATAGGGTTATTCTCGTATCGAGCCATCCCCACTACCACTGCCCTTCTGTTTTTAATCGTTATGGCTCAATCACCCATTTCCAATAACGGATTTCAGATGATGTTATCTTCCTTAAGGAGGAGGTAGGCTAGTATTGGATGTTGCGCGTGCACGGTGGTGCTGTGATGTTTTTGGTCCCCACCTACAAGCATATTATTGGATAATCATCGAACAGAGGTTCTAATAACGGACTGGCTCATATTATCTTGATAAGATGGAATGAGGAAATCTCTCATGGCTGCGGTGATTGTGGCGCACCCTGATGATGAAACCATCTGGGCCGGCGGAACAGTGCTCATGAATTCTGACTGGCAGTGGATTTTCGTATCGCTTTGTCGTGGTAGCGACCCAGACCGGGCACCCAGGTTCATCCAAGCTGTTCACCAACTTGGCGGAATGGGTTGGATTGGTGATCTGGATGATGGATCAGAGCAATTGCCTCTTGATGAGGTTAAAGTACAGCAGACGATACTTTCATTGTTGCCTAACAAAGACTTCGATCTTGTCCTAACTCACAGTCCCCACGGGGAATATACTCGGCATCGTCGCCACGAAGAATGTGGTAAAGCAGTTACTGTGCTGTGGGAGAACGGACTTATTAGGACGAAGAAGCTGTGGATGTTTGCCTACGGGGATAGCGGGAAGGGCGGCAAGGATGATCTCCCTCAAGCGATCAAGACTGCCCATCAAATAGTACAGTTACCTGAGGATGTATGGTGGAGAAAACGCCGTATCATTACCGGTGTATATGGCTTCGCCCCTGAAACGTATGAAGCTAAAATTGTTATGAAAGAAGAAGCATTCTGGTGCTTCCATTCCCCAGCTGACTTCCAAGAATGGTTAAAAACTGAAGGGAGATGGCCATGAAAGTACTTGTTCTATACGAGTATCCGCCTTCCCCTGGAGGATTGTCAACCCAAGGCGACTTACTCTACCGAGGCTTGAAAGAAATAGGAGTGGACGCCTATGCAGTTCATTCTGCGTCTGCACAGGAAAAGGAGTGGTACTACCATTGGTTTGCACCGGATATTGTTGTAGGGGTAGGCTACTGGGGACAGACGCCTGATCTAGTGCTCCATCCTCAGCGGTTTAGGGTTCAACCAGTGCCCTGGCTAGTAGCTGATGGTTACATAGCGAATTATCAGGAGATCCTTGACGCGCTACCACTTGTTTTGGTTACATCACAATGGGTGAAAGACGTATACATACGCGACGGTCTACGTGGCAATAATATCGAGGTTCTGCCAGTGGGGGTGGACACAGAATCCTTCATGCCACATGATAAGAGTGAACGAAAAGTAGCCTGCGTCCGCGACGCACTTGGCGTTAAAACTGAAGATCTTATGATCCTCACTGTAGGTGGAGATGCTGCATCGAAAGGGGCGCAGGAAGTGATGCATGCCTTAGCGATCATTGATGGGAAAGCGCCCGACTGGAAATACGTGTGCAAGGTTTGGCCCCAGCAAAGGACCTCCCAGCAGAATCTTATGGATCTTCAACTTGCAACCTCCCTGGGCATCAATAAGAAGGTTATCTACACCACCAGCATTGTTTCACGGAATTTCATGCCCTATCTTATGAATGCGTGTGATATCTACGCGGCTCCTTCACGGTTGGAGGGGTTTGGTATGCCACAAGTTGAGGCTGGGGCCTGCGGTAAGCCGGTGATAGGCGTCAAAGCTATGGCTATGCTTGATACCTTAGTCCATGGCGAAACGGCGTTTTTAGCCGGTATAGCCACGGAAGTTATGATCAAAGAGATAATTGTCGGCGAAGAGTCGGGTTGGGAGTCAGGGCACAGAGTAGTCTTTCCGCATCCACGTACGGTTAACTACCGGGCCAGCGTCCAAGATATTGCAAAATACCTGATGGATCTTATGCAAGATGAGAAACTGCGCAGAAGAATGGGAGAGGCGGGTAGGAGAAGGGTAGTAGAGAAGTATGACTATCGTGTTGTAGCAAAGAGGTTTGTGCGGTTAATATCAGAAAAACTGGGGATTTCATAGGATGAATGCAAGGCAATGGGTTCAAGTTGAGGAGGCGAAAAAAGCAGCCCTTGAAGTGTTACTACACAATGATCGTGGGCCATACCATTCACTTCCAAGGACAGCCGGATGGGGATACCCGGAGCCTTATACCCGAGACCTCTTAATCGGTGGGCTTGGTGTCCTAGCCTGCAGGAACCAAAGACTTGTGAAAAGTCTGCGACGTGTGCTTCAGACGTTAGCCGAAAATCAAAGCCGTTTGGGGCATATCCCTGGACTTGTTCATGACCCAGATAATCTTGGTTCAAGCGATTCGACGCCGCTTTTCCTTCTCATCGTCGGTTTATATAGAAAGGTAACCGGAGAGGCAGACTTTCTTGAGGAAGCTGTACAGAAAGCGATGACCTGGATGGAATACCAAAGTCCATCGAATCAAGTAATGGTAGCTCAATTACCTACCAGTGATTGGCGAGACGAGTTATGGGTATTGGGATACGGACTCTATGTCAACACCTTAGTCTACAGCTATCTTATTCTACATGATCAAATTAAGAGAGCCTCCAGCGTTTACAGGGAGATGAAAAAATATACCATTCATAAAAAAGTCCAGCATAAACACATCCACGAAGGACTGACTCTTCGTAAAAAACCCTATTACGCTGTATGGGTGTACAAAGTCCTCAGCGACGAACATTTTGACCTGTTAGGCAACAGTTTTGCTATCCTATCCGGCCTCGCCTCACAGTCGAAGGCCAAACGAATAGTTTCATGGATTGAGCGCGAATGCCAGGTAATGCGTGAACAAGGCCAATTGGCACTTGACCTTCCCCCCAACTTCTTCCCTTACTTGTATCCTGGGGATCCAGATTGGCATCCTCGATATGATATGTTCAATCACCCAGGAGAATATCACAACGGCGGAGTCTGGCCATTTGTCTGCGGTTTCTATGTAGCTGCGATTGTGGCAGCGGGCAAATTCCGTTTAGCGGAAAAAAAGTTAATCGCTTTGACCAAGCTGGTTCGTCCATCACGTGAAGCTAATGTCGACTTTGGTTTCAACGAATGGTTCCGCGCTCAAGACGGGAGTCCGCGAGGACAAGACTGGCAAAGTTGGTCAGCTGCAATGTATCTGTATGCGGCGATCTCGGTCGAACAAAAAAGAACCCCATTTTTCGACGAAATTCGCGCAAAACACGAGTTCTCTGAGATAAGATAGCCGGGTCAACCGTCATTTTTGCATGCGCACATTTGGGATGAAATTGAGTGCGCAGGGCCCTATAGTCGATCACACGAGTCTTCAGATGATGTTATTTTCCTTGAGGAGGAGGTAGGCTAAATAGTAGGAAATAGTTGATTCTGCCCCCTTATTTTGGTTTAGACCCTTAGAGGTAATCCCATCATAGCATCTGAAGCTATCCTTGTCGAATAGCGGAGCTCGTCTTATGTTACTACCATGATACCAATCAAATGCCTCGAGAGCCAAATCTTTGTATTTGCCATTCTTAGTGCATTTCATTGCTGATACAGCTGCTTCAACCATGCATGAGGCTTCGATGGGCTGCTGGTCGAATTGAGCCTTCTTTCTTCCCTTATGGTACCAGCCTTTTGTTCCCACTGGCTGGAATATACCATCTGAGAACTGTTCTTGGATCAGGAAATCCAGCGACTCTTCAGCTACTTCCAGATACGACTTGTTCTCGGTGGCACTATAAGCCATGAATAAGGCTTGACATAATCTAGCATTGTCGTATGTAAGGTAAGGTTCAAACCAGCGCCAATTTGGACTCATCTCCATTTTGTAGCGACTGACTAGGCTCCCAGCTAAGACCTCAATATCGCCTAGAATATTTGTATCATCTGGGAAGCTCGAATAATAATCTGCAAGCCCTATCAATGTGAAAGCCTTCGCCCTCGGCGTTGTGAAGCTTCGTGACATGGGTAGCCCTTTATCGAACATCTCTCTAGTTGTTTGCTTCATCTCTATAGTGGCGTTTGAGACTAGGGTGTAACCTGTGGCCCAAATTGTGCGACCATTAGAGTCCTCTGAACCCACTTTATCTCTATAGTTCCTATCAAAACCGAGCACATTATGGAAAGTGCCCTTCTTATTTTGCATGAAAAGCAAGAAGGTCAGATATGTGTGGGCTAAATTTAGGGCCTCAGGATTATTGTAGATTTTATGGAACATCAAAGCCGCTATTAGTGCCCTAGCATTATCATCTGTCGTGTATCCTTGTCTTTTATCAATTATCGAGTACTTGGTGTGTTGAAGTATCCCCGTTTCGTCAGTCAGCACCTTTAAGCCGTCTAGCTTTAACTCAGGATATTGCGTCAATTGCTCACATTCCAACGCACTCGTAGAATAGGTTCACATACCTCATAGCTACGTTAGGCCATATCATTTCGCGGCTGTACTCATAAGCTCTTCTCTCATAGTTTTCTCGGGTGGCCTCGAATTTGATCAAGTTGTTAACACTGTTAGCTATCGATGCAGGGTCTTTAAATCTGCATTCCGTGGCGGCGCCTTGGGATATCACTTCTCCTGCGTGGAGGAAAGGCGTGGAAACTATGGCTTTTCCGGTGCTTAGTGCGTAGAGGAGAGTACCGCTGCTGATCTGTTCCCTATTAGGATAGGGAAGGATATAGATATCAGTTGCCTGAAGGAATCTTATGAGGTCACCCTTCTCAAGGAATCTGTTAACGAACCGTACATTATTTTTAATGCCGAGAGTCTCGACTAGTTCATATAATGATTGCCTATAAGACTCTCCTTCATGTTTTCTCACCTCAGGGTGGGTCTCGCCTATGATAAGATATAGCGTTCTTGGATCTTGCTCCACTATTTCTGGTATAGCTTTTATAGCGTACTCAATTCCCTTCCCACTGCTGATTAAGCCAAACGTGGATAGAACTAACCTATTTTCAAGCCCTAGAAATTGCTTCATTTCGTCGCTCTTAACAAATGGAACGTTTGGACAGCCATGTGGAATGTATCTAACCTTATCAGCTAAGGTGTCGTATAATTGCTCAAGTATCTTTATTCCGACTTTTGCCATGACGACTACACATTTGCTATAATTAAGTATCTCCTTTGTGACCCTTTCAGCCTCAGGAGGAGGTTCTAGTAAGATAGTATGAAGCGTAGTTACAACCGGCTTTTTTAACTCCTTTAAAAACTCAATGAGGTAATCTCCCCAAACTCCTCCATACAATCCAAACTCATGTTGAATATTAACAACATCAATACCAGAACCATTAATGATCTTTGCGGCTTCCCTATAAGTATCTACATCCTCTCTATCTATCTGAAGTTTAACAGAGATCGGGTAGTCATAATAGCCTCCCTTATCGTTTATCGCGGTTATAAGTGGTGTAGACATAGCTTGAAGTTGGGATATGGATTCCACTAGGTCGCTTGTGTAAGTTGCAATCCCGCATTCTCTTGGAGGAAAAGTGCTAAGAATAGAGATATTGGGCATTGCCTGTGGTTCTGCAGTAGAAACCTCTTTTGGCTCTAAGTATTTGCTCTTCATTAAATAATTGCTATGAGCTGCCTCTAACAGTCTTCTCTCTGTTGTAATGCCGATTAGAACGCCGTTCTCTGTGACTGCAAGTCTCCTAATGTTTTTTTCGTGTAAAATGTCTAAAGCTGCTTTAATTGTCTGGTTAGATTCAACCGTGATTAGTGGTTTCGACATTATATCGCTTACAATAGTATCGTAGAAGTTTCTACTTGGCTTCAGCACCCTTTCTAGAATATCCTTTTCTGTAACTATTCCGATGGGCTGATTATCCTCAACTACTATTACTCCACCAACATTTCTTCTAATCATTAGATCAATCAGGGCAGAAACAGGTTGAGTTGGGGAGATGGTAGGGGGTTTAAAATTCATGCTACTGAGGACGGGAAGATTTAGTAAAGATTGAAAATAGGAGTTGGATGAGCTCACACATTTACATACTTGAAACATATACTTATTGTTTGCAATTTTTGCTTTGTGGATTATCGGTAGTTTTGGGTTGGATTTAAGATATATTTCTATTTCATGGGATGGATGGAGACCGATGAGAGGCTCATTATGATGGGAGAACTCATCCTAGACCTAAATCTCTTAGAGAAGCACGAAGAAGAGCTCAAAACCAAGAAGACCCACCTCACTTGCCCTACGTTCGGTTTAAAAAATCCCACAAGCCCACTTGGGGTGATGGATTGGGTCTCCCAGCCTTCTCGGTGTAGTTGCGTTACATGACCTTGACGATGCGTAGGAAGGCCTCATAGTCAATTTATTAGTCTATCTCGTGCGCTAGGCTATTTAGAAAACGGGATAAAATGGCTATTGATCCACTCCAGTATCTTAAGACATGAAACGGACGAACTCGATGAAGCCCTACTCGCCGTGCTCACAGACAGAAAACCCAGAACCTTCCACCAGCTCCTCAAAGCGATAGACTTCTCCCACAATATACTCCGCCTCCACCTCGACCAACCGGGTAGACCAACTACTCGTGAAGAGGGAGAAGATCCCGGGAACGGAGCGCGGCAGGCCAGTTTACACGTATTCCCTCGCCTCTAGACGAGGTAGCGTGGCCTCGTCTCCGTTAGACATATCAGGCGGCGTGGTTTCTATTCCGCCTCGTGTTTTGGTGTAGGTCGCGCGCGCGGGCCCAGATGAAACGGCGTGAAGGGCATCGTTAAGCCTCCTTCAAGCGATGATTTTGGATGATTGCCATATCCTCGTGGATCACATTCTCTGCGTTCTGATCTTTAGATCTAAGTTATAATAATTATACGGCAGAATAAGCGCGCGTTTCATCGTCGGGGAAATTTATAAAGGGTTGACTATTATCTGTCTCTTGAGGAACCATGAGCTTTCCTTCTCCAAAAGAATTCTACGACAGGTACAGGAACGATCCTGAAGCAGCCAGGAGAGCGGCTTACGACATCGGCGGGGAGATGGGCGCCTTTTTCATCGAGAAGCTGGGCGTAAAAGAGTCGAACCTCGAGGCTGTCGCCGTCGTCCTCAACGAGTTCCAGAGGACTGTACAGGGCGATCCAAACGCTGCCGTCGAGGGCGGCAGGGTCACGATGCGTTGCACTGGCTTCTGCCCCATCATGAGGACGGCCCTCACCCTCAACCTGCCCTGGGAGTGGCTCGACCTAAACCTCGCTTGGCCGATGATAAGGGGAATAGTATCCAAGGTTAAGCCCGGCATCTCCCTCACACTGCCGTTGGCGAAGAGCAGGGGCGACCCCGCCTGCATATACGTGTTCGAAGAGGGTTGAGGCAGGACCATGACAGAGTCCGGACCCCCACCCTTGAGGACGGTCCTCATCCAGATCTTAGGTGACGGGGAGGCCGGCCGAGGCGCCTCGATCGACGGCGTCATCCAGGCTCTGAAGCGGAGGACCGGAGACATCTCGACCAGAGGAGAAGAGGTCGAGATCTCGGACGACCGAGTTATCTGCCGATACAGGGCAGAGAGAGCGGGCGGCTTTTCGGTCCTCACCTCAACGATCACGTTTAGCAGCAGGATGTCGGAGACCCCTGTAGGAGATTTATCGTCCTACGATCTCTCCGGCTCCGTCTCTTCCTCTACTGGGTTGAGGCTTCTCTCAACCTTCACCGTCTCGATATTTCCTTTGGGAGGCGAGAAAGAAGGCGAGACTCTCCTGAAACAGTATTCAGATCCTCCCTCTAGGCGGAGGAGGGGCATCGGGAAGGTTGGACGTTGCCTGGTCTCACTCTCCGAGGCGGGGGCCGGGGACGAGCCATCCTTCGATAGGTCATGCTTCATCATGCCCCTGAATCGAACCGGCCGGAGCATCGATGATGGTGTTGAATGGATCATGGAGGGCACGAGGCGCCTTGCGTTGCATGCGGCCGAGGTCTCCGACCAGTACAGCAGGAGCAAAGGCGTCTTCTCCGTCGTCGAATCCGGGGAGGAGGAGATAAGCGTCAAGATAGAGGAGTTCCTCTGGAAGCTCATGCAGCCTGAGCCTGTCGATCTCAAGACGCTTGAGTCCTGGCTCTCCTACGTGATGGAGAGGGAGTCGACAACATCGGCCATACTCTCCGCCATAAGAATAGGCCACGCGGAAGCCAGAGAGGCCCTCTCCAAGGCCGAGAGTGTCCTAGGTGAGTGGACTGAGGGGAGGGTAGGCGAGCACCCCACGAACCTTGAGCAGGAGAGGGCATCGCACCGCGGCGTGATGTGGCCGTTCGAGAAGGCCATCGTCAGGGCGGAGGGCTTGGAGAATCGTCTTATGGCTGTGATGGAGGAGGTGAGGACGTATCTCAGCCTCCAGCAGCAGAAGAACTCCATCGAGGAGCAGAAGGCCTCCAGAGACCAGCTCGAGCGCCTGGTAAATCTCCAGGAGACGCTCCACAAGCTCGAGATACTGATAGTCGCCTTCTACATACTCGAGATGGCGAGGCTCGTCCTAGACGCCGTGGCGCACGAGTACGTGAACATGCTCTCGGCGGCCCTTATACCAGTCGCCTTGTTGGCTTCGATCCTCATCAGCAGGGCGCTCCATAAGTTGCATTAAGAAGCGTACGGTGTGAAACCAGGACGGGGGAGCTCAAACCTCCCGACCCCACCAAATTTAGGAAAAAAGGGTCGATCGACTACTTCCTCTGGCTTCTGAGGAGGTCTCTGATCTCGCGGAGCGTTATCAGGATCTCGTCGTCGAGGCCCTCGCCCCTCGGGACCGGCTCCTCCTTCGGCTGGGCAACCTCTGTGGTTGTCGTATACGGAGCCCTGTATTTTCGCAGCTCGTTGAGGATGAAGTCCCTCACCTCCTCGTAGAAGACGATGCCCTCCAGCTTCTCCTCCGGCCCAGTCGTCTGGCTACCGGAGTAGCCGGCGGTCTCTATGCTGACGCTGCCGATGCCGAAGAAGCGGTCGAATGGGCCGGCCTTGCTCTCTATGTTTGTGATGGTCCTGAATGGGACATGCTTACGGCTTATCGTGACTATCCCCTTCCTTACATAGACCTCTGGCATCGTCTCCCCCGACTCGGATTTGACGGAATACTCGATGCTACGCATATAGGATGGAACAAGGATCATGTAGGGTATCAGCCAGGCCAGATTGAGTACTATCGTCCAGAAGTTAATAGGACCCCAATAAGTAGATACCGTGACTTGCCCCGGGGGATGCTTCGCCGAGTCCGTAGCTATCAGGTAGGCCAACCCGACGAAGCTCAGCATTATCGCCGCCCATATCAGCGCTGCGACCGTGACACCCTGGACCCACATCTTGTACAGGAAGGCCCTCGAAGGCCTGAATATCTTACCGCTTGTTATCCTCTCGACCGGCGGCTTTATCACCTTTCCACCTTGCTCAACCATTCTCAGTCACTCTCCTCTCTTCTCTTGTATCGGGGGGTTTCCTTTGCCGCGAGCTTGTTGAAGATCGCAATTGAGCGCTGGGTCATGGGGAGCTCCTCCTCGTCGGGACGGAGCTCTATCCCGTACTCTTCGATTATGGCGTCCAGAGCCTCCCTGCACTCCTCCTCCTTGGGGCATTCCGGGCAGAGCTTACCAGCGTAAGAGTCGTGGCGGTACCAGATCACCACGCCGAGGCGCTCCGTGTAGATGGCATAAACCTGGGCGTTCGCCTGGTAGTCGAAGCCTATGAGGAGCCCCTTGTAGTCCAGGAGGCTCTCCACGTCGAGGCGGTGGCTGTTCGCCTGCTCCTTGAGGGCGCCCGCGATCTTGGCCCTGGCCCTATTCAGGACCCTGGAGACGTAGGCGGGCGTCCAGTCCTCGGCGGCGTGTGCCTCGGCTATGGTCCCCGTTGATAGGCCGGTCTGGAACTCGTGCCAGACGACAGATTCGTGGTTTGACAGCAGCCCCATCCGTTTCACTCCTTCCTGCTTGATTCCCGGCGAAGGGGATTCTTGCATGATAAATTGGTAAAGATTTACTTATAAAGTTACCGATATTTTACAGAAAATAAGTAAAGATTTACATGAATTCCGGCACACATCGGCTCTTGAGCCTATCTCGTCTGAGAGAGGATCTCCTCCCTCTGGAAGAGTCCGAGTCCGATGCGGAAGACGACGATGTCAACGACGACGAAGAGACCGGTTAGGATCAGTATCATCGTCGGGCCGAAGATGAGCACCCCCGCCGCTTGGGCGAAGAGAAGCCCAAGGATCGGCAGTATGAGGAGGACGCTTATCTGCTGGGCCTCCCTGAACCCCCTCACCCTCGCAGAGACGATGACAGTCAAGCCTATCGCTGCTAAGGAGACGACGGGCGCGAGGCCGAGCACCAGCATGAGCCAGCTCAGGTTGGGCAGGAGCAGCCTGCCGAAGAGGCCGTAGCCGAAGAAGTCAACCGATGCGCAGTAGGCGGTGAAGGAGAGGAAGGTCACGATCATGGAGGGCACGAAGGAGACCAGTATCTTGCCGAGGAGCAGTTCGCCGTCGGTCAGCGGCGTGGCGAGGAGCCCCTCGATCGTCTTCCTCTCCTTTTCGCCGGCGAAGCTGTCCGAGGCTATCACGCTCGAAGCCATCACTGGTATGATGAGGAAGAATGGAGCGAAGAAGTATAGCACCAAGATGTAGGTCATGACCTGAAGCGATGACATGCCGGCCAGCTCGGCTTTGATGTTGCTCGGCATGTTCCTGATCAGCGCCTCGAAATCGCTGGTCGAAGTTGAGCCGCCTACGGAGCTCGGGAGGAGGAAGAATATGGCTGGGAAGATGACGGAGAAGATGAGGGGG
>Ga0315279_10009380_pt1 | contig 11679 bp, 8 predicted proteins | sample YL17G06_20_MG_FD_203694 | JGI IMG/M metagenome (GOLD analysis project Ga0315279, IMG submission 203694) | Sediment microbial communities from Yellowstone Lake, YNP, Wyoming, USA - YL17G06_20 | ecosystem: Environmental > Aquatic > Freshwater > Lake > Sediment | place: USA: Wyoming | collected...
CACATTAATCAGGTGGTAGTCTCCACCACTTGATGGGGCTACCGTCTCGCACCGCGCCAGTAGTCTAGTCTCTATACGTGGGGGCGTTCAAGCCGATGGGCCTTATGGGAGGGGCAGGTCCCCGCTTCCCTGACCGGCCCCCGACACGACGCTGCCCTGCGGCCCCCAGACCACTCTACCTTATCGACCCCCAAACCGAGGCCCCAGACGTGCCCATCACAATTGCAGTCGTCCCCGTGGCCGGGCGAGGGACCCGGCTTCTACCGCTCACCAAGAGCCAGCCCAAGGAGATGCTCCCCGTCGGCCGCAAGCCCGTGGTCCAATACGTCGTGGAGGAGATGGCCCGATGCGGCGTAAGCCGGCTCATTTTCGTCACCGGTCCGGGAAAGACGGCCATCGAGAACCACTTCGACATCGACGCTGAGCTGGTCGCGCACCTCCGCGAGACCGGCAAAGAGGAGCTGCTGGCGGAGCTGGCCTTCGAGCGCGAGGACCTGGAATACTTCTACACGCGCCAGCGGCGCCAGCTCGGTCTGGGCCACGCCGTGCTCTGTGCCCGCCCGGTCATCGGCCAGCAGCCCTTTGTCGTGGCCCTGGGCGATTCGATCATCGGGCTCAACGCCCAGTCGCAGGTCGTCCGCACGATGGCCGAGCAGTTCGAGGCCGCGCGGGCGCAGGCCGTGATTGCCTTCGAGGAAGTGCCCCGCGAGGACGTCGTGTACTATGGAATTGCCAAGCCGCGGGGGCAGGCCGGCCCGGTGTTCGAGCTGGACGACCTCGTCGAGAAACCCGAAGTCGCCGAGGCCCCGAGCAATCTGGCGGTCGCCGCCCGTTACGTCTTCAGCCCCGCGATCTTCGACTACCTGGAGAAGACCGTCCCCGGCAAAGGAAACGAGATCCAGTTGACCGATGCCATCCGGGACCTCATCCGCGGCGGCGGAAAGGTCCTGGGCGTCGCGCTGCCGCCGGGCGAGAAGCGGTTCGACATCGGCAATTTCGAGAGCTACTTCCGTGCCTTCGTGGAATTCGCCCTGGCCGACCCGGTGTACGGCCCCGCGTTGCGGGAGCAAGTGGGCATGAGGGGGTGACAAGGCCATGCTCCTGATCCGCAAACGAGCCTTCGCCCGCGCCGGCATGGTCGGCAACCCTTCGGACGGCTATCACGGGAAGACGATCTCGGTCATCGTCCGCAACTTCGCCGCCGAAGTGACGCTCTACGAGTGGGACCAGGTCGAGCTGGTCTTGAGCCAGGACGACAAGAGCATCTTCCGGTCGGTCGAGGACCTGGCCCGCGATGTCAAGCTCCACGGCTATTACGCCGGCATCCGCCTGGTCAAGGCCACGATCAAGAAGTTCGTCGAGCACTGCGACCGCCAGCGGCTTTCGCTCCACCGGCGCAACTTCTCGGTCCGCTACCAGAGCAACATTCCGCGCCAAGTCGGGCTGGCCGGCTCCAGCGCGATCATCGTCGCCACGCTCCGCTGCCTCATGGAGTTCTACGGGGTCGAGATCCCCCATCGCGTGCAGCCTTCGCTCGTCCTGGCCGTCGAGACCGAGGAGCTGGGCATTGCCGCCGGACTGCAAGACCGCGTCATCCAGGTCCACGAAGGCCTGGTCTACATGGATTTCGCCGAGGAGCGGATGGAGAAACTCCACGGGCTCTGGTGTGGGGTCTACGAGCCGCTGGACCCCCGATTGCTCCCGCCTCTCTACGTGGCCTACAACGCCGAGGTGAGCGAGCCCACCGAGGTGATCCACAACAATCTCCGCGCCCGCTTCGACCAAGGCGAGCCGGCGGTGCTGGAGGCCATGCGGCAATTGGCCGACCTGACGGTCCAGGCCCGCGAGGCGATTCTGGCCCGCAACGCCAAGCGTCTGGGCGAATTGATCGACGCCAACTTCGAGGTGCGGCGCTCGATCTGCCGCTTGCCGGCCGAGCACGTGGAGATGGTCGAGCGCGCCCGCGAGGTCGGCGCGAGCGCCTCGTTCAGCGGCTCGGGCGGGGCGATCGTCGGCATCTGCCCGGACGACGCCACGTTTCATCGCCTCCAAGCGGCGCTCGCCCCCATCCATTGCCGCGTCATCCGGCCGCAGAGTCTCGCATGAGAACGTAAGAGACTCGCGACCGCCGGTCGCGGCTTTATGGGCGGATCGCCGTGCGGCCCACCAGGCTGATCGCCTCCCAATCCACGGCGGATCCTTCCGCCTGGGCCCCGTGGATCAGCTCCACCGTCACCTGTCGGCCGTGGTACCTCGCCAGCGAAACGACCAGCGGCCGGGCGTGGCCGCCGGACCGCGCCGGGATCTCAAACCGGCCCAGCGGCTCCCCGTCCACGCGGACTTCCAACCGGCTGGGCCGCCCGGACGGCGGCCGGCTGACTGCCATAAGCAAGCAGTCCCGATAAGGCCGCACAAAGACCTTGCCCGTCAGCCGCAGCGGCTGCTGCCCCAATACGGCCATCAGCCGATAGGCCGCGTCCTCGCGGTCCGCCCGGTCCCAGTAGCTCACCAGCCGCACGGCCTCCGAGTCGCCGGAAACCACCTTCCAGCTCTGCCACGCGGCGATCATCTGCGGACCGCGCCGCAGCACCTCGGCGTCGAGCTTCTCCGGGTCCAGCTCCAGAATCGGCTCCAGCCAGTCCGCCACGTCGCGGATGTCCAACGGATCGGCCCCGGGCGGCCGGTCCGCATGGGCGGGATCGACTTGGAGGATCAACCGCCCGGACGGCGAGGAGACCTCCAGCGCCAGGCGCCCCGTGTCCAGCACTTTGCCCGAGCCGATCAGCAGCTCGCTCGTGTAGAGCGTTTTCGGCGAGCTCGATTGCACCACGACCTTCGCCCGCACGCAGCCCCCCTTGCCCGCAAGCTCGTCCAGGCCGAACCGCGTCCGGAAGGCCCGGACCAGCGGGCAAAGCGGAAACTCCAACTCGCTTGCGGCGTGGACTCCGAAGCCCCACGGGAAGACGACCCCGCCCGTCTCCAGCAAACCGGCCTCGACGTTGCGGTCGAGCTGCCATCGCCAAGTGCCGCCGAGATCGGATTGCCCGCGCCAGGCCGCCGGCTCGATCCGCGAGAGCGGCACCTCCTGCGGCAGGAAATACTCGCGCACGCGGATCGTGTCGAACTTCAGCCAGAGCGGCTCCAGGCTCCACGCCGGCTGCACTAGGTGATACCACCGGGCCGGCTGTTCGTTGGAGCCGTGACTGCGGGCCTGAAACCGGTCCGTGGTGCTGGTGGCGCGCAGGCCGGTTGACGTTTCCAGGCGGACCAGCCGGGTGTCGCTTTCGAGCCCCAAGGCGGCCAACTGCTGGAAATACGCCTCCCAGGGGTCCATCGTCGGCAGGTGGACCTCGGCCAGATCGCCAAAGGTGAATTCCTGGACGCCGTCCTGACGCAGGACTTGCAGGCCCGTGGCGGTGAAGCGGATCGAGCGGAACTCCAGTTGACGGCCGTCGGCGAAAAACAGCGTGCGGGGCTGATGCCGGTCGGCCACCCGCTGCCAGACGATCCGCCGCACCCACGGGAGCGTCGCGCGGACCTCGGGGTGCGAGAGCCGCTCGGGCCAGGCGGTGCGGACCGACGCGGCCACGAGCAGGTGCGGCGGCAACCGCTCGTCCGCCTCCTCCGTCCCGTCGCGGAAGCCGATCACCCGCCCCGGCAGACAATCGCCGCCGTAGAACTCGACCATCGCATCCGGCGCGGGGGCCGGGGCGAGAGAGTTATCCACCAGCCAGCGCAAGGGCCGCTGCGGCTCGAACAGCTCGCGGTTGCCCAGCTTGGGCGCGGCCTTGGGCTGGTTCCAGGGCCCGAGCGTGTCGGCGGACTCGCGCGTCCCGTCCGCCCACTGGGCGGTGTAGCGGTAAGTCACCGCCGGATTGGCCTGTCCCGGCTGACTCGGCTTGTCCCGCAACCAGGGACGCGTCGCACGCAGCTCGGGATGAGAGGTCTGGCCGGGCGGGCGCATACGGATCGGTGCCCCGGCCAACGCGTCCCCGCCCAGGACAATCAGCGCAACGGCCAAGAAAACGGGCAACTTGCCCCGGTGTTCCTGAGCGACGGTTCCCATTGCTGTCTGCTTCCTCCTCAATGCCCGGTCCCTTCCATTGTGGTTAGCACCAGGGGGGCAGGTCAACTATGTTGGGACGGCAGTTGTACTGCCGTCCCCCCGGGGGCCGATCAGGGGCAGCAGTACAACTGCTGCCCCAACGGGACTCCCGGATAGTGTGCCACTGCTTCGTAGAAGCAGTCCATGCCGCAACCCGGCGTGGGGACACTGCTTCTGCGAAGCAGTGGCACACCCCGAAGAATAATCCGGGCTAGTATTGGCCACGACCTGTGCTACACTTGCGGGGGAGACGGTCCAGCGGTCCGCACCAGGTCGAGTTCCTTGAAAAAACTGACCTTCAAGCTCGTCAAAATCGGCATCTCGCTGGGCATTCTCGCCTTTCTGGTGGTCCAGGCCCAGAAGAACGACGTTTTCGAGGAACTCCAGCAACGGCCCAGGCACTGGGGGCTCTTGGCCGCGGCGTGCGGGGTCTGCTTCGTCGCCGTGGCGATCACGCTGGTGCGCTGGTATTGGCTGGTGCGGGCCCTCGATTTGCCCTTTCGACTTCAAGAGGCCCTGCGCTTAGGCTTCCTGAGCTACCTGTTCAACCTCGCCCCGATGGGCATTGTCGGCGGCGACGTGCTCAAGGCCGTGATGCTGGCCCGGCGTCAAGCGGGCCGCCGCGCCGAGGCCGTCGCCACCGTCGTCATGGACCGCTTGATCGGACTGTACGTCCTCTTTCTCGTCGCGTCCGCGGCCATCCTTCTGACCGGGCTGTGGCAAAGCGACGTGCGCAGCGTTCAGATTACCTGCCGAGTGGCCCTGTGGTTGACCGCGGCCGGGACCGTTCTGGTGGCCGTCCTGCTCTTGCCCGGCATTAGCGGCGGACGATTGACCGAGCTCTGCGGCCGGTTGCCCTACGTCGGGCCCGCGCTCAAGCGCCTGATCGAAGCGGTGCGCATGTACCGGCTGAGACTCCCCACGCTGGCCCTCTCGGCCGCGGTCACCGTCGCGGTCCACAGCCTCTTTGCCCTGGGGATCTACCTGATTGCCCGGGGCCTGTTCGACCGCGTTCAACCGCTGGCGACCCACTTCGTGATCGTTCCCCTCAGTATGGCGACGGGGGTCTTGCCGATTTTCATAGGGCCATTTGAACTCGTGCTCAATCTCCTGTACGCCAGCATTCCCCTGCCCAATGCGCCGCCCGGCCTGGACCACATCCTCGCGGGCCAGGGGTTCGTGGTTGCGCTAGGGTACCGGATCGCGACGGTGCTGATCGCGGCGGTTGGCGTCTGCTACTACCTTGGGAGCCGCCAGGAAGTGGCCGAGGTGATGCACGAAGCCGAAGCGGCGCAGCCGTAGGCGGCCGCCCCTCACATCCGCCGCCCGAGTCGGCGGGCACCCGGAACCGCTGGCCGGGGTGGTGCGGCGGGCAGACCGCATCATAGCAGCCATCGGCTTATCCCGTCCTCCCAAGTCCGCCAGTATATGCGCCTGTCCCCTTTTGCCTTACCCCGGGGCTTTGCCCATTGGGGGCGGTGATTTCGGGGCTTTGGCTCTCTCTCCCTCGGGGAGACGCTTTTGGCCGGACCGATCGCCCGATGACGTTAACACGCGGAGAACAAGGGGATCGGTCTTGATGAGTTCGCACTCCATCCGCTTCGCTCTTTCACTATCGTCGAACACCTCGTACTGCGCCTTCGCAGTATCGATCGGTTCCGGAACGCCGACCAGATTGAATTGGCCGTTGGCGTCGGTCTTCGTGAACCCGTACCGGCGGTTCTTTCCGATGATGTTGACACGTACAGCGGCGACCGGCCGGTCCTGTTCGTCGAGCACCCGTCCCGCGACGCTTTTCGTGGGCACGAGTTCAAGCGGCGGCAGCTCGAAGTCCTTGACCCGGTCGGGCACTTCGCACGTCACCTCGCCGAATTGCACGTAGTTCCCGGGCGTGTCGTATGTCTCCAATCTGACGAGCCCCGGCAAGACCTGGGCCGTGAATCGGCCCTGCGCATCGCTCACGCATTCGGCCCCCTGCGGTGCGACATCGAACTGGATGGCAATCTTCGCGCCCGGAATCGGCTCGCCGGTGTCTTTGACGCGGATGGAGCCCCGCACGGGAACAAGAGGGATCATCGGGAACTGCACCTCGGTGGTCCGGCCGGCCTCCACTTGAATGTACTGCGGCGGTCTTGGGCGGACGGGCAGCTTCTCGTCCACGAGGGCGTCGATTCGACCTGCCTGGCTGACCGCAATCGCTGGGACGGCGAACCGGCCCTGCTCATCGGACTCCACCAAGGCGAACCCCTCGGTTGACCACGGCCCCGAGATCGTCTTAAAGACCAGCCGCACACCCCGCGCCCACTCCGGCTTGTCGGCGATCACCTGCCCTTCGATCCTGCCGGCAGGACGCAGGCGGATCGGCTCCCCAGCGGACAACGGACGCTTCGGACCTACATCGTGCTGGACCTGAATCCCAAGGCCCTTGGCGGTGACTCGGATTTCGAGCAGGCTGTCGCGCCCCACGGCGGGGAGCTTCGCCCGGCCTTCGCTATCGGTGCGGGCCTCGACGTGCCGCAAGACCTCCTCGGGTGTCGGCTCATAGGTAACGTAGTAGGGCTGGACCAGTGCGCCGGCCAGTGGCAGCCCCGCGGGATCCAACACGACGAACGAGGTGTCGGCCGCAGGCTTCAATCGAATCTCCAGATCGGACGCGCCGCGCGCAAAGGACAATCGGTGACCCCTCGTGATGCCCAGTTGATGCCCTGCGGCATAGGCCCAGAGACTTGTGGGCGAGTTGGGAACCATCGCGGCAACCCAAGCCGCGGGGACCTCCAGAGTAAACCGGCCTCGGGAATCCGATTTCACATGCTGGAGACGGCAGCCTTTGCCGGGCAATTCACAATACACCGACAGCCAGACCTCCGCGCCCGCCACGGGCTTTCCTGCCTGGTCGATCACCTTGCCCTGGAACGTCCTAGCGGCCGCGTCCTTCGTCTTGGCCTCGGTCGGCGGCGCGGCTTGCGGCGACGCCGTGGCGTCCTTGCGTTCGCCGGCCGGAAGCCGCGGCTCGGCCAGCGCGAACCGCAATTCCGCGAGCAATGCCACGGAAACCAGGCCGACCAGCGCCACGCCAACAACCGCGCGAGGCTTCAGCGGGGTCTTGAAAACCCGCCGACCGAGCACGGCGATGCGGCGGCGGACGTCGCAGACCCGCGCCATGGCCAGTGCCCCCGTCGCCACCGAGGCCGTGGCCTCCAGCGCGAGCCGGGCCAGCGTCCGGCAATAGGCTTGCACGTCGCCAAGATAGGACGCCGACACGGCGTCGCAAACCGCGTCGCAAGCGGCCCGGTGGGCCGAGCCGATCCGCCACGCCAGCGGATGGAACCAGAGCAGGATCGACACAACCTGAAGGCCCAAGCTCCAGCCCCAATCCCGCGCTCGGACGTGCGCCAGCTCATGCACCAGAACGCCGGACAACTGCGGACGATAGGCCGGCTGGCACATCCGCACGGGCAACACCACCACAGGGCGCCGCAGCCCGCAAACGAACGGCACGGCACATCGCGGGCAACTCCGGACCTTGACGGCCCGGCGGCAGCCAACGGCCGCCGCAATCCGCCGGGCCTCGGCGACAACCCCTTCGGGCGCATTCTGCGAGGCCCGCAGGAGGCGAGCCAACCGAAGATACCCAGTCGCCAGCCGGACGCCGAGCAAGACCACGCCGAAGCCCCAGATGCCGAGGAGCACGGCGTGCGAAGGGATCGAGGGGCTGCCAGGCTCGGCCGCGGGAGTTGCTTCGGGCACAATCTCCACGGGTTGCGCGGCAGGTGCGGGCATTTCCGCGGGACGTTGGATTTCTGTCGGCGGCCGGGTGGCCGGCGTCAACCCCCTTGCATCGCGGCGAGCGGCGACTGGGGCGAAGGAATCCGGCGCAATCGCGGGGGACGGCTCCATTTCCGTGGGCTCTGGGGCATCGACCCGGATCTCCAGTGCCGGCCATCCGAAAGCCCCCAGCGGCAACAGCACCAGTCCGACCGCTACCCCGCGCCATAAGAGAACCCGCCACCGGGGATTGGCCCAGGCCATCGCAGCGTGGAGCAGCCACCCGACCGCCAACAACAGCGTGGCCTTCCCCAGCAGAACGGTCCCGGCGGACATCGCGGCGATGCGGGCAAGAGCGGAGGTCAGTGAATCCGGCATCATGGCTCGTTCTCCCCTTTTCTCGGCGGATCGGTTGGCGGCGTGCCCTGCTCGGCAAGCCGCTTCAGCTCCAGCAGGTCTTCTTCCGAGAGGTTCTCGATCTGGATCAGTTGGCACAGGAGCGTCTGGACGGAACCGTCGCAACAGACCCGGGTCAGATCGCGGAGCATGGTGCGGAAGGTCGAGTCGCGGCGAGTCCGCGCCCGATAGAAAAACGCCTTCCCCACCCGGCGCCGGACCACGTGGCCTTTTTCCAGGAGGATCGTCAAATAGGACCGCAGCGAGGAATTCTTGATCTTGCGAGGAAACCGCTCGTGGATTTCGGCGGGCTTCAGCTCGCCGTGCTTCCAGAGGATCCGCATGATCTCCAGCTCGCCCTTGGTGAACCGCGGCATGGTACGCCTCCAAGACGGAACGGACTCGTGATATGCGGATTCTACCGCACTTGAATCCGGGCGTCAATACCTAGTGCGGAAGAATCCGCACAAGGCCCCAGTCCCGGCCTCGTCCCCAAGCCACCCTATCCCTAGCCCCTAATCTCTTCCCCTCTCTGAATGTTCTACGCGGATTTGCACGTTCACTCGAAGTTCTCCCGGGCCACCAGCCGCGACTGCGACTTGGAGCACCTGGCCCTCCGGGGCGGCAGGAAGGGGATCGGGGTGGTTGCCGCCGGCGACTTCACCCATCCCGGCTGGCTCGCCCAGATCGAGGAGAAACTCATCCCGGCACTCCGAGGGCAATGGCTGCCATCCCGGGCGGCGTGAAGGTGGGTGACGACGAGATCGCGTTCGCCGGCGACGAACCGATGGCCGTCGGACGCGGCCGTCTACGTCAGGCTCCAGCCGCTTCGATACGGCGGATTGAGCCAGCGATTGGCCTCGTCGGAGTTGGTGAACCGCGTGGCCTTTTCGTCGTATTGCAGCTTCTGGCCCGTCATCCGGATGGCAATCACCCCGAGCAGGCCGATCTCGGACAAACGTCCGCCGTACTCGAACGGCGAGCCGGCCTGCCGCCCTTCCCGAATGGCGTTAAGCCAATCGTGCTGGTGGTCGCCGCGAGGAACCCGCGGGATCTTCGGCTCGGGACGCTTGTAGGCCTTCATCTTCGCCTCGGGGATCAGCCGGCATCCGCCCGCGCCGTGCGAGCCGTAGACGATCTTCCCGCGGTCGCCGATCACCACGGCGCCGGTCCCGACGTTGCCACGGACCGATTCCAGCTCGGCGGGACGCGGGATGCGCTGCTGACCCTCGTACCAGACCAGCTTGACCGGGCCGCGACTGCCCTTCGCGGGAAACTCGAAGGTGATCTGCGACCCCACCGGGAACGTGTCCGCGTGCTTCGGCAACTCATAGTCGTCGGTCTTCGCTTGAATCGTCGTCGGCATGTCGAGGTCCAGCGCCCAGAAGACCGGATCGACCACGTGGCACACCCAATCGCCCAAGGTCCCCGAGCCGTAGGGCATCCAGCCCCGCCAATTCCAAGGCACGTATGCGGGGTGATATGGCCGGGCGGGCGCCGGGCCCTGCCACAGGTCCCAGTCGAGCTCCGGCGGCACGGGCGGCCGCTCCTTGGCGACCGCTTCCAGATTGCGGATCTGGCAATAGACCTCGGGAAACGCGTCGCAGCCGGCGTGGACCTCGGTCACGTTGCCGATGGCGCCGTCCCAGATCCACTCGCAGAAGATACGGATCGAATCGCTCGAATGCCCCTGGTTGCCGACCTGGGTGATCACCTTGCGCTCCTGGGCGGCCTTGCGCAGGGCCCGCACTTCCCCCACGGAGTGCGCCAAGGGCTTCTCGCAGTAGACGTGCTTGCCGCGGTTCATGGCCGCCATGGCGGCGACCGCATGGGTGTGGTCCGGCGTGCCGACCAACACGGCATCGACCTTGTCCCCCTGGGCATCGAGCATCTTGCGGAAGTCTTTGTATCGCGTGGCCCGGGGAAACCTCTTGAACATGTCCGCCGCCCGGCGGTCGTCGACGTCGCATAGGGCGACGATGTTCTCGCTGGTCATATTCTGCAGGTCGCCAGCCGCCTGGCCGCCGGCGCCGATGGCGGCGATGTTCAGCTTGCCGCTGGGCGGGTTCTTCCCCGCGCCGCCCAGGACGTGCCGCGGAATGAACTGAAAACCAAGGGTCGCTGCTGCCGTTGTCTTGAGGAAGGTGCGTCGTTTCGTCTGCATCGCGAGTTCCTTTGTTATCCGAGATTCTCGATGGGAGGGCCTGCCTGGACGTGCTCCGGGCGGCAAACGCCCCCTATCATAACCGCAAACTATGCAAGTTGCGAGATACCACGCCGATTCTCCTCGGGCCCGTTGCGGGCCTCGGCAAGACGGCTACTTCAAGGTCAACTGATACGTGCGCCCGGCCTTGACCTCGATCGGCACCGTGCCATCGGCCGAGGCGATTGCCGGCAGGGCCTTGCCGTCGCACTCGATGGCCGCGATCTGATGGCCGCGAGGCGGCCGGACCTTGCGGCGGCCGTCGAGTGTGGCCTTCAGGCTGGCCGACGTGGCACGGCCGTCCTGCCAGGCAATGCTGACCTCCAAACCGCCCCGCGCACGCAGCCCCTTCACCTGCCCGGTCTTCCAAAGGTCCTTGGGCCAGGCGGGGAGCAGGGCAATCTGGCCCGCGTGGCTCTGGAGCAGCATCTCGGCAAGTCCCGCGGCGCCCCCGAAATTGCCATCGATCTGGAACGGCGGGCAGAGGTCCAACATGCTCGGGGCCGTGCTGGTGTTGATCAGCTCGCTGAGCATCTTGTGCGCGTGTTGGCCGTTCTCCAGCCGCGCCCAGAGGCTGATCTTCCATGCCTTGCTCCAGCCCGTGCCGCCGTCGCCGCGGATTTCCAGCGATTTGCGGGCCGCGGCGGCCAGCTCCGGCGCTCCGCGGAGTGTGATCAGGTCGCTCGGGAACAACCCGTACAAGTGCGAGACGTGCCGGTGCTGGATCTCGGGCGCCTTGGCATCCCAATCCTCCAGCCATTCCTGGAGCTGCCCTTGCGAGCCGATCTGCATCGGGGCCAGCCGGTTGCGAGTGCTGCGACACTGCCCGCGGAACTCGGGATCGATCCCCAGGATCTCGGCAGCCGCAATGCAGTGGTCGAACAGGTCGCGGAGGACCTGCACGTCCATGGTCGGCCCGGCGCATACGCTGACCCCGCCGGGATGCTGATTCTCCGGCGAAAGCGACGGGCACGTGACCAGCCACTTGTGCTTGGGCTCTTCGACCAGCGTGTCCAGGAAGAACTGGGCGGCGCCCTTCATCACCGGGTAAACGTGGGCCAGATACTGCTTATCGCCGCTAAACTCGTAATGGTCCCAAAGGTGCTTGCAGAGCCATGCGCCGCCGGTCGGCCAGAAGCCCCAGGCCGGGCCGTCGATGGGGGCCGTCGCCCGCCAGATATCGGTATTGTGGTGGCAGACCCAGCCGCCG
>Ga0315279_10009381_pt1 | contig 11678 bp, 6 predicted proteins | sample YL17G06_20_MG_FD_203694 | JGI IMG/M metagenome (GOLD analysis project Ga0315279, IMG submission 203694) | Sediment microbial communities from Yellowstone Lake, YNP, Wyoming, USA - YL17G06_20 | ecosystem: Environmental > Aquatic > Freshwater > Lake > Sediment | place: USA: Wyoming | collected...
GCGCTTGTGGTAAAACAGCAGCCATGAACCGGCGAGAGTTCGCGCGAATGGCAGCGGCCGCGCTCGGCGCGGCAAACTTGCGCGCCCAGGAGCGCGCCTACGACCTGGTGATCCGCAATGCGCGCATCGTGGACGGCAGCGGCCGGCCCGCGTTCCCCGGCGACGTGGCCATCCGTGGCGACACCATTGCCGAGATGCCCACGGTGAACGGCGCGGCCCGGCGGGAGATTGACGCGGCCGGCCTCGCCCTCTGCCCCGGATTCATCGACGCCCACGACCACTCCGACTACTCCATCCTGATCGATTCCGGCGCCCGCAGCATGGTGCACCAGGGCGTGACCACCATGGTGCTGGGGGAAGCGAACTCCGCCGGGCCCGTTGCCGGCAAGGCGCGCTGGGCGGCGCCGGCCGCCGTCACCGAGCGGTGGCGGACGCTGGGTGAATACTTCCGGCTTCTGGAGAAGCGCGGGGTGGCCACCAACATCGCTTCCTACGTCGGCCTGGGGCAGGTGTGGGAATGCGCGGTGGGGTACGACATGCGGCGGCCGACAGCCACGGAGATGGCCGGGATGCGCCGCCTGGTCGCGGAAGCCATGCGGCAGGGCGCGCTGGGACTGGCCGACTCCCTGATCACCCCGCCGTCCTCGGCCGCCACCCGGCAGGAGATTCTCGACTTGGTGCGCGTGGCGAAAAAGTACGGCGGGATTTACTGCACGCACATCCGCACCGAGGGCATCGGGATTTTCGGCGCCCTCGAGGAGGCCATCGAGATCGGCCGCTCGGCCGGCGCTCCGGTGGAGGTGCTGCACCTGAAGATCGCCGACCGCGCGCTGTGGGGACGCATGAACGAAGTGGTGGCGCTGATCGAACGGGCGCGCGCTTCGGGCCTGCGCATCTCGGCCAACGTCTATCCCTACTTCGCGGGCCAGAACAACCTGTCCGCCATCATCCCGCCCTGGGCGCAGGATGGCGGCACGCCCCGCATGCTGGAGCGGCTGCGTGACCCGGCGGCCCGCGCCCGCATGAAGCGCGAGATTCTCGCGGGCCTGCCCGGCTGGTACAACCACTACACCGCCACCGGCGGCTGGGAAGGGATGCTGCTGGTGGCGCTCAAAGATCCGCGCAACCGGCCCTTCCAGGGGCGGCGCATGAGCGAGCTGATCGCGGCGCGGGGCGGCGACCCGGTCGAGGTGCTGTTCGACGTGCTGCTGGAGGAGAACGGCTCGGTGCCCTGCGTCTACTTCCATCATCGCGAGGAAGACATGCAGTTGGCGCTGCGGCAGCCGTGGTGCTCGGTGGCCTCCGACGGCTTGGCCGTGCGTCCCGAAGGCCCGCTGGGCGCCGAAACCCTGCATCCGCGCTCCTACGGCACATTCGCGCGCGTGCTCGGCCGCTACGTTCGCGAACTCAAGCTGCTTTCGCTGGAAGAGGCGGTGCGCAAGATGACGTCGCTGAACGCCGAGAAAATCGGCGTCCGGGACCGCGGCGTGGTCCGCCAGGGCATGCGCGCCGACCTGGTGGTATTCGATCCGGCCACCGTCGCCGAGCGCGCCACCTACGAGAAGCCGCACCAGTACGCGGCCGGCATCCGCCACGTGCTGGTCAATGGAAAAATGGTGCTGGAAAACGGCGAGGACACCGGCCAACTCCCCGGCCGGACGTTGCTTCATCGCTGAGACCGCCGGAGGGTTCTGCCATGCTGATCCCTGTTCGTCCGTGGTTAATTCTGCGGCCTGGTTGTGTCAGTAGAGAACTTCGCTCTCGCCTTTCTCTTTAATGAGCTGCTCGAAATGAGCCACGATCTTGTCGCGCCGCTCGATGACCGCCTTGACTTCGGACTTGTTCAGATGCGGCTTCGTTTTCTCCGCCAGTTCTGTGGGGTCGAGTTGGCGCAGCTTCTCGAGCAGCCGGCGGTCGCAGCGCTTGAGCGTAAGCGGGTCGAGCAGGTCGGAGCGCAGGCGGAAGGCGCGGGTGAAGTCGATCATCCACAACTTCCAGTGTTCGTCGATCAGCCGGTTGGTGGCGTTGGGGTCCGCATCGCAAATGAGTTGCGCAAAGACGATGACGCGGTCGGTCTGGTCATTCCAGGCAGCCGCGTCGGGCGGCTCCACTTTTTTCTGCAGGCGCTCGCGCTCGTTCATTTTAACGTTGGGCACCCACCAGGCCAGCGCGCCGCTGTTGCCCTCCCACTTGCGGGCCACGGTCACGGGCACCATGCCGTCCAGTCCCAGCAATTTGGCCAGCTCGTAAGCGGCGATGTTGAAATGGTAAGAGTCGCGGAAGTTCAATTCCACGCTGCCGTCTTCAAACTCCTGCAACTGTCTGTATTCATCGATGCTTTGAAAATGGGCGTCGTGGGTGATTTTGCCGTCGGTCAAAGTCAGACGCCAGGGATGGGTAATGCCTTCGGGGATCGGCCTGCTGCCAGTGACCTTCGCCTCCAGCAAGAACTGCGCCATTTCTTCCGGCGACAGGTTCGGCTCCTGCGCGGGCCCGGCGAAGGCCGCCAGACACAGAGCAACCAGCATAAAGATCCGCGAACTGAAATGCGGAAACATATCTGCCTCCGTAACATCCGGTCGAAGGGCTGGCCGCAAGTCGCGCAGATCGCACAGATTCCGATTTTGCCCATCTGCGTGGTCTGTGCGATCTGCGGCTAATTGTAACTCAGCGCGATGGCCCGCCGGCGCCCGTCGTTCGCCAGACCATTCGGAACCCTTGCGGGAGCTGGACCCGGCTTCGCCGCACAAAAAAGGTGCTGACACCCGGCAGTTCCCGAAGCCCGGTCTGATAGCTGCCGCCATAAGGCGTGCCGGCCGGCAACTGCCAGGTCAGCCCGGGGCGCTGCTCCGTATCTCGCAACCGGGCCTGGAAACGGGCCCGAAGGTTGGGGAATTCGAGCTCGTTGAATTGCAGGCCGACCAGGAAAACATTGTCCCAAGCGCGGAGCTTCTCCAGCCTGCGCAGCCGCCCCCTCACGACCGCGCCGGCAGGCGCCAAGACCTTTTCCTGGTAGACGACGTTGGTTTGCAGCTTCGCTTCAATCAGGTCGCCGACCGCCGAGGTGTTTGAATCGATCGGCGTCTGAAGCGCAATTTCCAGAAACAGGCCGGCGGGCAGCTCGATTTCGGTTACGGCGGCGGCCTGGCCCGCGGCAACGCCCTCCGGGCGGGGATCGAAGGAAACCGCCGAGCGCGCCACATATTTGCGGCATTGCGAGAACGCGGTGACGTTGCGGTCTTCGTCGATGCGGCTCGCCATTGTGAGTTCCGCGCGCTGCGGCAACAGAAAATCGGAACCGGCGATCGGCACCTTCCCGTAGTCCACCTGGGTATTGCTGCTCGAAATCTCCAGCTCCGGCGGAATGTCATCCGCGACGGAAGTGATTCGCATCAGTTCCAGGGTTTCGGCGTCCGCCCAAAAGGAGCCGTGGTAGGCAACGTAGGCCCTGCGATCAAAATTCGAGACCGTCTGGTTGCTGCTGAGCAACGGGACGCGATAGTCGTAGCGCAGGGCGCGGCGCCCGCCAAGATTCTCTTCTCCGGCGTAGCGGAAGAGGGGGGCCCGGCTCAGAAAAATGTTGCCTGCCCGGAGCGCAAAATCACCGCTGCCGGTCACGCCGAAGCCGACCAGCGACGCCAGCGGCGCTTCGCCCACTCGGCGAGCGCCGGGCCAGGAATACAGCTCGCGCCCGCCGACGTGCGCCACCTCGAAGCGGACCGTATCAATAGGCGTGAAACCGCGCCAGCCGGGGGCGCGCCAACTGCGCTCCACCGTTTCCAGGCAGGTATAGTCGGGAATGCGGGACAGGTTTTCGGCGGCCTTCTGCTTGATGCGCGCCAGCTTGATCGTCTCCGGCGGCAGTTGCTGTGCGCCGGCCGCCGCCAGCAGGAAGGCAGAAAGCAGAAGGCAGAAGGCTGCAAGAGCAGCCACCGTTGCCGCTTTCCGCCTTTTGCCTTCTGCCTTCACTTGTGGCTCCCGGTGCGGAACTCGGTCCAGGGCTGGGTGGGGCGGTCCTTGAGCAAGCCGGCCATCCAGTCATATTGCGGATGCGCTTCCAGGAATTTGGCCGCGTTGAACGGCAGGCCGCAGGCTGCTCCCCAGCGCCCGGTGAACGACATTTGCTTCGCCATTTTCGAATCGACCACCTTCCCGTCGAAGGCACCGAACGGACTGAAAGGCGCGAAGTCGTCCTTGCCGGGCAAATCGGCGTCCAATTCAAAGTGGCCACAGAGCGTCCGGCTGCTGGGGTTTTCTTTCAGCAGATAGGTATCGTAATGATCGGCCATGAAGCGCCTGGCCAGTTCCACATCGATCTTGCCAGCGTGCTGCTTCATCAGTTGCTTCCAGCGGACGCGCCGGGCCACTATGCAATTACGGATGTCGTCGCTGTTCACATTGGTTTCCAGGCGCAGGATCTTGAGGTCTTCCGCGATGTTGGAACCGATGAAAAAGCCGTCGCGCTTCTTCTCAAAGCCGACGTATTTCAGGCCGAGTTCAAGGCGTGCGATTTCGTTTGTCTTAATGTCGCCAATCAGCCAGGCATTAGCGTAGCCGCCATTGTTGCCCCGCTTCATGATCGAAACCCATTCGTCAATCGAGGAGGCATCCTGGGTGGCGCGCCGCATGCGCACGAACTCCGGTGTCTGCTTTTCGTCAAAACCGCTGAAGCCGCCGATCGTGGTTTCCGAGCCGACCAGCCCGGCGCTGGTGATAAAGAAGTCCGTCCCGCTGTGAATCCAGCCGGGAAGGCCCTGCATCAGGATGCGATGTCCGCGGTTGGGAGCGATATCGATGATCAGGCTGAAACCTGCCTGGGGGTAGTCGATCCAGCTATTATGTGCCAGGACGATTTGGCCGTCGGCGGTCATGCTGCCGGTGGCAATGAAGGAACTGCACGATTGCTTGGGCGGGTTCGGCGACTCCGACTCAAGCTTCTTCTTCTCCTTCGGCCACCAGTACCAGGCCAGGTCGAACCAGCCGTTGTAGGCGATGATTTCGTCGCGGCTTGTGGTGATCCCCGCCCCGCGCACGCCCTCCACGATTCCGTCAATCTCGGCCAGGTTCTCCGGATCGACCTTGGGCGTGAACATGGCCTTTGACTTTTCCACCAGCCAGTCCCACTCCATGCCGCTCGTGTGCTTCCACACTTCACGGCGCACCCGCAGCGCCTCCGCGATTTCCTTGGCCAGCAGATAGCCGTGCTGGAAACCGCGCTGCCGCGCCTCGCCTTCGATATGCAGGTAGATCCAGCCGCTTTTCTCGTATCGTTCGGCGCGCGCCACCCAGGCTTTCTGTTCCTGTGTTAGTGGAGCGGCGGCCGCAGCAGACAGCCACGCGGCCAGCAGCAATGCCGCCCATCTTGCGATTGTCTTCATAGCGGACTCCCTTCGCCTGGGATGGGTGTCAAACGGACCGCTCAGATCGCAGAGGAGAGCAGCGCATTTTGCCTCCGCGTAGCGATCAGCAAAAATGTTGTTTTTCTAACACCATTTCCCGCCTGCGGCTCCGCCGCTTTGCTGTGCGGAATGGCTCTGCCTTTCCGAACCCATGCCCTTATCCCTCAGAGGCTGCGCCTCCAGTCGCGCTCCGAAGGCGTAGCCTTCAAAAGAGCGGGGCCTGATCGGAAAGGCAAAGCCATTCCGCACAGCCGGGCGGCAAAGCCGCTGTTGGCTCCGGCTGCGCTGGTTCAAGTCCTCCGCGCCCTCTGCGGTTCGATGGACTTTGGACCTTGGACCTTGGACTTTGGACCTTGCTACAGCAGCCGCTTCAGCGCGGCGCGGGCTTGGGCCACCTGTGGCAGGCGCGTCTTCGAGCCTTCGAAGTGCGAAGCGAATTCCTGGTATTCGTTGACAGCCTGCTCGCGCTTGCCGGTGGCCTCGTAGATCTGGCCCAGGTGAAAATGGCAGAGCTGGGGCAGCAAAGGGGTGCGGGCGCGCACCTTGTTCCAGTTGCCCACATCGCGCTCGCGCAACAAAGCGAGCCGCAGTTGCCGCTCGGCTGCGGAGTAATCCCTGAGCAGGAGCTGCGCCCGTCCTTTCGCCAGCAAGAACCAAGGCACGGGCCAATCCGGCGCGCCGGCCGTGGCCGACATCGCTCCCTGCCCATCGTTACGCGCCAGCGCCGCCCAGGCGCCGTTATAGGCGCGGAGGAAATCCAGGGAGCGCTGGGTGAACCAGGGGCGCGCCGCGCGAAATTCCTCCAGGCTGCGGGCCGCCCCCGGCGCGTCGCCGGCCACCGCTTCCAGCCAGGAAACAGCCCAGTGCTCTTCGCCTCCAAGCTTTTGCTGGCGCGCGAAGGCGAGCGCCGTGCGCCCCTCGCCGAGCAGGAACGAGATCTGCCCGAAAATCTGCAGTGCCTGGCCGGCGGCATAGTTATGCCCGGCGCGGCCGAGCTGGCCAGCGGCCCGGCGGTAGAGCTCGTTAGCGCCCTCTGGATCGCCCCGCGCCTGCTGCAACTGCGCCTGGAACATCGGCAGATGAAGCCGCCCGACCGCCGTCGTGCGCTTCTCGTATTCTCCCAGCGCCGCTTCCGCCAGCGCCAGCTTCTTTTGGTCGATGTAGAAGATTGCCAAGTTCAAGTACGAGCTATAATCGGCGGCGTCCGGCTTCAGCTCGAGCACCTTGCGATAAGCAGCTATGGCCTCGTCGTTGCGACCGGCAAAGTAGAGAACGTCGCCGCGGGTGCTAGGAGGGTTGGGGTCGTGCGGACGCAGGGCCGCGTACTGGTCGCAGGCCTGCAGGCCGGCGTTCAGATTGCCCAGCCAGGTCTGCTCGTAACACAACTGGTTCAGCATCAGTTCGTCGCGCGGATCGAGAGCTAGGCCGTCGCGCGCCACGCTGATTGCCCGCCCGTATTCGCCGAGGTGGCCGAGGGCGTACGTCAGGTTGGCTCGCGCGTCGCTGTCGCGCGGGGACTCCGTGACCAGCATTTCCGCTGCCTGCCGCCAACCCTCCCAATCGCCTCCCGCCCTAGCACGTTGCATTTGGTACCACAGCATTTCCCTGCGCGGCAGGCGGGCCTGCATCCGCTCCACCTTCCGCCTCGCCTGCTCCGCATTCCGCTGGTCTTGCACGTCGCCATACGACCAAGCCAAGTACAGGTAGGCCTGGGCGAACTGGGGATCCAACCGCACCGCTTCCGCAAGTTCCCGAATCGCTTCGCGATACGCAAAGCGCCGCTGATACTCGTGGCCGAGCTGATAGTGGCGGTAGGCTTCGATATTGGCGGTGGAGACATCTTCGATCGCCGGCGGTTTCGCGGGCAGCTTGCCTTCAGGCAGCAGGCGCTGGGCGATGTCCGTGGTCAGCCCGTCCACCATGCCGAACACGTTGTCGCCTTGCAGCCTCTTGGGGAACAGGATTCGGCCGCTGGCGGTGTCTTTCAACTGGACATCGAGGCGCAGCCGCGTTGGGCCCTCGCGCAGCAATGCACCGGTGACGAAGGCGTCGGCGCCGACGCCGCGCGCCACTTCCAGCGCCAGCGCCGGGTCCATTTTGTCTTTCTTGCCGATGCGCTTCGCCTCGGCTTGCACCCGCTCGGTGGAGATCACCTCAACGCCCGCCTGCGCCAGGTTGGTGGTCAGCATCTCGGTGAGGCCGCTGTCCAGCCAGTCGAGCGATGCGTCTTGCGAAAGATTGGAGAAGTAAAGGACGGCGACGGCCTTGCGGGCGGCGGGCGGGGCGGGCCGCGGCGCGCGGGTGTGCAGCAGCCACCAGCCAAGCGCTGCGGCCAGCAGCAATAGGATGCCTACGGCAGCGAGCAGGTGCGTATGGAGCGCCGGCCTCCGGCCGGCCCCGGGGCCGGCGGGATGCCAGCGCTCCATACGCGGCGTCTCATCGACCGGTGCCGTTTGTACCGCCGGTGTCTCGCCGGCCAGCCCCCCAAGGCCTGCCGCGCCGGCCGGCGGTACAACTGCGGCCGCCTCCGGCGCACAGCCTGAAGGCTGTGCCACTGCTGCCACCTGCAACCTGTCACCTGCAACCTGCGACCTGGAGTCCGAATCCCGCTTCAGGCGCTGCAACTCCGCCCGCAAGTCCGCCGCCGTCTGGTACCGTAACCGCCGGTCCTTCTCCAGCGCCCGGTTGATGATCCGTTCCAGCTCGGCCGGCACTTCCGGATTCAGCCGCACCGGAGCTACCGGAGCCTTGTGCAGAATGCCGTCGAACACCAAACCCGACGTCTGCCCCGAAAACGCCTGCCGCCCCGTCGCCATCTCGTAAAGCACCACGCCGAAGGAGAAGAGGTCGGTGCGCGTGTCTATCTCTTCGCCCCGCACCTGCTCGGGCGACATGTAGGCCACGGTGCCGATGGCCGCTCCGGGGCTGGTTAATTGCTCCTCAATGACATCGAGGGTCGCGCCTTCGGAAGCGCCGGCTGCACAGCCTGAAGGCTGTGCTACTTTGGCCAGGCCGAAATCGAGAATCTTGGCTTGCCCGCGCTCAGTCACGAACAGGTTGGCCGGCTTGATGTCGCGGTGGATGATGCCCTTCTCGTGAGCCGCATCCAGCGCGTCGGCAATCTGGGTCCCCAGCTCCAGTAGCTCATCGGCCGGCAGCGGCCTGCCCAGGATGCGATGCTTCAACGTGCGGCCTTCCAACAGCTCCATGGCGATGAAGTGCCGGCCGTCGGCCTCGTCAATGTCGTAGATAGTGCAGATGTTCGGGTGGTTCAGCGCCGACGCGGCGCCCGCTTCCCGCTGGAACCGTTCGAGCGCGTGCTTGTCGCGGGAAAGCTCTTCGGACAGGAACTTCAGCGCCACCAGGCGGCCCAGCTTGGTGTCCTCCGCTTTATAGACGACACCCATGCCTCCGCCCCCGAGTTTCTCGAGGACGCGATAGTGCGAAATGGTGGTACCGACCATGGGATTAGCCCCCCTCACCGTTCATCCCAGGGCTCGGCCTTAGAGTCGGCGATCCAGGGTTAAGGTAACTACGCCTCGTAATACAGTCGGGTTACATTAATCTTTGGCCGCGGTTCCTGTCCAGCGGTTTGGTTGCATTCTGTTCCACATCGCCCGGGGTGGTTCGCGGGTGTGTGCCGGGGTAGAATAGCCATTCAGGAGGAGCACATTGCGCCGCAGAGATTTCTGCTCTGGAGCACTGGCGTTGGCCGGCTTGAAGGCCCTCGAGCCGTCCCGGCCGCGCCTGTTTCTCACCCGCGCTAGGCTCGACCAGGTAAAACGGAAAGTCTCCGGCTCTCACGCCGAACTGTGGAAGATAGTTCGAGAGACCGCCGACAGCCTGCTCGACCGCCTGCCGCCCTCCAATTACCAAAACCAAGGCGAAATGCGCTCGGCCGGGCGGGGCATTCCCTTCCAGGCGCTGGCCTGGCTGCTCACCGGCGAAGCGCGCTACCGCGACGGCGCCAAGCGCTGGCTGCTGCGCGTGTGCGAGTACCCGCGCTGGGAACAAAACGATAGCCTGGCGGCAGGCGAATGCCTGTTCGGCGTGGCCGTCGGGTACGACTGGCTGTACGACCAGTTGGACCAGCCGGAGCGGCGATTGGTCCGGGACAAGCTGGTGCATCAGGCCGAGGCGCTGCGCAACGGGCCGCCCGTGCATCACGATCTCTGGCTGGCCAACCACAATCATGTCGAGCATTTGGGGCTGGCGGCAGCCGGGTTTGCTTTGCGCGACGAGGTCCCGCAGGCCGAGGCCTGGATTCGCCAGGCCCATTCGGTCTTCCTCAAGGCCCTGGAGTTTTCCAGCCGCGACGGCGGCTCCACCGAGGGCCATCAGTACTGGGCCTACTCGGCGGAATCCATTCTCCGCTATGCGGAACTGGCACGCGACCTGCTGAACGAGAACCTGTACCGGCACGAGTGGCTGAAGAGCTTGCCCGATTTCGTTCTTCACAGCACGCTGCCCGATTTCTCGGCCAGCAATTGCGTGATGTCGTTCGGAGACTCCCACCGCGCATATGAAGCGCACGGCCCGGGGCACATCCTGTACCGCACCGCGGCCGAATACCGCAACCGGCAGGCGCAGTGGCTGGCGGGCGAAATGCTGCGGCGCGGGGTGGGCCGCGCAGCCTACTGCGGCTGGGCCAGCCTGCTGTGGTACGACGAGACGCTGGCTCCGGCGCCGCCCTCGAACCTGCCCACCTTCTGGAACTGCGATGACATCGGCTGGATCACCAGCCGCAGCTCGTGGGATGCCGATGCGGTCCTGGCCGGGTTTAAAGCCGGACCGATGCACGGGCACAAGGCCCAGAAGTATTACGACGCGCATCCAAAAGAGACGCACGAGATCGGCGGCGGCCATAGCCATCCGGACGTCAACAGCTTTCAGGTTTACGCCTATGGGAAGTGGCTGGCCATCGATCCGGGCTACGAACGGCCCAAGTGGACGCGCAATCACAATACCGTCCTGGTGAATGGGAAGGGGCAGTTGGGTGAGGGACAGACTTGGTTCGACCGCAACGCCGTGCTGCAGGCCCGCGCTACGAGCGCCATGATCAAGGCGGAACACCGCGGCGCCTGCGACTACGCCGTGGGCGATGCCATGAGTATTTATCCCGCCGCGGCCGGGCTTACCCGCTTCCGCCGGCATTTCGTGTTTCTCAAGCCCGATTTCATCGTTTTGGTGGACGAACTGGCAGCGGACCGGCCGTCACGCTTCGAATGGCTGATGCACGTGGAGGAGGCGGTCGAGCAGCGCGGCGACGCCGGCTTCCTGGTGCGCACTGGCGCAGTTGCCATGGATGTGCAGTTTCTTCTCGCGGAAGGTCTGGAGGCGAAGGCCTCGGACAAGCTGCTGGCGGCCTCCTGCGGATCGGCGACGAGCTGCTTGATCGTCGCGGTGCTGCATCCGCGCAGGGGGAATGCGCCCGCCGCTCAAGCGCGGCTTGAGTCGCGGCAAGATGGCCGGCTCGCCATCGCCCTCGCCGCCGGCAGCCGCCGGGCCAGGGTGTCGCTCGACCTCACCAGCCAGAACGTGACCGTGGGTTCGTAAATCAGAAGCGCCGAAAAGCGCGCTCGACTGTGAATCCCCTGTTCGCCGTTATGTTGTAGACTGGCAGTCGTTCCGGAGAGGGGCACTGCTTCGGACCACAGCGGGTCCAGACGTGATGATCCGAAAGAGCGCGCCGGTCTTCCCGCGTGTGAAGAGACTGCTGGTTGTTTCATTCGCGGCGTTGCTGCTGGTGTCGCCGCTGTCCGCGCAACGCACGGAACCGCCCGCTACTCCGCCTCAGCAACGGTCGGCGCGACCGGCCCCGCCCTCCGATGTGCCGCGCTTCACCGCCGAGATAAACCTGGTCAATGTGTCCTTTTCCGTGCACGACCGCAACGGCGCGCTGCTCGCCAACCTGGGCCAGGATGATTTCCGCCTTTACGAAGACGGCGTGCCTCAGCAGCCGAAATTTTTTTCACGCGAGCAGGACAGCGGGCTCACACTCGGCCTGACCCTGGACTGCAGCAACAGTCAGCGCGGCCTGGAGGAGGAGAACCTGCTGGTGGCCCTGGCGTTTCTGAGGCGCGTGCTTCGGCCGGCGCAGGACCGGGCGTTTGTGGCCGCCTTCGCGCGGCGCGTGCTGCTGGTGTGTCCGCTGACCGCTTCTCTCGACAAGCTGGAGGAAGGCCTTCGGCGATTGCGCAGCGGCGTTTACCAGGATGCGCTCATGAGCGCCCCGCGGCCCGGAATGAGCGGCAGCAGCGCGGTGTTCGACGGGATCTA
>Ga0315279_10009383_pt1 | contig 11674 bp, 8 predicted proteins | sample YL17G06_20_MG_FD_203694 | JGI IMG/M metagenome (GOLD analysis project Ga0315279, IMG submission 203694) | Sediment microbial communities from Yellowstone Lake, YNP, Wyoming, USA - YL17G06_20 | ecosystem: Environmental > Aquatic > Freshwater > Lake > Sediment | place: USA: Wyoming | collected...
ACGCTGCCCCAACGCCCGTTCCTGGGCTGACCGGGTAATGCTGACACTTCCGCGCTGCAACACCCCGCCGGGTGACCGGATAATGCTGACACTTGGCCCATCAATCGTAAGGTTGACTCGCGCCGGATGAAACCCAGCGGGCGCGTCCAGGCCCCAACGCCGGGACCCAAGGTGGTGCAGTAGACGGCCGCTGCCCCGACGTTCCGCAGATACTCCACGCCACGTGCAAACAATGGCCTCAGCCACTCCGGTGAGGCCAGGTAGTCTACAATGATCGCGGCGGCAGCCCCATGACAGACGGCCATACGGATGACGGCATGGCCGAACGAGTGCTCCAACAGCACGGTGAAGCCTACGCGCGCCCCCGTGATGATTTGGTAAAGGCCCTAACCGAACGACAGCGGCAAGACACAAACCACCACGCCGCCGACCCGAACTCCGCGGGTGGAAAAAATCACTCCACAAGACATCGACCCCGCCGAAGACGCCAACGACGCCTGGTGTTCAGCCGCAGGTCACTGCTCCGGTTCAGCCGCACGCCACGACGGAGCAGACCGCGGCCTCGCTGAACTGGCTGTGCGCCCGATGGCTTGAACGTCGCCACGTTCGCCACACCGGGCGCAATACCCTGCAGCGGGAATCGTTCACCCGCGTCTATCACCAACAACGCAACCTCGCCGCCACACGCTCCCGCCTACGTCGCTATTGCCAAAACGAAGGTGCGTTGTGGTGCTAGCGGTAGTGCGTCTGGCCTGGCTGACGGACTTCTTCGACCGTGAGCATGTCTCGTCGCCCCCCTAATGCACTTCACGTTGATTGCGGCGATAGCCAAGCGCTCATCTGCGCTCAGGAGACCCAACCGAACCGGAACGACAGGCGCGTGGCATCCGGAGCGTGTGACCCAGCAGCGCATCTCTCATAATCCACCAGAAGATTCGGGGATTGTTTCTGGCCTGCGACAGACAGTAGGGCAGGAATGCGTGCCCGTACGGAATGTAAAGCCTCACAGGGACGCCCGTCTCACGGGCCACTCGAACGGCGGGTCTTACCGGGAGTCCAAAGAGCAGTTCCAGTTCACAGTGCGTATCGGCCGCTTGGAGGCGTCTGATCGCTTCCCGAGCCAAGGTTACATCATGTGTCGCTACGGCAACATGGCGTGCCCGCCCAAGTAGGCGGTCGATGACGGCCAGGAAATTGGATCGCGCGTCAATCTCTGGTGCCGTCGGGTCTGGCCATTCGCCTTTGACCACCCGTACGTTGAGGCCCATGTCGACGGCCCATGCCGCATCGCTGGGGCTACGAAGCCATCGACTCGGCAGCGTGCAGCCCAGGTCGGGGTAGAGGGGGAGCGCCCGGGCGATCATTGAGAACGCTCGATCGGCAGTCTCGGGGGCCAATGAATCAAAGTGGATTCGAAAGCCTTTCGCTTGTGCCCGATTAACAAGGTTGACGACGTGTTCCTGGCAGTATCCAATCGCGGGTGCCTTGATCGAAAGGTAGCAGTCCAACTGCTCGCAAGAAAGGGCATCCGCAGCCTCGTCATACGCACGCGCCACCGCTGGCGGCGCGTCCCCGACCGCGTTCCAGAACCCGATCGTGGTGGCGAAGCCTTGCTGAGAAAGCCAGCGACAGGCCAGCAGGGCATCCTCCAACTCCGGTCCCACCAGGTAGGCACGGGCACATCGCTTCGCAACAGCCTGCCACATCCTCTTCATCAGGGCTATCATGCTCTGCCTCTTCGCTTGATCATCTGGCGGAGCCGTCTCGCGGCGACCCTTAGTCCGTCACTGATGCAAGCCGCCACTCCCTTGAGGTTCGCTGGGTAAACCCGTACGGCAACGCACGAACGTACGTGTTGCGTCCAGACTTGCGTCCAGGAGTCCACGTTGCCAAGGAATTCATAAGAGCGCAACCCTCGCGATGCAGCGTACTGCACCGTCTTCAACATGAGCAGCGTGCCAGGGGAGCACCTGGCGAACTCTTCGTCGTAGCCGATTTTCAATAGCCAGAAGGCCTCCCCGCACTCTACAGCGAACTCCATGGCCACAGGCCTGCCACCAATTCGCAGGAAGCAAATGCGCAAGATCCCTGCTTGGCACGATGCGGCTGCGTAGCGCCTGTAGAACGCACCCCGAATAGGATCCTTCCCCAGCGCCGTGCCTTGTTGTCCTTTCCAGCAGGCCGCCTCTACTTTGAACGCCTCGTCGAGCATGGCTTCGAGATCCTTTGGGGCAGGCGACAGTATCTCGGCACTAACGGTGCCCAACTCTTCCGCCCTTCTCTGCATGCGGCGGATATCAGCTCGGCGACGTGAACTGAAATGCTGCTCCGGCTGTTGCCAACTGGCATCAAGGGGGATCCAGGGACAACCCCCGTTGGGGCGGCATATGACCACCCCGCGTCCGCGGTAGGCGCTTCTTAGTGCACCCACAGTCGGCGAGTCCGCTGGGATGCGCTCCAGGCAAAGAGGATGGCCCATCCCTGCCAAAGTCCTCGCGAGGAAGTCGAGAGCGGTGGAATCCGTGTAGAGAAGATCCATGGGTTCCCCGAGTTGAGCCACGCCGAGCAAGCCCAGGCGCACTGGCCTGGACCCGCGCCTTACCAGAGGGGCCACCGCTCTGGGGCGCTCCCGGTCGCCGACTACCACCACACATGGTTCCTGCCCGGCCATGCAGGCTTCCGCACATGTCCGAACCCAGGCGTACCGCTGGATTGGCGAGGCTGCCTTTCCAAACAAGAGGTCCCAGACATTCGCCAGTTCATCAAGCCCGCGAGGTTCCCGAAGGACATGATTAGTCAGCATGTCGACTTGGGACGAGCCGTTTGTCTCGCCCTCACTTGTCATCGGCCCACAGTATCCCTTCCCCCCGAGGAAACCCATCCATGCAACGCCACCATCCCCCACTATGACCGCATCGCCGCCATGTCAGAGGCTTCGGAAGCGAAGGGCGGCCAGCCACTGCTGTATCCTCGACCTGTCAGCCGCTTGCAGCAAGGCCCAGATCAGCGCATTGCGACCAGTCGGACCGGCCGAACCCGTGTACGCTGGGCGCACCTCCACGCCCCACCGCCGCAGTGCATCGCGAACGGCCAAGAGCAGACCTGTCTGATATGGCCTTCGCATGACACGGCACTTTCCGGCTGCGACCAGTGCTCGAACCTTCGAAGAGCAGTTGGATGGCGCATAACCGAAGTCCGCCGCAAGAAGCATAGAGATATCATTTGTCGTATCGCCGATGGCGGCGACCGGCACTCCACTGGCCCCCTGAAGTTGCTTCACAGTCCTTAGCCCTGTCCCCTTGTCGACATTGGCCGACACAATGTATGCCTCCTCCGCGCTGAGGAGGAAGGTCAGCCTATCAAACCGTCGCTCGTCCAGAAACGCTCTCACCTCCTCCTCGGGCAATCCCACAGTTCCGCGCTGGCCGTAACGATAGGCTCGCACGGCGTATTCATAGTCGGGATCCGCGAAGACGCCTGGGAGGCTCTGGATCGCCTGCCGACACAAGGCCAACTGCTCCGAGGCTTCGGCGTCAACAAAAGGGATCTCGCGGCGGCAAACCCGGTCCACGAAGACGCTGCCGTGCTCCGCGACCCCTCCATGGAGGCCATACGTTTCACAGTAACGGCGGACGTGTTCAGCGCTTCGGGCCGTATTGAGGACGACGGAAACGCCGTGGCCAAGCAAGAGCGAGATCGCTTCGACGCCGCGAGCAGTGGTGTGGGGGAAACCCAAGACGTCTCTGTCGAAAACGCCGTCCAAGTCCAGAAAGAAGAGCCGCTCCGTCCACTGTGTCGGACGCGGTCGGCCCATGCCCGAAGCACAAAGGCGACCCATGTGGTAGATCAGGAAGTCCCGGGCAAGCGTGAACCTCCCGTTCCAGAAGGGATTCCTCGCGCTTCCCGGCTCATGGACAATCTCATACCGGGCCCGTCTCAGGGCGCGGAGACCATACGCGATCTTATGCAGACACAGCCGATCCTCCACCGTGGTGTCACCGGTTTCATGTGTGTAGATCAGCAGCAATTCCTGCTCTTCCTCTGCCGACAGACCAAGCTCGAAGATGGCAGAGGCAAGATCGTACGCGGGATCGACGACGTTCGCCTCGGTGCTGCCAAACGCGTGATGCTCAAAATCCACTTTGCAGAGGCCCTTGGGAGTCTGGACCCATTCCTCCGGCCGGAGTGCCCCGTCGATTACGGTCGGTCTTGGGGCCAGGTACTTCCGCATGGCTTCGCGCAAGGCCCGCCGCTTCAGGCGCCTCAGCACCCGCCCGTAGACGCCTTCAAAGGCGTCCGCCAGGGATGACCATGCCGAGGAATCGAACGCCATGTCATCAGAGCAAGGGTCCTCCGCCAGAGGCAGGGCCTTGGCCCGCCGGGCCACATAGCCCGGGACGGCCTGCCGGATCATCTCTGAGGGCGGACATTGCCCGAATCCCTCGGGTGTGCCTACCCATCGGCTGATGAGCAGGCCCTCACGAAGGCCTATGACGGGCGCGACGCTGCCCTCCAAGCGCTTCCCCACGAGGTAAGCGTGGTAGCCTAACCATCCCCAGCCGACGCTCTTGGCAAGGACCCAGGCATCCTGAGGGGGTGCGCCAACGGCTCCGGCCCGTAGGTGGTAAAGATGCTTGAGCCGAACATGAAAGCCATCCGTGGCCTGCTCGGCAAAGCGGCGATTGACCGCATCGGCCTGGGGGCTGGGTGAGACGACAGCGCTTGCCCCATCGAGCCGAAGACCGAGGCACTTGAGAAACCACTGGGCCGGCTCCTTCGCCAAGAGCCGTGCTTTGTGAAATGCCGACGGCTCCAGCCTGATGACCGTGACGTCCTTCGCGCCGGGGGTCCCCGCTGGGAGGTGCCAGCCCATCCGCTTGGGATGGCTGGGCGCCAGGAACACGATGTCCTCGGGGGCGACGCCAAGATGACACAGCCATCTCAGGACAAGACCGAAGGTGGTGCCGGTGTTCGGATGATCGTCGACAACCAGAACCCTGGGGGAGGGCTCAAGGAGCCTCCTCATGCGGCGCGTCTCCCATAGCGAGACTCCCGCCTTGGGGCGAATGGAAACCCACTGTACATCATGCCATCCGTGGCTCTCGAGGTACGCCTTCACCAAGGGGGCGAAATACGCGCCAGCCGTCCTGGGACCGACCACTACCAGGGGCCTCTCCTGCTGCGGGTAGATGCCTAGGAACCGCTGGGCCATTGTAATGACGTCATGATGAGATAGATCCTGGCTTCGGAAACCCTCAAGCACGGTGATCCTCTGCGCCAGGAGTTGCGGCGGCATCCTCACGTGCAGCAGGACTTCCGTCGCATCCCGGAACTGTGACCACTCGGGACCTCCGGCTTCCCACCGGTGGACCAGCATTTCACAGGCCCAGGCTACCGTTGTCTCCCAGCGGCGACGCCATGCTCGCAGCGGATGGTCACGGACCATCGCCACCAGCGTGTGTATCGCGTTGAGGAGGCGCTGCGCAAACTGCACCAGGAACCGCCAGCGAGGGAAGCGCGCGGCAATTCCATCAAGGCGGAGCCATGGCCGCACCAGGAAGTCATCTGTGGTACACCCAATGGCGCAGACGAAGAGGTATAGATTGATCCTACACTCGTCCCTCTGCCACTCAACGCCTGCCTGTTCAAAGCGATTCATCTCCTCCCGAAGCCGGACACACAACGCCTCAAACGAAAGCACTGGGCTCAGACACCATTCGTAGAAACCGTAGAACTCGTCCTCTGACCACTTCACTTCTTTGGCCGAGTTCGTGTTCGTCGAAGGAGCGCCCTCCGCGCCTCGGCTCCGCCCTGCACCCTGTTCAGCCGCCTGCCTCATAGGAATCCAGCACCTTCCATCGGCTGCCTACCTGCGAGGCAGCGGCCCCACGGGCCTGAGATAACGGCCGGTTGGTGATAACCCCAGGCCAAAGACGGCGGCATTCTTCAGGGATTTCCGGCCAATGAGCAGATCCACGCCAAACCGTGCGTTCCCGCCCCAGCGTCTCTTGTGCTCAGTGTCGCCGCCCAGGAAGTCATACTCCCGGAGATGCTCCGTCATGCAGGCCCGGAGAACATCGTCTCGCAGGACATTGCCGACCCCGGGCGTGCCGGAAGGATCGAACCCCTCCTGCAACTGGAAGAATGCCAGGTTGTACACATAGCCGTACTGCATAGCCAGGGTCGTCCCGTTCGACCTGAGCGCGAAGAGCCGGAGCCATCCTCTCTCGAGCGCCACCGGAGCAAATCGCTGGTAGAACTGGACCATCCGGGGTTGCCTTGTGAAACATCCCTCCTGGCCCAGTGCCGCCCATCGGCGATGGTGCAGGTCGAACAGACTTGAGAGGAATTCGGGCAACTCGCGTTGCCGTTCGCACTGCACGGTCTCCACAGGCCCGGAGGCCATCAACCGCTTCCTCTGGCGGCGGATCGCCGAGCGAGCGTTGGACGACAACGACCCTAGGTAGGCGTCGTAGGTCACGGGTAACATGACTGTGGAGAAGGCTCGTGTCCACTTGGTCACGAAGACCGGAATATGTGAGAACAACCGCTCAAACCGTTCCGCCGCTCGGGTCCACGCGGCGACATTGCAGAGCCAGATGCAGTCCCATCGTGACCGGCAGTCAGACAGGGCGCGCGCAATGAGGTAGAAAGCCTCCTCCTCGCACCCCGGCCGGACCGGAACGTCCGCATATTCTGCCCCGGAGTCCACATCCCCAAGAATCCGAAGGCAACGGTACGTCGATAGACCCAGAAGCCGCATCGCGGAACCGTAGAAAGGTGCTACCGCCGCCAAGCGCCCGTCGTCATCGCGCACCGCTATCACCAGCAGGTGCGCATCCGGGCAGACGGCGTCCAACCACGCGGACACCCATTCCCAAGTCAGGAAAACCGTGTCAGCCGGGCTCGCCCGGAGGAGTGCGTTCCACTCACCGGAGAGCGCGTCGAAGCCCTTGCGGTCCGTGATGATATCCACCTTCATCGGATGCTCCCCCCAAGGTCGGCAGTGCCCCTTCCCAGTACGACGGCGCTAGATTGGTTCGGAACCCCCGTTGGCGCCCCCGAAAACGGGGTTTGATCTCGGCGTCCGACCACGCAAAACAGCGACTTACGATCAAAGTAGCGCTGTCGTACTAGTGGTTCATCCCATTTGAATTTGTGGGTAAAGATGCTTCAGTTTGATCCTGGCTTCGGCGGTGGTGAATCGCCAGTCCACACCGGTCTGGCGGCGGTTGCGCTCCTGCTCCCACGCCGCGCACTCCTGCTCCACCATGGCCGCGTCGTCCAGAGCGGGGCGATCGCCGACTTGGCGAGGTCAACCTGGCCGGCGTCGGCACACGGCAATGAGATTCTCGGATAACGGCGTGAAGCACTTGTGTCTTGCCGCCGCCAATTCAATCACCCACGCCCATGACTCAGGAAGCATCGACTCCAGCCGACGAAACATCACGCCTGCGTGAAGAATTTCAACAATCTCCAAGCCCGCGCCCGCAACGAGGTCCCTCATCTCCTGGATCGACATGACGTTGAGGGATAGCCTGAGACGCGATCGGTTTCTAATGTAGGTGCGCATCACCACCGGCGCGGCCCTGTGGCGGTGATTATTGAAAACCAGGAAGCCGTCCGGGGTCAACAGGCTGGCAAGAATCCCAATAACGGCCCTGCGCAAAGGCGGTTCAGCATTGAGAAAGAAACGAAACGCCGTAATCAGATTGAACTTCTGACCGTGGAGGACATTGCCTGTCGTCAAGTCGGCCTGAATCAAACAGGTCTTCTTCACTTTCTGCCGCGCGGCCGCCAGCATAGTTGACGAAATATCCACCCCCACAGACGTGGCGACAGACGGCTCAAGAAAACTTGTAAGCCTCCCTGTGCCACAGGCGAAATCGAGCAGGCGGATTTCCCGCTCCCCGAAGTAGACGTCAAGAAATGCCCTGAGAATCGACTGCTCCAGCGGCCACATGAGGCGGAGATGTGGATGGGACGAATACCAGCGGTCATATCTCTCACCATGCCTTGGCAGAGCATGTGAGGCCCTGTAACTGATATTGCCCGCCGCTGTCATGTTCGGATTCCGTGCATCAGGCGACCGTGGGGCGATGGCTGCTCTGGTCAGCCCCTGAGCACTTTCAGAAACACTTCCTCGAACCGCGGCATCGCAATTTCGACGGTGTGGGTCTCGAGGTAGTACTGGCGCGCGTTCTGGGAAAGGCGCCTGTAGAGGTCCGGCGACTCAAGTAGCCTGCGAATGGCCGCCGCCAGGCCCGGTACGTCTCCCGCAACCAAGCCCAATTCGCGGCGGGCGATGAGGTCATCGGGGTCGAACGTCGAGACCACAGGCAGGCCCTGGCTCCAGGCTTCGAGAAACGTGTTGGGGAACCCCTCGAAGTCCGAAGTGCAAAGCAGGCAGGTGGCCTGCCGGTAGTAGTCCCAGACGCACGGGACACGTCCATGCACGGTGACGTTCGATACCTGCCTTGCGCGTTCCATAGTGTGCCTCGCATACTCGGTCGCATTGCAAGGCCCAACGATATCGAAAGCCAGGTCAGGACATGCCTGGGCCACGTCCAGCAGGCGGTCTGGCCGTTTCACCTCACACACGCGGCCCACCCAGAGAACGCGGCCTTGGTCTGGAGGACACGCGCTCCGGGTGGGGGGGCCGTCGCCAGGAGCGGCACAGGGCATCGGGCAAACTTCGGCATTGAGACCGAACCCGCTTCGAAGCATCTCCTGCTGCCGCTGCGTCTGCACAATGGTGCAGTCGGCATGGCGAACCCCGTAGCGGTAAAGAAGGCGGTCACGCACCGACTTCATCTCGGGGAGGTGCGGGTCACAGTCGGGGTCGCTGGCGACCGAGTAGACGAACTTCTTGCCGTGTCGGCGGCACCAAAGGGCTACTTGGCCCGTCTCGTACCCGCCGCAGCTCTGGCAGTACACATCCGCGTCGGCCTCACGGAGGGCGCGAACGAGGCTCGTCCACTTGGGATGAAAGAACCGCACGCCCTTGACGCCCGCGTCGGCACGGCACAACTTGACGACGCGAACGCCGTCGACCACCTCATCCTGCGGCTGCCCTTCATCCCACGTGACCATGCTCACGCGCCAGCCGCGCTTGGCCAGCCACTTGGCCATCATGGCCTGCTGGCGCTCGATGCCACCGATGTGGCCGTTGCGGCTGCCCGTCAGAGCACCATGGGCGGAGTGTGCCACAAAGCAGATGGATGTCAACAGGCAGCTCAAAGGCTTTCTCCCCGCTTTCCGATGGGGCTGTTCAGGAACATTTCCCGTACGCCGTCCCCGCTCCTTTTGTCCGGGGGACGGCCGATTGCCGGAAGCCCGCCGATGTGACGCCGCACCGGACTACTGGCGCGGGCCGTAACGGGGCTGCTCTTTCCCCTGCTCCAGAAGCTCCCCCGGGCCATAACAGTGCAAACAGCAGTCCGGTATGACCCCTGATGTGAAGTCCGCGCGGAAAGCGACGTATTCCCGGTTGTTCCAGATATCCTGGAACGCTTGATGAAGCATGTTCCCCATACACCTGACGCGCGGGTCCGCGATTGCGCAACATGGGACGACCTCACCGGACGAGGCCACGTATGTAGTGCGCCAGGGAATGGGGCAAACCTGGCCGCGCTTGTACAGGCGCCGAAGCACGGACAGTTCTATGCCTAGATTGTCGGCGGTTTCGCGGGCCTGCCGCAGAGGCTCGTTGAACCCCTCCCTCGTTAGGCCGCTGTGCGCAATGGTCGTGGCCACGTAGGCGCGCTTGCCCCAATTGGTCACCCGGGCCTGGATGGTGAGTGCGTCCACCCCGACATTGGCGCAAAGGCGCACCCAATCCTGCATCTCATTCATATTTTGATCTAATGCAATCATCTCAACGCCGATGCGGGGGAGCCTTGCGCTGCCCCGCAGCCTGACCAGCCTCTCCAGATTGCTGAGGGTGCGTTCGAAGTTTCCGCCCCGGCGTACCATCTCATAGGACTTCGCCGTCGCGCCGTCAATGGAGGTGCCCACGCCTACGAGACCGCTGGATACAAGCTGTCGTGCTATTGTCTCCGTATGCCTGTTACAGTTCGTTACGGTTGAAGTTGCGATCCCCATGTCGCTCGCGTGCCGAACCATCTTGAAGAACTCGGGGTTCAGCGTGGGCTCGCCCATGCCAACGAGGCCAACGGCCACGAGGAATCGCATCTCTTCGATCACTCTCTGGAATTCGTCATAACTCATATGGGGCTTGGCCCGCAGGCGCCGCAACTCCGGCGACTGGCAGAATGTGCAGTTCAGATCGCAGAGCACCGTGGGCTCAATCTGGGCGACCACCGGCATCAAGCGGCTCTCGGGCGGCGGACACGGCTTGCGCACCAGGAGGGCGGACCGATACCAGTTCAGCATGGCGAACGGCCGCATCAAGTTCACGTAGTCACGAGGTATGCCGAGCATTGTCGCTCCCGGGTTGCCCTAATCCGCTGGGACCTTCCTTATCCCCACCGTGCAGCACGGTTTCTGGAAACAGGCGCCACTTCTCGTCGGGCACTCGAGGACATCCGCACCACTTCGGAACAGAGTTGATTCCGCGGCGGAGGCACTCGTTCAGAGAGCCTGTCTACTGCTTACTTCGGCTGCACATGGACACGGCGTGTCCGAATACGTCCGTAACGCGGTCACGCAGCCGGCGGGGAACAACGTGCCGCCAATACGCCACGGCTATCACCGCACCGCCTGTACCCGTGCCCAGGACCAACGCTAGCAGCGGGCTGTGACCGAGGAGAACGCGCGCGGCAAGCAAGCACGAGGCCATGGGCATGCTCCAAAGAACTGGCGCCAGGCAAACGCCCAGAAGTCTGCGCAACGGCACACCCAGCACCCGACAGAAGTGGAGGGGGAGCCAGACACCGCTGGCCACCGTCAAGGGCAGCGTCAACGCCAGAGCCGCGCCTAGCAGCCCCCAATCCAACACCCTCAAGGCAAGGAAGCCAAGAATCGCCGACGAGGCGGCCGAAGCAAGGTTGACGAGGCCAACACGACCGTGCCTGTTCATGCCGGTCAGAATGCTCACGGCGGGCTGGGTGACCATGTCGGTCAGATGGCCCACAGCAAGGATGACGATAAGCAGACCTGGCTCATAGCGGGAACCCATCCAAAGACGCACAATCAGGTCCCCCATGATCGTGAGAAGAAGCACGAGTGGCAATGAAATGTACATGGCCAACTCAAGTGAGCGAAGAAGGAGCCGTCGGATATCCTTGCCGCAATCCTGCGCATGAAGCGCGCTCGCCGCGGGCGCCAGGACGAAGGAGAACCTGTTCACGAACGTCTCCGTCTGTACCGCAAGGGACCGAGGGCGCGAATAGAAGGCCAGGGCTGCTGGTCCAAGGAAACCGGCGATCAGAACGCTGTTCGTCTGGTACAGAATGAGGCGCGAAACCGGCCACAGCAGGGTCTTTCCTCCAAAGGCAAGCATCTCGACGAGAACCCCCCACTTGGCCTTGTGGGGGCGGACCGCAAGCCCCTTGCACACCGCGTGCGCAGCACTGACGCGCAGGACTTCGGTCAGCAACGCGCCGCACAAGGTGACGGCGGCCATTGATGTCAGCCCTCCGTGCAGCAGGAGTGCGATGATCATCGCGCACACAGTAAGCGCGTGACTGCCAGCAGTAATGAAGGCCCTGAT
>Ga0315279_10009384_pt1 | contig 11674 bp, 12 predicted proteins | sample YL17G06_20_MG_FD_203694 | JGI IMG/M metagenome (GOLD analysis project Ga0315279, IMG submission 203694) | Sediment microbial communities from Yellowstone Lake, YNP, Wyoming, USA - YL17G06_20 | ecosystem: Environmental > Aquatic > Freshwater > Lake > Sediment | place: USA: Wyoming | collected...
GAGGCCCCCCAGCGTCTTCGACCCCTCCAGCGTCCCTCCAATCCCTACCCACGGATCGGCGGCGCTGTAGGTGTTGCCCACGATGCCGCTGGTGTCCACGTCTGGCTCGCCGATCCGAAGCGGCATCCCGTCGGTGATCGTGTTGCCGGTGACCGTCGGACTGCCCACAGCGTTGAGGTTCACATACCCGACCGTGTTGCCCGTCAGCGTCGGAGAACCCCCGTTGACCGTCACGTAGCCCAGCGTGCTGCCCGTCACCGTCGCCGACGCCGACAACGTCAGCACGTCTATCGTGCCGCCGGCTACCGTGACCGGCGCCGACACCGTCAGGTTGTCCACGTCGATCCCGTTGACCACCGACACAGCGGCGCTCGCAATGCTCAGGTTCCACCGACCGTGGCCGTTGGCCACCGTCCCCGACGACCCGGCGTCGTAGGTCACCCCCGCACCATCGGTAAACGTCACGTCGGTCATGTCCACCTGGGTCCAGTTCCGCGCGTAGATCTGGCCCCCTCCTCGCACCGTCACCCCGTCCAGGTCCAACTCGCCCCCACGGCCCGTGGCCCCTCGCACCTCGATGCTCCCCCAGTACGGGTACGCGAGCTCAATCGTCGCCCCCGTCCCCTCCAGCCGACCGTCCACAGCCCAACCCGACCAGTCGGTCTGCACCCTCACACCGGGAGCCAACGTCAACGTCGCGCCGGGATCGACATAGAGGGCGCCGACAAGGCGATACGGTTCGCCCGTGTCATTCCAGACAGTGTTAGCCGTGATGTGCCCGCTGACGTCGGTCAACAGCAACCGAGGTTCCAGCGGCTCAAAGGCAGGATGACCAGTGACGTGGGAAAGAGTTCCCGTTCGCATACAGTCCCCCTCTCGTTTGGCATGCCGCCCGTAGAGCGCGTGAATGGCGCGGTCGCCCACGGCAGGCGGCAAGAACACCCGGAACTATACCACATATCCGACGCCAGTCAACTGCCAAGCGGCCTGTAAGCGGCCTGTAGGACAAACCCGCCGTCCTTCCGCGTCTGCCCGGACATCTGTGCCGCGCTCGGCATAGATAACCCAATAGCACACTGCTCCGAAGTGAGTTGGAGGCTATGCCGATGAAGCAAGGGACCGCTGGGCCAACGCGCCCGCGGAACAGCGTCGCCGTGAGGTGTCACGCTCTTGCGCAAGAGCCTTGGTTGGAACTGGTGGCGCTTCGGCAACTGACCAGCGATGGGACTAGGACCCGACTGCCTTTTCCCAAGTTGTGGTCCGTTTTCCACAATTCCTGCACTCGCGTCGGCGGACGAGCCGGCCACCCCAGGCTGGACGGGTGTAGATGACGCGGAAGTGTTTGCATCCGCAGTGGCAGCACTCTAGACCGCGTTTGGCCTCAGTCGCTTTCTGGTCGGTCATGTTTTCCTCCGCAGGTCTTCCTGCGTGTACCGCTTCCGTTGGCGGCCAGCCTTGGGGTCCTCGCCCGGCACCTTCACGCCGCACATCGACGCGGCGGCTGCGCAGCCCACCAGGCAGTCGAACCAGTGGTTGTCGGGCCGGGAGGGCCTCTGGGACCACTCGTGGACCACGCGGCCGTGACCTTGAGTCTCGACCCAAACTTCGGCATGGGCCACGTGCTCGGCGAAAAGTTCGTGGTCCTTCGGCTTTCGCCCGAAGAGGGAGATGGAGCCACGGTCGCCAGCGGCCGTCGCCAGCCCAGAGTGCACGAACGTCTTCCAGTAGTTCACATCCACCTGCACGTGCGGGAACTCGGCGGTGCGCGAGACGTTCGGGATGTTCCAGAAGTGACCGTGGATTTCGCCGGGCCGGCGCGCGTAACTCGACATGGGTTTTCTCCCCGCCTTGATGCCCACGCCCTTCGAGAGCATCATCGGGGACCCGCCCACCTTGTGCTTGACGGCCGCCACAAGGCCGGGCTTAAAGCCGGAGTCCACGAGGAGCCGGTCGATCTTCATGAGGCCCCCGCCCGTGCGCTTCCAGTCCTTCGCCAGGAACTCCGAGACCAGCCGCTCGAGGCCCGCCTGGATGGCCCCATCGGTCCCCATGCCGGGGAACGCCCGGCCCAGGGTCCGCGTGGCGTCGGCCATCGTGAAATAGCCGCGCCGCTGGTCCGGGAACGTGCCGTAATCAAGGACGTACCCCGTGAAATCCTCCTGCCACGCGCACACGCACCAGTACAGGAGCCGGTCGTGCACGTCGATGAACATGGTGACCTTGGTGCACGCCAGGGGCGCCTCGCCGCGGGGCCGGCCGCTCACCTTCTCACACACCTGCTCGGGCGTCAGGACCTCGTCATGCAACTGCTCCTGCATCGGCTCGTTCTGGCACTCCGCCGAGAAAGCCTCTACGCCCATCCGCAGACGCAGGTTCATCGCATGCTGGACGGCCGAGATTTCGCCGGACTTCGTGTCGAACCGGGCGGGCCAGGCCACGCGGGCCCCCTCGTCCATCGCAATCTGCCGCCCAAGGTAGAACTGCGTCGCGGCGGCCTTGCCTTGCGTGCGGCGGACCTCGGCGTACTCCTGCCAGAGTCTCTCGTTCGAGGGGAAGGCGTACACCAAGCGCGTGCGCTCCGAGTCCCACTCCGGCGACTTCTCCTTATCCAGGAGCGTGTCCGCGAGGTCGCCCTCGTACATCACTGTGCACGTGAGGAGCGCCGAGATCATCTCGCCGGGCCCGGCCATGCCCATCACGTCGCCGTGCAGGAGGTCCAGGCGCTTCTTGGTCTGCTCGACCGAGCGGGCCGATTCCCGTGTCTGCGGGTCATCCAGGAGCACCAGCGACGGCCGGATGATGGTCCGGTCGGGGCGGGCATGCTGCTGGCCGCGAAGGTTGGAGTCCAGACTGGTGGTCGTGATGATCGACCCGGCCGAGGGCGAGACCTCCACGCCGTCATCCCGCAGCGCCCTGGGCAGATACTGGCCCTCGACGGACGGGAAGACCATCTTGTCCAGGCCCCAGTGGACGTGCGTGAGGCGGCCCTGGATGTGCTGCTGCATCTGGCGCTTGGACGAGTTTTCAAGGCACCGCAGCGGGTACACCGCCTCGGGGAAATCCTCCACCAGGAGCGGCTCCTCCAGGATGAACGTGCAGACGGGCCGCAGGAGTTCCCGCGCGTTGTCCTGGCTGCCGGCGATCATGCAGACAAAGGGGCGGTAGCCGTAGAGGATGGCCCACAGGGCCGCACAGCGCGCAAGGGCGGTCTTGCCCGACCCGCGCGGCATCGCGAAGGCGAAGAGGCCGTCTTCGCGGACGGCCTTCTCGATCTTGCCGATCACCCGCAGATGGTCCTCGGACCACAGCCGCCAGAAGATTCCGGGAAAGTAGGTCGCGCAGAAGAGGCGGAACGACCGACCGGCGGCCTTGCGGCGGTCGTAATCGACAATCTCCGGAATCGGGTGGATGTCCTGCGAGGCCTTGGTGGCGGCCCGGTTCCGCTCGGCCTGACGCTTTCGCGCTTCCACGTAACCGATGGGCTTTGGGCGCGGGCGGTCGTACTCCGTGACGAGCCACCGTACGTACTTCACAAAATGGATACGCGTGCCGTCGCCGAATCGGAAGGCGGCGGCGTCCATCTGGCGCCTGAGGCGCGAGCGCGTCAGGACTGTCCCCAGCGGCGTGGCGTTCACGAGCTGGAGGAGGTCCGTCTGCGACAGGTTCGTCAGGTCAATCGCCATCGGCCAACTTCCCATTCAGCCACGCGGCGTAGTGCACCAGGTTCATCGTCCCGTCGGCGGCGAGCGGCGCCCCCTCGGCCAGGTGCTTCTGGACCACGTCCACCGGCACGCCCAGGAGGCGGGCCACGTCCGCCGCCGTCAGGGCCGTGGGCTTGAGCGTCTGCGGGTTCTCGCGGTCAGCGTCCATCGGAATTCCCAAAGAACTTTCGCGTCACCGCCGTAAGTCGCGCCCCGGGCGCGACATGTGGGCGGCCGGAATTATGCAGTTTTCTCCATCAACTGCCTTGACTCCTCGCGGAAAACATGCCTTGATCCAGGTGGTAAGGCGAACACGAACGCGAAAGGAGCAGGTGATGAGAACGACGCGAATGACGGTCGAGGGCGCGAAGGGCTGGGCGAACATCGCCCGCCGCGAGGTGGCGGGCAAGATGGTCATCGCCATCCACGGCGACGGGGCGGCGGGCCTCTTCGACTTCAATGCTGACGCCCGCGACCAGCGCAGCCAGCAGTACGCGGCCGCCCGCCTCCAGCGGGAACTCGATGGATACCAGGGCACCGCGGGCGACGTGGCCGATTACCTGCGGGCCATCCAGACCTTCGCCGACTGACCGCGCGGCGGGCCTCGCCCGCCCCCTGGCCCTCATGCGAGGACCCGGCGGCGGCCGAGGCGGCCGACAAGGAGACCAAGCATGACCAAGACAAGGAAGCGAACGAGGCCGAAGACCTATGAGGCGGAGATGGGCGACAAGAAGGTCCGGGTTACCGTGCCCGAGTCCGACGGTTACATCGACCTCTCTGCCGCCCAGGCGGCCCAGCACGAGGCATGGCGCCCGCTCACGGTCAGCGAGGCGAACCGCCTCGCCAAGGGTCAGATGAAGGTGAGCGTTGACCCCGAAGACGCCCGCCTGTGGCGCGTCGAGCGGCCCGGCAGCGTCCAGGCCCACGAACCGATGACACGCGAGGCGTTCCTGGCGTTCCTCGACACCGGCGTGGCCGCCCCCACCAAGGACGGCCAGACGGCCGCCGAGGTGTACGCCGAGCGCCGGCGTGACATCGACCGCCTGCTGGAATGGCTCGGCCAGGAGCTCGCCAAGCACCAGAAGGCGGCCCGCGCCGAGCCGGGTAACTGGGGTGCGGCTGGTGACCTCTACCGCGTCCGCGCCGGCGTGGTCGAAATCCTTGCCACCCTGCGCGGCGTCGAGGTGGAAGACATCGAGCGGTGCCTGTAACGGCCCGCAGAAAGGAGCCTGGCCATGATCACCACGAAGCAAGCCGAGCAGTTGCTGCCGACCATGCGAGCGGCCGTCGCCGCCCTGCATGAGGTCTGGGAGAAGTGCCGCGAGGTCGAGCGGGCCCTGGGCCGCGACCTCGACGGCCTGGAGGGCATCGTCCAGGACATGGCGGCGGGCGTCGACAACACCGAGTCGATTGACGTGGACTACGTCCGCGATGCCCTTAACGCCCAACTCGAAGACGAGGTTTCGGAGCGAGACGCCTGCCCGAAGTGTGGCGAGCGGAACGTCGACAACCTCGTGTGGCAGGACGACGGCAAGGTGAAGTGCACCAACTGCGGCACGCTGTACGAGCCGCCGGTCAAGTAGGAGGACGCCATGCTGACGCTGAAACAACGACAAGAGCTGGCCGCACGTCGCGCCGCGCGGATCGCGGCGAAGCACGAGGCCATTCGGGCAGCGGCCTGCACGGATAACGAGAGGAGTCGAGTCATGAAGAAGCACGAGGTGAAGGTCGGAGCGAAGTACCTGGCCAAGGTGTCGGACAAGGTGGTCGTCGTCCGCATCGAGGCGGAGAACCCGCACGGCGGGTGGGACGCCACCAACGAGGCCACCGGCAAGCGCATCCGCATCAAGAGCGCCCAGCGCCTGCGGGGGCCGGCCGCGCTGAGCAAGGCTGAGGTGCAGGCCGCCAAGACGGCCGTCGCAGCCGCCGGCGGCGAGGCCAAGGCCGACAAGGCCGCCAAGGTCGCCGCATGGCGTAAGGAGGTCGCCGAGAAGGCCGCCAAGCCCGACGCCGAACTCGACGCCGCCGTCAAGGCCGCCGACGCCAAGGGCCGTGCGAAGAAGGCCAAGGCCGCCAAAGCCAAGGGCGAACGGAAACCGGGCTGCCTCGATGCCGCCGTCCGCGTCCTCCAGGAGGCCGGCAAGCCCCTCCAATGCGGCGACATCGTCAAGGTCGCCCTTGAGAAAGGCTACTGGCAGACGAAGGGCGCGACCCCTGGGGCCACGCTTTACGCCGCAATCATCCGCGAGTGCGCCGCCAAGGGCGCGAAGGCCCGGTTCCGCCGGGCCGAGGTCAAGGAGACGAAGGACGGCAAGGCGGTCGCCCTCCGCGGCTACTTCACACTGGCCGACGAGCACGCAGGCAAGAAGTAGCAGCATCAACATTCTTCCTCCTCACGCCCGGGCGCGGCACGCTCGGGCGTGTCTTCGGCCTGAGACTGGGCGAAAAGTGGAGCGGCGTGTCGGAACTGACCCGACCCCTGGAACCTGGGCGGTTCCCGGCTCTCCCTTGAGCCCTCCGCCGCGCCCTCGAACGTCCAGACACAATCGTCCAACTTCGGATACCGCTGCGACCAGTGCATGGGCGACTCCCGCAGCAGCCGCTTCCGGAGGGCGTGCCCGCACAGGAAGTGGCAGTACCGGAACTGGCGACCCCGCACCCGCATGAGGCCCACGCTCCGCGTGAACGCCCGGTCCCTGCGGCCGCAGCGGGTGATCACCTGCCGCGGGTGGACCACCTCGTTTTCGGTCGTGACATAGAACTCGGTCCGGATGAACCCGCCGTAGAGCCAGTTGTCGGCCTGGTAGACGAAGCCGGGCTTTCCGCGCATGCCGTCGGCCCAGGAGAAGAGAACCACACGGCCGGGCTCGCGCTCGCGGATGTACTCGCGACACAAGCGCAGGAACTGGCTCTCGCCGTTCCGGGGTTCCGAGTCCAACATGCACAGCCGGTTCAACTCGTAGTAGTCGCCTGTCCCGAGCGACGGGAACAGCCGCTGGATTGTGTGCCGCGGCCGCACCCCGTACCCCCACGACGCCACGCCCACGAGGTCGCTGCCGACGAAGCACCCCAGCGAGAGCAGGCAGTGCGGCGGCACGCGCACGGCGTAGTGGTGCGCCGCGACGAACGCAGCCATCAACGACCGGGGGATGGGTTCGACGTGGTACGCCATCAGACCGCCTCCTGCTCGGCTTTCTTGCCCGTGAACTGCTCCCAGCGCTGGACGGTGACGTCCGCGTACAGGGCATCGAGTTCCATCAGGAACGCGCGGCGGCCGGTCTTCTCAGCCGCAATGAGAGTGCTCCCCGACCCGCCGAAGAGGTCCAGGACGTTCTCGCCGGGGCGCGAGGAGTACTCGATGGCCCGCACGGCCAGTTCGACGGGCTTCTCGGTAAGGTGAATCATGCTGGCGGGGTTGACCTTCTTCACGGACCACACGTCGGTTGCGTTCGGCGGGCCGAAGAACTCGTGGCCGGCGCCCTCCCGCCAGCCGTAGAAGCACCACTCGTGGTTGCCCATGAAGTCCTTGCGCGTCAGGACCGGGTGCTCCTTGACCCAGATGATGGCCTGCGAGAAGTAGAGTTCGCATGCCTTGAGCACCGGCGGGTAGTTGCCGCAGTTCGCGTAGCCACCCCAGATGTAGAAGCACCGGCCGGGCACCAGGACGCGGGCGATGTTGCCGAACCAGGCATGGAGCATTGCATCGAAATCTTCGGGCGACATGAAGTCGTTGACGAGGGGCCGGTCCTTCGGTCGCAGCTTCTCGGTCGTGGCGTGCTTGACGCCCTGGCGGGCCACGTCGAACGCCTGGTGGTGCATCAGGCCGCGATGGGCGTCGGCGACCTCGGCTCGCTTGGCAAGCCGCTCGCGGTCCTTCTTGCCTCGTTCAGACGTTGACCTTCCGCATTGCAAGTCCTCTCGGCGAGAAAACGACGTCAGGCCCGCCGCGATGGCGTTGTTCGACCGCGGCTCGACCTTGACGTTGTAGGGTGGGTCGGTGTTGACCAGGTGAACGGCGGCGCCCGCCAGCAGGCGGTCAACGTCCTGGGCCTCGCTGGCGTCACCGCAGAGCAGCCGGTGGTTGCCGAGGACCCACAGGTCGCCCGGCTTCGTGATCGCCGCGTCGCCCGGCAACGGCACGTCGTCCGGGTCGGTCAGGCCCTCGTTGCCGGGCGGGGCCAGAATCTCCGTCAGGTCGGCGTCGGAGAACCCCAGCAGGCTCAGGTCGAAGTTCAAGCCCTGGAGGTCCTTGAGTTCCAGCGGCAAGAGGTCGTAGTTCCACTCGGCCAGCGTCGCCGTCTGGTTGTCGGCCAGGCGGTACGCCTTCACCTGCGCCGGCGTCAGGTCCGTGGCCACGTGGACCGGCACCTGCTTGAGGCCGAGTTTCTGCGCGGCCTTCCAGCGGGTGTGCCCGCAGATGATGACGCCGTCGGCGTCCACGACGATGGGCTGGCGGAACCCGAACTCCCGCAGGCTCTTGGCCACCGCCTCGACGGCCTGGTCGTTTACGCGCGGGTTCTGCTCGTACGGCCGGACGGTCTCGATGCCTCGCAGCTCAACTTGCATGGCGGGTCGTCCTTTCCTCCTCAACGATGACCCTGACGTCTTCCAGCGTTCCCCGCCCCCGAACCGGCAAGCACTGACCGGGGAGCGTGGGAGGGACCAGCCAACGCGGCAGGTCCTCGACGATGACATGCTTGCACAGCGCACACCGGCGGTCACAGGACCGCGCCACGCTATAGCCGGGGCAAAATCTGGCCTTCAATACTGGGCCATCACGGGTGCGGGGGCGGCCCACGATGCGCCCTGGGTCGCCCCGTGGGATGCGGATGTCACGGCCCTTCATGTGGGCACTCCACTGGAACTGGTTCTGTTTTGGCGCACAGCACCCGGCGCTGCTCGCGGAGCCTTCGTTGGCGTTCCCTGGACTCCCTGCGATGGCAGGGCTTGCACGCGGGGGTGGCGCCGTCGTACGGGAAGTACGGATACCGGTAGAACTCGCTCAGCGGCTTTGTCTCGCCGCACTTGCGGCACCGCTTCCACCAGACTCCATCGCGGAGCACATAGCCTGCGTGGATGTGCCTATGCTCGGCCGGGGTCACCAACTGCAGGTTTTCAACCCGATTGTCACGCTCATCGCCGTTGATGTGGTGGATGGCCATGCCCTCAGGAATCGGTCCGTGGTGCATCTCCCATACGAGGCGGTGCTCGAGAACCGTCCGCCCGTTCACGCGGCAAACCTTCGGACGCCGCCGACCTGGATGTCCGTACCCAGCCACGCTTCCGCCCTCTCCATTCCGTGTTCGCGCCGAAAACAAACTAAAAGAATCTTCCCGACTGCTCCGCGTGCCCAAGACAAACCGCGAGTTTTGCCAAGTACCTATGCATGTAGGTCTACGCTCTGCCGAACGCGCCACGTTCGCCCACGTCGCCAACGGCCGCGCCGCTCGACGTTCCCTTCGACTCGGCTTGCCCTCGCGGCCCCTGGGCCAACGTGGGCGGCCGTTTCGCGGGCCACTGCCAGACTGGTTCGCCGTGGTGCGGCATGACGACCTCGCGTCCATCGGGCAACGTCTCGACCGTGGCCAAGTACACCGCCACAACAGGCCGCCGCCCCGGCAGGTCGAGCGGTATCGCGTCGATGTCGATAACCGAGACTTCCGCTTGCACACCGCTTCCCTCCACGGCCCGCCTAACATCGAATTACTATTGCTGAATATTTCCTGTTGATCTTCTTCCTGATAACGCTGTTCTTCTTCTGTTCTGTTCTGTGGTAGTCGCCTCCGTAGACGCTCACGTAGGCGCGTCCGTAGACGCTGGCGTAGACGCACCTGCAGACGGTCCCGTAGACGCCGCACCCTCCTTGGACCGCCACCGTCGCTGGCGCTCGGACTTCTGGAGACGCTGCTTCGCCGTCTCCGTGTTCCAGCGGTCGAAGTTCGGAAAGATGAGGCCGCGGTCGTCGGCCTGAAGCCAGCCCGCCCTGACCATCGCCGCGCCAAAGCCGGCAATTCGAGCCTGATAATCCACGTCTTCGAGCCCCAGGCCGTCCATGACACCGTCGGTCGTGTTCTCATCCGCCCAGGCCCAGACCGCCAGGCAGGCCAGGACGGTTTCGGCCCGCGCAATGGCGAGCGTGCGGCTGATGACCGAGACCTCCGGCTTTGACGGCAGCGCCTTGTCGAAGACGATCCAGCCGTTCGCCACGTTACGTTCTCCGGTGCTGCGCCCTGCGTCTTCCAGGGCGTCTTCACTTGCGCCTACAGATGCGTCTACAGGCGCGTCTACACGCCTCAGCCTCGCCAGTGCTGTGCGTTGGCTATCGCGCAGTCCACCACCGCCCGGCTCGCGCCGCCCCGGAGCCAGGCCCGCGCATCCTTGCCCTTCAGCGGCCGGATGACCTTGGGCCGCCGGCCCGCTGCCGTGAGCGCCCGGGCAAGGCGATCGGCGCCGTCGATGCCCGGCCCGTCGGCGTCGGCGACGATGACCACGTCGCGGCGGCGCAGGCGGCGGACGACTTCGGCGACCATCTCGACGGCCCCCGTGCAGGACGGCCGGCCGATGGCGTCGTGGCCCAGGTCCAGGAGCGCTGCTGTGTCGGTCGGCCCTTCGCAGACCAGGAGCGGCGCGCTGCGGTCCGCCGACAGGCCCTCGGGCCAGAAGAGGCCGTTGCGGCTGCCTGCGACGGCCCACTTGCGGCCGTCTGCGGCCCGCAGGCGGATGCCGATGACCCGGCGCTTCGCATCGCACATCGGAAACGCCCAGACGCCGGGCCGGTCGGAGAGGGCTGCACTGAGACGCTTCAGGCTCGCGGCCGAGACGCCCAGGAGGTGCGCGAGGCGGGCGAAGTCCACCGGCGCGGTGCGCCTGGTCCACCGCTCAAGTAGCGCACGCCAGTCCCGTTCAGGCTCCGGACTGGCGGGCACATACACGCGGCAAGGCGGCCGGGGCGGCGGGGCGTCGGCGATCCGATGCAGCCAACCGCCGTTGCGGGTTGGCCGGTCCGACTTGACGCGCATGCAGCATGCCATTTCGCCGTCGGCGCTTGTGCCGCACCAGTCGGGCTTGCCGCAGATGGGACAAGGCCGGTGCCGCGTCACCCGAATCCACTCCCGTTTCGTGGTGCATGTCGCCGGCATGATCAGTACACCTCCACCGGCTGGGTCGGTTCAGGCCGCTTCCAGTTGTTTTTCGCCAGCGCGTCGATGAGGCGGCTTGCTTCGGCGAACGGAGCGTCCGTGGGGTAGCCGTAGCGCGCGAGCAGGCGGGCCTGCTTGAAACTGCACTTCCGCTCTTCGTATCGCCGGATGATTTCGCCGATGAGTTGCTTGGCCTGCGTGAAGGTGAGGCCGCGGGTCTTGATCCCGTTCCGCTCGAGGAGCGCGAGCATCTTCTCGGAGGGCTGGCGCCCCTTGTCCCAGCCGCGCTCGCGCCACGGCTCGATGTGGAAGACCTCGAACGGGTCCACCACCTGGCTCGTGTACCGCGCCTTGGCGCGAATGGCGGCACGGCGGGCACGCTCGCGCTCCTCGGCCAACTGCCGCTCGGCATCCACCAGGGCCTCGGCCATGTCAACCGCGGCGCCGTCGGCTTCCTCGGCCAGTTTCCGTGCGCGATCGACCACCTCGTCGGAGTAGTTTCCGCCGAGGATGTCCGCGGTGGTGATGAGTTTGTGGCGGCCGGAGTTGCCCACGAAGTCGATGATCTCGCAGGCGGGCTTGGCGCTGGCGGTAATGGCGGCACGACGGGCGTCGGCCTGGGGCAGGCCGTCCACGAGGCCCGGCAACGGCCGGGTGCCGCGGCCGGCCATCTGCGCGTAGAGGGCCCGGCTCTTCGTGGGGCGGGCCATGACGACGACCTGGATGCCCGGCTCGTCGAACCCCTCAGTCGCCACGCCGACGTTCACAAGGATCTGGAACTTGCCGGCGGCATAGTCCACGAGCATCGAGCGCCGCTCGTCCTTGGGCGTCGTG
>Ga0315279_10009385_pt1 | contig 11672 bp, 10 predicted proteins | sample YL17G06_20_MG_FD_203694 | JGI IMG/M metagenome (GOLD analysis project Ga0315279, IMG submission 203694) | Sediment microbial communities from Yellowstone Lake, YNP, Wyoming, USA - YL17G06_20 | ecosystem: Environmental > Aquatic > Freshwater > Lake > Sediment | place: USA: Wyoming | collected...
CGGGCGGAGGTGGAACTTGATACGTAGCCGGAACGGGGTTTTGAGCCCGGTAGTCTTGATACTGTTGTTTGCCATTGGCGGAGTCTGCCTGGCTCAGGGGGCGCGGGCCGCCGCTCTTTCGCGTGGCACCGGAACAAACAGAGCGCTTCGGGGCGGCGCCGGGACAAGCGGAACCGGCAAGGCCAGGCAGGCGGCGGCGCCCAAACCAACCGCCAAAGGCAAGAACGGTTCGGCCGGAAAAACCCAGATGGCGGATTGGAGCGCGGCGAACACCGGCGGCGCGTGGCGGATACTTGACAAGAACGAAGCGACGTGCGAAGCCTTTCTGACGGGCAGCTGGGCGGACCTGGTAGACGGCAAGATGACGGCGCGGGATTTTCAGCTGGTCAGCCCGCCCGATCTCGCCGCGGCCCTCGGGCTGGCCACCGTCTACGGACCCGACACGGCGGGCTGGTTTGTCGCGGGGGGCCGTCGCGTCCACGTCCAGACCACCGACGCCAAACGGAACAACACCACACTATCTTATGAATCGCTTGCCCGCCTGGGATGGGCGGCGGGTGTGGCCAAAGACGCGCGTCCTTGTGCGCGCATCTTATGGGGCAAGGGGCTCCTGAGTTCCCCCATGCCGTTGGAGGACTTTTGCGAGATAGCCGTGACGCAGGCCCCGCGGACCGGCGCGTGGCTCGTGGCGGGGCTCGCCGAGTTCTCCACGGTCAGAGGACGCGCCCTCGAGCGTTCCCCCGTGGGTGCCCCCATCCATTCAATGAATGCGTCTGGAAGCGAGGAACGGCCCTTCTTTCAGACGGCTTCGGCGGAAAACCGGCGGGCGCTCTTCGTGGCGCTCATGCTCGATTCCAAGGGAAGCACGAAGGCGGCGCGTTCGCTGGCGGGGCGCTTCTTCCCCCCGGACGCGCCCGTGGTCTCGCCAAGCGGCCTTCTTCTCAGGAGCCATTACGCGTGCTTTGCCCCTCCCGGTCCGCACATTGACCCCACCAAGCCTTTCCAGGCGATCTGGAACGCGCACAACCGCACGCAGGTGCTGGATCTCCCGCATGTGACCACAGTCCGAGAGGCCCTCGAAGGCACGCGCATCACCAAGGCCTATGTATCCGTATACGCCATTAGCGCCGTCGTGCCTTACGCGCTCTACCCAAAACCGGAACTCATGGACCCAATGGAAAAGGACCCCGGCATCCTGATCGAGCAGCGCCTGGCCACGGCAAATAACCCTCTTGGAGAGCCGGTGTATGAGCGCCCCCGCATCCTGCTGCGCAAGCCGGTGGCCGAAGCGATCCTCCGCATCAGCGAGCGGGTGCGGGAGAAAGGCTACCGTCTGAAGATTTACGACGCCTACCGCCCACTTTCGGTGAGCCAGCGGCTATATGCGAAGCACCCCGACGTCCGCTACCTGGCGGCGCCCAACGTCGGCTCGCGCCACAACCGGGGCGCGGCTTTGGACCTCACGCTCACGGACTCCCAGGGCCGCGAGATCGAGATGCCGTCCGATTACCTGACCTTCGACACTCGTTCGCACCGCAATAGCCCGGGCATGACGGCGGCGGCGAGAAAGAACATGGAACTGCTCACTTCCTTCATGGCCACCGAGAGATTCACGACCATCAACGAGGAATGGTGGCACTACGACGCGCCCAATTGGGAGCAGTACCCCGTGATGGACGAACCGTTGTGGCCCGAGGGCGAACCGGGCGCGAAAAGCGCAAACGGGAAAACCACCCCATAAGACGTTGATCTGCTGGGGGAACGATGAGACACACCCCTCTCCTCCACCCCATTCACCACCGCCACCACGGTCTTCCCCTGCTGGCAATGGCTGTGCTGTTTGCCCTGGCGGTCCTCTTGTGGTTCGAGCCTTGGAGAGGCGACGGCTACGCGCCGGTTTTCCACGGAACGCTGTTCGCGTCCCTCGCCACCAGCGGCGATCTCGACCTGATGAATGAGTACCTGATGTCCTCGAGCCCGCTTTGGGTGGCGGAAAAGGCGGCTCGCTCGATCACCGCGGAGGGTTATGTTACGGACGCCTTTCCCATCGGGCCAACGCTGCTGTGGGCCCCCTTTTGGCTGGCGGCGCACGTGGCGGCTAGGTGGATAGCGCCCGAAGCGTCTTTGGATCCCGTGGCTCCCGTTTATACGTTCGCCTTTTCCCTCGCCGGCCTCTTCTATGGCTTTCTGGGGTTCCTTCTCTTGTGGCGGGTGGCTTACCGGTTCTTCCCGTCTTGGCTGGCCTTTGCCGCGGCGGTGGCGGCGTTTTTCGGTTCGCCCGCGGCCGAGGCCTGTTTCAAGGGATACGGGCTCTCATGCGTTTATTCCTTTTTCACGGTTGCGCTGTTCCTTTATGCCACCACGGAGTGCGCGCGCTGGCCGTGCCTGCGGAGGGTTGTGTACCTGGCCCTGGCCGCGGGCCTCATGGTCATCACGTGCTGGCCTTCCATCGTCTTTCTGATCATCCCCGTGGCTATGCTGCTCCGGCCGCAGAGTGTGGGATCTCCGCACCGCCGCCCCACCCCGGCGCAGACAAGAGCGGGAGACACAAATCCCGTGGACAATGCGCCGGTTTCCGCCGCTGATTTCCCCGCCCCGGACCAGTCCTGCCCGCCGGACTTGGTTCCGCCGCCGCCCGAGCCGGATATCCCGGAGGGGAGACCCGAGGCCATCCTGGAAGCACGCGAACCGAACCAGATGCCGCCAAAAGGGGGTAATCCGAACAAGAGCAGACCGCTCCTGATCCTGGTGCGCTGGGTACTCTTCCTTCTTGTGTTTTTCCTGGTTCTTTCTCCGCAACTGCTGGTCTGGCACAAGGTGTTCGGACGTTGGCTCCTTGTTCCCCATTTTGTGAGCTTTCCCTTCTCGCTTCACGACTGGACACCATGGAAGAGGGCGATGCTGGGACCCGACGTCGGCCTTCTGCGTTTCTATCCTGTCATTGTGTTCTCCCTGATCGGTCTCCTCGTAATGGCTTTGAGGCGCAACGCGGCCGGGGTGGCGATGTGCCTGGCGGTTGTCTTGTTCACGGCGGTGGATAACCTGGCATGGGAATGGGGCGAAAGCACGGGTCCCCGAAGGTATGCTCTGCTGGCTCCCTTTGTGGCGATCGGGCTGGCCCGGGTCTGCGACGAAGTGCGGTCCAAGGGGAGCCGGTTCCTTGTGACCGTGACCATGATGGGCTTGGCCTGCTGGGGGATAATGATTGCCGCGGCCGACCGCTACGGGATCCTCTATGTCCCGGCCGACGCGTACCTGTTATCGGATCTCTGGCCGCTGGCATTGTCGGAAATGGCGCGGCATCCCTTAGACTTTTTTGCCGATTCCCTTCTCATCCGCTATGTTACCCAGGGAACTCCGCCGTTGGAATCCATGGTTTCCCTTTTGCTCGTCGTGCTCCTGATTCCGTCCGTCACCTGGCTGGGGATTCGGCACGCGCTTGTGCTGGTCAGGCGCTGGTCTTTGATGAAAGCGCTGGTTCTGCCTGTCCTGGCGTTCGTCCTGCTGTTCGATTCGTTGGTGATGCAGTCGGAACTCTCCCCGGAGTGTCGCTCCGCCAACCTCGCACTAGCGGAAAAGAGGTGGACCGTCCCTCCACTTTCGTCCGAGTATGGGTCCCCGATCGGGCTGGCGTCCCCCGCCCCCAATCCTTCCGATCCCGCGTTGCTGCATCGCTCCAAAGCCCTGCGGGAAGTTCTGACCCTCAATCCGGGCCATCCGGCCACGGCGATTCTTCTGGCGCGGGACGATCGAACGCTCGGCGACACGGCCGCCGCGTGCGATCTCTATCGCGGCCTTGCGCAGCGTGGTTTCCGCGCGGGTGAACTGGGCTTGCTTGAAACGGCGCGCACGCGCGAGGAAACCTTGGAGGCGCTCGATCTTCTGGCGCGCAGGAACCAGAGCGACCTGGGGGTTGCTCTCGAGATTCTGGAGGCCTATCGGGCGAACGGCTTGATGGACCGCGCCCGGGATTACCTCGACCGCATCTTCCCGCCCCCGGCCTTGTACTGGCCACTTCGGGCGCAGTTGACGCCTAACCCTTCTTCCCAGTCCATGCCGTCAACCCCGTCCGCCCCGCCTGCGTCACCTGCCCAGCCCACGCCATCCGCCCAGTCCACCTCGTCCACTCTGTCCACCGCCGCACCCAAGTGAGGACGCCCATGGACCCAACCACGCTCTGTCGCCCTCCCATCTTCGAGCCCTATGGGTGGCTGTGCGCCGGGATGACAACCCGTTCGGCGAGTAGCCCGGGCGAATCGCGCGAGACGATGGCCGCGCGCTTGCGGGATGAACTGGGCCTGGCCGGGGCGAGAATCGTTCTGGCCGAGCAAGTCCACGGGTGCGGTGTGGCAAGGGTCTATCATGAAGCGTCACAGGCGGACGCGAAGGAGCGCGAGATTTCGGGCGTGGATGCTCTGGTCACAAACGCCCCGGGCGCTCTGATCGGAGTGTTCACGGCGGACTGCGTGCCGATTGCGCTTGTGGACCCCCGCAGACGGAACCTGGCCGTGGCGCACGCCGGCCGCGAAGGAACCCTGCAAGGGATTGTGCGCAAGACGGTGGAATGTCTGCGTGAAATGGGCTCGGCGCCGCGGGATATGGCGGCGTGGGTGGGGCCTTCGATTTGCGCGGCTCACTACGAGGTCAGTAAAGAGCTTGCGGCGCAATTCCGGGAGCGCTTCGGACACAACGCGGGCGCCGTGGCGGGTCCCGAGGGACGTCACCTGGACCTGAAGGAGATCGTCCGGCGGGAGCTGACGGAATGCGGGGTGGACTCTTCGCGGATCGAAATAGACCCCCGATGCACGTTGGAGGACGCGGATTTGTTTTACTCTTACCGGCGGGAAGGCGCCTCCGCCGGCAGAATGTTCACCTTTCTGGGAATACGGGACGCGGAATGATGGAAACCATTATCCGGGTGGAGAATCTCGTGGCCGCTTATCAGGACAACGTCGTGATAGGGGATGTTTCCTTCGAGGTCCAGCGCGGCGAAGTGTTTGTCATCATGGGCGGCTCGGGCTGCGGCAAGAGCACGCTGCTCAAGCACATGATCGGGCTCCACCGTCCCGTGTCGGGGCGCGTGTTCATCCGCGGCGAGGACATTCACCAAGCCACGGGCGCGCAACGCGCGCGGATAGTCCGCCGCTTCGGCGTGACCTATCAGAGCGGGGCGCTTTTTGGCTCTATGACGCTGCTGGAGAACGTGCGCTTGCCCCTGGAGGAGTTCAGCAACCTTCCCGCGGACGCGATGGACCTGATCGCGGAGATGAAACTGAAACTGGTGGGACTCAGCGGTTTTGCGGACTACATGCCTTCGCAGCTGAGCGGCGGGATGCAGAAACGGGCCGCCATTGCGAGGGCAATGGCGCTCGATCCCGAAATCCTCTTCCTGGACGAGCCGTCCGCCGGCCTGGACCCGATCACTTCCGCGGAGATAGACGCCCTGATCCTGAGCCTTGTCCGCAGCCTCGGAATCACTTTCGTGATCGTGAGCCATGAACTCGACAGCATCTACGCGGTGGCGGATCGCGTGATCATGCTGGACCGGCGGAGTCGAGGCATCATCGCCTTGGGCCGCCCCACCGATCTGCGCGACGACAGCGACAACCCGTGGGTCCGGCAGTTCTTCAACCGGGAGGCGGCCCCCGGCGCCCAAGAGTGAACAGTGGACGGGGTGGATTGTGTGGACTATATGGACAAAGTGGACGGCGTGGACGAGGCGGACGGACGCTCCTCGCGCCGAGGAAAATAGCGTCCACCCAGTCCATAACGTCCACTTCGTCCACAGCGTCCCCGGCCACTCCCCGCGACGGGGGGAATGACCCCGCGAAAAATGTTGCATGAGGAGCGGGAATCAGGCGAAACTACCTCAGCGCCCGGAGGGGCGCGGAGATTATGAGCGCCAAGGCGAACTACTTCAAGATCGGGCTGTTCGTGATCGCTGCCGCCGCGATCGGGATCCTGGGTCTCGTGCTGCTCGGTTCCGGCAGGTTCCTGCACAAACGGGTAACCGCAGAAACATACATCAACGAGTCGGTGCAGGGGCTGGATATCGGCTCGGCGGTCCGTTACCGCGGCGTGCAGATCGGAAACGTGACGGACATGGATTTCGTCCACAACCTGTACCCAGCGGAGTCCAAGTTGGGAATCCGTTACGTGCTGGTCCGGATGACACTCGATCCCTCCGCCTTCGGAAAAAGCTACGGCAGACAGATCGAGCCCTTCCTGAAGAATGAGATCAGCCGCGGGCTCCGGGTGCGGATGAGCGCCCAGGGGCTCACGGGCATTTCCTATCTGGAAGTGGACTACGTGGATCCCGAGATCAACCCTCCCTTGGCCATCAGTTGGAAACCGATGTACTATTACATCCCTTCGGCCACCAGCACCATCACCAGGATGAGCGAATCCATCGAGACCATCCTGCGCAAGCTGGCATCCACCCAGTTCGAAACTGTCGCGCAGGACATGCATACGCTGCTGATCACCATGCAGAAGGAGATCCAGGACGCGAAGCTGGCGGACATCCACGACGAGATCACAGCTTTCCTGCACAAAACGTCGGGCGAAGTGGCGGACGCCAAGCTGGGCAAGCTGCACGACGAAATGAGCGCGCTGCTCAAGGGGCTGGGAGAGACGAACCTGGCGCTCCAGAAAGTGGTCCAGGATCCGAGGATTGATGAGATTCTCTCTGGAACGCATGACCTGGTGTCCAGCAAGGATGGGGAAGCGGCGAAACTCCTGACCGACCTGATGACGGCTTCCCGGAAAATCGGCACGACGCTTGACAACCTGAACGCCGTAGTCCAGTCCAAGGAGGTGTCGGAGTCCCTCGGCCATCTCAAATCAAGTTTGCAGAGGCTCGACCTGATTCTGTCGAGCCAGCAGCAGAGCATTGATATGATCTTCGAAAACGTGTCCCGGGCTTCGGAGGACTTCAAGGCGCTGGTGCGCGAGGCGCGCAGAGATCCGTCCGGGTTCCTGTTCGGCGAACCGCCGCCTCCATCGCCAAAGGAGAAGAAATGATGCGCATGCGACTCCTCGGTCTTGTCGCGGTTCTCTGCTCGACGGTGGTGGCCGCGTTCAGCGCCGGCTGCGTCCAACTCAGCAGGGCGCATCCCGACAGGCGCAACTACGTCCTGGAGGTGAGCAGGCCGGAGTCTTCCACGACGGCTGCGCGGGCGGACTCAATCAGCGTGCGCAACTTCACCATCTCGGCCCGGTATGAGAGCGGCGAACTGGTCTACCGGCAAAGCGAGTTCAACTACGCGGCGGACTTCTACAACCGGTTCTTTGTGTCCCCGGAAATCCTGGTCACGGAGGAAACGCGGACGTGGCTTAAAGGGAGCGGCATGTTTCGCAACATACTCGAGCCGGGCAGCCACGCCATTGCGCAATACATACTCGAAGGCCACATCGCCACGATACAGGGGGATTACCGAAAGACCCCGCTTGCCGTTCTCGAGATCCAGTTCCTGGTGTCCGAGGGCGCGGAAGCGCGGGGGAAGATCATCATGCAGAAGGACTACCGCAGGGAGATCCCGCTGCCCAAAGCCGAAGCCAAGGCCCTGGTGCAAGGCCTGAACCAAGCCCTTGCGCAGATTCTACAGGATTTTGAGGCCGACCTTCGCAAGGCGCTCCCTTAGTGGTCTGTGTTTGTCTTTGCCCCAATCGCCTCTATTGCCCCACCCGGATCGGAATGCCGAGCAGCCGGATGACGGATTTGCCGTCGCGGTTCTTGCCCCATCCGAGCTGCCCCCAAAGCGGGCCGTGGTAGGTGGCTAGCTCGCCCTTGTTCCTCAGGGACATCCACAACAGGCCCCACCCGCCGGCCAGGTGCATGTAGCCTTTCTCGGGCGCGTTGGCGTAGGTGGACAGAAGGAGGAACGAGAAGGGTCCCATGGAATGATAGCGCACTTTGTCGTTTCGGGCGGGGTTCTCCCACAGCCCTCCCGCGTAGAGATTCCCATTCAGGACCGTGTGCATGCGGAACAGATCGCCGGTCTCTTTGGACTCCACCTTGCCAAAAGCATAGGCGAGCGGCACTCCAGCCGCAAAGATCTCCGCCTTCTGCTCGTCCTGCACAAAGAAAGCGCCGTTCGCGGAGACATAGAAAGGCCAGATGGAAAGCAATGAGCCAACCTGCTCCTCCATCTCAAGCCGGTCGCCCGTCACCTGGTAACTGTTCGTGGAGCCCTTCGCGATCAACGGGAAGGGCAGCCACATGGGGCACAGGATTGCGTGGGCAAAACCCTGCTGGTGATAGACGCGGGCGGATGCGATCTTCTCGTCATTGGGCCGGTAGGAACCCTCCGAGAGCCACTCGTAGCCGTCGGCCTTGGAGTACAGCCCGATGCTCCAGATACTGTACTGGCCCCACAGGTGCTCGCGCGGCAGGCGCCAGGAGTCCTGGCCTTCCACCGCCTGGAACCGCACGCGATCCTTCTGGTAAGCGGGGAAGCGGCCGAAGATGGAGTCCAGATGCTCCAGACGCGCCGTTTGCCCCGGAAGCTGCGGAAGCCGGTAGGTGGAGCGCTCCACGAGTCTCTGATCGCGGAACTCCTCGTTCTTGTCCTGCCCCAGGTGGGGAATGTAAGCATTCTGGAGTTCCATCGTCAGACTGACCGACAGCCAGAAGGTGTGGACCTCCGGCAAGCGGGAGGAATACGCGTCGAGCCAGGAGTCCAGTTCCGCGCCGTCTCCCGGGCTGGGGCTGGCGGGGGCAGCCGTGACGCGCTCCAACCACAGCGGACAGGCCTGCATCGCGGTCACTCTGCTGTCTCCGGCGAGAACGGAAGCGCGTTGGGCGCCGGGCATCATGGGCGTGCGCCAGTTCTTCAGGCCGTAGGGCCAGGGCAAGCCGGCCATCTCCAGGTTGAGCGATCTCTTATAGGGGTATACCTGGTAGTTGGCCGCCATCTTCCCGATCTGCTCCATCAGCATTTCCGGATTGCTCGGCCCGACCAGGTACTCCCGGTGCTTCTCCTGCATTTGTTCCCAGAACGCGATAGTCGCCAGGGCGCTCCGCTCGGAGTAGATAGCCGAATCCTGCAAGTCTCTCTTGACCTGTGTCACGGATTCGGGAGGGATGTTCTTCGCAACACCCTCTACCCTGGAAAAGACTTCCACAGGACCCACGGTTCCCGACACACACCCTGACAGCGCCGCCGAAAGCGCAAACAGCATCAAGCAACTCGTCCACTTACACATGTTTTCGATCTCCTTCCACGGATGCAAGCGTGTCAAGTATCCAATCGGCTGTAATCCGTTTCCGTACGTTGACTACTGCCACTCTAGGCATCTACTCCCAAAATCAAGACAGGGATGTCTATATCGGAGACCCCCCGTTTTTCCAAATCCCATACAAACTGTTCGAAGCAACTGACACCGCTACTCATGACATCCGCCATGGATTTGACGGGAACGATTTCGATCCCGGTATCAATATAGGATAAGTTTCTGAAGATGGTCATCTTCGCCGCTACGTTATACACCATGAATGAATACTTGCCAAACTGAACTTCAATGCCTAGAGTCCGCTTTACAAAATCTATCTCTCGAAAGGCTCCCTTCCCGAGCTTCTTCGGTTGGTAACCTGGACTATAGTACTGGTTTGGGTAATCGCATTTCACCCTGATCGTCTTCCAGCCTTTCTTGCCCAAACGCTCCTTGAAGCGCTTGTTTAGTTCAACCGGCGAGTAGAGCATCAATGAATCCCCTTTTCACAAAGATCCAAAGCCACACCTTTGCCTTTTTCTCACGGATCGTCATTTTGCTGTTCTTCTTATTCTGTTGAACCAGTTGTAGACATCCTTGTACTCCAGGAAATTGCAAAGATCGATTAATCCGCTTATCCTGAAAGTAGGGCGATTAAGTTGCCTGAGAAATGCGGAACGCCTCATGTCATTGGAAACAATACTGAATCTCGGCTTTAGATCGGGTTCTGTCAGGTGCAGGTCATTGAACCTTAAAAGACCTGAATAGATCGGAGTGGAATGTTCCACCTCGAATAACGCTCTTAACCCACTTGCCCCTCTTTCCACCCAGACCACGTCCACCTCTCCAACAATGCCAACAATCTTTTCATATCTTGATGGCAGCGAGGCAGTACAAGAATACAGGTCTGTCAAATGCCAATCCAACCTGTTTCTGTCGTTTGGCGGTATCCAAATATCATATCCTTTTGCTATTCCAATCGAGCCAATAAGGGTTTGCACCTGGGAATGAGAAAAATCTGGTAAGACTGGTATATTGCTCTTGTCAATAAGATCGTCTAGGACATGCCAACCCAAGAAGCCTTCTATGTTGAAACGGCCAGCGTTCGCGATATATAGCTCGATCTGATCGCCATGAAAAATCTGCACCTTAAACTGTCCATCTGAGGCATGAGGTATGGAGTGGAACACGTCTTCAAAATCAGAAAATGGAATAACCATAGGCTCCGTCTGGGTGTTCCATAGGAAACAGATGAAGGAATTGTAGCCTTCAAGCTGCTTCAAATCATCCTTTCGCAAACCATAGAACGAAACGCTCGTGCGATTCTTGGGGTGTACTTTGGAGTATCTTACATAGATGCGAGCCAGACCACCGGCAATCTCAAACAAGGACAGGCTGCCGGGCAACTGTTTAGGTTTGCCATACTTAGATGTCAACTGTTCTATCAGAGAAATTTTGAACGGATTTGGCATGAAACGGAATCAGTTCAATAAGGGATAAGCCATTTCCCCTGCAGGGCAGCTGCTGGAGTATTGGCCAGATTTTGGCCCTTTGAAGTATCTTTGCCGGGGTATTTCTGCGGCACGTGGACCGGAATCCCAAACGAGTTCCCGTGAGCGAAAACGATATCGGCGGACCGAGAGAATTGGTCTGCAATGTTCTTTTGGTCCTTTATGGGCAAAGTAAGCTGTGATGATGACGTTCTCACCGGGATCATCCTTCTTCATCTGAAAACTCAAGGGGGAAATCATATGTTCAACGCAACGCCTCTATCCGCGCTTCAAAGGTCCCAAGTTCTCAATGATTCGTCGGGTCTTTTTGGGCATAGTCTCAAAGGACGCACAAGCCTGTGCTCCCGCACATATCCTGGCGTCGCCTACCTCAAAACTGTCCCAATCAACGATTAGTACGCGCGATCCGGGATTCCTAGAGTAAACTTCAACGACAACACCCCCACGCACTTCGATGACAATGTCCACCATAGAGATCGCCTCCCGCGGAAAACATCCCCGACTATACATCAACAAACGCACTGTTCCTCATTGCCTCTATACCCCAGCGGGAGAGGCATGGAGTAAGGATACCGAGCGCCAACACTCGTTTCAACAGATATCTTTACTTCCTCCGAGCAAGAACCGCCTCATACACCTTCTCGGTTTTCTCGGCGAGCTGGGCCGGGGTGAATTCGCGCAGCACCATCTCGCGGCCGGCGTCTCCCAAGCGCCGCCGGAGCTCAGGGGCGATGATCAACTTGCGGAGTGCGGCGGCCAGCGCCTGTGGATCGCCGGGCGGCACGAGGAAGCCGGTCTTGCCGTCGCGCACCGACTCGCGGACGCCGCCCACGTCGGTGGCCACGGCGGGAAGCCGCATCAGGAATCCTTCGAGGATGGAAGTGCCGAGGGACTCGCCGTCCACGGGCGACAGGACGAAGATGTCCGACATGGCCAGCAACCTGGGGA
>Ga0315279_10009386_pt1 | contig 11671 bp, 10 predicted proteins | sample YL17G06_20_MG_FD_203694 | JGI IMG/M metagenome (GOLD analysis project Ga0315279, IMG submission 203694) | Sediment microbial communities from Yellowstone Lake, YNP, Wyoming, USA - YL17G06_20 | ecosystem: Environmental > Aquatic > Freshwater > Lake > Sediment | place: USA: Wyoming | collected...
GGGCAGGCACGCGCTGTGGCTGGTGGTCTGCGGACGCCGCGAGGCGGGGCGGTCGTGGTATCTGACGAGCCTCACCGGCAGCCCGCGGCAGATCATGCACACGGCGCTGGAGGGCTACGCCGAGCGGTGGCGCGTCGAGGAGATGCACCGGCACATCAAGCAGGACTTCCACTTAGAAGCGATCGCGCTGCGCGACCACCCCTCGCTGAAGGCGTTGGGCGTGCTGGTGATGATCGCGGCCTCGTTCATCATGGAGCTGCCGCAGGCGTTGATGCACGAGATCCTTGCCGTCAGCGGCCTGCTGCCACGCAAGCGGCTGTCGGACATCCCGTGCTACCCGTTCTACCGGGTCAGTCTGGCCATCGCCATACTCCTGGCCGCCGCCGGCAAGCAGCCACCAACGCCGATCCGCTTATGCCTGCGCGACTACGGGCAACTCAAACTCGACCTCGTACCCGTCACCTAGAAAACGGGGGATGGCCAGAGCGGTCCTGCGCGCTTGACGTGTCCGCATCCGAACCGTATCATTTCAGTGCCGGGCGAGCGTAACTCAGCAGGTAGAGTGCCAGCTTCCCAAGCTGGATGTCGCGGGTTCGATCCCCGTCGCTCGCTCCATGTCTCCCTTGCTGCGCCCTTCCGGGGGTTCGCCCCGGCAGGGCGTATGCGTCTCCGGCGCGTCCTTCGCCCATGGGACCTCTAATTGCCTCCGCGCGGGAACGTCGCTACATTCCATCGCCTACCCCGGCAGGATCATCCATCCGAGAGCGGAGGCCATCCGATGTCCACCAGCCGTCATCCGTGGATCGCGTCGTACCACTCGCCCAACCCCTTCGCGCGGTCCCTCGTCCGCCCATTCACGATCCTCTCTAGCGCGGACGAGGACGCCGAGTGGACGCCCGGGCCCGGGGTCGAGCCCGTGAAGCTCGCGTGCAGCCGCCACGACTTCGCGTTCCCGTACCGCAACTTCCGCAAAGACGAGCGGATCGGCAGGGGCCGGCTCTGGCTGCCGCCCCAGGCGGAGACGCTCGCCGGGCCGCGCAGCATCCCGCTCGTCCTGAGCATCCACTACGAGGGCGGCATCGACTGGGCGAAGGGCTACCTCGCGCAGGGCTGGGCCTGCATGACGCCCATCTCCCTGAGCGAGGACCACGGCTTCAACCTCGTCGGCGACGGCATGGACCACACGCTCGCCATGGCCGAGCTCGCGCGCCGGCTGGAGTGGGTGGACCTTCAACGCATCGCGTGGACCGGCGGCTCCGCGGGCGGTTACCAGTGCCTCATGACGCTCGAGGCGCTCTGGCCCGCCGCCTGCGCCATCTCCGACGTGCCGATCTCCGACCTGGCGTACGACCTCGGCTTCATCGCGCTCTCCGAGCAGTACAACAAGGGGATCACCGACCCCGCCGCGCGCGTCATCCCGATCGTGCACGAGGTCTCGCCCATCGTGGCGGGCACGCAGGGCCCGCTCGGCAACGATCCGGACGAGGCGTGGAAGCACTCCGCGCCCGCGGCCGCGTCGCTCATCCGCTCGCCCGTCGTCATCCATTCGACCACGGGCGACCTCTTGTGTCCGGCGCCGCAGATCGCCGACGCCTTCTACCGCGCGCCGCGGCGAGGCGTCTTCCCGCCCGGATGGACGCAGGAGTACGCTCGGCTCTGCAACCCGCGCTCGCTCGCGAAGCCACTCATCGACTGGATCCCGCGGGAGGACGTCGAGGTGATCACCGTGGCGATCCCGCCGACGGCGCCGCACGTCGAGTGGCTGCCGGTGCCGGCGAACGTGCCGCCTCGGCCGCCGCAGGAGCCGCTGCGGATGAGCAAGCCCTTCAGCCGCTCGCACCTCGTCACGATCCTCCTCCAGGACGAGGGCGCGCCCGATCCCACGTGCGCGCACTCGAAGTACGCGGTGAACATGGACACGCTGCCGTACGTGCAGCACCACTTCTCGCGCGGCCACGTGCCGCCGGAGCACCTCACGCCGCTCGTGCTCACGCGCGTCCTCGGGCGGTTCTCGGACAAGGTCCCGCAGAATCCGACGCTGCCGCCGATCCGCCGGCTCCATCCCGAGTTCGACCGCTGGGAGGCGCTCCTGGCGCTCGAGACGTTCATGGGCACGCCGCTCCGGAAGGAGAACGTCGATACCCTCGCGCGGCTGTACTCCGAGCTGCCGCCCGCGGCCCGCGCGCTCGACGTGACGCAGGACGATGCGACGGCCACCTTCGCCGAGGAGCCCGTCGCCGGGCTCCTGTTCCACGAGGCGGTCGCGCTCCGGGAGGCGGGCGACGTCGACGCCGCTCGCGCGCGGGAGGAGCGCTTGGCGCGGGAGCACGCCCGCAGCGCGTTCGCGGGGATCAGGACGGAGAAGGAGTAGCGAGGGCACGGCGGCCACGGGTGATCGCGCCCGCACCCCATCCCGAGCGCGGGTGTGTCGCCCCTCTTCGGGTCCCCGGCCCTCGGCCGCGCGGAGCGAAAGGTGCGCCGATCTTGACATCGCCTCCGACGGACCCGATCATTCATATGTACAGTATGGACGAATCGTACAACTCGGAACACAGGTGAGCGCATGATAACGTTCAACGCATCGGATGCCCGGGGTCGGCTTGCCGACCTCCTGAACCGCGTGGCATACGGTCGGGAGCGTATCCGCATCGAGCGGCGCGGGAAGGTGCTGGCCGTCCTCGTCTCGCCGGAAGATGCCGAATTGCTTGAGGCCATCGAGGACGAGGTCGACGCGATGGAAATCGAGCGGGCGCTCAGGGAGCATCGGGAGAGCGGGGAGGAGTCGATCCCCTACGACGTGATCCGCAAGAACCTCGACCTGGCATGACCTACGAGGTGCGGTTCACCCGCGCCGCGGCACGACAGTTCTCCGGTCTGCCGCGCGCCATCCTTCAGGCGCCCTACATCCATGCCGGCTGCAACACGGAACCTCAGCCTTCCCTCGACGAGTTCCCACCCTTCGTTGACTCGGCTATAGACCCTCCCGTTAAGTAGTGCCTGATTGCCACCTTCCTCGGCGGCGATTGCGGACGTGGCGGTCCCGTGGTATGCGGCGACGGCCACGAGCAACGATAGCAGGGCAGTAGAGACGCGCATCGGCTGAGCCTCCCCATGGGTACAGAACGGCATCGACCTCCCTACTCCTCCACGGCCACGGGCCACACGGCCGTACACACATCGGCATACAGGTCAAGGATATCGACGAGAGGGATGTCCGCGGGCACGCTCGCCAGCGGAAGGCCTGGCGCCGGCAGTGCCGCGAAACTCGAATAGCCTGCCGATGCGTGCCCGCCCTGCAACTCTTGATGCAGCGCTCTGGCTAGTCTCCGAACGCGGTTGCGCGCTTCCTCACTGTCCGAACATCGCAGAGAGATGCAGTTCTGGACCGGCACCCAGTAGGGGGGCGAATAGAGATAGCCCGTGGTATCGACGTAATCCCTATGGAGATACCACCACCCGTGCTGCTTCGATAGGAGGCAACTGAACCAGATCACCCTCGGCACCTGCCCGCCATGCCCCCTATCCAGCAGGCTGAGTACCCGCGAGTAGCACGGCACGCCCTCGTGAACGCTGTCGGGGACGGCCGCCTCCCTGTGCGCAAGCGGCGACTGGAGCCCGCCGCCGCAGCCGCCTGCAAGCGCCACAAGCGCGGCGCAGCACGCCGCCCGAACGAGCGTGCGGTGCACCGCCTACCTCCTCCTCTCCCGCGCGCAAGGCGCGCGCGAAGTCCCACGCGCCGGGACCCGGCCGTCTAGCCGTGCGAGCACGTGGGTTAGATCGCTCCTCTGCGGGCGAGTATACGGTACGCAACTCCCTTGTCAAGCATTGTCGGGAGCACGCTCCGCGCCAGTAGCTGTATGGGAAATGATTTGCATGAGTTGCCGAGTACCGGAGATTGCCATCAGTTGGGCATCTGGCGGCATGTGCCATTTGAACAAGCATCGGTGGCGGAATGGGGCAGGACGGCCGAGGGCTCCCCGCGTTACCCTTCCATCCGTTCGATCCCTTCCACCTCGAAGGCACGCTTCCGCGGGCCCATCGCGGTGATCCGGACCCGGATCGCATCCGGCGGCGTCCAACCTTCAGCCACCTCGGGCCACTCGACGAGGGCGACGCCGCCGCCGTAGAGCGCCTCGTCGAGGGCGACCGTCGCCAGTTCGCCCGGATCGGCGATGCGGTAGAAGTCGCAGTGGTAGACGACGAGGCGGCCGCGGTACTCGTTGATGAGGGTGAAGGTCGGGCTGTTGGCCCACCCGTCGACGCCGAGGCCGCAGCAGATGCCCTGCGCAAGCGTCGTCTTGCCGCTGCCGAGATCGCCGTAGAGGAGGACGACGTCGCCCGCCTTCAGCCGCCCGGCGAGCCGCCTGCCGAGCTCGCGCGTGGCCTTCGGGCTCGTGGTGGTGACCGTCCAGCGTCGATCGCGGGCGTCCGTCATCGGGAGCGGGGAGTGAGAGTGACGACCGGCAGGATCATCTCCTCCAGCGAGATGCCGCCGTGCTGGAAGCTGTTGCGGTAGTGCCGGTCGTACTCGTGGTAGCGCGTCGGATAGACGAAGTAGTAGTCTTCCTTGGCGATGATGTAGTTCGTGCTGGGCGTCATGGGCGGCAGACCGAACGTGGCGGGGTTGCGCACCAATACCGCCTCCTTCGGCTCGCAGAAGAGGTTGAGGCCATACTTGTAGCGGAGGTTCGTGCTCGTATCGCGGTTGCCGCGGGCGAGCGTGGCGCGCGCGCCGAGGACGCTCCCGTGGTCGGTCGTCGCGATGACGACCGCGTCGGTGCGCGCGAGGCGCTTCAAGAGCTCGAAGAGCGGCGAGTGCGAGAACCAGGAGACGGTGAGCGAGCGGAACGACGCCTCGTCCGGCGTGATCTTCTGGAGGATCTCCGACTCCGACCGGCCGTGCGAAAGGTTGTCGATGAAGTTGAACACGAGCGCGATGAGGTTGGCGTTCTTCCACGAGCCCACTCGTTTGAGGAGCGTCTTGCCGTCGGAGACGTCGAACACCTTCTGATACCGCGCGTTCACCCCTGCGAGGTCGAGCCGCACGAGGTGCTGCCGGAGGAGTTCCTCCTCGTAGCGGTTGAGCGAGTAGTCGTCATCGTCGTCGGTCTTCCAGATGTCGGGGTAGCGTCGCGCGATGTCGATGGGGTAGATGCCGGCGAAGAGGGAGTTCCGCGCGTACGGCGTCGCCGTCGGGAGGATCGAGTAGTAGTACTCGCGGCGGACGCCGAAGTACTCGGCGACGAGCGGCTCCAGGGCGAGCCACTGGTCGAGGCGCAGGCAGTCGATCACGATGAAGTACACCGGCCGGCCGGCGCCGAGGTGCGGCACGACGAACTGCGGGATGACCTCCGGGGACATGATCGGCCCGCTCTGCGGGTTGGCGACCCAGCGCGGATAATTCTCCTCGATGTACCGGGCGAACATCTGGTTGCACTGGCGCCACCGGTTGTGGTGGAGCTCGCCGATGGTCGGATCGTGGAGCGCGTGGACGTCGAGATCCCACTGCGCCATCCGGGCGAAGATGTCCATCCACTCCGACCAGCCCGCGGCGCCGATCTGCGCGTCGAGGTCCCTGAACTCCTCCACGTAGTCCCGCGTGAGCTTCGCCTCGCGGATGTGGCGCGCGTCGAGGATGCGCTTGCAGGCGAGGATGATCTGGCTCGGGTTCACCGGCTTGACGATGTAGTCGTCGACGCGCTTGCCGATGGCCTCGTTCATGAGCTCCTCTTCCTCGCTCTTCGTCACCATCACCACCGGCAGCGTCGGCTGGATGCTCTTGATCTCGTCCAGTGTGGCGAGGCCGTCCTGCCCCGGCATCGTCTGGTCGAGGAGGACGACGTCGAAGTTCTGCTCGGAGATGAGGCCGATGGCATCGTCGCCGTTCGCCACCGGCACCACGTCGTATCCCCGCTCGGAGAGGAAGATGACGTGCGACCGCAACAGGTCGATCTCGTCGTCGATCCAGAGGATGCGGCGCCGCGCGCGCGCTACCGTGGTCTCTGACATGGCACTCCCTATTCGGATTCCAGTGAGTCCGCACGCCGTCGCCGCGCCACGTGGCCTCGTACCGGCGCAGGTCCCCCTGTTGACATTCAACGCCTGCGCCGGGTTAAGTTCCCCCGGCGGCGCCCGACCGCCGCGGCATCACCTGTTCGCCCCCCATCATCGGACGAGCGTCGCCCGCTGTGTGATTGCGCCGGATGAGGTGGTGAGTCGGATCAGGTAGATGCCGCTCGCCGCGGGACGACCGGCGGCATCGGTGCCGTCCCATGCGACCTCGTCCGCTCCCGCCGCAAGCTCGCCGTTGACGAGCACCTGCACGAGCCGACCGTTCGCGTCGTACACGGCAAGGTACGCGTGGCCGATCGCCGGGATGCTGAACCGGATCGTCGTCGAGGGGTTGAACGGGTTCGGCGCGTTCTGGTAGAGCGCCAACATCGCCGGCTGTCGCACGCCCACGACCGGGATCTGCCCCTCGTTGAGGAGTGCCGTGCCGATCTCAGGCGCATTGCCGGCACCTTCGATACGGAACAGGACCGCGCCGCCGCCGTTCAGCCGTGCGAACGCGACGCGGAGCGTGCGCCCTTCCTGGTTGAACGCTACCTCGCCCTCCGCGCTCACCCTGACGGCCGTGCCGCGGGAAAGGGTCATCACGAACTCGCCCGCACCGATGCCGGTCGCGTCGTCGGCGACGAGGGCCCAGTCGTCGTCGTCGCGTAGCCACGAGAGGACGCGCGGCGTCGACGCGGCGAGTTTCGGCAGCGAGCCGCCTTCGACGGGGAAGCGGTAACTCGGGTTGAAGACCCTGTAGAGGATATGTGCGGCGTCGTAGCTGGATACGACCCCGTTACCGGTCACATCGGCCTTTCTCAGGTCAATCACCGAGACAAGTCTCACCACATATCGCAGGATGAGAGAAGCGTCGTATGCCGATACGCTGCCGTCGTCGCTCACGTCACCGAAGAGGACCGGCGGGGGGTGTACGGTGAGCGCGCCGTGAATGACGTTAGGGTGTGTCTGGTAAAACGGGAGGCCTGGCTCGCCACGTTGTTATCGATGCAGGAGATGCCGGTGCGACGGGCATCTGCCCCCGTAGGGGCATGGCGGCGCCATGCCCCTACACGCGATTGTGACCATTTGTCAGACACAGCCTAACGCCCTTCTCTTGCACGTTCGTGTATGGGTATGGGAGCCAAACCAACTGCCCTACGGTATCGGTCGGCGCGTTGTATGGTACGACAAACGCAAGTTCCACGAGCGTCGAATCGGAGATGTTGATGGGCTGACCACCCGACAGCGAGACACGCACCGTGTCGCCGCGCACTGAGTATCCCACTTGCGCGTTCGCCTGCCGCTGGAATGCGTGCCACCGGACGAACGGCGTGTCTGGCACGGCAAGACGAGAGCGAAGGAGGAACGCTATGTCTACTGACCTCACGTCGTGGAGGGTAGCCTGTAACGGAACAATGAGTGTCTGCCGCTGATATGCCTCGATGCTCGGCAGCTTGAGCATTTCCGTGAGGCCGCTCTGGTCGAAGTAGAACGCCCCCATGTCGGCGACAGTCCCATCCGGGTCGCGGGGGCTGTCGGAGTCGCCCATGTCAATGCAGGGAGAGCTCCATTGGAGTCGGTAGTCGCCGTTCGCGGGATCAAGGAACATCGGATCAGCGTTGATGTTGAGGATACCTTCCCGGTTTCCGAACACGTCGCAGTGGGAGACGAAAGCCACACCGGACCCACTGATGATCCCCTGCGAGCCCCACAGAATCGAGTTGCTGACTGTGAGCGGGTACTCACCGGACCGACACTCTATTCCTGTCCCTTGCATTGCCGAATTCTCAACTATTGTAGAATGGTGAACTTCTGCGTTGCCTGTGGCGGAGATATACAGGCCACCGCCGTTACTTCCCGTATAGTAGTCTCCACCGGCAATATTCCTACTAATGACTGTCCTGTCTATGAACAGCGTACCGTCACCAGTGAAGAAGACGCCCCCTCCGCCTCGCCATATCCGATACCAACTCGGCACTGTATTCCTGTCAACGACGCATCCAGACACCAGTAAGCTCGCATTGCTGCAGTAAATCCCGCCTCCTCCTCCCCCCGCTGTGTTCCCTCTGATGCTGCAGTTGTACAACTCTAATATGCGTCCTTGTCCTGTTACATAAACGCCCCCGCCAAACCCCGATTCAGGAGACCAATGTGCCCGATTATTGCTTACCACAACATGGTCTAAGACTACATCAGCACCGCATATGTAGATGCCACCGCCCTTTCCTTCGTCTCCCGATCCGTCTGCATATCCATCGCTGATCCTCACATATTCCAATACAGCATCGACGCTGCCTGCTATGCGTAGCCCACCCCATTCCGACGCCACGCCGTTCATGAACCGTATGCTATCCGTCGCAGTGCCGATGGCATGGATGCCACCGTCGACCAGGAACTGTGCGTCGGCGTCGAACAGCACGTCCACTCCCGGTTCAATGGTCAGTGTGTTCCCGGCAAGCACACGCACAAGCGCGATCACGCGGTACGGGCTGTTCGCCTTCGTCCACGTCGTCGAGGTTATGTTCCCGCGCACGTTCGTCGGCCCGGCGAACTGCACACCAACCGCTTCGCGGGCGCGTACGCGCCCGGCACCGTACACGTAGTCGGGTCCGGCCTGCCCAAGATCGAGGGCGGTGGAAGCGAGCGCCTGACGGACATCGGCGGGCGACCAGTTCGGGTGTGCTTGTCGGATGAGGGCTGCAACTGCAGCAACGTGCGGCGCAGCAGCGGAGGTCCCGAAGAACGGGCTACTGAAACCGCCTGCGCCGGTTACCGACACGCCGTCAATCCCGCAGACGTCGGGCTTCAGCCTGTCCTCCGAATACGGGTAGCGGATGCGGGATGGCCCCTGGGAACTGTAGTCAGCGATGTTATCGTTCCCCTGATCCCCCGCGTTGATCGCCCCAACTGCGATAGCACCGCGCGCCGCCGAATGACCGAAAACACTACCTGACGCTACGTGCCACTCCTGCCATTCGGCGTTCCGGATGAAGAGCTCAAGCCATCGTGCGCTTCCAGCATAGCGTTTCACGGCAAGATAAACGGTCTTCGAGAAGAGACTGGACGTGTTCTGATAGGAGAGCTCCTCGACAGGGCCCTGGGTGCCGGACTGTTCATCGTCGCCGGAGGCGAGCAGCTGGCTAAGCCCTGCGTCATCGTACAGGTACAGGTCATAGTCGTCCGCGGCGGCGCCAAATGGACTGTCCCACTGCATCCATACAGCGAGGGTCGCTCCCGGCGCGATGTCTAGCCTGAGCGTGGAGTCAGCAACTCCATCCCACGCGTGGAGAGTGCTCGTTCCGTTCGCCGGCGTGAACGAGCATTCATAGTGTTCTTTCGCATAGTTCCCAGCGGCTGAGCAGAAGACGACGCCGCGCCGGGTAGCTTCGTCGGCGGCCTGAGCGAGATAGCCGTCCTCGAAGAACGGCTGATCGAAATATCCGATGTCGTCTACGATGATCTTGCACCCAGCGTCTGCGAGGGCAAGGATGCCATCTCTCATGTCGAGTGAGGAGTTCCAGCCGGAATAGTAGTAGAGCTGCGCACCCGGCGCGAGGTCGTGGACGATCTCTAGCATCGCGGTGCCCTCGTCGCCGTCGTCAGGCGTCTTTTGCAGCACCGTGACGTTCGCAGGGAGGTCTCCCGTCGCCTGAGCGGCGCTCATATGGTCCACGTCGTCAGATATGACGCCAACCTTGACCCCCGTTCCCTCGAAACCGAGCGCGCGCACCTGATCGGCACCGAGGATGGCGTCGCCCTGGGTCATGACTGACCCCGCCTGTAGAACGGGGCGTCCGACGGGTCGAACGGAGACAACCGCCGGATGCGCAGCAACATCTCGGATATGGTCGGGCAGCACCCATGCTTCGATGAGCTTCAGGTCATCCGCCACGCGGACGATCCGCGCCCCCCGCGCTGTAAGGTCGGACTGCACGGATGGACTGGTGTCGGTGACTTTCAGGTACACCTGGAGTTCACCGTCAGGACTGACGCGCACGAGGGGGTTCTCCACCTCCCGTGCCAATCGGGGGCTCGGTACGCCGCGGGTTCGCGCCATCTCGTCGAGTCGGTCGAGCGTTTGGCGCAGTGCACTTGTTAGCTTGCCGTTGGGATCACCCGCCGGGAAGCGCGGCTTGGCGAGCGGTGTTGCCGAGGAGATGGCGGCAACGAGGATCAGGGGCAACAGGCAGGCGAGGGCAAATCGGCGGGACATACCACACCTCCTCCGTTCGACCGGGAGAGCCGGGATCGTGTCTATCGGATCGGACGGCGTCGCGATGGTGGCACGGCGCCGGTGATAGGCGGGAAGCGGGTGCCATGTATGTCATGAAAGATAATAGAAGTACGGCTTCAGTCCTGCAAGGAGTTGAGAAGACCGGTGCACGATCTGAACCATCGGTGACCTCGTGGGGGAAACTGTTCCGATCACGCCCCGAAGCGAGCGCAGGCGCGGCAGGCGCAGCCGGCGCAGCCGGCGCGCCCCGCCTACCGCCGCGGGATGCCCTTCCGCAGGATGAACGTGTCGAGCGTATCGACGATGGTCCCGTCGGTGCGGACCCAGTACGCCGTGCACTCGAGCCGGTGGCGATCCGCCTTCAGCACGCAATAGTGGTAGCGGAAGTACTCGCCCTGGTCGTTCTTCAGGTAGTCTTCGGTCGGCACGATGCGGTGCGGAGGGATGTCCATCTGCGGCCAGTCGTGGTACTTGCGGTTGTCGAGGGGCGAGCCGCCGCCGCCGGTGATGAGGTAGGCGACCGTGTTGCCCTCGCCGGTGGCCGGGTCGTACGGCGGATGCGACAGATCAACATGGGTGGTGGAACCTGCCCCAGTGTTATTCCGGTCTTCCAGGATACTGCAGGCATAACATCGAACGGGCAACCAGAGGCCATAACGCGGCTTCTGCTGGGTTATGGCACTGTACTCCCTGGCGTTCTCAAAGAGATGGGCGCGAATGACGGCGACATCGGTCCAGCAGTGCAGTTCATCAGGGACCGTCTAGAGATGTCTCTCGTTGAAGCCGCGATGCCGATCCAAGACGCAATCGACCTGGCTGAATTTCTGGTCGATACCACGATCCAGTTTTCCAGATTCACGCCTGGAGCGCCGCTTGTCGGAGGCCCGATAGAGATAGCAGCCATCACGAAGCATGAGGGGTTCAAATGGATTCGCAGGAAGCACTACTTCAGTGAGGAACTCAACCCGAGGTGAGAGAGATGAAGCTGAAGCTCGATAGATCGAAGCTCCCGGTCCTGGCCGAGGGCCACAGCCCTTTGCCTCCTTAATCGAAAGGGCCGGAATTCCACTATGAGGTGAGTAGAGTAGCCAGCTATAAGTCAAAAGAGAAGAAGGAAGTTGCACCTCGTTCGAAAAAGCTCTCGACGACCCGCAAGACTGGGACATAGCTTGACAAGGGGAACTTCCCCTCACGCCTTCGCTGACGGCTCGCCCTCGTACTCCCGCATGAGCGCGGCGCCCTCGGCGCAGAGCTGGTCGCGCACCTCCTGCGGGGCAGTGACCTCAACCTGCGGCCCCCACTGGCGCACCATCCGCACCACGGCGACCGGGTCGTCGTCGTGGATCGTCACGAGCGCGTCGCCGTCGCGGAGCACCTCTCGCC
>Ga0315279_10009388_pt1 | contig 11669 bp, 8 predicted proteins | sample YL17G06_20_MG_FD_203694 | JGI IMG/M metagenome (GOLD analysis project Ga0315279, IMG submission 203694) | Sediment microbial communities from Yellowstone Lake, YNP, Wyoming, USA - YL17G06_20 | ecosystem: Environmental > Aquatic > Freshwater > Lake > Sediment | place: USA: Wyoming | collected...
AGAGATTCGGATGTCCGTTAAGCCCCGCGGACCGGGCGATGGCGTCGCATGCGGCCAGCCGCTGCTCTTCGAGCCGTTCGATCTGCACGGTCAATTCGTCATAGCGTGCGGCGTTGCGCTTTACTTCGGCAACCTGGCCGCCCTTGAGCGCCGTATTCATGGCCTCCGCCGCGGCCAGCAACTGGTCGTGGGCCCCACGCTCGCTTTCGAGGACGGTCCGCAGTTTTTGCGCCTGTTCTTTCATGATTCCTCCCGGTTAGTGTCCATCGCCCTGCGCCGCGAAACTTTTGCGGAGCGACAGCACGCGGTCCACGTAGTTTTGTGTTTCGGCATAGGGAGGAACTCCCTGGTGCTGTTCCACGGCGGACGGGCCGGCATTGTACGACGCCAGCGCCAGCCGTTCGTCGTTGAATTTGTCAAGAAGCTCGCGCAGGTAGCGCGTGCCGCCCATGATGTTGCTCCGCGGATCGAAAACGTTGGTGACATTCAGGTCGCGCGCCGTCGTGTCCATCAATTGCATGAGCCCCTTGGCGCCTTTGGGGGACACGGCATTGGGATTGCCGCCGGATTCCTGCGCGATCACGGAGGCGACCAGATCGCGGTCCACGCCGTAGCGCTTGCTCGCTTCGTCAATAAAGCCGTCCCATGCGGACATGCGTTCGCGCAGGGTCTGCGTATCGGCCGAGGAAATCTTCCGCGGCGCGAACCGCGGATCGGACTGCCACGACCGCGCGCGCAGCCCATTGAGCGCATCAAGGGCCGATGACGCGTCGCCGGTTTCGCCCATCTGCTTCAGGATCAGGTCCGAAAGGCCGAGAGAGCCGTTGTTCGCGAGCTGTTTTGCGTATTCGTCGTCGAGCATTTCGGTATACACATCATTGCCGAAACTGCGGGGGACAAGCGGGTCGTCGCCGACGGTGCTGCGCATGGAACGCAGGAGCATGGATGCAAAGAGCGATTCAAACTCCCTGGCGGCCCAGCGAGCGCGTTCGGCGTTGGCGTTGGAAGCAGAAGAAACAGGAGGTGGAATATTGAACACCTGCATGAGCGCGAGTCCTTTCGCGAATCCGTTCGGCGAATCATTAATGCAAGAGGCGTGCCACGGCATAACGGGTTGATTCTGCGTTGCGTCCGCGCCGAACCGGGCCCGCGACGCGGCAAAAAGATTCAGGGGCTGAATTTTTATGCCGGATGAAAGTTCGAGGAACGCTTTAAATTGCGCATGAAGTTCGGCGCGCGGATCTTCGGTTCGACATCTTCCGCGGGAAATGGTATTATTTTGAATCATCCTGATTCCCTAAAACGAGGAATTCCGCATGCCCCAGCACCAACCCGAGCGCGCGCACCGGCTTTCCGTCTGCATGATTGTCAAGAATGAAGAGGCCGTGCTGGCGCGTTGTCTCGCAAGCGTCAAGCCCGCGGCGGACGAGATCGTGGTGGTGGACACCGGCTCAACCGACCGCACCGCGGCCATTGCGCGGGAGCACGGCGCTGTGGTGGTGCATACCGAATGGAAAAACGATTTTTCGGACGCGCGCAACATCTCCATCAAGCACGCCACGGGCGACTGGGTCCTCTGGCTCGATGCCGACGATGTGGTGCCCGCCGAATCCATCGAAGCGCTGCGCCGCCTGACCCGCGAACCCCCCGACCGCGTGTTCGCGTTTGTCGTGCGCAACGAACGTCCCGGCGGCACCGGGTCGGCGTTCGTGCAGGCGCGCATGTTTCCGCGGCGCGACGACGTGTTTTTCGAGCGGCGCATCCACGAACAGATCACGCTGTCGGCGCTCCGGGCCGGGCTTTTGCTCGAGCAACAGGCCGCGGTCATCGAACACCACGGGTACGGCGACGCCGCGGCCGTGCGCAAAAAGGCCGAGCGCAACATCGCCATGCTGCTTGACGAATACGATCGCGACGATCCGGACCCCGTGATGGCCATCGAAATCGCCGACGCCTACCGGATCCATGGGGAACCCGGCAAGGCGCGCGCCTGGTACCAGAGCGTGCTTGACCTGGGCTCCATCGAGATCATCATGCCGTCCATCGCCAGCCAGGCGCACCTTGGCCTGGGCACCGGCGACACGGAAGCGGGCGAGTACGCCGCGGCCGAACGGCATTTCCGCGCCGCGCTTTCCCTGGAACCCGACCGCGCCGACGTGCTCTACGGCCTGGCCGTGGCCCTCGACCTTGCCGGCCGCGACGCGGAAGCCATCAATGTGCTCGCCGGAATACTTGACATGAAAGAAAAACCGCTGGATGTGAGCATTGATTTCCGCGAGGCGCGCATCAAAACCTATATGCGCCTGGAGCGCCTGCTGCGGGAAAACGGCCGCAACGCCGAAACGCTTGCTCTTTCGCAGCGCGGCCTTGCGGAGCTGCCGCGGCGGCCCGAAATCCATGCCATGGCGGGCCGGTCGTTTCTGCTTTCGGGAAAGGTGATCGAAGCCTTGCGCGCTTTTGAAGAGAGCATCCGGATAACCGGGCCGGGCAACATCGAGGCCTATATCGGGCTGTGCATGGCATATCTCCGGGCCGATCGGACGGAAACGGCCGCGCAGACTATGCGATCCGTCAAGCCATTGTTCGAAACCCATCCGCGCTACTGGGCGTTTGTGCGGGGATTTCTCAGCGATGCCGGGATCGGCGCGGCCCCGGCGGGCATTGATGAGAAAGAAATCGAGGAACAGGCAAAGTACCTGCGCGTGATCTATGCCCTTCCCGCGGGCGGCGCCTGAAAAAAACGCCGCGAAGGGCCCCTGCTTAAGGATGCAGCAGGACCCTTCGCGGCGTTTCCGCATGCAGGCAGCGATTCGGATATCAGGTCATGGCCGCCGCTACTCCAGAAGTTCCATGGGATCTTCGAGATCGTCGGCCAGATCATCAAGCTGGTCCGATGCCTTGCCTTCAAAATTGAGTTCGTCGACCTCTTCCGCTTTCAGATCATCGTCATCGAAATCGTCGCGGAATATTTCGTCGGCATCATAATCTTCCTGTATCAACATTGCCATCCCTCCTCTGAATGTTCCGTGCCTACTACGTGCTTTTTTCCGGAAATATTGTATTTGATAGTATTGTACCCGCTACAGATGATAATTTCAACCTCTTTTTAAGCGTTTTATCCGGGGCGCAATAGCGCATGGAAACAGCATTGCGCCCGCCCGCTATTTTGAGAAAATCATTTGATGGCATGCGATCCCGCAAGATTACTGCGTTGCGCGGATTTCCGCGGCATAGTCCGGAGTCCTCCGTGCAAAGGCTGAAAATGGTATGATTGAAGCCGCGCGCTACAAGGTATATTTTAGAAGGCGCAGCGTGTATTCCTGTAATCAGAAATCCGAATAATCCATCGTGATATCTTCCGAAATGCTGACCTTCCGCGAATACATCGGCAGCCTGCCGCACGAGTTGGTCTTCAAATACCTGCTTCGTGAAAACGGCACGGGGCGGAGAATCGTTTCATCCACAACCTGCCGGGAACTTGCGCACCGGCATGCATCGCCCGAAGCGCTGGACGCTCGTTTTGCGGCGCTGTCGCCGGATGACCGCCGGCGCTGCGCCGCGGCCTATCTGGCCGGGCGCAGCGGCCTGCCTGCCGCAGCCGTGGGCGAATTCAATGATCCGCTGCTGAAATCATTTCTGGTGTATCCGGCGCGCGACGACGGCGGACGGCTCTATTATCTCGGGTTTGATGAATTCGCCGATGCGCTCAAGCCGCACCTGCTGCAGACGCTTGCCGGCAATCACCGGCGGCCCGGGGCGGACGACGCGCCGCGCGATTATCTTCCCTGGTACTGTCTGAATGATTGCGTCATGGCGGCCGTGCTGGCCGGCCATGACATTGTGCGCCTGACAAAGGGAAACACCTTTGCAAAAAGCTCCCTTGAGGCGTTTGCGGAAACGGCGCATGACGTGCCTTCCGGTCTGCCGCATGCGCCGCACCAATGTCTGGGGTTGCTGCTCGATTACTGCCTTGACGCCGGGATCGTCTATGAGCGCGATGGGAAATATGCCGTCAACCACCAGGTCCTTCATTCCCGTCTGATGGCGCCGCTTGCCGCCTGGCACCGCGATTTCCTCCGGTTTTGCATGGAGCGGCTGGGAGGCCTCCGCGAAGACCTGCTGCTGTCGCTGGTCGGCGCCGGCCGACCGCCGGCGGGCATTGCCGACATGACCGCCAACCGGTCGGACGACGCGGCGCTTGACGCTGCGCGACTTCTCGCCTACACCGGCGTGGCCGGCATCCTCAGGATCGGCGCGGCCTGGGTCCTGGCGCGCGGCCGGCACTATGATGCATTCGTCAACAACACGTCGGGGCCGGCCCCCACCCGGAGCATTGTGGTGACCCCCGATTTTGCGGCGATCATCCCTCAGGAAGTGTCGCCGCCGGACCTTTACTGGTTTTTGCGGATCGGCACGATCTCCTCGCTGGACAAAATCTATAAAGGGACCATCGAGCGGGCGACCATCTGCGAATCGCTGGTGCAGGGCATCAGCGGCGACGAGCTGTTGTCGCAGCTTTCGCGCTGGCAGACGCCCGGCAACATCGTGGCCACGGTCAAAGAGTGGGTCCGCGAGTTTACGCGGCTGTCGGTGGACAACGGCTCCTTTGTGATTTCGGCGGAGGCGGCGATAAGCGCCCAGCTTATATCGTATGCGCCCCTGCGTCAGTGCGTTGAGCCGGTGCCGGCCCACAGCTTCTTTAAAGTGAAGAAGGGCCGGGAGCGTCAGGTATGGGACCTGCTTCAGACGCTGGGTTTTGATCCCCGCACTCCCCAGGATACGCCTTCGGCCGGCGATGCCGATGCGCCTGCTGTGTATGCGCCGGTGCGCCGCCCGGTCGCGGATTTCGGCGATCTGGGCGGTGCCGATGTGCCCGAGCGTGCACCCAGCGGAAAATATTCAAGCGAAATGAAAAAACTGGAACTCAACGACCTGTTCCATGTGCTTGATTATGCCATCCTTATGGGTTATCAGGTCAAGGTTGAATATCGCGGCAGCCCGGGCATCCGGCGCGGCGCGTATCTGCTGCATCCGGAGTCATACCAGAAGGGAGCGGAACCGCAGCTTATCGGCCAGACAAAGCCGTCCGGAACCGTGCGCACATTCATCATGAAGCAGATTGATACCATCGGGGTCCTGCACGCATGAAGACGATGAGCAATTTCGTCCATCTGCACAATCATACCGAATACAGCTTTCTGGACGGCGCCGTTCGTATTGACGATATGGTAAAGCGCGCGGCGGAATTCCGCATGCCGGCTCTTGCCATCACCGACCATGGCGGCATGTTCGGCGTCATCGAGTTTTACGAGAAATGCATGGCCGCCGGTATCAAGCCGGTGATCGGATTTGAGGCCTATGTGGCGCCGGGTTCGCGGCTTGACCGCAGCACAACACGCGACGAACGCTCGAATTATCATCTGCTGCTGCTGGCGAAAAACAGGGACGGTTATAAAAATCTGATGAAGTTGTCCACCATCGGCTACACCGAAGGCTTCTATTACAAGCCGCGCATCGACATGGAATCGCTGCGCGCGCATTCCGCGGGAATTATCTGCTCCACGGCCTGCATCGCCGGCGCAGTGCCCCGCGCTCTCATAGACGGAAGGCGCGAGGAGGCGAAAAAAATCGCGCAGGAATATCTGTCGATTTTCGGCGAGGGCAATTTTTATTTCGAGCTGCAGAACCACGGCATTGACGAAGAACTGATTGTGTTTGATGATATGGTCAAACTGGGCAACGAATTGGGGGTGCCGTTCATCGTCACCAACGACGCCCACTATCTCAACGCCGAAGACGCTGCATCGCATGAGATCCTGCTCTGCATCCAGACCCAGACCACCATGGCCGATCCCGACCGGTACCGGTTCTCCACCGACCAGGTCTATTTCAAGTCGCCGCAGGAGATGGCAAAGCTCTTTCCCGACCAGCCCGAGGCCCTGGCCAACACCCTGCGCATCGCCGAGCAGTGCAATGTATCGGTCAAGGAAAAAACGGTGTTGCCCGTACCCGATCTGCCCGAAGGGTTCGACAGCGAGGAAACCTACCTGCGCAGCCTTGCGCGCGAAGGCCTTGCGGCGCGCTATGCCGGGGCGCCGGCGATGTATGCGGAGCGTCTCGAATTCGAACTGTCGGTGATATGCCAGATGAAATTCGCCGGCTATTTTCTGATCGTGCGCGATTTCGTCCTGACGGCAAAGAACATGGGCATCATGGTCGGTTGCCGCGGTTCGGCCGCAGGTTCGCTCGTGGCGCACTGCATCGGCATCACCGATGTGGACCCCATCCGGTTCGACCTGATTTTTGAGCGGTTCCTCAATCCCGAGCGCATCTCCCTGCCCGATGCGGACATCGACTTTGCCGATGAAGACCGGTATAAGGTAATCGAGTACGTTGTCAAAAAATACGGCCGCGATTCGGTGTGCCAGATCATCAATTTCGGCAGGATGATGGCAAAGATGGTGGTCAAAGACGTGGCCAGGGCCATGGGCGTTCCGATCGCGGACGCGGTGCGGCTCTCGGGTATGGTGACCGAAAAAACGCTTGCCAACTCGATCAAGGCCAACGGCGAATTGTCCCGGACCATCGAAGGGAGCGCGCAGTTTAAGGAGCTGTTCCGGCATGCGCGCGCGCTGGAAGGGCTGGTGCGCCAGGCGGGCATGCATGCGGGCGGCGTAATCATCGCGCCCGGGCCGGTTGTCAACTGGGCGCCGCTTTTCAAGCAGCCCAATTCCGCGAGCATTACCACGCAGTTCGACATGGACTGGGTCGAAAAGGCCGGCCTGATCAAAATGGACTTTTTAGGCCTGCGCACGCTCACGGTGCTGCAGGAGACGCTGCGCCTTATTAAAAAGGACCACGGCGTTGATATTGACTTATGGAAATTGCCCGAGGGCGACGCCGCAACGTACGATCTCTTCGGCCGCGGCGAAACCACGGGCGTTTTCCAGTTCGAATCGCAGGGCATGCAGGATTATCTGCGGAAGCTCAAGCCGAACCGTATCGAAGATCTTATCGCCATGGCCGCGCTCTACCGGCCGGGGCCCATGCAGAACATCGACAGCTTCATCCACCGCAAGCACGGCAAGGAAAAGGTCGAGTATCCTCACCCCATGCTCAGCGGCATCCTGGACATCACCTACGGGGTGATCGTGTATCAGGAACAGGTGATGCGCATCGCGCGGGATATGGCCGGCTTTTCCATGGGACAGGCGGACACGCTGCGCAAGGCCATGGGAAAAAAGCAGGCCGACGTCATGGAAAAAATGCGGACGCAATTTATTGACGGAGCCGTCAAAAAAGGTATCAATACAAAATCGGCCGAAGAGGTGTACCAGTTGATGGCCAGGTTCGCCGAATACGGCTTTAACAAAGCGCATGCCACGGTCTATGCGCACGTTGCCTATCAGGCGGCATACCTCAAGGCGCATCACCCGCTTGAATACATGACGGCGAACTTGACTTCATGGCTCGGCGACCAGGACGAGTTTCTCATCATGAAAAACGAGGCCCAGCGCCTGGGCATCAAGGTCCTGCCGCCCGATATCAACAGCAGCGACATCGAATGCAGAGTGGAGGCCGGCGATATCCGCCTCGGCCTCAAGGCCGTAAAAAACGTCGGCAAGGCCGCCGAATCCATTCTGGAATCGCGCCGGAGCAAGGGAAAATTCGAGAGCATCTTCGACCTGTGCCGGTCCGTTGATGTGCATCAGGTCAATAAAAAGGCCCTGGAATCCATGGTGTATGCCGGCGCCCTGGATTCGCTTAAAGGCCTGCGATCGCAGCTTTTCGCCGCCATCGACGCGGCGATCGAATACGGATCGGGCTTCCAGAAAGACCGCCTGACGGGCCAGACCAGCCTGTTCGACGGCCTGTTTGCCGATGGGCAGACCCCGACGGCCGAGGTCAACATTCCCGAGCCCGAGCTTCCCGATATTCCGCCCTGGCCCTACAACGAACTGCTGGCAAAAGAAAAAGAGATCATGAATTTTTACGTGAGCGGCCATCCACTCGACCATTTTCAGGACGAGGTCCGCGGCTTCGTGTCGACCAGCATGCACGCCGATGCGCTGAAGAAGCTCAAGGACGGTGACAACGTCACAGTGGGCGGGCTCATCACCACGTTGCGCAGCCACATGCAGCGCGACGGGCGGCCCATGGCGTTTATCAAACTCGAGGATTTCGACGGCTCCATGGAACTCATCGCCTTCGGCGACGCCTTTGCCAAGTACGGCCATCTCCTGGCCCCGGACTCCATGGTGCTGGCGCACGGCCAGGTGATGATGCGTGAAGGCGAAACCAGCCCAAAGGTGCGCATCGAAAACGCGATGTCGCTGGTCGATTCCCGGGAAAAACTGGCGAAGAGCGTGCACGTCCGCGTCCGGACGCAGGCGCTTGAAAAAGATTTTATCCAGGAACTGCAGGCGGAATGCGCGAAAATGGCGGGCGAGTGCGCGCTCATCCTGCACCTGGTGACGCAGGAGTCCAATGAATACCGCGTGCGCGCCCGCAACTTCAGAATCAATCCCGGCATTGCCACGATCAAATCCCTGCGGGACCGTCTGGGCAAGGAGAACGTATGGCTGGGCAAAACAATGGCCTAGCGCGCCTTGGCTCCGCGGTCCGTTCCGCGGCGGCGGTCCTCTGGGCGGCGATAAGCTGCATTGTGTTGAGCCTTCCCTTATTTGCCGTCTGCATTTTTTCCCGTCCGGCGGCGCAATCCATCGGCAGGCTCTGGCTGCGACTTATTGTCGCCGTGTGCGGGTTGCGATTGGGCGTATCGGGGGCGGAGCGGCTCGATGCGGGGCGGCGATACATTTTCATCGCCAATCATCAGAGCCATCTCGATATTCCCGCGCTTTTTTCCGTTCTGCCGTACCGGCTGACGTTTATTGCTAAAAGGGAACTATTCCTCATCCCTTTCTTCGGCTGGGGCATCGGCGCATTGGGGCATATCGCCATCGACCGTTCCAACGCCCGCAAGGCGCGCGAATCGTTTTCGCGGGCCGTTGAGCGGCTTAAGCGCGAAGATATTTCCCTGGTCCTCTTTCCCGAAGGCACGCGCAGCAGCGACGGCGCCGTGGGGCCCTTCAAGCGCGGCAGCTTTTCACTGGCCCTGGAGTCGGGGCTGCCCGTCGTGCCCGTGGCCATTGACGGCACGCGGACCGTGCTGCCGAAAAAAGGCAAACGCATCACGCCCGGCTTTGCCCGCATCCGGATCGGCGCGCCGATTGATGCGGTGGCAGAGGGCATCAGTGATAAATCGGTCCTGGGGGCGCGCGTGCGGAACGCCATCATCGACATGGGGATTCCCCAAGGCGCGCCGGCCGTGGAAGCAGCGGCGGATGACGGGGACTAGAATGCGGGCTTTCTATGCGGCAGTATGCTATTTTAGTCGCATGCGCGATTCGCACTTCCGGCATTCCGGAATTTCCGCAATCATGCCTCCACGACGGACGCCTGTGCACACTCATCTGATCATTGTTCTCTGCGTTGCCGCGGCCACGCAGGCGGCAACTCCGACGCCCGTCGAACAGCAGGCGCTGGCTGCTCTGGGCTCCGGGTTTGTCGTTTACAGCCGCAATGGCGCGATCATCAAGTACGTACTTGACGGAACCGGTATAGTAAGCCCGAAGGTCCTGTATGAAGCAGCCAATACCGAACCCCGGCTGCCGCGGCCTATGGTTTCCTCGGACGGCCGGCACATTTTCTATCGTGTCTGCCCCGATGATACGAATTGCGAGGTCTGGCGCATGGACACCAATGGCGATAATAAGCAACGGTTCTCGCGGCAATCGTACCCGTTCGCCGCGTGGTTCAAGCAGTCGTGGAAAGCGCCGGACCGTATGCTGTTCGCATCGAGCTTGCATCCGGACGATATCTGGCGGCATACGAAACTGTGGGTGATGGATGATACCGGCGCCGCGGAGATGGCAATTGATTTCGATCCGCTCATCACCGACTGGAGCGACATCTGCGGTGACCTGCTTGCCTACCGCAAAGACAGGAGCCAGGTCTGGATCTACAACCGGGTCACGGGCAAAGAGTTCATGGTCAGCCGGCAGGCTACCTGCAATCCGACATTCTCACCCGACGGCGACTTGCTGATGATCAACCGGGCGGGGCACCGTTCCTATTACATTTTCCAGCGCACGACCGACACCAGTCTGACGCTCATCGATTCCACGATACAGCCGATGCAGTTGAGCGCGTTCAAATGGTCCAGCGATAAGCATTGGGTGACCATGATTTCAGAGCTGATCGAGCCGCAATTGGGCTTTGCCCAGAATATTTATACGAAGGAATATGTGCGCGTGGTTTTCGAGGATTCAGGGGTCATCCAGTATATCAACCTCTGGCTTGATGGGAACCAGCATGTCCGGTATGGCCCTGCCTTCCAGTCCGCGCACGACCGGTTCAGCGTCGCCCTGCGCGAAGGGGGATTGACGATCTGCAACGCTTCGGGCCGGCCGTTTTGCGCCGTGATCGCCGGCATTGACGGCCGGGCAATCGGCCGCATTGCAAGCCGCGACGGCGGGCCGGGAACGCGCCGGCTTCCCGCGACTCATGCGCTGTACCTTGCCATCATCCGCGGCCAGGACGGGCAATCGGCCCGGCTGCTTCTTCCCGCGCCATGAGCCTTCGTTTGCGACATGCATCGATGATCGTCCTCTGCGCAGCCGCCGCGCTTCTGCGATGCGGCGATAGCGGGCCCGCACCCTTGCCGCGCGCCGTGGTGCTGTCACCCGCCGGCGGGGAAATCTTCTTCAGCGGCGATACGGTGATCGCGGCCGCCCGCTTTGACAACGCGCAGCCGGCCCTCCGCGATGTGCGCATCGAAGCGTCGACCGACAGCGGCGCATCATGGCGGTTGCTTGACTCATGCGTGTGCATCGATTCCGGCGATACCATGCGATGGGCATGGGTCGTCCCCGAATCGTTGACAGCCGCAGAAATCGGCGAACAATGCCGGCTGCGCATCGCCGCCGGTTCCGGCCTTCCCGATACCTCGGCGGCCTTTGCCGTGCGCATGCTCCCCGCGTCATCCGGCGATTCGGGAAACCCCCGGATACTTGTCCCCAATGGCGGAGTGGTCTACGACCGTTCCGATTCCCTGCGGGTGCGTATTCGCGCGCGGCCGGAGATCCTGGTGATCCAGGCGGTGTTCGAGCTTTCGGTAAACAACGGGAAAATCTGGTACGAGCTGCCGCGCGACCACGAGACCTACCTGACGACCCGCGACACGACCATCGCGCTCGACATCCCCGACAGCGTTTACTGGAGCGAATACGATGCGGCGCAGGGCGCGATCGTGCAGAAATCCGCGGGCGCGGTATCGGATTCCTGCAAGCTCAAGGTCCGCGAGTATGTGCCGGGAGTGTATTATGATGTGACGGACGGGGTGTTTAAGATACGGTGATTGCAACAATTCATTAATTTAGGGACGGTGCTGATTTAGTGACTTAATATATATTAGCACTATGCCGAGGAAAGCGCGCATTTTCATTCCCGGGTGCTTGCACCATATACTAGCCCGCGGTCTGGATGGCATGGATATTTTCCGTGACAATCAGGATCGCGAGGTTTTTTTGCGGTTTCTCGGCAATGCTCTTGATAAGAGCGAGGGCAAATGTTATGCATGGGCGCTTATGTCAAATCATTACCACCTG
>Ga0315279_10009389_pt1 | contig 11667 bp, 12 predicted proteins | sample YL17G06_20_MG_FD_203694 | JGI IMG/M metagenome (GOLD analysis project Ga0315279, IMG submission 203694) | Sediment microbial communities from Yellowstone Lake, YNP, Wyoming, USA - YL17G06_20 | ecosystem: Environmental > Aquatic > Freshwater > Lake > Sediment | place: USA: Wyoming | collected...
GCCGGGCCGACCTCTGTGCCGCCGATTATGTCGACGACCTGCTTCGAGATGCCACGGACGTACTTGATGGCCGCCTCCCTGTCAAGGCTCTTCCCCGTCTTCACCAGGTATTCGTCAAGGGGCTTCCTCGCGATCTTGACGGTCGACCAGAGGGGGAACGCTAGGGAGCCGTGCTCTCCGCCGACGAAGCCATCAACCTTCGATACGGGGACGTCCAGGTCCATGGATATCTTGGCCCTGAGCCTGAGGGTGTCCGGGTGGTCGCCTGTGGCTATGACGAACGGGGCGCCGGAGACCTTCTTGAACATCGTCGCCATCGCGTCGACAGGGTTGGAGACTATCACCCACCTCGCCCTCGGGTTCCTCGGCGGCATCACCTCCGCGAGCATGTTGACGATGACGGCGTTCTCGGCTACAAGGTCACGGCGGTCCATCTTGACGCCCGGCAGCCGGGGCTTGCCCACGCAGACGACGACGAGGTCCGCGCCCTCCGGCCCCTCGTCCTCGTCGTAGGTGTTGATCTTGACATCGTACCTGAGGCTCGCGGCTACGTGCCTGAGCTCCTCGCCGAAGGCCCATGCCTGCCCAGGCTTTACGTCGACCAGCGAGAGTTCGTCTGCGAGCCTCTCGGTGAAGAGGGTGTAGGCCGTCGGCCGGCCGATCCTTCCGTTTCCGACGACTACGATGTGGACCAAATCCGTTCGTCGAAATATTTTGCTCCGACCCGCTTAAGGCTTTACATGCTTGGGAAGATAACATGTAAAGGTCAGGATTCCGCAACAGGGATCTGGGTGAGAATGGAATGACTTCGAAGTATAGTTACGTGAGGTTCAGGTGGTGGGGCCCAGTAGACCTTGACAAGGCGGTTGAGGAGCTCTCCGGCTTCAAGGCGAAGAAAATCATCCAGGAGAAGGGGGGCGAGGACATCTCCCTCTATAGAGACTTTAGGGACGAGGTCGAGGTGGAGGCGGACACCCTTCAGGCGTTTCTCTCTCCCTTCAGGGCCGTCCTCAACCAGAGGGAGGCGAAGCCCTTCACGGCGAGGGACATGGAGCTGAGGGAGAAGGTCATGAAGATGTACCCGAGGGGTAGGCCGACGCCGTTCCCGTGGGAGTTCAGCTCAGAGCCTGAGTTCGAGAAGGAGAAACCGTAGGAGTAGCCTCCGGGCCTACTACGCCCGGAAGCGGCGCAACGGCACAATGACTGCCACCTTTTTTTAACCTGAGAAAAATAACCTATTTATCTTCTTTTCCAGAAGACTCATCAGTGGATGCCCGTTGCCAGAGCCCTACTACTATGTCAGGTTCAGGTGGTGGGATGGGCTTAACATCGACGGGACAGTCGAGGAGCTGGGCAGGGCATTCACTGTCAGGAGGATCAAGGTGATCAGTGACCCCAAGGAGCTTTCTCTCTACAGAGACGACCGCGAGGAGGCCATCGTTCGCGCCGACTCCCTCGGTGCCCTCCTCTCGCCCTACAGGGTGGTCCTCTACTAGAAGGAGCATGGGAGGTTCACGGCCCGCGACATGGAGCTGAGGGCGAGGATACTGGAGCTCTACCCGAAGAACACGCCAACTCCCTTCCCCATGCTGTGGAGCACGGAGCCGGAGTTCGAGGTGGAGGAGGGGAGGTGAAGAGAGCATCGAGACCTCTCCGAACACAAACAACTCCTCCTCTAGAAGGAGCCGGGAAAAGCCACTGTTCGGATATAAATCCATGCAGAAAACGCTGAATAAGACGGGATAACGAGCGAAAAAATGAGGGTAAGGCTAGGGCTTTAGGTAGCCCTTCAGGTGCTTCACCATCGGCTTGCCGAGCGCCTTCTCAACTGGCTCGTAGATCTCAGGGTACCTGTTGCCGTCGCCGACCTTGATCCTCTCCTTCGGCACGTTCGCCAGGTAGACGGTGTCGCCCTCCTTCAGCCCGGCGCTTGTGACGGGGCTTCCCTCCTCGTCGAAGGTCGTCATCAGGTCCGGGAACGTCGCCAGGCGCCTCCCGGCGAGCTCCAGGGTCATGTACTCGTTCATGTAGGTGAGCTCGTAGGTCTTTCCCCCAACGTCTATGATGAAGCCGCCGACATCGAAGCCGCCCCTGGCCTCCTGCGTCTTCTCCGTGATCTTCCCCCTGCAGACGAGCTCGCCGCCGAGGAACTTGACCGCCGCCTTGACCGCGGCCTCGCCCTTCGGCTTAGTCTTCAGCCACTCGTTGCCGACATCGATGGCCTGGGTTATCGCGCCCGGGGCGCCGTGCTCCAGGCACCACTCGACCGGGACAGGGTCCCTGGCGAGGGCGACGAAAGCCTTGGTGTCCCCCGCCATGAACCTGACTATGTTGCTCGTCCTCTGGAGGGTGCCCCAGCAGATGACCTCCCCCTCAGGGTTGACGCCCGCCTTGACGGAGCGGTAGCCGATCCTGTGGAGCCCCATGCTCCCCATCATCGACGTCGGGTGAGCCCTCCCGTCCGCCGGTATGTCTACGACGGGCAGCCCGAGGGCCGCGGCGGGTATCCAGCCGCCGAAGCTGTTGTGCCCCCCGTTCTCGGCCGCGATGACGCCGTCGAACTCGACGCCCGCCTCCCATAGGAGTTCCACCGCCCTTATGAAGTGCCTCGGCCTCGTGCCGCCGCTCTCAGTCGGGGCGCCGAGGGCCGCCATCGTGATGACCCTCCAGTCCCTCGGCGTCTCCTCGGGACTGTAGAGCTTCACTTCGCCCATGTCCAAGGCTAGGTTGCCCGTGGACCTCCCCGTGTGGGGCCAGCCTCCGCCGCCGCCACCTAGGATGGTGCCGCCGACGGCCAGCGCCTCGACATCTTCCCTTGTTATTACCCTAGGCATACATCATCGTGAAGATAGTGTGGGCTGGGGAGTTATAATGGCAGCGAAAGAAATGTGTGAAGGGGGCTAGTAGCCTGGGAACTTACCTCTCTTCTCCAGCTCCAGAAGGGCATCCCACTCGTACTGGGCGTCCCTCTGGATGATCTCGAACTGCTCGTCATTCAGGTGGCGGAACCGCGCCTGTGGCTGGAGGTACTCCTTAATCGGCCTCAGCTCCTTCGGCTTCACGTCTATCTTGAAGTCGCCGTGGTCGACGTGGACGATGGGCCAGGCGCCGGTCTGGACGGCGAGCCGCCCGATCTCCACCGTCTTCTCAGGCGGGAAGTACCAGCCCGTGGCGCAGGGCTGCTGGATGTGTAGGTAGGCGAGGCCCTCGCCGGCGCGGGTGATCTCGGCCGCCCTCTTGATCTTCCTCTCGAGGTCAGGGATGTAGCTCAGGCTCGCCGTAGCTATGTAGGGTATCCTGTGGGCGGCCATGATCATCAACATGTTCTTCCTGCGGACCTGCTTCCCCGGCCAGACCTTGCCCGCGGGCGTGCTCGTGGTGGCGCTGAACAGTGGTGTGCTCCCGCTCCTCTGTATGCCCGTGTTCATGTATGCCTCGTTGTCGTAGCAGAGCCAGATCATGCTCTCGCCGCGCTCGGCGGCGCCCGAGATGGACTGGAGGCCGATGTCGACTGTGCCTCCGTCGCCGCTGTAGCTCGTGATGTAGACCTTGTCCGCCTTTCCCTTCTTCCTCAGCGCCCTGTAGACGCCTGTCTCGTAGGCTGCGCCCGCCGCGAAGTTCGCCAGTATCCATGGGACCCTGACTACTGCGCTGAAGTTGACTCCGCTGCAGCTCGGCGGGTTGATTATGATTGTGCTCTTGCCGAGGATCTTAAGGAGGTGTCGGATGATGATGCTTGTGCCGCAGCCGGCGCAGCCGTCGCTCCCCGGGAAGATTGGCTCACCCCAGTCCATCGCCACCGGCTTCGCGGCTGCCTGGAACTTGTGCTCGACGAACTCGACCTCCTTCTCTACGCGCCCTCGCTCCGCGGCCTGGAGCGCCTTCTTGCCCATCAGGTACATGTCGTCTATAGGGATGTCCTCGCCGCCCATGCCTGTGACGAAGCCCTGGACGGGGACCCTTATGCCCGAATTGTAGAGGGCGCTCTTGAGGTCCTGGAAGGCGCCGCCTCCACGGGTGCCGTGGAGCATCATCCTGTCGACGACGCCCATCGCCTTGACACCCTCTGCTATCTTCCTGAACTCGAGGTCCGGGAACGGGCGCATGAACCTGAGCTTCACGAGTCCTATCTTCTCGCCCTCCGAGCGGAGCTTGTCGATGGCCCTTCGTCCCGCTGTCGTCATGCTCCCCATGGTGACCAGGAGCGTCTCGGCGCCCTCCGTCTTGTACTCCTCGACGAGGCCACCGTAGCTCCGGCCGAAGGTCTTCCCGTAGCTACTGTCCACCTCCTCTATCACCTTCCTCGCGTCCTGGAGTATCTCCTCGAAGAGCCTCCGGTAGGTCGTGTGGAGGGGTGGCGGGAGGCTTGTCGTCGGGAACTTGTCGCTTATGGTAGGGTCGACTGGGTAGGGCGCCTTGTATGGGGGCAGCCACTTGTCAACGACCTCCTGGTCCGGCATCCAGACCCGCTCCTGGCTGTAACTGAGGTAGAAGCCATCGAGGCTCATCATCGTCGGGAGCAGGACGCGGTAATCCTCGGCGACCTTGTAGAGCTGCAGGGTCATGTCGAGGACCTCCTGGTTCGTCTCGGCGAAGTTCACTATCCAGCCGAGGTTCAACTCAGGCATTATATCGCTGTAGTCCGGTCCGAGGCTCCAGTACCATCCCAGAGTTCTGTCGGCGACGCCGAGGAGCAGGGGTGTCCTGAAGCTGACCGCCTGGGCGACGACCTCGTGCATGTATCCGAGTCCCTGGCTGCAGGTCGCCGTGAAGACGCGGGCGCCCGCGAGGCTCGCGCCTACAGCCATCGCCATGCAGCTGTGCTCGCCCTCAGCGTGGATGTACTCGGCGTCGAGCTCGCCGTTGGCGACGAAATCGGCCAAGTATTCTATAATGGTGGTCTGCGGCGTTATCGGGAACACCGGGATCACCTCTACCCTGGCTAGGCGTACTCCGTGGGCGAGCGCCTTGTTCCCGGGCATGACGTCGAACTCGGGCATTACTTCTTCGCCTCCTCCTCACGCTTCATACCGATAGCCTTCTGCGGGCACTCGTTGGCGCAGACGCCGCAGCCCTTGCAGAAGCGCATATCTATGTCGGGCTTGTTCGCCTCGTCGGCCCTTATCGCTCCCTCAGGGCAGTAGAGCAGGCAGAGGCGGCAGCCGACGCACTTCTCGTAGTCGACCTCAGGCATGAAGACGCGCCAGTTACCGACGTATTGGCCCCCCCTCACCGTCGTGTCCGCCAGCGCGAACCCCTTAATCACGCTCTTGTCTTGGCTCATACAATCACCTTAGAAGGTCTTCACCTCGACCGTCTCGTAGCCGATCTTCGCCGCCCCCTTGTTGCTGGCGGCCAGTTTGGGCGGGAACCTCTTGTCTATCGCCTTGTCGATTGACTTCATCCTTAGCTGTCCCGTAGCCTTTGCGAAGGCGCCGAGCATCACGGTGTTCGGGATGGGCCTGCCGATTGTCCTCTGAGCTATCCCCGTCGCGTCGAGGACGGCTAGCCTCCCGAGCTTCACCTTGGTGAAGAGTTTGGCAGCCTCGTCGGCCTTCTTAGTCGTGTTGTAGATTATGGTTCCCCCCTCCCTCAGTCCCGTGGTCACGTCCATTATCTCGGGCATCGGGGGGTCCAGCAGCATCAGGTAGTTCGGGTAGTAGATCATGGACCTCGTCGCCTCGGACTCCTCTCCGATCTGGGCGAAGGCGAGGACCGGGGCACCGCGCCTAGCGGAGCCGTACATCGGGAACGCCCTGCAGAATTTCCCCTCGTACGAGGCGGCGATCGCTATGAGCTCCCCGGCGGCGACCACTCCCTGGCCGCCCTGGCCGTGGAGCCTAATCTCTTCAACCACGTCATTCACCTCATGAAAAGCAACGAGTCGGGGCATCGGAAGCGGACGAGGCTACGTGTCGCCGTCCAGTCATCCTCGACTCTCTGAGTCTTCGTGGCGAATGGATAAAAGGTTTATTGAAGCTTCGATATTATGTTACTTACCGTAATTATTCGTCTGAAGCCAGCTTAATGCCGACAGGAGAGCTAAAAGAGATATAGCGGCAACGGGCTAGCCTTCATGATCGCGATGCTTGACACCGATAGGTTCTACTCCAGGCTTGGTGCGGGCTTCAAGCCCGGGATCATCACCCAGGTCGTCCTCGCCGCCTTCGAGATGGCGAAGCAGGGGAAGAAGATCATCAGCCTCACTGGCGGCAGCTACGACGTCCCTTCGCTGCCCGTCGCCGAGGTGAAGAAGATCTACGAGGAGGCCTCCGCGAAGGACTGGGCCGAGATGCTCCAGTACGGCAGCACCCAGGGGATGAGCCAGCTCAGGGCAGAACTCTCCAAGTTCATGGCTGGAGCCGGGATAAAGTCTGACCCGGCGAAGGAGATCATAGTCACCACGGGGAGCCAGGAGGCGATCGACCTGGTCACCAGGGTCTTCATAGAAAAAGGCGACGCCTTGATCATAGGGGCGCCCACGTACCTCTCGGCCCTCGCCGCCTTCAAGCAGTCGTACCCGAGGTTCATCGAAGTACCGATAGACGCCGACGGCATGGACGTCGAAGCCCTAGAGGCGAAGCTGAAGAGGCTAAAGGCCCAGGGGAAGAGGCCGAAGATGCTCTACATAATCCCGAGCTTCCAGAACCCCGACAGCAGCCTGATGACAATGGAGCGCCGGAAGCGGGCGCTGGAGCTCGCCGAGGAGTACGACTTCCTCGTCTTCGAGGACAACCCCTATGGCTACATAAGCTTCGAGGGACCCATGCCGACTCCCCTCGCCGGCCTCGACAAGTCGGGGAGAGTCATGTATACGAGTACCTTCAGCAAGATCGTCAGCCCGGGCATGAGGATAGGCTGGATCACCGGCCACGCCGACTTCATGACCAAGATGATAGAGGCGAAGAGCAACATAAGCATCTGCAACGACGGCTTAAGCCAGTACGCCGCCACCGAGCTCTTCAGGCGCGGCGACGTCGCGAGGCAGATACCTAAGGTGACGAGGGTCTACAGGAAGAAGAGGGACCTGATGCTCGAGACGATGGAGGCGAGCTTCCCTGGGAGGGCTAAGTGGAACACGCCGAAGGGCGGCCTATTCCTCTGGGTCAAGATGCCGAGAACGGTGAACACAGACGAGATGCTGATGGACGCTGTGAAGAAGGGCGTCGCCTACATCCCCGGCAGCAACTTCTACGTCAAGCCCGTCCACAACTACATGAGGCTCAACTACAGCCTGCCGGGCGAGGCCGACATCGTCGAGGGGATACAGGTCCTCGGGAGTCTCCTTAAGGAGAAACTGAGATAGACACAGCCTCAGAACCTCCACTCACCCTATCTGGAAAGCGATCCAGAGACCCCGTATCCAATATATAATTCCATTTGAACGAAAAAAACGACCTAAGGAGACGACTTGACCTACAAATACCATGAGATGTAACCATATAGAGATTATTCCCATATTTTCTTATTCAAATGGCTATATAATTCACTTTTTAAGGTATAAAACTGTACAAATGTAAACTTAAATATCCCGCGGAAGACCTTTCATCTTGATAGAATTGGCGAAGGAGCCGGGCGGCAGACAGAAGAGGCACAGGATCAGGGTCAACGAGTCCTTCTGCAAGGGGTGCGGCTACTGCATCGAGTTCTGCCCGAGGCACGTGTTCGAGAGGACGGAGGAGATCAACGACAGGGGCGTGAGTCCGCCCAGGGTCGCCCGCCCGGAGGACTGCTTGGGGTGCGAGCTCTGCGCCCGACTCTGCCCCGAGCTCGCGGTAAGCGTCGAGGAGGAAGAGGAAGAATGAGCGATGTCCTAACTGGCACCCACTTCGTCCACGGCGACTGGGCTTGCGCCGAGGGCGCCATAGCGGCGGGGTGCAGGTTCTACGCCGCCTACCCAATCACGCCTGCGACGGAGATCGCCGAGAGGCTCGCATCGAGGCTCCCCGAGGTCGGTGGGAGGTTCATCCAGTTCGAGGACGAGCTCGGCGCCATAGCCTCCGTCCTCGGTGCCTCCTACGCGGGGCTCAAGGCTATGACCGCCACCTCGGGGCCTGGGATAAGCCTGATGCTCGAGAACATCGGCCTCGCCGTGATGACCGAGGCGCCGTGCGTCATCGTGAACGTGATGCGCGGAGGCCCGAGCACGGGTCAGCCGACGGCCGGAGCCCAGGGAGACGTGATGCAGTGCAGGTGGGGGACTCACGGCGACGTCGAGATAATCGCCCTCGCCCCGGAGTCGGTGCAGGAGATGTTCGACCTCACCGTCGAGGCCTTCAACCTCTCGGAGGAGTACAGGGTTCCCGTCTTCCTGCTTCCTGACGCGAACATCGGCCACCTCTACGAACGGCTCGACATCCCCACGAAAGAGGAGATTAGGGTCGTCGGTAGGAAGAAGCCGAAGGTGTCCCCCGAGGGCTACAAGCCGTTCGAGGCGGACGAGTCCCTCGTACCGCCGATGGCCTGCTTCGGTGAGGGTTACAGGTTCTACGCCACGGGCCTAACCCATGATGAGAACGGTTACCCGGACATGACCACGGAGGGGCAGGACAGGCTCGTCAGGAGGCTCTGCGACAAGATCAGGAGGAACACGGACCGTATCCAGCGCGTCGAGGAGTACATGGTCGAAGACTGCGACCTCCTCGTCGTCGCCTACGGGATAACGGCCCGGTCCGCTCTGAGCGCCGTCAGGCAGGCAAGGGCCGAGGGGATAAAGGCTGGGCTATTCAGGCTCATCACCCTCTGGCCTTTTCCAGATAAGAAGCTCGAGGAGCTTGCGGGCCGTGTCAAGGCTGTCTTGGTTGCCGAGATGAACTACGGCCAGCTCGTCAGAGAGGTGGAGAGGGCGGTGAGGCCGACGAGGGTAATATTCCTGCCCAAGATAGGGGACGAGCCGCCCAGGCCTGACGAGATTCTAACCGAGATGAGGAGGGCGTTGCATGGTTAAGGCAGACAACGACCATCCCCACGGCGGGACGCTGAGGGTCGACAGGCTGCCCCACATCTGGTGCCAGGGCTGCGGCCTCGGCATCATCCTCCACTGCTACGCTGAGGCGCTCGAGGAGACAGGGATAGACCTTGACAGGGTCGTCACTATCTCGGGCATAGGCTGCGCTGGGAGAGCCTCCGGCTACGTGAACACCGATGGCTTCCACACGACCCACGGGAGGGCGCTCCCCTTCGCGACCGGCGTCGGCATCGCCAAGCCGGACCTCAAGCCAGTCGTCATAAGCGGCGACGGCGACCTCTTCAGCATCGGCGGCAACCACCTCATCCACGCCGCGAGAAGGAACGTCGACGTCCTCGTCATATGCAGCAACAACTTCAACTACGGGATGACCGGGGCCCAGTTCGGCCCTACCACGCCGAGCGGGACTAGGACGCCTACGAGCCCGTACGGGAACATAGAGAACCCCTTCAACCTCGTCGCCCTAGTCGCCGCGGCTGGAGCCACCTATGTGAGCCGCTGGACCGTCTACCACGCCCAGATGCTGAAGAACTCGATGAAGCGCGGGCTTGAGAAGAGGGGGTTCAGCTTCATAGAGGTGATCTCCCCCTGCACGACGGGTTACGGCAGACTCAACAGGATGAGCCCGGTCGATATGATGAGGGCGCTCAGGGACTTCGGGAAGATCAAGAAGGTACCGCCGACGGAGGCGACCATCGACCCCACGAGGGAGATAGTCCTCGGCGAGTTCGTCGACGTAGAGAAGCCGACGTACAACGATGTCTTCAGCAGCCTGTACGGGAAGGCGGGGGCGTCGTGATGGGGAGGTTCGAGGTGAGGATAGGCGGCTTCGGTGGCCAGGGCGTGATAACCCTCGGCTACCTTCTCGGGAACGCTGCGAGCATCCATGACGGCAAGTATGTTGTGATGACCCAGTCGTATGGCCCTGAGGCCCGGGGCGGCTCGTGCAGGTCCGACATCGTCATCTCGGACGAGCCCATAGACTACCCGAAGATCACGGGGCCCGACTGCCTCGTCGCCATGAACCCCGACGCCTATTACAGCTACAAGGATGAGGTTAAGCCAGGCGGCGCAGTCTTGTTCGATGGCGAACTCTTCAAGCTGCCCTTATCCCAGAGCGTGAAGGGCGTACGTTACTACAACATACACGCCCAGAAGGTAGCCTCTGAGCTGAAGAACCCCATGGCCGCCAACATCGTCATGCTCGGGGCGCTCGTCGGGATCACCAGGTGCTCCGCTTTTGAGTCGGTGAGGAAGGCAGTCGCTGAGAGGTTCCCGAAGTTCGCCGAGGCGAACACAGCGGCCCTCGAAGCCGGGATCAGGCTCGGTGAGGGCGTCTGAGGGCCGGCTTAGGGTAGGAGGCTGAAGTCCTCCTTCAGCGTGTTGAGCACGAGGTGGGTCTTTGTCCTCTCGACGTTGGGTATGGTGAGTATCTTCTTGGTAAAGTCGCTCAGCTCCTTCCTCGTCTTGAACTTGCCTACCACCATTATGTCAGAGTCGCCCGTGATGTTGTAGACGCCGCAGGTCTGCCCCATCTTCGCTATCTCCTCGCCGATGTTGAGCATCTTCCCCCCGGACACGATTATCTCCGTGATAGCGGTGAGCTCGTATCCGAGTTTCTCGTAGTCGAGGAGTAGCGTGTACCTTCTGACGATGCCCCTCTCCTCGAGCTCCCTCACCCTCGAGGCGACGGTCCCTGAGGAGACCCCCACCTTCTTCGCCACCTCCCTGTAGCTCTGGCGGGAGTCCCTGAGGTACTCTGACAGCACCTTGTTGGATGTCTCATCAGACAAGTACGCTCACCATTGAGCACCTGATCATTTTCAGGTAGATAAAGGCGTCTAATGAAAAAAGATCGGTGGAAAAAGTGCTAGATGAACAGCTGGACGACGATGAGCGTCACAGCCAAGACGACCAGTATCTTCGCCGCCTTGCCGTTGAACTTCGCCGCGTCGTCGTTCCTCTTGGCGTCGACGAGCCTCATTATGTAGACGGAGACGGCGAGGTTGAAGAGGAAGATGATGTAGACGATGAGCATCATCCTGTCGGCGAGGGTGAGGTAGCCGGTCGGTGGTAGGCCGCTGAGCAGGCTGAGGTGGAACGCGGACGCCGCCATGAGGGTGGAGACGGCGAGGCCGATGCGCTGGCCGAAGTTCTGTGGCGCCATGAAGAATGTGAGCAGCGAGATCACGACGATGACCGTTATCGGCAGAACGTTCTTCACGAGCGAGGAGAAGAACGGGCGGCCCACCCTGAGGTCGAATACGAAGTTGCTGAAGCTGTTCCCGCTGAACTCGTGCTCTACGACGTAGGTGTCGAAGCTGAGGAGGTCCCAGCCGACAACGTTGACGCCCGAGTCGAGGCTCGAGTCCTTGTCGACTGTGTAGACGAGCGCCGTGCTGTTCATGTTCTTGTGCTCGATGGTGACGACAAGCGCGTGGCTCTCGAATGGGTAGCGGCTGAAGTCGAAGGTCTTGACGAAGTCGCCCTTCACCCTGTACTCGAGGAAGCCCTCCGCCTCTGTGGCGAAGACGACGTCCTTTGAAGGCGAGCCGTTCAGGAACTCGAACGCCTGGACCTGGGTCATGTTGATCTCCCCCGGGGTCCAGCTGAACCAGAGGTAGAAGTCGAGCCTGTACGTGTTCGAGGCGAGGTCGACCTTCTCCACGTTCACGAGGCGGACACCCGTGAGCACCTCC
>Ga0315279_10009391_pt1 | contig 11666 bp, 9 predicted proteins | sample YL17G06_20_MG_FD_203694 | JGI IMG/M metagenome (GOLD analysis project Ga0315279, IMG submission 203694) | Sediment microbial communities from Yellowstone Lake, YNP, Wyoming, USA - YL17G06_20 | ecosystem: Environmental > Aquatic > Freshwater > Lake > Sediment | place: USA: Wyoming | collected...
CCAAGACCTCATGAATACCTTTACCGTTTATCGACCTTTTTATTCCTTCCATTCTTCGCTTACAATCCCCTTCTCGGGAAAGGGCTGCAAACTTGTTTGGAACAACCCGGATCTTCCAGTCCTTTCCACTCCCACCTATCCGGAATAATTCACTTGGTGTCTTATCTTCATTTCCTGGACAGAAAGGACAGTTTGGAACATAGCTGGGGATTTTTTTCTTTTCCTTATTTTTTTGAACAAACTCCTCTGGCCGTTTAGCCCTCTCAGTTGCGATGATTACCCACTCTCTGGTTATCAGGTTCTGACGAATTTCAGGCATAATGCTAATCCTCACTTGCTCCCGTACTGAACAATTTTAACATCTCTATCTCAGAATAAGAGAGTGGTATATTTTAATCCTCTTCCCCGGTCAAAACTTTTCTCACCTGTCCCAAATCCCATAAATCTCTTTTGGTGTTGCACTTACTTATTGAACTGGGGTAACCCAAATTATTTATTGTCAGCCAATATGGCTTTTGAGGGTGGAGTAAAAGGTGAATGCCTTCTTTTTGACGGTGTATTACTGGCTGGTTAACGGATGGGACTGATAACACACCAGCCTCCTATAGAAACGAGTGTGGTGATATGTTAGCTCTTAACAGCCAACGATCGCACCGGAGAAAAAGGCACAAGTCTGAAATTGAGAACAGGTATTTGCGGGCCCCATAAAATCTAATAACTCCTCTTCTTAGTAGCTCACAATTTTAGGGGGCTCATAGGGCACGTCTTTCTCCACCTCTATTTCTTTTTTATTTTTGTTTGTACCCATTTCTCTCCTTCATTGAGAGGCTCTCAACAATCCTTTTGTCTTAAACTCTCCAAGAAAATTTATGATGTCTCGAGAAAGGTCATATCCTTCGTTCATTTTAAATTTATCTTTTACCTTGGAGGTTATATCTTCGAGGCTGTGCTTTCCATCACAGAGCTTAAAAATAACAACGGCCGTATGATTCAGGACATGGGCAGAGTCATTCTTGGGATCATAGAGCATTAATTCGGTCCCCAAATCCTGCAAAACGAGCTCTTCTCTTGCCAGCGGATAATCTTCCATCTTTAATTCAGCTATTTCATACAAATGTTAATATTATTATCGTTTTTATCCAATATTAAATAATATATAATATTTATATACACAAAAATAAACTCTTCTGTCAATAATTATTTTGGTTTAGTGAAATGCCCTTCTCTCCACATTGTCTACGAATATCGTGGCCAGTTCTGGATCAAATTGAGCACCCGAAACCTTTTTGATCTCAGCCACTGTTTCTTCTGGAGAAAATGAATGGCGGAAGGGAAGGTTTGACCGAAGGAAATCGTAGGTCTCTGCTAAAGAAATGATCCTGGCGCCCATGGGAATTTTCTCTCCTCTCAAACCGTCTGGGTATCCTTTACCATCAAATCGTTCGTGATGATGACGTATTAATGCCTGAGCAGATCTCAGACAATCTGCATCCTTAATAATCTTTTCCCCTATCTCAGGATGCTTCTGCATAATAGCAAATTCATCAGGTGTTAGTTTACCGTTCTTTGAGAGGATATCTTCCTTAATCCATACCTTGCCCACATCGTGGAGCAGGGCAGACATCATAATGTTTTCTTTTTCTTTGGGAGAAAGATCCAGCATGTCAGCCATCCAGCTTGCATAATCAGCAACTCTTACTGAATGGCCAGCGCCAACGATATCTCTCCTGTCTAAGGCTTTTATTAAAATCTCTATAGTCTTCTTATATCCTTCCAGGAATTGATTATACTGAGCGAGCATATCCTCGCGGCTGAGTCCTGAACTTATCTGCCCCTTTTGAATAGAAAAGCCCATTGCTTCCAGGTCACTTCTTCGTATGCGATGGTGCCCTCCCGGTGTTTTCAGAGACTTTAACTTCCCAGAATAAATGTAATTTTTAATAGTCTGACCTGTAACATTGATGAGTTCAGCAGCTTCGCTGGTATTTAAAATCTCCTTTTGAATGAGAAGAGACTTTTTCATTTTTTATCCCCCTTGTGTAGTATTAATTAAGATAATATAGACTAACCCTCATAAACTTGTCAAGGGATTTTATAACCGAATCCGTAATAACAGCGATTTAAATTATCACAACGTGGAAAGAGATGGAAAAAACTGACATGGTAATATTTATACCTGGATCTCCCTTTCCTTCAAGACTTTCTGAATTCTTCTCTGGCGGTAGTGGAGCAGAAAATTAACGGGACCTGAGATGAAATAGAGCGCAAAGAGAGAAAACATCATGATCTGGGGCTCGGCTCCCACGATGATCAAGAGAAAGATGAGCACGATCAGGGTACTGAACGGCTTTCTCTTGGCCAGTTCCAGGTTTTTAAAGCTGTTGTACCTCAGGTTACTCACCATCAGGAAAGCCAGGGTGTAGGTGATTAACAGAATAGGTAGATGCTTTGTATCTTCACCGATCTTCATGTGAAAAAAGAGAATGATCGTGGACGCAATCATCCCTGCCGCAGCAGGAGATGGCAGTCCCTGGAAGTACCTGTTTTCCACGGTGTTGATCTGGACATTGAAGCGCGCCAGCCGCAAAGCTGTACAGATCACATAGAGAAAGGCTGCCAGCCATCCCCACCTTCCGAAAGGTTTCAGTGCCCAGCTGTAAATCAGCAGCCCGGGTGCAACCCCGAAGGCGATCAAGTCAGCCAGGGAATCGTACTCAACACCGAAGTCGGTATTAGACTTGGTAAGACGGGCAATCTTTCCGTCAATTGCGTCAAAGACCGCAGCGAAGATAATTGCCCAGGCAGCTTTTAAAAACTTGCCATTCAAAGTATGGATGGTAGAGTAGAAACCGAAGAGGAGGCCAAAGGAGGTGAAAAGGTTGGGGAGGATATATATACCCTTCCTCATGCTCTCGATTCTTTTCCTTCTTCTCTCACTTTTACTTTTCTTCATGGATGGAACCTCAGAACTGTTCAGCTGTTAGCTATCAGCGATCGGGTGTCAATTGAACAAAAAGTTGAACACTGAGAGCTGAATGCTCATGAGCTTAAAATTCCTTCTTCTCAATCCAGCTCATCATGCTCCTGAGTTCTTTTCCGACTTTCTCAATCAAGAGCGCTCTTTCTCTCTCTCTGAGCTTCTTAAAGAGAGGCCTTCCGGCCACATTCTCCAGGATGTATTCACGGGCAAAACTTCCGCTCTGAATTTCTTCCAAAATCTTCTTCATCTCTTTCCTGGTCTCTTCGGTAATAATCCTCTTGCCCCTGGTCAGATCCCCGTATTCGGCGGTATCGCTTACCGAATACCGCATGTAGGCTAACCCCCCTTCGTAAAACAGATCCACGATCAGTTTTAACTCATGGAGGCACTCGAAGTAGGCAATTTCAGGCTGGTATCCTGCTCCAGCCAACGTGTCAAAGCCTGCTTTGATCAACTCAGATACCCCGCCGCACAGAACACACTGTTCACCGAAGAGATCAGTCTCCGTTTCCTCCTTGAAGGTCGTCTCTATGACACCTGCTCGGGTGGAGCCAATCCCCTTGGCATAAGCTAAAACCTTCTCTCTTGCTTTACCCGTGTAATCCTGGTGGATAGCAATAAGTGACGGGACACCTTGACCCTTGGTATACTCCCTGCGAAGGAGATGCCCCGGCGCCTTCGGTGCGACCATGATTACATCGAGGTGCGATGCAGGCACTATCTGTCCGAAGTGGATATTGAAGCCATGGGAAAAAACCAGCGTTTTACCTCCCGTCATGTTAGGCGCGATTTCTTCCCGGTAGAGTTTTGCCTGAGCCTCATCAGGAACAAGGATCTGGACAATCTCTGCCTGTTTTGATGCTTCTGTGGCACTTAGCGGTTTAAAACCGTGTTCCACTGCAATTTTATAATTCGGCGTGTCAGGTATTTCAGAAACAATTACCTCCAACCCGCTGTCCCGCAAATTCTGAGCCTGGGCATGCCCTTGACTTCCATATCCAATAATTGCGATCCGTTTTCCCTTTAAGATATTTATGTCTGCATCTTTATCGTAATAAACCTTAGCCATTATTTCCCCTTTCTAACGTTTCCGATTCGTCCTGTTTTTCTTTCTTAACAGTTTTCTCTTTTTTGCTCCCCCTGCTCAATGCGGCCTTGCCAGTTCTCGCAACTTCCAGCACTCCCATAGGGAGGAAAAGATCTATGATTGCACGTATCTTTTCTTCATCACCAGTAATCTCTACGGTGTATGACGTGGGGCATACATCCACTACCTTCCCCCGGAATATGTCCACGATCCCCAGAATCTCCGAACGGGTAGCATCGTCAACCTTCACCTTGATTAAGGCCATTTCCCTTTCAACAAAGTCTCCTTCCGTAAAGTCAAGAACCTTGATGACGTTGACCAGCTTGTTCAACTGTTTGGTGATCTGTTCCAAGATCTGATCATTACCCCGGGTAACAATAGTCATGCGGGATACTGTTGGATCAAGGGTTTCAGCAACAGAGAGGCTTTCAATATTAAATCCTCTTCCGCTGAATAAACCAGAAACCCGGGAGAGCACACCAGGCTGATTGTCAACCAAAACAGAAATGATATGGCGCATTATTCACACCTCAGAGCAGTATCATCTTGCTGATCGGCGCACCAGCAGGCACCATGGGGTATACCCCTTCTTCTGGATCAACCCAGAAATCCATGAAAACCGGCCGCCGGATAGACAGTGCCTTCTCAATCACAGGCACCACTTCTTCAGGCTTCTGAGCTCTCAACCCCACTGCACCGTAGGCTTCCGCCAGTTTAACAAAATCAGGAGAAATCTTGAGACACGTAGCAGAATATCTCTTCTGGTAGAAGAGCTCCTGCCACTGTCTCACCATCCCCAGGCATTGATTATTCAGGATTGCAACCTTCACGGGGAGCTTGTACTGGACAGCAGTAGCCAGTTCTTGGATGTTCATCTGAATACTGCCGTCACCCGCAATGTCAATTACTGTCTCATCTGGGAAGGCAACCTGGGCACCGATAGCTGCAGGAAAACCATAACCCATCGTTCCTAATCCACCTGATGTCAGGAGCTTTCGCGGTTGATCAAACGCAAAGTACTGTGCAGTCCACATCTGGTTTTGACCCACCTCAGTACTGATAATAACATTACCTCTGGTCAATTCATGGATCTTTTCTATGACGTATTGTGGTTTTATAATCCCTTTCTGTTCGTAGGTCAAGGGATAAGCTTTTTTCCATTCCTCGATTTGGGCAAACCATTCCTTCCGTACTTTTTCCCAGTCCTCTTTCGTATCAGCCGCCAACGCCCTAAATCTCTTGAGAATGTTCTTGGCATCTCCCACAATGGGTATATCCACCCGCACATTCTTGCTGATCGATGTAGGGTCGATATCCACATGGATAATCTCAGCCGATGGGGCAAAAGAATCGATACTTCCTGTGACCCGATCGTCAAACCGGGAACCGATTGCTATCAGAAGGTCACAATGGGTAACTGCCATATTTGCCCAGTATGTCCCATGCATCCCCAGCATGCCGAGAGAGAGGGAATCTGTCGCCGGGAAGCACCCCAGTCCCATAAGAGTAGCGGTAACAGGAATCTTCAGTTTGTGCGCAAAGGAGATGAGTTCTTCCGTGGCATTAGAGGAAATGATTCCTCCACCAGCATAAATCACCGGTTTCTTCGCCTTGAGAATCTTCTGCACCGCCTTTTGAATCTGTCCGCTATGCCCATTATATGTAGGGTTATAACTCCTGAGATGGATGTTATCCGGATACGTATATTTGGCTTTTGCATTCATCACATCCTTGGGTAAATCGACCAGGATGGGACCAGGCCTCCCGGTTCTGGCAAGAAAAAATGCCTCAGCGATTATCCGGGGGAGTTCTTTTACATCCTTCACTAAATAATTATGCTTGGTGCAGGGACGGGTAATGCCAACAATATCTGCCTCCTGGAAGGCATCGTTACCAATGAGCAGCGTGGGCACCTGCCCTGTGAAAATCACCACGGGTATTGAATCCATGTATGCCGTGGCAATACCGGTCACGGTATTGGTCGCACCTGGTCCCGAGGTGACCAGGCACACCCCTACCTTGCCGCTTGACCTGGCATAACCGTCAGCTGCATGTACTGCTCCCTGTTCGTGCCTTGTCAGGATATGACGGATAGGAAATTCAAACAACTCATTGTAAATATCCAGTACTGCACCACCGGGATATCCAAAGACTACCTCAACCCCTTCCTTCTTCAGGCACTCAAGGAAGATTAATGCACCCTTCTTTTCCACGTACATTCACCTCTTGCAATGTGAAAAAAAGGCTAAGAGCCTTTGATCCCTAAGCCTTTAGCCTCTTGACGAATTAACTCTGAATGAAAATGTATATTCCAATAGAGTCAGTTATTCTGCCGATACCGCTTCAGTATCTCTTCGATCTTGTCCCTCCCAGCGAGCTTCATCTTCTTGAGCCTCTTTACTTCAACTTCCTGATCAGCGGTAAGATAAGGTTTGTTAGTTAACTCCTCAAGCTTTTTCTCTAACTTTCCATGTTCTTCTACATATTTTTTAAGTTCAACATCCTTGTCAATATATTTTTCGATCAGTTCTAAATCATTTTTCTCCACCTATGGTTTCCTCCCTCTGAACCTTGACAAAGAATGAGCTTGTCGTAAATTACTATAACACTCCCTGTTTGTCAATTATCTGCTTCCCGAATCAACATGTGGCCGTTATTTTTTATCTCTCTTCTCACTCTTCAAATAACTCCTAACGCTCAGGTAAAAACTCAAGTAGCTGTTGTATAAGGGTTTGATATTTGCAAAAACGATGCTGTCTTTATATTCCCCATATTCATGGATAATGCGATTACGGAGCCCGGTTGAGGCAGCAAGCTTTTTCGCTAAGTTAAGGGGTATAATCTTTCTCTCTCCCAGTTTTATGAATGACTCGTAGTATGATTCCGGAATGATCCCCTCCTTTTCTGACAGGATGATCCCAGCTATATCACTCCCTACCTCTACCAGCAGTTGGATTAACCTTTCAGCCGCCCTCCTCTTTATCTTATCCCTCTCGTATTCTGCAAACCTCATTCTGGAAAATTTCTTAAATTCTTCCAGATAATCCAAGAGGAGCTGCAGTTTTCTCCCTATCAATAGAGTCATACAAAACCTAATTTCTTCTCTTTCATATTTAGATACATTTCCCTGTATTTATGAAATTTGGCGTACTCCCAGTATCTCTTCATCACCATGAGCTTGAACTGTAAAAAGTCATTCCTTCTCTTTCCGAAGAGCAATCTCCCCTTCTTTATCACCTCGAAGAGCAATACAGGCGACGCAGAATTTAAGATTACAGTATCGATGTTACTTCTCTTAAAGAGGTGGACTAAATCTTGGATCAAATTGTTCTCTTCTTTTATTCCTATTCTATCCTTTAAATAAACTCCGATATCCACATCACTATCCTTCTTTGTCTTTCCTTGAGCAGAGGAACCAAAGAGAATGATAAGGGTTATCGGGTATTGCTGCGCAAGTTTTTTGAATGTGCTGTTCTTTATATTGGAGATTCCCCTGTTATTGACCATATGAATTACAGCTCTCCCAGTGAACTACAATAATGCTATACCTGTTTTCCTGTACCTCTTGAAACATAAGATTGGTTGATTACTCGATCCAATAATGCCACTGCTATCTCTGAATTGCAACAGGGTTAAGTACTATTTTCCCTCTGAGAGGCAAAGGCAATTATCAAGTTAACCTCCTCCAGAAATGTATTGCTGATAGCACTCAATAACATCATCCCAGGTTGCCTGATTATTCACGTAAGCTTGATATTTTGTTATTACATTCTCCCAGGTTGAGCATTCTATGGTTGTGGTGAAATACTTATCCTCTCCATAAGCTATCCCGTATGCATTCTGGGCCACTGCCCTAAAGTGGTAGGTAGTGGAGCGAAGCAGGTTTGATAAAACAAATGAAATAGCTACATATGAGGTCCCATTACCTACGTTCTCCGAAGGAGTAACGCCTCCATAAGCTGTCGTAATTCCGTACTCGAACCAAGCTTCGGTGTTTTCACCATTAGGGTTAACGGTGCCGTTCAGGGTTGCAGAGGTCGATGTAACATCCGATGCGTCGCTTGTCGTGACTGATGGTTTAGATGCAGGCGTCGTGAATGTTAGCCACTCTGACCAGTCACCCCATTCGTTCTCTACGCCTGGCCGTAAACGCCACTGATAGCTAACGCCGGGAGACAGATCAAAAGGCAACTGAAAAGTCACATCATAGATGTCAAAGCTTGCTACTAACTCGTTATTGTCGAGCCTCTCAATTTCCAAGAGATAATGTGACACACTTGCCTGCTCTTCCCAACTAAAGATGGGTCTCAGCGTAGAGATTGTTCCGCTGGGTGCATATAAAACTGGTTCAATAAATCCGTTTGTAATACTCATCAGACTATATTCGAGCTCCTGAGTACAAACTGGACAATATCTAATCCCATAAACCATCATGCACATTGCTGTAGGTCGGTACACCCCACCAGTATAGTAACCAGCTCCTTCAAAAAGCCCCACTCCACTCGAATAAGGTATGCTCGGTATTTCCTTTCCGGGAGTAATAAGGTTTTTCCATGGAATCTGTTCGGGATCGGTTAAGGTGGTAACATTTCTGCCATTATACTCTATACCATTATATGGTCCCAGAATTTCAGTGTACTCATCAGCTAAGTTGCCTATGTTATGCCCCATTTCGTGAGCAATAGTGTAACTATTGCACAAACCTGTAAGTTCACCACCATAGGCAAAAATGAACGAGGTTACCCGACCCATTGATATCGGTTGGTTCACTAAAACAATTTGCGTATCACACTCAGGAACATATTCATTGATATATTGCATGACGAGGTTGTAATCAGCTTGAAAGAGATAACCACTATCAGGGCTATCAAGATAGGTGCCGAGTGCCGTATCCTTATTAATAATAACCACGTTATTATTATCAAGGATATCATGACCAGCCTGGTTGGAAATTACCCGGATGCGAAATACATTGAAGACATCTCTATGGGAATTCCAGAAATCCTGGCCAAACAATGACCGGATGGTGTCTAAAGAATTGCGGTCATACAAAACCTGGTCATGAAGATTTGGAACAGCGTCACCATTAGTGTCAGTAAAAGGTTCATTGTTGGTCGTAGGGTCAGTTCCAGCCACTGGAGACATTGCATTGCCGTATACCTGGAAGGGTTCTCCGCTATCCCACACCCCGTTACCATTCAGGTCATAAAACAACACGCCATCCCATTGGCCATTGTAGTTAAGATCAGTATAGGTCTCTGTAATATCAGTATAGCCATCACCAAGGAAGACAATATTGTATCTGGAAGTACGATCCGCTACACCATACATCTGGGTTAGCACCGATCCATCATCTGTAAATGTTGGAAACTCTTCCAGAACACAATCGGCATTGCGGTTACTTACATCTTGACCAAATCTCTCCGTGTGCAGGATATTTCTAGTGCCCTCATTGGTTCCAAATATCACGTAACCTTCCGGAGTCATAGGGATGGCGAAGTTACCGTTTCCATCTGTGTCATAAAATTGACCCGAATCTGCAATCTCATCAAAGGAAGTAATCCAAATTAGAGGAAGAGGAGTTCCCCCCTGGTCTCTTAGCACACCCTTCCATAAGAAAGGAGGGGGCAACACAAGATCAACGGTGGCCGATCCAGATACAGCAACATTTGAAATTGTCTGAGGAAAATAACCGACGAGATGAATAACGACATCATAGATACCATTATTGAGAGGAATGGAGAAGAATCTATAATATTTATTGTTCGTACTATCATACTGCAAATCACCAGCATAAGCTCTATTGGCAGCAATAACCCGTCCTGATTGAATAACTTCGATTCGAGGAGAATACGTCGAATTGGCAGTGTCTAAATCTGTAAAATAAATCCTTGTTGTCAGAATGGTTGAAGCAATTTCTAAGATAAAGTTCTGGACCACATTTCCAGTCACTTGAACATTTGCCATCTCGGTAGGTGCATAATTTCCCGCCCTGTAATTATCAGGAGACACCTTGAAAGTATACGTTCCTGGTGACAGTGTTAAGGAATAAACTCCCGAACCATCATAGCTCGTTAATGCTGAAGTAATAAAAGTCTCTCCTTCGTAAACCCTGACTCTCGCCCCACCAACTCCCTCGCCAGTACCACTGTGTACGTATCCTGAGACAGTGATTCCTTTTTGCAAAGAAATATTTTGGATAGTATCTTCTGTCAACTGGATGTCAATGGTTTGCTGTACATAAGACTCATGGTATACTGCAATCAAAAAGGAATTTGGCTGAAGATTTTTGGGAACCGCAAAATTGTAAAGACCGTTTGCATCAGTAGAAGTATTCCAGTATGGTGTATTAGTAGTCATGCCGTTTAATTGCCTCAGGAGTAAACTTGCACCTTCAATTACTGCTCCTCTATCATCAGTGACTGTTCCGGAAATTACTACACCTCGTTCCACTTGAAAATTCTTAATTGTATCATCGGTAAAAATAAGATCGGTCTCGGGAGTCGGAGTAGTATAGGGGAATAAAGGATAAAGAGAAATGGTGATTGGTCGGTTTTTAGGTGTAACAGTAAAATATTTGCCTGAACTATCGGTTGTTACTCCCCAGGAGTAATTTTCGTTCTGATCAAAAAAGGAGATGGAAACACCACCAAGTGCATTGTTGTTGGCGTCAGTCACAACCCCGGAAAGTGTTATTCCAGGAATTGCTTCAATATTAAAGGTGGTTTCACCGGCGATTGATATACTGTAAAATCGGGGGAAATATGTCCCCACATCCAAGTAAAGCGGAGAGCACTGAACGTAGCCTGAATCACAAAGGATGGAATAAAAACCAGTTTCATCAGTAATACAGATTCCGATGTATCCCACATAATTCCATAAAGCATCATATTGAGAAAAGCCGAGCCTAACACCAGAAAGAGGAACGCCAGTATCGGCGTCAGTAACGTGGCCTGAAAGTGTATAGGCTCCTGTTCCAGCTTCCAAGGTATTACTTCGCACCTGCTGCATTCGCTGTGTGAAGTCTTGAGAAGCCCGCAACTGGTCTCGCAACACCCGTGGATCAACTGTGTGACCGCGCCTTAGATTCATCACTTCCGGACCGTATTCATTTAGCATCTCCATCTCCCGCGCAATCTCGGATGTAAGATGCTGTTGCAACGGTTTCGGTAGATCCTTGTAGCGCAACGTTTTCTGATTACGAAGGGCGGCCCCTTGAGCTTTCTCACTGCCTTGTCGCATCCGTTCCTGAAGGAGCTCACGATTACGCCGGTCAAATTGCAGGAATCTCTCCCGGCTTGCGTTTGCCTCGGCTTTAAAGGACTCGTCAATGGAGACCCGGATAATTTCTCTCTGGCGTTGATCGCATAGGACGACCCGCGCTAATCGGGGGAGATGCGGGATTTTTAAGGTGAAGGGGATTACTTGATCAGCAGACAAGATGGGTGAGAAATGTCCGGGATTGTCGATTCGCTTCTTCCATAAGAACTGATCGTGATCATCGAGTAGCACCGCAGACCAGTCGTCGGAAGATCCGAGGTGCTTGTTGGCAATATAGTTATTTATGGCGGCTACAGAGGCTAACTTGTATTCACCATT